>Ga0123356_10001415_pt1 | contig 26562 bp, 21 predicted proteins | sample TergutEmb28metaG_2_FD_92546 | JGI IMG/M metagenome (GOLD analysis project Ga0123356, IMG submission 92546) | Embiratermes neotenicus P3 segment gut microbial communities from Petit-Saut dam, French Guiana - Emb289 P3 | ecosystem: Host-associated > Arthropoda: Insects > Digestive system > Gut ...
CAGGGGAAGGCGAAAGTCTTTGACATCAACCGCCTCATCGTTATCAATGATATAAAGGCGCATTGATTCGCCTTCAAAATATGATTGGACGCCAAAAAACAAGCTTCCGCCTGGAGCAATTGATGCACAATTAATGAAGTCGTCAGTACTCAAACTAAGGATTTTGGCAGCATCTAGCTTTTGAGTCCAAGAGTTGTCATGCTGGAGCTCCCACATGCCAATGCTGCTATTGTCCAGATTTGCACCAATCACTGTGACGGGGGCGTCGCTTATGCGACTGGCAAATAATACCCTGGATACTTCTTGGGGTAGAGGAATAATGCTTTCTTCGTAAGACTGCCCATTTCCAGCAGCCTGGCGAGCATCGGTGCAGGCACCACAAAACAACGATGATAGCAGCAAGAGCGAAAAAAGCAATGCGCTAGTCTTGGTAAGTTTACCCATCATTCTCCCAAAGTGTTTGTCTTTACCCATTGCTTTACTCTTCTGAATGCTGCTCTGCAATGCGCGCTATGTCATCAGCAAGTAATAGAATCCCTTCGCCTATGGAGTAAATCAGCAGCCCAGCCTCTGTTGGCTCAATGCTTCTCCCATCCCTCTTGAGGAGAGGAATGCCCAGCTCCTCTTCCAGCTTACGCACAGATTTTGAGATTGCCGACGGCTCCAGGCGCAAGAATGCACTTGCGCCAATAAAGCTCCCGCTTTTTATTGCTGCCATGAAAGGCACTAGTCTACCAAGATAAAAAATTGGATAACGATTCATAATTCCCCCCCCATATTGATTTAGGAGCAATCCCAGTGAGCCTGACTGACCGCGGCAAGTGTATGGCCAGAATCGTGGCAAATGCAGCACTGGCGGCTTGCCTTGATTCTTTACTACGGTTTTCGTTTTCCTGCCAAAGGTCAACGTTTTGAAGCGACTCGCTCTGAGTCAAAGTATGGTAACCAAGCATGCAAACTACCTTTCGTCCCACTGCCGCAAAGTGCTCATGCACATTGCGCTTGCAGATTGCTTTTGCAGAATTGACCCTGGCTATCTTGCTACCCGGCACGTACCGGGGTCAACATTCCTTGAAATTACAATTAATAAATTAGCATAGGGCTAGTTATTAATTGGTTACATTTTGTCAACAATTCATTGACCGGCAATTAAGACTCTGCTGATGAGCAACTGCGCAGGGCACCGGTTTAGCCTGTTTGTGGTGAGAACTGTTTCCACGGGTCGTTCGTCCAGGGCAACGGTATTGAGTTTATGTAAACTCTAATGCCTGGGGAGCGTTCAAATCAGCTGCTATGGCTCGCAGCTTCTCGTCGTTGAACTCAGTAAGAGAGCGCAGTTTCATAAGTGCTGCACCAAAGCGTACATCATCAAATACTTCAGAGTCGGGCACGACGATGCAAGGCATGCCAGCACTCAGAGCAGATTCAAGCCCAATGGCCGAGTCTTCAATCGCTAGGCACTCATGAGGTGCAACCCCCAAGCTCTGAGCAGCACTGAGGTACACCGCTGGATCTGGCTTGCCTCGTAGCTCGTCTTTGGCAGAACACCTCACGGGAAAATAGCCAGTAATGTCGAGTTTCTCAACTACCGCTTCGATCAAAACCGGATACGACGAAGAGGCAATCGCCAGCTTCAAGCCAGCGTGCGAGCATACATTAACCGCCTCCAGTGCACCAGGCATGGCTTGCCCCTTGGTCCAGACAAAATCAATCATATGCCCGTAGGTGCGCTCAATGACCTCGAAAGCATCAAAGCTTACCTCAGTAAAGATTGCCGCCCAGTGCGCTACGATCTCGTCCATGCGCATGCCCATGGTAGAACAGAGCTGCTCTTTGGTAAGCTCCACCCCCACGCTACTAAACGCTTTGTATTCGGCCTGCCACCAATACTGTTCGGTATCAATCAGCAGCCCGTCCATATCAAAAATCACTGCACGTAACATCACTTCATCATAGCAAATAACGGGATGGTATTGCATAGGGACGGTCAGACACTCACCTGGAGCATACCCTGTTTCAGAACCCGGAGGCCTCCGCCAAAACGCGGGGCTTAATTCGCTTTGCGAATTGCCCCGCACGCGCTCCAGAACCTGAAACAGGGTATGCTCCAGGTGAGTGTCTGACCAGTGATTAGGGACGTGCTACGCGAGTTATCAATGCCGTGAGTTAGCAGCAGCCAAAAATCGAGAGGAGTCTTACTTGCAGTAGGCGTTGATTGCATTGCAGAAGAACTCAGTGCAACCAACAGCCAGTTTTTCAAAGTTTACCTTGAAGCGCTCATCAGCCCTATACAGCTCTGCCAGCCCCCTATGGTAGTGCTTACTGTATTTTGGATAGAAGATGCAAAGCCATTGCCTGTGCAGGTCACATGCTTCATGCGCACGTGCTCCAGCTGGGTCGCCCTCTTCAAATGCGGCTTTCAGGGCTGATTCATATGCCGCCCTCAGCCGCTCACTCTTGGCGTATTGCTCTTTGGTCAAACCCATGAGGTTTGCATTGGATTCGTCTACCTCGGCCTCGCCGTATTTGGCTCGAATCTCAGCACCATACTTCTCTTCGTTTTTATCAACGAGCTTTTGCTTGAAGCCCTCAAATGTTTCTTGATCAGACACTTCTGACTCTCCCTTCATAGCTTGCTTTGAGTTTTTGATATGAGCAATCAAGCTGACGCAGTGTATTGGCATCTCACGCTTCTTGAGAAGTGCTGCCAAATAATCAGCGTAGGCCTGCTCCATGTTTAACCGTCGTTCTGTCTTCACTATAGACTATTGAGGATTCAGGGGGGATACAGGGGGACGTATAACTCGTATCATTTCGTAGAAATGATACGAGTTATACGTCCCCCTGTATCCCCCCTGTACAACTTGACATTCCTTTGTAAGCAGCTCATAATACGGTATTACAGTGTTGCGTAATACTGTAATATTGTTGCACCTTTTGCGGAGGATTAGTTATGAAAAGCGTAGATAGTATAGTTACTGCCAGAGTGCCACGGGAAATTCGCGATCAAGGCGATGCAGCGCTCAAGCGAATTGAGGCTACTGTCACAGAGCTGGTTAACTCTGCATTTGAGTATGTGATAAAAACGGGAGAGCTTCCTACGAAGCAGCCGGAGCCTGTTTCAGAAACAAAGATTATGAGGAGCTTTGACTCTGCCGAGCATAAGAGACAATTTCTTATGCAGGTAAAGGCAACTAGCCTACCTATGTCTCCTCAGCAGGCTAGCCTGAGTGCCCGAGAGGTAAAGGAAATGCGTCTTGCGGAGAGATACGCTGAAGGTTCATGAAAGTCTTATTGGATACTAACATTCTGATTGACTATTTTGGCGAGCATCGTGCCTACTATTCAGATGCGCTTAAGCTCAGGGTGGCAGCGGATTTTGGTGACATTGAGCTATGGGCAACATCAAACTCCTTTACTGACACTTTCTATATCCTGAAAAAAGACCATAACAGCCAAAGTGTCCAAGAGCTATTTTTGGCAAATAAAGGACTTCTCAGTATCTGCTCGGTGACTGCAGAAGACATTTGTCTTGCTGCAGAGGAAGGCTGGCCAGATTTTGAAGATTGCCTCGTGTATGTCTGCGCCAGAAAAACTAAGGCTGACTACATTCTTTCCAGAGACAAAGACGGCTTTGCTCGATCATCCATCCCCTGTTTGAGCCCCTCCGAGTTTTTTGTAGCTTTTGAGGAGAGGACTGGTATCAGCTATGCAGAAGTATTTGCCGAGCTTGCACGGTGACAAGATTACAGTCTTTTGCCCTTCACTGCGCTTTGCGCAATGCATCAAGTTTGAGTTGGTAGTGGACCTCTCGGCCGACCTTCTCTCTGTCCAAGAGACCCAACCTTTGAATCTGCCCCAGGCGTTTCATGATGGTTGGCCTGGTAATCTCAAAGATATTCATGAGCTCTTGAGTCGAGATGCCATCGCCAGAAAACATGCGAGCCTGCAGTAGAACAAAGGCGAGGTCAAAGAGATTGCTTTCTTCCCCTAGCACTTCGACTGCCAGCAGTTGCTCACGGTTTACTCTGAGCAACTCCCTCTTTTCCGTTAGTGTCGTGACAATGTCATTGACTGCTTGATACACAAGGTCAAGGAACATGAGGACAAAGGGAGTGAGGTCGCCTTTGTTTAAGACATCGTTGCAGGTGCTGAAGCCCTTGTAATACCTTTCAATGGACTGGGTGACTGCATATGACAGCCTGAGGCCAACGAGTGGCTCGTACTCCCCAAGAAGCAATGCGCTGCTCATGAAACGATTGAGGCGTCCGTTGCCATCATAGAAAGGATGGATGTAGCCCAGCAGGTAATGGAACACAGCAGCCTTGATAGGCAGTTCAACCAAGGGGTTTTGCAAAAAGTGAAGTGCGTAGGTCAAGCATTCTTCGATTCGTGACTCTGGGAGAAGGCCGCGATGAATCTCATCTCCAGCAGGGCCATAGACGCTGACCGAGTCTACTCTAAAGAGTCTGCCGTCTGGCGCATTTTTTGGATTGTCAGAGATTACTTCAGACAAGACCAGGTCATCATATAGAGCCCTGATGTCTTCAAGGGTATTGATTTGCACTGCCTTTCTTTGTCCAAGCATGTTGTACTTATTAACCAGCCCAAAATAGCGCCTTTTGGCATCCTGCTTCTCTAGAGTGCGCAATATCCTGCCAATTTCTCTTCTCGAGCTGTTGACGCCTTCGATCTCGTTGGTGAGCACAATCTCATCTATCAGCGTGCGCTCGGTGTATAGCTGGAGGGCACGATTGGGCAGCTGTTGAGTCAGATCTAAGATTGCCTTGTCTGCTTTGGCAATCCGGAGCATTTGAGCATAAAGCGTATCATCCATAAAGAGAAACGCCTGATTGCCATTAATATCAAAGTCAAGGAGAATGGTCTTGGCGCTGGCAAATCGCTCAGCATATAATGCCTCTGCATCTGTGCCTTGCTTATAAAAAGCTTTTTTGAGCGTTAAGTAGGACATCGATAATTCTTTCGCTGAAAGCTGAATACAGAGGATAACATGTAAAATTATACTCGAATATTTTACATGTTATGCCTTCGAAAGCTGTTTAAAGAAATAATTTGCTGTGTCACGGGCACGTCAGACTCCCTGTGAGAACTCTTTCATGTCATCGAGCGCATCGCGATGCGATGTTACCCGACCTTACTTCAGGTCTGTCCATAATGCAACTAGACCCTGCAACATTCGCTCTACGAGCGAATGCGACTGGAAGGTATAGGATGAGTTGGTCTGACACTAACAACTCACAAGACATATTGGGGAGAGCGACCTGATTACGTCCTCAATATATCCATCGTTTGCAGCAAGGCAACTAGCTCATGGATTTCCAGCTGGCGAGGGCTTCATCAGCAATTCTGCCACCAAAGACCCACTCAAGCATTGGTGAATCCTCATCGAGTTTTATGCCAAGTATGGATTTGGTTTGCAATTGTGAGAGATTAATTAGCACTGTCTGTGAATAAAGGACGCGGGGAGCTTCGGTGGAGTTGAAATCTGTGGCTTCTGTGAAATCAAAAACTACTTCCACCACCGGATTACCTTGCGATGTTGCTAATTGGGCATAGGTACCCGTAGAGCCAAGTCCGAACTCTGAGTGAAAGGATCCAATGCAAATACGGTCAGACCCCTGAATGCCTCCGAAATAGATATGTCTGTCGCCATTAATCCAATATCCCTCAATGAGACGAAACAGATTCAATTCATATTGCGAGTCAGGAAAGCCTGCGATGACGCTCTCCAAGTCTATCCAGTCAAGGTCGGGCTGGGGGGCTTCAAAGGTAGAGTCAGTAGGTGTGGTTGACTCTTCTGCTGTTGAATCGGAAGGAAGTCGTGCTTCCTCATTTGTGAGAGGCAGCGAGCATCCCAACAAAGCGCAAACCATCACTCCTGCCAGCAAGCTAAGAATTATTATACGCACACGGCACCCTTTCTATAGGACAATAACCAGTAAGGGGATACAGGGGGACGTATAACTCGTATCATTTCGTAGAAATGATACGAGTTATACGTCCCCCTGTATCCCCTTGTCACTTTACTCTATCATTGTGCTTGCCAAGCGCTGCAACAGGCGCAGCAATTACCCTATACTACTGGGTACGTTATCTTTGTTGCTTTGGAGGTGTATTATCATGAAATCTATGAAGGTGTTACTCGTTAACGGGAGTGCTCACGAGGAAAAGTGTACCTTTACAGCGCTGCAGCAGGTGGGCAAAGGTCTTGCAGATGGTGGTGTTGACACAGAAATGGTCTGGCTGGGCACCGATCCCATTAAGCCTTGCATTGCCTGTGGTGCATGCAATGAGACACGCCGGTGCGCCTTTGGCAAGACCGATGGCGTCAATGCGCTCATTGAGGCTCTAGGCGCAGCAGATGCATTGGTCGTTGGCTCTCCTGTGTATTATGCTGGCATCAATGGCTCGCTCAAAAGCGTGCTGGACAGAGTGTTTTTTGCGGCAGGCTCCACCATGGCCTACAAACCTGCTGCTGCAGTGGTAAGTGCGCGTCGCGCTGGCACCACCGTGGCGTTGGATCAAATCCTCAAGTACTTCCTCATCTCTCAAATGCCCGTAGTGAGTTCATTCTACTGGTCTATGGTACATGGCTTTTCTGCTGAACAGGTCATGCAAGATGAAGAAGGCGTGCAATGTGCCTATCAACTGGGAGCAAACATGGCTTGGCTTCTTAAGTCAATAGAGGCTGGTCGTGCTGCTGGCATTGTGCCACAACCTCCAGAGGAGCGTGCATGGACCAATTTCATCCGCTAATAATCAAGTCAGGGTGTCGGTGGGGACGTATATGGAACAGAGGGGGAGACAGGGGGATACAGGGGGACGTATAACTCGTATCATTTCGTAGAAATGATACGAGTTATACGTCCCCCTGTATCCCCCTGTCTCCCCTGACACCCTGTCTCCCAAGGTTACCAGTTACTGACACCTAAGGTCAGCAGGCAAGAGAGCTATACTGGTATTAACGATAATTAAGTCAAAAGAAGTAACACTAGTGGATATCTTGCACAACTCACATAACCCTATCTTTCGAAACCCCTTTGGTGCGGTGAGTTCGGGAGACTCAATTGTCTTGCAGCTGCGCGTGCGCTCGTCAAACCTGGATACAACGCAGGCTTGGCTGCACCTCTTTAAAGAAGATGGCGATGAGTGCCTACCAATGGAGACAATACCTGAAAAATCAAGCACAGACGAGCTTGACAGTACAGAAGGGCTTGGTAGCACAGGCGAGGTCTGGTTTCAAGCAAACATCAAGGCGCCAGACAGTCCCGGCTTGCTTTGGTATTACTTTGTAGTAGAAAACGCTGGCGAGACGTATTATTACGGCAACAATGAGCAGCGCACGGGAGGACGCGGCACACAGTATGGACCCTTGCAGTGCGCAACAAGCAACTGGCAAGATACTGGAGGAGCTCAGTGTGTTACTGAGCCAGCTGCCTATCAAATAACGGTGACAGCCCAAGGCAACGTGGTGCCAGATTGGTACAAGAGGGGACTCATGTACCAGATTTTTGTCGACCGATTTCATCCAGGCTCAGGGCCGCGCTGGCAAGACGCGCCGGCTAATACCGGAGCTCTGCTCCATACCTCTTGGCAGGACACGCCTTTCTACCTCAAGGATGCAAGGGGAAACATAGAGCGCTGGAGCTTCTTTGGCGGCAACTTGGAGGGAGTGCGCCAAAAGCTTCCGTATTTACGCTCGCTTGGCGTGAGCATACTCTATCTCAACCCCATTTTTGAGGCATCAAGCAATCATAAATACGATACCGCGGACTATCTGGCCATCGATGCCATGTTTGGGGGCGCAGAAGGCTTTGAGGCCTTGGTTACTGAGGCAAAAAAGCTCGGAATTGCCCTCATTCTCGATGGCGTATTCAGTCACACCGGTGCCGACAGTCGCTACTTTAACAAACTGGGCCGCTATCCAGATCTGGGTGCCTATCAGTCCCTCGACTCTCCCTATGCCTCATGGTACCGCTTTGAGGAATTTCCTCATAAGTATGAGTGTTGGTGGGGAGTCGATGCGCTTCCCAACGTTGAGGAGATGGAGCCATCCTACCTTGACTTCATCTGCGGCGGGCCACACAGTGTTATCAGAACCTGGCTCGGTAAGGGAGCCAAGGGCTGGCGATTAGATGTGGCTGACGAACTACCCGATGCCTTCATTCGCCAGGTGCGCGCAGCGATGAATGCCACAGATCCAGAGTCGGTGTTAATTGGCGAGGTGTGGGAGGATGCCTCTCATAAAGTAAGCTATGGCCAACAGCGCCGCTACTTTGCTGGCGACGAGCTGCATGCAACCATGAACTACCCTTTTCGTGACCTCTTGCTGGACTTCGTATTAGGTACGATCGGTGCCAGCAGGCTTGCCGCCGGACTCATGAGCCTGCGCGAAAACTACCCCTACCAAAACTTTTTGGCCTCCATGAATCTCATCGGCAGCCACGACAGAGCCCGCGTGCTCACGCTCTTGGGGGACGCCCCGCCAGAAGAAAGCCTCTGTGAGCAAGGCCGCCGCAGCTTTTGCCTCAGCGATGATGCGCGCAGCCTGGCCACGCAGCGCCTCGCCTTGCTAGTGCTCTGGCAAATGACCTACCCGGGCGTGCCTTGCGTATACTATGGAGATGAAGCCGGTGTAGAAGGCTACAGCGATCCCTATAATCGCACGCCTTTTCCTTGGGGAGCCGAGGATGAGGCAATCTTTGGCTTCCACAAACGTTTGATGCGCCTGCGCCAAGAACATGAGATATTCATCAGCGGCGAGGTATACCCCTTTCATTACGGCGAAGACATCGCCGGTTTCTGGCGTATTTTGAGACAAAGCGATACAGATCCTGCCAGCTCCGTCTTGCTGCCCCAGCCAGAAGGAAAAAAAGAGGAGCGAGCCGTCATTCTCATCAATCGCAGCGGGCAAGATCAACAAGTATCCTTGGCTGAACCATCACAGCTTCAGCCTGAGGAGCGGGCACCTTACGAGCTTGCTTGGCCTGCCGAGCAACTCTGGGACGTCTTTGACCTGGTAAGCGGCGAGATACACTGGTCGCTCAACCTTGGCCAACAGCCCTTTTGCCTTGAGCTCAAACCCTTTGGTTCATGCGCCCTGCTTATGCGCCCTGCCCAAGAGCGCCGGCTGCTCTTCGGAGATGACCCCAGTCGTTGCGCAGGTGTTCTGTTGCCCTTGGCCTCGCTGCCTTCACCCTGGAGCATAGGCGACTGGGGCCCGGCTGCCTATGCCTTTGTAGACCAGCTGATAGAGGCAGGACAAACGGTCTGGCAGCTTTTGCCTTTAAACCCAATCGGAGAGGGCAACTCACCCTACTTGAGCGATTCTGCTCTGGCGCTCAACCCACTACTGATAAGCCCTGAGCTCCTTTGGCAGGATATTGAAGCGAGAGTCGGGGCTGCTGCGGTTGATCGTCTCAAAAGCGAGGCGCAGCTCAGCGAAGCAAAACTCAGCTCGACCCTCAGAAGCGAAGCAAAACTCAGCGAAGAAAGCAGCTCAACAAAGCCAACTGCTGCCAGCACTGGCATCGACTACCCATCTGCGATTGTACAAAAAGAACAGATTTTGCGAGCGGCCTATGCTTGCTTGATCGAGCATGACCAGAGCTTCAGGCACTGCTCAACCTACCAGGAGTTTTGCCATAACAATGCTCAGTGGCTGGAGGACTATGCACTCTTTAAAGCGCTGCAAAAAGAATGCGGAGGGCTACCTTGGACTGAGTGGCCACGAGAATACCGCACACGCGGCGAGCAAGCGCTTCAGGATGCACGAATACGACTTGCCCAAGAGATCAACTACCATATGTTTGTGCAGTTTATTGCTGATTGCCAGCAGCTTGCACTGAGAGCCTACGCCAACGCACGAGGGCGGCTGCTCATAGGAGACATCCCCATTTTTGTAGCAGCAGACAGTGCAGACTGCTGGGCGCATCAAGAGCTCTTTTGGCTTGATGAGTTCGGAAAGCCAAGTGTAGTAGCTGGAGTGCCGCCCGATTACTTTGCCAAGGAAGGGCAGCGTTGGGGTAACCCCCTCTATCGCTGGGAGCGCATGGAGGCTAATGACTTTTCCTGGTGGCGCATGCGCTTAGAGCGTGCCCTGCAACACTATGATCTTGTGCGCCTTGACCACTTCCGAGGCTTTGAGGCCTACTGGCAAATCGATGCCAATGAGCCCACTGCAGTCAACGGTCTGTGGATGAAGGGGCCGGGTCGCCGTTTCTTTGAGAGTCTTTCGCACGCCTTAGGCCCGCTGCCGATTATCGCAGAGGATCTAGGTTTCATCACACCCGAGGTAGGGCTGCTCAAGAGCTGGTTTGGTTATCCTGGCATGAAGGTGCTGCCTTTTGACTACCCCGACCTCAGCGCAGATTCCCGAACCGTCTACTACACCGGAACTCACGACAACAATACGCTGCTTGGTTGGCTGGAAGAAGACGGACTGCCTCCCTTTAATACTCCCTCTGCTGCAGAGTCTTTATGCGAGGAGATATTTGCCTCTGAGGCTGGCTTGGTTATCATGCCGATGCAAGATGTCTTGGGGCTCGGCAGTGAAGCGCGTTTAAATGTGCCCGGTGTAGCCGAGGGAAACTGGCAGTGGCGCATGAGCAAACCAGACGACACGAGCCAAAAAAGCTGGGAGTGGCTCAAGAAAATCACCTGCCAAGCCGGTAGAGGTAAGGGGCTGTAGCATAAGCCCCCTCTGTCCCACTCTCAGCCCCGTCCCCCTTCTGTCCCACGGCCCCACTGACACACATAAAAAACCGAGCCCATCACCAGACGAGCTCGGTTTAACAATGCTGCTAGCGCGTTGCTGTTATTGCAACCAAGAGCTTAGGCCGGTGGGCGCTCTGCTCCCAAGGCTGGCCTGCCCAAACTATCTCTCCATTGGGCAGCACTAAATGCCATAATGCCCATCCAAACGATCGATAAGAAGATATAGAGAACAACCCATATAGCTTCTTTGCCCAACTTGAGTCCAATCTGATAGGCAGCCATGCACATGAACACTACGGCAAGGATTCCTCCCACAAAGGGTATGAGTGCCAGCAGGCAAAGGGCACCATGATAGCCGCCCAACTCCAGGAACTTCCAACAGTTGACAATGGGAACCCATGCCTTCCAAGCAGGCACGTTAGCTTTTGCAAAGATTTTCATCAAGAAAAAAGCAACCAGTATATACATGCCTATTCCAATAATAACTGAGACAACGCTGTACGCCATCAAAAAAACTAATGCCTCTTCTTGTCCGTAATACTCCATACTTACATCCTCCTTATTTCGTTGATACCAAATAAATACCGCCTGGTAACTGTATCACTTAACAGCTTGTTTGTGTATGATAAAAGGCAACTTCTTCACCTCTTGGCTACTCTACTTTACTCTTCTTCAGAGTCATCATCTTTATTTCTGCTAACGCGATCGAGCACAGCGCGCGATTTTGAAAGCGCAAAGCTTTCCAGTCTTGGGGCAAAGATTATAGCCAGTACCGCAACGGCAATAACTACCAAGATGAGAGGAATAAGAAACTCAAGCGGTATGTCAAAACTGCTTCCTCCCAGGAAGGCAGCAGCAAACTGCCCCCAGGGGCGGCACAAAATGATAATGATGATAAACGCACGATACGAAATGGCAGTGAGGCCAACCAACAAGCACATCAAGTCAGAAGGCAAGAAGGGCAGGGTTACCACCAAGATGAGCAAGACTTTGGTTCTCGAGTCACCCTTTTCGGAGCCGAGCACCGCCATCCATCTCTCAAAGCGCTCGGGCTTTACCAGCTTTCGAAGTGCTGGCTTACCCGCCTTTCTCACGATAGTAAAGCCAATGAGGCTGCCCACGAGGTTTCCTGCATACGAAAGTAAGAAGCCCGGCCATAGCCCAAAGAGTACTCCACCAACTATGGTAAAGAGATTGCCGGGAATAGGCGCAATAATAGCCTGCAGTACTTGCAGGATAAAGAAGACGAGCGGTCCCCAAAAGCCCAGGCTTTTGATAAAGGCTTCCAGGGCTTCTTTCTCAAAAAATACTTCCATCGCAGATGTTTAAACCTCATAAGATGCGAGTGACATGGCAGCTTGCATTATATACCTACACGTTCTGTCTGCCAGCAAGGCGTTGGGCGGCTGTAACACTAACTGCCCGATTGTGCCAACAAAGACAGTGAGCGGTAGCGTAAATACCAAAAGCGGAAGTGCGACACAAGGGTTACTGATCAGACCCAATTCGTCATTGCGGGCTTGACCCGCAATCTGAGACGCATTTTGGTTAGATTGCGGCTCGGAGGCCGCAATGACGGACTACAGTCTGACTAGTGAACACATGAGGGTATAGGCTCAGCAGTTGAGAGAATTTGCATTTGAAACCTTGTGAGATACCGTTTAAGATAACAGGGTACAGTTATTCGAGCAAGCGGGGCGCGCAGCAAGTAACTCGCGAGAGCTGCCCCTTGGGCAAGCCAGGACGTTCATTGTCATCCAATCAATAGAGAGGTCATCATGCTAACGGGCATTATTGATGTAGGTTCCAACACCATTAGACTTTCGGTTTTCAAGCACAGCGCAAACGGCTCCTTTGAGCCCGTCGTGAGCAGAAAAATAGTTGCAGGGCTGGCAGGTTACGAAGAAGGAGACATGCTTTCTGCACAAGGAGAGGCAAAGCTCTGTAAATGCCTCAAGGAGTTTCAAGGCATCCTCAAAGCTCTTGATGTGCCGCATGTGCGCGCCTTTGCAACTGCCTCGCTCAGACGCGTGAGCAACGCCGAGCAGGTCAAGGCGCAGGTGTACGAAAAGACCGGCATCAAGCTCGAGCTTATCAGTGGCGCAGAAGAAGCACGACTGAGCTTCATTGGCTCCCAATGCTCTACCCCTATAGACGAGGGGCTGGTGGCTGACATTGGCGGAGGAAGCACCGAGTTGGTCAAAGTGGTCAACGGAAGAGTAGGAGAGCTTTGCAGCACGCATGCGGGCTGCCTTTCGCTCAGCCTTCAGATAGGCGGCAGCATTCTTCCTACTAACCAGGAAATCAAGAAGATGAAGGCAGCCATAGATGAGCATTTGGCTCCTGCAGCCAGCCTGCTCAGCACGCCCTTTTCGACCTTCAGCTTTGTGGGAGGCACCGCCCGTGCCACGTATCGCATAGCGCGCGAGCTCAAACCGCGCACCGCTCGTACCCTCGAAGCAAGCGAGATTACCAGCATAATCGAAGGGCTGGCTAGTCGAGATAAAGAGATCATTCGCGCTGTGCGTTCTGCCGCACCAGAGCGCATCTTTACCCTGGTCGCTGGAATGCTCATCATGCAGACGGTCATCGGCGAGAGTCAACCTAAGACTCTACTGGTATCAAAGTGTGGCGTGAGAGAGGGGTATCTCATTGAAAACGTTATCAAATGCTGAGCATCCTCGATCCGCCAAGGGCTTATTAGAGGAGGGCGCACCAGTGCAGGATACTTCCGAACAAGGTGGCAGAGCCTCAGACATCCCCACTCAGGAGCTATCCAAAAAAGAGCTGCTCTGCTGCATGCAAAACCGCGAGCTGTCGTGGCTGCGTTTTAATCAACGGGTGCTCGAAGAGGCAAGAGACTCACAGATACCGCTTTTTGAGCGCCTCTTTTTTCTCCACATCTTTACTACCAATCTAGACGAGTTCTTCATGGTGAGGGTAGGCAGTTTCCAAGACATCGCACGCTCAAAAAAAGTCTACACTGACACAAAAACCGGCATGGATACAGCGCAGTTGCTGGCAAAGATATTTGAAACGGTTGCCCAGCTCTACCCTTTGCGCGACAGCATTTTCTCCTTGGTGAGTGCAGATCTTGCACGAGCCGGGTTTACCCGGCGTATGCCCTGCGAACTCTCAGAGGACGAAGAAACGCAGCTCTCCAAGCACTATCAAGCCGAGATAGCTCCCGTATTGGCTCCTCAGGTTGTAGACAAGACGCACCCTTTTCCTCATCTGGATAATACCCGTCTCATCATAGCTTTAAGTCTTGAGAAGAGTCTGGGCAAGCACGCCCAGAAGCACGCCGATAACGGTGCCGATAAGAAGACCGAAAAGGTCTTTGGTATGATTCCGCTGCCGCATGATGTGGAGCGTCTCTTTGTTTTGAAGGACGGCAGCTACATTTTGCTTGAGGATATCTTGTTGCACTACGCAGAGAAGATCTTTAAAAAGTATGGCATTCTTGAAAAAGCGGTCATCAGCGTAACGCGCAACGCAGACCTTGACACGGTTGATGAGCATTTTGACGTAGACGAGGACTACCGAGCTCATATGACCAAGCTGCTCAAGAAACGCAAGCGTCTTGCTCCCGTGCGCCTCGAGATCCAAGGCAGTAGCTGTAAAAAGCTACCCGAATATCTATGCAAGCGCCTCAATCTCGATGCGCAGCAGGTTTTTTATAGCGAGGCTCCCCTCGACTTGAATTGCTTTGCTCGCCTTCAAGAGCTAGTCAAACCGGAAGACCGCGCACAGTTTTACTTCACTCCCTTTGAGCCGGTCACCCCTGTTATGGCGAGCTCGCCTCAGGGTATGTTTGAGCGCCTGCAAAAAGGCGATGTCATGCTGTTTCATCCCTATGAGAGCATTCAGCCCTACCTCTCTCTCATCAAAGAAGCTTCTGAAGACAAAAAGGTACTGTCCATCCAAATAACGCTCTATCGTATAGCAAACCAGTCGCGCCTGGCGGAGTATTTGATTGCCGCTGCCGAAAATGGCAAGCGCGTTGTGGTATTCATCGAGCTCAGGGCGCGCATGGACGAGGAGAGCAATATCGATTTGGCTAAGCGTCTGGAAGAGGCTGGCTGCGCGGTGTTTTATGGGCAGCTTGGCTATAAGGTGCACGCAAAGATCACGCATATCACACGGCGTGGCACGGGTGCCTACGAGCACTACGTCCACATTGGAACGGGCAACTACAATGAAACAACGGTTAAGGCATACACCGACATCTCCTTTATGACGATGAATGAGGACATAGCAAAAGATGCCGTTGCCTTCTTTCAAAACATGCTCATTGGCGCAGTTGAAGAAAGCTATCCTACCTTGATGGTTGCGCCGCAAGACTTCAAGCCCAGCCTCATCGAGTTCATAAGGCGCGAGGCCGCCCTCGGTCAAGAAGGGGCAATTACGATCAAAGCTAACTCGCTTACCGACACCGACCTTATCAGAGAGCTCGTCAAAGCCTCGCGTGGAGGCACACAGGTCAAGCTCATCATTCGCGGAATCTGCTGTTTGTTGCCAGGTATCAAGGATTACACAGAAAACATTCACATCCGAAGCATCCTGGGGCGCTATCTGGAGCATTCGCGTGTGTATCGCTTTGGCGCAGGGCAAGATTGCGACCTGTGCATAGGCTCGGGAGACATGATGACGCGCAGCACCGAGCGTCGCGTAGAGCTCTTTGCGCCGGTTACGCAAGATGACTTGCGCGCGCGTCTGCTTGAGCTTTTTGACGTTGAGCTCTCCAACTCATCCAAGGCGCATATCCTCACGTCAAGCGGCCAATACATCAAAACAGATGCCGAGCAACCCAAGATGAGCAGCCAGCAGTTTTTCGTTGAGAAAGCCCTGAGATGAAGGGATCCTTGCGCCACATTCGGGGCCTGACGTAAAAAACGTAAGTTTTGCCAAAAAATACAGCTTATGAACGAATTATGCCGCAAAACAAAGGTAAATCAGTAAAAATACCCCAATATTTGGGCTATTGTAGCCAAAAATCGTTCATAAGCTGTTTTTTTTGGCAAAACTTGGCTATTTTATGGCACGGAGTAGTTCTTAGCAAAACCCCTCGAAGTATTGCCAGACCATCAGTTAGCTTAAACCGACAAGACACATGCTAAAACGGGGCAAGGGTACGCACCCCCGCCTTCTTACACCCCTGCTTCTTACCACCTTGTCTCTTCTCAAAACAATCCAAACACCCTCTTGACTATAAAGTAACTTTATACCTAATATGGTATTAGCTTTACGAGCAAGAGAGCACTTGACTCGAAAAGGGGGCCTCCGTTAATTACAGATTGGGCATTGGAGGAAGTAAAATGGCACGTACAAGTTCTGAATACATCGATCAAGCAATAGTTGTTTGTCAGTTGGCATATGCAGCATTTAAGCTGCCTTGCTTTATGATTGACATGGTAGGAGACCGAGTCATCGAGATCCCAAAAAACTTGATTGACGACTGCTTTTGTTCGCGACTCGCAAAGGCAGCAAACACCGAGCTGGATATCACACACGCCTTTAAGCGTTTTAGAGATGTGAGCGAAATGGATTCCAGTCACGCACACAGCTGTCCTTATGGGCTTACCGCAATTTCTGTTCCGCTTAAGTTTAATAACGAGCCGGTGGCAGTCATCACGTTTTGCCCCATACTCACCAGAGATCCTCAAGAAATCCTTGACGAGCACGTTAACACCCGAACAGATTTGGATGACACCCAAGTAGAGGCTTTGAGAGACTACCTCTTTTCGCTGAAGCAATATGACACAGATTTTCTTGAGGCCTTCTCGCAAATAATCACTATGACCGTAGACAAGAACTCCGAGAACCTGTGTGCCCCCCAGGTTCCCGTTGGCAAGACAGATTGGTGCTCGGAGGAAATCAAACACTACACCTGCCCAGACACCGTTGAGGCAGCCCTGCAATTCATTGCCGACAACTATACCAGAGACATTGCGCTTACCGATGTAGCCGACCATGTCTTTGTGCACCCCACTCACCTGAGTAAGCTGTTTAACAAGTATGCGAGCTTTAGTTTTAGAGACTATCTCAATCGCATGCGTATTGCCAAAGCCCGTAGCCTGTTGATGGATCCTCGCAGAACCATCGCAAGCATTTGCTACAAGGTGGGCTTTTCTGATCAAAGCTATTTCAACCGGGTGTTTAAATCCATAGTGGGCATAACCCCAGGTCAATATCGCGAGCAAAACCTTCCGCAGAGATACAGAAAGGCAGGTGCCTTGCCAGCAAAAGAGGGCAACGACACCTACCAATACCTACGAGATAACGCGCTCGTCTAGCGCTACTCGCTACACTATCAGTCGCTACGACCTTGCAGCTATTGCTGCAAGGTCTGCGCTGGGCGAAGAAATCGGATGCAGGTCAAACTTTTCCACCAAAACATTGATAACTGTCTCGGTAAAGAAGGCAGGCAGACTTGGCCCAATGTAAATGTTCTTGATACCCAACGAAAGCAGCGTCAATAAAATACACACGGCCTTTTGCTCATACCACGACAACACCAGGGTCAAAGGCAGCTCGTTGACATCGCACTCAAAGGCCCCGGCCAAGGCAATAGCTACCTGCACGGCTCCATAGGCATCATTGCACTGACCCATGTCTAAAATCCGGGGAAACGGCCCAATCGTACCAAGATCCAAATCATTAAAGCGAAACTTACCGCAGGCAAGGGTGAGAATCACCGTGTCCTTGGGTGCCTGCTTAACAAAATCGGTATAGTAGTTGCGCCCTGGTTTGGCACCGTCGCATCCGCCCACTAAGTAAAAATGCTTGATTACACCGCCCTTAACCGCATCTATGATAGTGCCAGCATTATCCAAGATAGTCTGCCTGCCAAATCCGGTGGTAACGCTGGTGCCACCGTTGACTCCCAGTGTTTGCACAGACTCACTGTAGCCACCAAGCTCAAGGGCACGCGCTATCAAGGCAGAAAAGTCCTTGGAGCCATCAGGGGCAGCAGCAACGTGTACCAGCTCGGGGTAGGCAACAACCGAGGTGGTATAGACTCTGTCTGCATAACTCTCCCGAGGAGGCATGAGGCAATTGGTGGTAAAGAGTATGGGAGCAGGCAGGGCATCAAACTCCTTTTGCTGATGCTGCCACACCGTACCAAAGTTTCCCTTGAGGTGGGTATATTTCCTCAGCTCGGGATAGCCATGTGCTGGCAGCATCTCGCAGTGCGTGTAAATGTTTACTCCCTTACCCTTGCTCTGCTCCAGCAACATCTTCAAGTCATGCAGGTCGTGGCCGCTCACCACAATAAAAGGCCCTTCTTCAACAAGCATCGAGACTTCTACGGGTGCCGGATTGCCGTAGGCTTGAGTATTTGCCTCATCGAGCAGTGCCATGCAGCGTAAATTGACCTGGCCAAGCTCCATGAGCAAACCAAGCCAGGCGTCCACGCTCTGCTCCTTGGCAAGTGCGGTGAGACCTTTGATAAACCAGGCATCAACCTCTGCGTTGCGCTGCCCTAATACACGGGCATGGTGCGCATAGGCTGCCATGCCCCTCAGGCCAAATAAGAGTGTAGAGCGTAGCGAAACTATGTTTTCGTCTCCTGAAAAGAGGTCGCCCGCGCTCAAAGGGAGATTTCCTCCTGCGCGCTCACGAGCCTCGCGAAGCTTTGCCGTGTGCGCTGCCAGGCTCTCTGCTTCAAAGTTAACATTAGTCACCGTCATAAAGAGCCCGTCAACAATGAGATCAACATCTGCAAGATTCACCGTACTGGCTGCTGCCAGCCCAATCATCTCGCAGGTTAAAACATCGTGCTCATAAGCCACCTCGGGTTTTTTGCCGCAGACACCCGAGACACTACATGCAACTCCTTTGGCTGTTTGTTCGCACTGAAAACAAAACATGTTAGTCATAACTTACCCTTTCATTTACCGTTTACTTGAACCCACCAAAACCTCTTTCTCTTCAAGCCACATCAATCTCTTCAGGCTATGGAAAGTACTCGCGGTTTTCTGCCGATTGAGTAGGCAAATCCAGTGGGACGCGCCTGAGCGCTGGATTTGCCAACTCAATCGGCAAAGGACAGAGGGGTGCAGTAGCTTTGCACCGACTCGTCCCCGTGTGCAATTATTGCTGCAAACAACATACATGTTGCATTCGTAGTAGTATGTTGCATACGCAACATTTAGGAAGGTTTATGGTAGAAAACTCAATTATCAGCTGCTCGCTCTTTAGAGACATAGAGGCCAGCAGTGTTGATGCCCTTATTAACTGCTTGCGCGCAACAAAGCGCAGCTACAAAAAGGCTGAGTTTGTGTTTCATGCAGACAGCATGGCCAGCTCGGTAGGTATCGTAGAGTCAGGCAGTGTCAACGTCATCCAAGAAGACTACTGGGGCAACCGAACCATACTGGCACACTTGAAACCAGGCGAGCTCTTTGGCGAGGCTTACTCCTGTGCCCCGGAGCAGAGACTGCCGGTGAGCGTGGTGGCTACAGAAGATACAAGCATACTCTTGCTGGACTACCGCAAGATTATTTCCAGTTGCCCTTCATCGTGCGCCTTTCATGCCCGCCTCATAGCCAACATGCTTCACATCGTTGCCAGCAATAACATCAGGCTCACCAAAAAACTCGAGCACGTGTCCAAGAAGACCCTGCGCGAGAAGCTGCTTTCGTTTTTGTCTTCCGAGGCGGTGCACAGCAGTAATAGCACCATCACCGTACCCTTTGATCGCCAAGAACTGGCTGAGTATCTTTGCGTAGACCGAAGCGCCCTCTCTCGCGAACTCTCCAGCATGAAGCGAGACGGCATCATTACCTACAAGAAAAACCACTTTACCCTGCTACAGTAGGCCATTTGCGTCGTGCACATCTTAGCCACAGCCACAGAGTTGGCGGGGATTCTGAAGAAAAGGGGAGTTAATGGCACAAATATGCCCCTATGTACGAGCAGAGCTACCTTAGAAACTGTGAAACAAAACAGCAAAATAAGTCTACCAGCGCTTTTACCCTTGGCAAGGGAGAGCTTGCAAGGAAGAACAAGAGCAACTCATACACAAGGGCACTTTTGTGCCACTAACTCACGAAAACTCTCAAGAACTCTTAAGAACTCTCAAGAACTCCGACTCTGGGTACGGCAAGGTAGATTTTCACAGAAGCAGCACCAGCCTCTTCTCAGCTCAGCAAGGCAAGTGTATGCGCGGTTTAGCTGACACAGGGTACTAAACGTCCAGAAAACTCATACTTCCGGCCTTGCCTTCGCTGATAGTGCCTATGCAAGAAGCCTCTTTTCCTGTGAGCAAGCGGTAGTGCTCTTCAAAGCGCTCCTGTTTTTCAGCTGACAAGGCTATGAGCAGGCCGCCGCTGGTTTGCGGGTCGCAGAGCACACCCATGCGTGCGTCATACTCAGTATTGCTGAGTGAGCCTTGCTCTACAAATGCAGTGGCATAGTCTATGATCTTGGAAGCACCGCCTGGGCGGCAATGCTGTCGGGAGTATTCCAGAGCCTGGGCAAAGAGCGGAATTTGACTCCAGTCCAAAACAGCGCTGCAGTTGCTGGCTACCAGCATCTCATGTAAGTGACCAGCAAGTCCATATCCGGTTACATCGGTGGCTGCGTGCGCCCCAACGCCTTGCATGGCTTTGGCTTGGGCAGCGTTTAGCTCCTTCATCGACTGTATGACTTCAGTGATACATGCAGCGCTTTCCTTGCCTGCACTTACCGCAGAGAGCATGATTCCTGTGCCGAGGGGTTTGGTGAGATAGAGCATATCGCCTACCTGTGCTCCCTGGTTGCGTATGAGTTTGTTGGGATGCACGGTGCCCAGCACACAAAGCCCATACTTAGGCTCTTTGTCGCTAATGGTATGACCACCCGCTATGAGCGCATTGGCCTCAGCAAGGGCGCTGGCTCCTCCTTTTAGGATGTCGCTGGCGAGGTCTGGGCCCAATCCTGGGTTGAGCGCTAAAAGATTGAGTGCCAACAAAGGCGTGGCTCCCATGGCATAAATGTCGCTTAAGGCATTGGCTGCGGCTATTCTGCCAAAGTCAAAGGGGTCATCAACTGGAGGCGTAAAGAAGTCAACCGTGAGCACCAGTGCAAGTTCTTCACTCACCTGGTACACTGCGGCATCGTCGCTGGTTTCAAAGCCAAGTAGCAAGCGCTCATCAATGGGCTGGCCAAGGGCAGACAATAATACCTTGAGATCCTCCGGACCCCACTTGTCTGCTCAACCGCCTTTTGAAGTCAGTTGCGTTAGCTTGATGCGCTCTAGCTCGCTCACAAACAGCATCCTCTCTTTGGATCAGTTCTCTTTACTGGCTGCACCATAATCACTCATGGCGGCTTTTAAGCTGCAATCCAACCAACAAATACTTGAGGTTGCAGTTAAGCCCACACCGACAACGCAGGGTTGAGCCAGTAACGACTGATTTGGTCAAATGAAAACAATCATACAAGCAAAAACGAACTTCAGATTTATAAGTATACGATATATCGCGCTTATGCCTCGGTGTTGCGTTAACAAGGCTACGATTGAAGGCACCGAAGTGAAGACCCCGGATGAAGGCTCCGGATGAATGTGTGCTTGGAGTTTGCATTGTATAATTAGCTCAACGCACTCTCAGGAGAGGTCAATTACTCGGAACCCAAACTGAAATAAAACGGCTAGCCGTAGTGCAATATATTTCGACTATTCTCACACTTATTTGCCGTGAGTATACGAAGAGTGTTGATAAGTTTCAAGCTGTAATTCAAAGTGGTATTTTGGTGCAGGAACTAGAGCCACCATTTCTACGCCAGAAGCATTTGATAATTCAAGGAGAGTTTAGTTGAACACAGTACTACTTTTTATCTTAGCCATACTGGGAATGATAGTGACTATAGTGACACATGAATTAGGGCATGTAATAGTTGCTCAGCTCTGTAGGTGGAAGTGTAGTTATCTATTGCTGTTCGGAGTTCGTGTTCATCTCCACAATGGTTTTCGTTTTGAGCGGGTACCTCAAAACAATCTACTTTCGTTTGGAGGTGCAGCCGCAATAATCCCGCCTCAAAGCAAGGAGGGGCTCGCTCGTCACTATTCCTATATTCTGCTTGGTGGAGCAATAGCAAACCTAGTGCTGTTTGCATTGCTTGCAGGCTTTGGTCTGTTTATTAATCTTAACGACTTGCTTGTACTTAGTGCTATGCCGTTATTAAATGCGATTGTTGCCATACTTCCAATCAAATATAAATACTTCAGTACTGACGGCAAAAAAATTGCTAATCTTATGAAGGGTGGCGATGTAATGAGGGAAGAGATAATTAGATTGTATATTGGTGCATCACTCGAGAGTGATTCTATCCCAGTATTTACGGACTCTGACTTGAGTGTTCTGACATCATCAAGTGACCCAGTGTCTCAGTACTACGGTTACCTATATAGCATTTTCATGGCAAAAAAAAGGGGAGATTGCGAAGCCTGTGAGCAGTTGATAGCGCAGTTAGGGCGAGTAAAACTTGACAAACAATACGCTCAGCAAATTGACTCATTGTTTTCAGAATAGGAGACCTGTAGGAACATGGACGCTTTAGCTACTTTAACAATTATATAGCAACGGCACGTGTCGACTTGATGGAGTCCCCTTTGGCACCTATTACCCAAGACGCTGCGCTTGGGAGCATAGTACTTGATGGTCTGGTCGACTGCCTCAATGGCACTATGAACTTAGAAAAAGCACTGTCTCAAGCACCGTCTCAATTCGAAAACAGAATAGTCTTTACATAGTAGAATAAAAAACCAGTGGTTAACAACTTCAAATATGGTCTGGCAAAATATTTGCTAGGCTCATTTAGTGAGGTTCGCAGTAAAACAACACCATAGAACTAAAGGGAGTTGAGCCAATATCATAATAGGGCTTGACAGGCGGGGGGGGGCGTTATCATAGCTTTGTATGTGGCTGGCAGACATAGGCAGACAGGTTGGATTTACCTCATTCATCTCATCTTGTTGTTGACTGTTTGAACGTTTGTGATACAGCTGTAGAAAAACAAAGAAAAGTAAAAACTAGTGGGAAAGGAATTATTTATGAAGAGGATTACTATTCAACAAAGTAAGGAAGTATTCGGCGGCTACCACTATCTGGGGTTTGGAACTGAAGCATTTACCTATGGTGCAGCAACAATATATGTAAATTATTTGCCTGTTGCTGGTCATCGTTTAACAGGAACCCTGTATTTGCAGCCAGGCAAGTGGGGCAATGGGTGGTCTCGCTATTACGGTAATACGTATTGCCCATTGCATAACAAGTAGTTTATGAATACTATATTTACATGATGCGCAAGGGCAAAGCTGCCTTGGCGTGTCATGTAAATATTGGCTTTGGGAGTGTGCTTTGTGGGACTAGCGCTCCGACCTACTAGCAGCAATAATGGGCTCTGTGTTGCTTCATCAGGTCAGTGGGTCGGATAATCAGCGCTTCGTACTGAGCAGACAAGGTTTCTCTCTGCATAATGTCTTAAGAAAGCTACCTTGTTTTGCTTTACTTGAAGTGCTGTTTCAATAATCTTTAAAAACGAGGAGTTCATTTATTAACCAGGTAGCTATTATAAAGAGGACGGAAATGGAAATTGAAGGTGCCAAAAACTTGGACAGGGCTTAGAGCAAGCAGTCGTCTGCTGATAGCCTTACTGCTAGCCCTGCTATTGTTGTTCTCGATGCTTTTGACAGCTTGCCAACAAAGAGATGGGGATGATTATGTATACGCTTTTCAACAGAAAAGGGTAGACCTCCCTGGTGACGTCAAATTTGTTTTGGCAATGGAAAAGACCTATAGCGGAAAGCTATGGATGCTGGGGGTCAGTTCTGGCTCGGCTCACACTTTGCTTTGGGAGCTAAACGATGACGACTCTTGGAGTGAAGTATCTAACATCAGCGAGCTTCTCGCGCTGGGCGAAAGTGACGTTTTGGTTGCCTCACCAATCACAAAAAGTGAAAAAGTGCTGTGCATCTTTTTTGATCAGCTTCATTTGGAGGGTGGGCTAAAGTTTTATCTTGTTGATTCTGCGCCTGAGTCCAGTTTTCGTGAATTGAACATTGATACATCTCTATTCACTAATGAACATGATACGGAATCACGTCTGGGATCAATCGACCAAGTTTTTCCGCTAAACAATGATCGTTTTCTCATTCAAGATGGTTCAAGCAACTTGTTTGTCCTCGATAGCACTGCCGAGAGCATCGAGAGTGTTCCTTTTATGGATGGAGATGAACGCCCTTATTTGTTTTCTGCGGCTGAGCACAACGACAGCGTAATTGTATTATGCGAAAGACTGAATGGTAGCGAGCACTCTATGATGTTCTATTGGCTCGATATATCAACAGGGGTCTTCAGCAGCATTGACAACAATATGGAATTTGAGGCTTTATTGAGGGAGCATGAAGAGTATAGCCACTTCAAAGTGAGCCCAAACATGGAAGGTGGCATCAGCCGGACTGATGAGTTAACAATCTGCATAAGCAATGGTATCTATAAGTTTTCTGATAATGAGCTCGCAAAAGTTGCTGATGCAGACGGAACAGTTTTATCCGACCCTACTAAGACTGTCTTAGGATGTGTTTTTGACAATAAGGACGATTTTTATCTAATCTGCTGGAACTCTGATGGTTCTGAAACTCCCTTTTCATTGTATAAATACGAGAGAGTTTTCAATTCTTTTGAACCCTCAAGAGGGCTGAGGGTGTATACATTGCTAGATAACGCTGAAGTCCGCCAAGCTATCGCTCTTTACAAAGAAGTGCATCCTGATGTCAAAGTGGAGCTAGAGATTGGCATAGTCGCAGATAGCGTTACCGCAGAGGATGCTTTGAGAAACTTGAACATCGAACTACTCGTGGGCAAAGGCCCCGACGTACTTTTTCTCGATGGACTGCCCATAGAAGATTTTCTTGAGCAGGGAGTGCTTTTTGATCTAACGGACATATATGATGAGGCCATATCCTCTGGTCTTTACTATGAAAACATAATAAGCGCTTTTGTAGTTAATGGTGAGTGCAAAGTGATTCCCCTGCGCTTTGCGTTTCCTCTAGTCATTGCCAAGACGAGTGTGTTGGACAGGTTAGACAGTTTGCCAGCTTTAGTTGATTTAATAGAAGAGGCAGCCAGCAACAATCCTGAGTCAGCCTTATTTTGCGAAGTGTCAGTTTTGGACAACTTACTTGCCGCATATTATCCCAGTTTTTTTGACCAGGCAAGTTTTAATGCAAAAGCTCTGACGCAATTCTTTGAAGGTGTCAAAAGTTTATCGATAATCTTGGAGGCGGGCAACCAACGGGGGATCCATCCTGAGCCAGGCGGCAATGCCCACCTCGACACACACACAGCAGTTAATGATTCCACTGTTGGCAACCTCTCTTTTTGCGCTGACCCCAATCAGATTCTAATCTATCAGATTTTCATAGAACAAGAGTTTGGTATTTCTGAAGCTGTGATGCAAAACGTTGAGATTGATGCCGCTGCTGATGTGCTTTCACTTGGCAATAGAAAATGCTTTATACCTAAATCCTATGTCGCTATCAATAGCAGCTGTAATGAAATCGAACTGGCGCAATCCTTCGTACGTATGACGCTGGGCAATGATTACCATCAAAACAATCAAATGACAGGGCTTTCAATAATGAGGTCTATTATTGCTGATAAAACCAGAAGTGCATTCATTATGGGGCTTGAGGATGGAGGCCATCTGTTTGCTGAGCCTTTCTCAAATGAAACCTTAGCGTCGTACTATACACTCTTTTCTTCATTGGATACGCCTGTTGTGATTGACAGCGTTATCCAGGAAACTATCTATGAACAATTGCGCAGATATCTAGATGACGAGGCATCCCTAGAAGAGGCGGTAAGTGTTTCCGAAAAAATGATTAACCTTTATTTATCACAGTGATTGCTTATGGACAGTAAAACTGCACCATAGAACAAAACCGTCCTCGTGGGCGATGGATCCGTAGGGCTGGCAGAGAGAATTACTCTCGGCACTATAACTGGTAAAATTACCAAAAGTGCCTTTTTTATTGCAACACAAACCTCAAGAAACTATGGAGTGTGGTATGAGTTCTCAGCTGACCAAAGTATTTCTAAGCGCCATCCTTTGTTTTTCGCTTGTGCCGTTGATGAGTTCGGACTTTGCCTGGGCTGGTGAGGAAGCTGATGAGCTTGCCGCAGTTACCATTGGCAACGAGACCGAAGATGATGGTTTTGATGACCCTCATGGACTTCTTGAAGAAGTGCCTTCGGAGCAGCCGTCACAGCAGCCTGCAGAACAGCCTGCAGAAAGACCCGCTGAGCAACCCGCCGAGCAGCCATCAGAGCAACCTGCACAAAAGCCCTTAGAGCAGCCCTCAGGACAGCCGTCCGAGCGGCCTGTTGAAAAGCCTCTTGAAAAGCCATCTGAGAAGCCAGCCTCAGACAAGCCAGCCGAGCAGCTCATTGACCCCTTCAGCGCTGATGCACAAGAGCTTGCCCCCTTTGCAGCCAACGACGCAGATGTTGAGTCTCTTGCTGCTACACCCGTCGTAAGCTATCAGTCGCATGTACAAAGTGTGGGCTGGCAAAATGCGGTTACCAATGGTGCGCTTTCGGGCACCACAGGACGTGCTCTCAGAATGGAAGCTATCCGAATATCAGTCAAGGGAGTTACGGGTGGCATCAGTTACCGTACCCATGTGCAAAGGATCGGCTGGCAGAGCTGGGTGTCAAACGGTAGTTTGGCGGGCACTACAGGACGTGCCCTCAGAGCCGAAGCCATAGAAATCAAACTCACCCAAGGACTTGAGAAGTCCTATGACGTCTACTACCGCACCCATGTTGCCAGCTA
>Ga0123356_10001416_pt1 | contig 26558 bp, 19 predicted proteins | sample TergutEmb28metaG_2_FD_92546 | JGI IMG/M metagenome (GOLD analysis project Ga0123356, IMG submission 92546) | Embiratermes neotenicus P3 segment gut microbial communities from Petit-Saut dam, French Guiana - Emb289 P3 | ecosystem: Host-associated > Arthropoda: Insects > Digestive system > Gut ...
CGATAATGGTACAATGGATCACTTGCGTGAAGGTCTTTATATCGATAATTACAACAGTAACGTTATTGTACGTAATAATATTGTGATTGGCGGACATACCGGTTTAAGAATAAATCTGCCAAACCATGGAACGCAATATTTTAATAATACTGTTGTTGGCGCTCATTATGGAATTGGATTTTACAGCCAGCATAAAGATAATGCAGACGCAAGTACTGTTACAGTAAAAGATAACTTATTTGTAAACACAAGATCTCGCGATATTATTTATTGGGGTCACGAAAATGGAAGACAAACAAGTTATGTTAATAATTTCATAAACGGTTCAATACCTGTAACCCAAAGACCCGAAGGCCGCATGACTTCCTCCGGCAACGCCCGCGGTACTGTAGACGCTCAATACCGTCCCACAGGCAGAACGCCAGATATCGGAGCAATTCCCCGCAATGGCGAAATGTTTGCGTACGGCGCAGATTGGAGATTGTAAAAGCGCCAAACAAACTACAAAATTATGTAATTACGCATAGCGGCTCTGTTGTATTTTAATAATAATTCCTCTTTTTAATTGTAGTTTTTTTATTCAATATGAAGGATTTTTCAGATTTCTCTGGCATTAAAAACACCCAAAATTTTATAATTTTTTTTCTTGATTATTGGGAGGAATATTTTTATTTTAATATATTAAGAGGTGAATATGAAAATAGGAACAAAATTGATTGTTATAATAACCACAGTCAACCTAATTTGTATCGGCGGTCTGACCTTGAGCTCTTTATTGTTTACATCCGGCCAGATCAGTACTATGGCGAATAATAATGTTACAGCAATTACAGAAAATACTTCCAACCAGCTAAAGGCCTGGATGGAGGTTTCTTTAGACGAAGTCAGAGCAATAGGTCAAATTCTTGCCAATTTTAATGACGTAAAGCCGGAGGAAAGGCGTCAAATTCTAAATCTTATGCTTTATAGTTTGGCTAAGGAAAACCCCGGGTTTGTCGGTGTTTGGGCTGGTTTTGAACCAAATGCTCTAGACGGTAATGATATTGCTTATATTAATACGCCCGGTTCTGACGCAACAGGAAGGTTTTTAAGCTATTTTTCTCATGATATAAAAGGTAATGTGCATATTTCTTCTATCGTTGACTATGATGATCCCGGAGCTGCCGGCGCATTTTATAATACATCTCTAAGAACAGCTAAAGAAGCTGTAATTGACCCTTATTATTATGAGATTGAAGGTAAACAAATACTCATTACAAGCCTTACAATTCCGATTGTACAGAATTCCAGAATAATTGGAGTTGTCGGAGTTGATCTTGAGCTTTCTGATATTCAGGAGATTGTGTCACAGATAAGGCCGTTTGGCGTCGGAGTTACTGCTATATTCAGTAACGGCGGTATCATCGTGGCTCATCCTGATTCAAGCCGTTTAGGTAAAAAAATGGAAGAAACCGAAGCTGATATGGTAGGAAAAGAAATCCACAATATGGTTGATGCTATCAAAAACGGAACTCAGTATCAGACTGTTATAAAATCGCCTGATAATAATGCTTCAATGATTTTTGGTATCAGTCCGTTTACTATTGGACATACTGTTACTCCATGGGCGGCTGCCATACTTGTTCCCGAAAAAACTATTATGGCTCCTGTATATCGTATGATAACAATTTTTGTTGCTCTTGGTTCTGTAATACTTATAGTAATTACAATTATTATTATGCTGGTAGCCCGGAACATTACTGCTCCTTTAAAATCTATAGAACAGGTATTTGAAACTGTAGGAGAAGGTGATTTTACTCCTGTTTTATCTGTTAAGAGTAAAGATGAAATAGGCAATATCAGCCGTTCATTCAATAATACTCTGGAAAAAATCCGTACTCTTATCGTAACAATAAAAGAACAATCTACTTCTCTTTTTAATATTGGTACAAATCTTGCGGCCAATATGGACGAAACTTCTGCCGCTGTTACGCAAATTAACGCAAATATTCAGAGCATTAAAAATCAGGTTATGAATCAAAGCGCGAGCGTAACGCAGACTAATGCAACTATGGAACAAATTTCTTCTAATATTGACAAGCTGACAGTTCATGTAGGAGATCAGAGCGGCAGTGTTTCTGAATCATCATCTGCAATAGAACAAATGCTTGCAAATATCAGATCTGTAACGCAGACCCTTATTAAGAATGCCGAAAATGTTGAAAACCTGATAGAAGCGACTGATTTGGGTCATACAAGCTTAAAAGACGCTGTTGTAGATATAGCGACGATTTCAAAAGAATCCGAAGGATTACTGGAAATTAATGCAGTTATGGAAAATATTGCAAGCCAAACTAACTTGCTTTCTATGAATGCGGCAATAGAAGCGGCTCACGCAGGAGAAGCAGGAAAAGGTTTTGCTGTAGTAGCTGACGAAATCCGCAAACTTGCAGAAGGTTCGGAAGAACAGTCAAAAATAATTGCTGCAGTACTCAAAAAAATCAAAAGTTCTATTGATAAAATAAACCATTCCACGAATAATGTTCTGGATAAGTTTGAAGCGATTGACAAAGAAATTAAAATTGTTGTCGAACAGGAAGGCAACATCCGAAGCGCAATGGAAGAACAGGGCGCCGGCAGTAAACAGATACTTGACGCTGTAAGCCGTTTAAATGACATCACATTCCAAGTAAAAAATGAAGCGGAAGAAATGTCCGACGGAAGCAAAGAAGTTATAAGCGAAAGCAAGAATCTAGAAAACGTTACTGCAAATATTACAAATGGTATGACTGAGATGGCTTCCGGCGCAAATCAGATTAATTCTGCTGTTATTCAGGTAAGGGAAATAACTGAGAAAAACAAGGAAAGCATTGATACGCTGGTTCAAGCGGTATCACGGTTTAAGGTCGCTTAATAAAAAGGCTGCGCTTGCGCAGCCTTTTTATTTAGAAGTTTTGTGCGCAGCACAAAACTTCATGCTGTCTTTGTAATACACATTTTCGTGCAAATATTATGTTTTGGAGTTTTGCACTTTAGTGCAAAACTCCATGCTGTTATCTAGCGCAGCCTTTTTATTAGGTTTTTAAGGTATTTTAAAATTTGATAACAGCGTTAAGCGGTGTTTTTTCTTTGTAAATATGGGAAATATCCGATAGGCAAACGCATTTGGGAGCGGTATACCCGTCAGGGTTGTTTTTAAACTCTATTATCGTAACGCTTGAATGCGCAATATCAAAACTAGACCAGAAAATATTCGGAGGAATTAACAGCATGTGCGAAAGCCACGCAGTTCCGAGTCCATGATGGCAGAATGCCGCAATTCGTTTTTCGTTTTTAGATATTACCTTGTATAATCTGCCTTCTCGTTTATAACCCAATCTCGAAAGAAAATCATCAGAGCAATTTGCTATGCGATTATAACCCTCGCGTGCAGATTTACAAGATAAAAATACAGGATTGGCATGCCAATTATCGCCTGTATAATTTTGATTTATTAGTTTTGTATTTTGGCAGCCAAATGCCCAATCCTTGTTTCCATTGTCATCAACTGCAGAGAAATCATCCCAAGCAAGGTTTTCGCTCATCCATTCTTCTATCTTGTACGATTGTTTTAGTTTATCACAAGTCGGCTGCGCGGTTTGGACAGCTCTTCCTAAGGGCGAAGAAAATATTTCATCAAATCCATGGCAGCATAATCTTTCTGCCAGCGCATTTGCCTGTTTTTTACCGTTTTCGGTTAAGGAATCTGTTGCATAATCAGGTTCGCCATGACGGATTATATAAAGAAGCATAGGCGAATTATACAAGAAATTGGCTGATTTACGCAATAGCATTTATCAGCATTAATCCGCACTTTGCAGCATTTTAAAATAATTTTATTACGTTTATTTTAAGCCATAAATTAAAAATAAATTTCATTGACATGATTTATGCGCATTTATATACTTGTATCTCGCATGCGCGGATAGCCATGACGTATAACGCGGAGGTTTTTATGAAACTTAAAATTAGATTAATATCGATTATTTTGGCAATGTTGTTAGTTGTCATTGCCGTTTTATCGATCTTTACCCTGACGCAGTCTGCAAGTTTGCAGAGAGCGGTTACGTTTCAATATGCAGAAGAAATGGCGGTTTCACATTCAAAAGAAATCCAACGGCGAATAGAAGTATTTACCGGATTTTCGTCTATTCTTTCGATGATATTTAGTGATTTCGAAAATGTTCCGGAGAACATGAGAAGAGATAACTTTAATGGATTTCTGCGAAGTACAATTCAGCAATATCCTTCTATTGTAGGGATATGGACAGCGTGGCTTCCAAACACAATTGATAATTTTGATGCACAGTACGGACAGTATCAAACATTTTATACGCGCAGATTTACAGGAAATGTAGAATATTCTGCAGACGGATATTACGGCTGGCAGGAATACCTTGCAAATTTAACTGATGATACGCCGGAAATTGCTCCGCCTGTTTGGAGGGATGTTTTTGGTTACGGCAATGCTCCTGTTGTTTCTGTTATGTATCCAATTAAAAATAATGCAGGAAAACTGGTGGGTCTTGTCGGAATCAATTATGTAAGCGCAATGCAGGAAATCGTTGACGAAATAAAACAGGTTATTTTTAACGGAGAAGGAATTGCTGGTGTTTATGCAAATGACGGAACCATTGTCGCTCATTACGACAAGTCCCGGGTAAAGGATAATATAAAAACAAACGCAGCAGAAATAAAAAAACTGGGTGTTCATCATTCTAGAATTGCCCGCTCAATAGAAAACGGCGGAGAAAACGGTAAGCCGGTAATTATTCATACTTATTACGAAGAAATGGATTCTCAAATGCATATTGTTTTTATGCCGATAAAAATAACCGGTATGAACACGCCATGGAACCTAATGATAGCAATCCCCTTAAACGAAATAAATAAGCCTATAAGGAACATGACGTTTGTGACATTAATTTTTGCGGTTGTAATTCTTGTAATCAGCGCATTAATTACATTGTTTATTGCAAGAAGAATTGTAAATCCAATAATCAGCGTTACAAATACTCTTAAGGATATTTCCGAAGGCGAAGGGGATTTGACAAAGGTTATAAATAACAGCTCTAAAGACGAAATTGGAGATTTATCGCGGTACTTTAATCTGACTCTAAAAAAGATTAAAGATCTTGTAATCATTATTAAAGATGAATCTTCGCGGTTGTCAGAAATTGGGCAGGAGCTGTCCAGCAATATGAACCAAACTGCAGCCGCCGTAAACCAGATAACAGCGAATGTTCAAAGCATTAAAGGGCGCGTAATTAATCAGAGCGCAAGCGTAAGCGAGACTCATGCGACGATGGAGCAAGTAACCGTAAATATTCACAAACTTAACGATCATGTAGAAGAACAAAGCGTTCATGTTTCGCAGGCATCCAGCGCAATAGAAGAAATGGTGGCAAATATTCAATCTGTTACAGACACACTGATAAAAAACTCAACAAACGTAAAAATCCTTAAAGAAGCCTCAGAATCAGGGAAAAACGGGCTTCAGGAAGTAGCGGCAGATATTCAGGAAATTTCCCGCGAATCCGAAGGTTTAATGGAAATAAACTCGGTTATGGAAAATATTGCCAGCCAAACAAACCTTCTTTCTATGAATGCGGCGATAGAAGCCGCCCACGCAGGGGAGGCAGGCAAGGGTTTTGCGGTGGTTGCCGACGAAATCCGTAAATTAGCGGAAAGTTCCAGCGAACAGTCAAAAACTATTGGATCTGTACTAAAAAAGATAAAAGAATCTATCGACAAAATCTCACATTCGACGGATAATGTATTAAACAGATTTGAAGCAATAGATTCGAGCGTAAAAACTGTCGCAGAGCAGGAGAGCGTAATTCGCAGCGCTATGGAAGAACAGGGCGAGGGCAGTAAACAGGTTCTAAACGGCATAAGCGAAGTAAACGAAATTACGCAGCAGGTAAAGAGCGGCTCACATGAAATGTTTGAAGGAGCTAAGGAAGTAATTCAGGAGAGCAATAATCTTGAAAAGCTGACGCAGGAGATTACTTCCGGTATGAACGAGATGGCATCGGGCGCGGATCAAATTAATTCGGCTGTAAACCAAGTTAATGAGATTTCTATTAAGAACCGTGACGGCATTAATGCTCTTATAGAGGAAGTATCACGATTTAAGGTAGGTTAACGCAGGCTTATGAAAACGATTTTTGTGGTTGATGACAGCGACACTAATCTCTCGATGGCAGAAGCCGCGCTGGAAAACCAATACCGCGTTATGACAATGCCGTCAGCCGCAAAAATGTTTGTACTACTGGATAAAGTTGTTCCCGATTTAATTCTTTTGGATATAGAAATGCCCGAAATGGACGGGTTTACTGCTTTAGAAAAACTAAAATCCATGCCGGCGCTTGGTACGCTTCCTGTTATGTTTTTAACTGGCCGCAATGATCCCGATATCGAAGCGCGCGGTTTTGAACTTGGCGCTGTGGATTTTGTCACAAAGCCGTTTTCCGCTTCTGTTCTTATTAACCGTATTAAAACTCATATGGACATTGACGAAATTATCCGCGAAAGAACTGCGCAGTTTAACAGGCTGCAGAACAGCATAGTTTCGGTTTTAGCCAACATCGTAGAAAACCGAGATAAAGGGACAGGCGGTCATATAGAAAGAACTTCGGCTTATATAAAAATTTTGATAGACGAGATGAAAAAACGCAGCGTATACAAGGAAGAAATTGACAGCTGGGACACAGAAAAAATAATTTCTTCTGCGCGCATGCACGATTTGGGAAAAATTTCTATTACCGATATTATTGTAAATAAACCGGGTAAACTCACAGAAGAAGAATACGAAATAATGAAAACCCACGCGAAAGAAGGGGAGCGTATAATAGACGAAATTATTGCAAGAACCGGCGAAGGTGAGTTCCTTCGTAATGCAAGATTATTTGCAGGATGCCACCACGAACGCTGGGACGGCAAGGGTTATCCGCACAGATTAAGCGGTGAGGAGATTCCGCTGCAGGGAAGAATTATGGCGATAGTAGATGTTTATGATGCGCTTGTCTCCGAACGTCCGTATAAAAAAGCTTTTACCGCAGAACAAGCGGTAGAGATAATAATGCAGAGCGCGGGAACGCATTACGATCCTTTAATAGCGGATGTTTTTTATGAAGTAAAGGATCTTTTTAAGAATGTAAAGGTGAGACCGGGGTTATAATGCATAACGAAAATTTAAACGAAATCGAGAAGCGCGAAGCCGAAGAACGAACCAGAATAATGATCGACGCTGCTCCCTTTTGTGCGATTTTTTGGGATAAAAATCTAGGGCTTATCGACTGCAATAACGAAGCTGTAAAGATGTTTGACCTTTCCAGTAAACAGGAGTTCATCGAAAAATTTACAAAGCTCTCGCCTGAGTATCAGCCTGACGGAATCTCGTCGCGCGAAAAAGGAACTGCTCTTGTAGGAAAAGCGCTGGAAGAAGGTTACAGCCGCTTTGAATGGATGCATCAAAAACTTGACGGAGAGCCGATACCGTCAGAAGTTACCTGTGTCCGTGTTAAACACAAAGGCGAGTTTACTGTTACAGAGTACATAAGGGATTTGCGCGAACAAAAGGCAGTGATGGCAGAAATGCGCAAAGCGGAAATTGCCGTAGAGAGCAGTAAGGCAAAGAGTGACTTTCTTGCAAAGATGAGCCATGAGATACGCACGCCGATGAACGCAATTTTGGGCATTACAGAAATTCAGCTTCAGGATACTTCGCTTTCGTTAATTACAAAAGACGCCTTAGAAAGAATTTATAATTCTGCCGATTTGCTTCTTGGAATTATTAACGACATCCTGGATCTTTCTAAAATAGAAGCGGGTAAACTGGAAATAATTCCTGTTCAATATGATATAGCAAGTCTTATTCACGATACGGTTCAGTTAAATATTATGCGTTACGAAAGCAAACCTATCGAATTTAAATTGAATGTGAACGAAAATGTTCCGCTTATGTTTATTGGCGATGAATTGCGGATAAAACAAATACTAAATAATCTCCTTTCTAATGCATTTAAATATACACAGGAAGGTACGATAAGCCTTAATGTTTCTTCTGAACCGCGGAACAACAGTACCGACGACTCAAACGGCGATATATTCCTTGTTTTTAGTATTGTTGATACAGGGCAGGGCATGACAGCGGAACAGGTTAAAAAACTTGGCAGTGAGTATTCGCGTTTTAACATGGAAGCAAACCGAAAGACAGAAGGCACCGGACTTGGAATGAATATTACCCGGAATCTTTTAAAGATGATGGACGGTGATATTAAGATAGAGAGTAAACCCGGCGTAGGATCTTCATTTACGGTTCGTTTGCCGCAAATCTGCATAGATACAGAACCTCTTGGCAAAGAAATGGCAGAAAATTTAATGCAGCTTAATATTGCAAGCGCCCTTAAAATTAAAACTGTGCAGATTAACCGTGAATATATGCCGTACGGACATGTTCTTATTGTTGATGATGTCGAAACAAACCTGTATGTTGCAAAAGGACTTATGGCATCATACGGTTTGCTTATAGAAACTGCAATAAGCGGATTTGAAGCCGTCGAAAAAATCAGGGAAGGCAAAGTGTATGATATTATTTTTATGGATCATATGATGCCCAAGATGGACGGTATAGAAGCGGTAAAAATAATCCGCAGTTTTGGTTATACAAAGCCGATTGTCGCATTGACTGCAAACGCTCTTTCTGGGCAGGCAGAGATGTTTTTACAAAAAGGTTTTGATGATTTTATTTCTAAGCCGATTGATATACGTCAGCTTAACATGTCATTAAATAGGCTCATACGCGACAAATACCCGCTGGAAATCGTACAGGCAGCGCGCAGGCAAAAAGAACTCGGAGGATTTAATCAGCCGGAAATTTCTGCGCAGCTTGCAGAGTTCTTTATCCGTGACGCTAAAAAAGCGGCTGCAGTTATGGAAGCGATATACATTAACAAGTGCCGCAGAGCTGACGATGTTTCTATGTTTATAATAAATATCCATGCGATGAAGAGCGCGCTTGCAAATGTCGGCGAAGACGATCTTTCTGCAGAAGCTTCTAAGCTTGAACAGGCAGGCCGTGAAAAAAATATAAAATTAATTATCGCAGATCTTCCCGCTTTTCTTGAGGCTCTCTATACCTTAATTTATAAGTTTGAAGCAAGCGGAGAAAAACAACGGGTAACAAAGACAGATGTAGGCGGCGATGTTTCTTTACTTAAAGAAAAATTAAACGAAATGCGCGCAGCCTGCAAAACATATGATAAAAAAGCTGCAAAAAAGCTGCTTGCAGAACTTAAAGAATTGGCGTGGACTGCGGAAACAGAAGAAGTATTAAGCGCAATATCAGGACTGCTTTTGCACAGTGACTTTGAAGACACCGATAAAGTCATCGATAGTTATTTGCAGCAGTTATAATATTAAGTATATATCTATCCATTAAGAGATTCTCCAGCGCAGCCGATGTAGAGCGTAAATTCCTGTCGCACTCGGCAGTTAATGCAAGGCATTTTTCTGCAGACTCTGAATTGTAACGGCGCGCGGCAGCAGAATAATCGTCCCTTGCTTTTGGAGAAGATAACCCTATTTTTTTTAGTTCAAAACTGTTTGGCTGTCCCGCGCCTGATGTTTCCAGCAGATTTATATAATCGCCGAGTTTCCTAAAACACCAAGCTAGTCCTGCAAGAATACTTTGCGCGCTTTGTTTTGCCGCAAGCAAAACAGAAAGCGATTCCAGCGCTTTTAAAAGATCCCCTGCGGCTATGCGGGTAAAAAGCGTAAAGGCGGATTCTTCCCTGTTATGGGAGAGCCATTTTTCTATCTCGTATTGGGAAAGGCTGTTTGTTTCCTTTGCAAAGAAGACAAGCCGCGAACATTCTCTTCTTAGAGCTTCTGTATTATTTTCTACCATTTCTAGAATGGTATCGATACATTCCTTGTCTATATTATAACCTTCGCGCTTAAAAAACTGGCGCACCCATTCGTTTTTTTCTTTTTCGAATAATTCATAAAAAACGCGGCGGTTATCCTTTGGAACATCCGGCTGCATTATAGCGTCTTCTAGAGAGGCGGACAGTTTGATTTCGTCAGATATAAAAATTACAGCAGTGTTTTTATCTTTATTTGCAAGGGCGGCGTCAATTATTTCAATTTCGTCTTTCTTTTTTATTAGTTCTGCGTTTTTAATAATTATAATGCGGGTGTCCGCAAACAGGCTTATATTCTGAATTGTATCGGCAATTTCCGCCGCTGTAGTCTCAACTGCGTAAAAAACAGTATTTTCTATTTCATTCCCGCCGGATGTTTTTTTTAAATCGGCTTTTATTCCGTCTACGGCATCCTGCCTTTTTCCGAGTTCGGGACCTAGAAATAAATAGACTGCCATGTTAATAAGAACGGATAACTGTAAAGAGCCGCCCCAAGATTTTTACATCTTGGCTGTACATTGGCTTATAGGCGGGATTTTCCGCCTGTAATCTAATTCTGGAACTTTCCTTATAAAAACGCTTGAGCGTTACAGCTTCGTCTATCACTGCCACTGCGATTTCGCCGTTTTTTACGGTACTTTGCTTTTCTATTACAGCGGTGTCGCCTTCGAGTATTCCCGCGCCGGACATTGAGTCACCCTTAACCTTAAGCGCAAAATATTTTTTGTTTTTCTTTAACATAGAACGATGAAGCAGAATATTGCCGTCAAAGTTTTCTTCTGCCAGAATTGGAACCCCTGCGGCAACGCTTCCAAGAACAGGTATTGCCATTAAATCCGCGTCTTCCGGCCTTTTATGGGTCAGTCCCATCGTACGCGGCCGCTTATCCGCTTGCTTTAAATGTCCCTTCTTGCGCAGAGCAGTAATATGATCATGCGCACCCTTTACCGAAATCGAAAAGTGATCGGCAATTTCCCTTATTGAAGGCGGAAAAGAATTCTTCTTGATATAATCTGCAATAAAGGTGAGAACCTGTTTTTGGCGATCTGTTAATTCTTTCATAACTATTCCTTACTACCTGTAGTAATATTATATTTTCTTAGTTTTGCATGGAGGTTGCTGGGATATATTCCAATAGCCTCCGCTGTCCTTGAGATTATACCATTGTTCTTTATAAATTGGAACTCCAAATAATGCTTTTCGAAGCTGTCTTTTGCATCATTATAATTACTGTCAAAAAGGCTCGAAGGAAGCGAAGCCATGCCGGGTTTTTCCTGAATGTCCAGTTTTTTTTGTTTTTTATTCAGTAATTTAAGCAGTTCTTCTCCCGTTATTGTACTGCCTTGGTGCATTACAGATATTCGTTCTGCAAGATTTTTTAGCTCGCGGACATTCCCGGGCCAATCGTGGGAAGAAAGGACTTCCATTGCGTCGGCTTCCAGAGTTGTGTCTTTTTCCATTGATTTTAAGAAGTGGCAGAGCAAAAGGGGAATATCTTCCGGTCTTTCCTTTAAAGGCGGAACATGAATAGGGATTACATTTAACCTAAAATACAGATCCCGCCTAAACCTGCCTTCGTCACAGGCCTTTTCCAAGTCCTGATTTGTCGCCGCTATAATCCGTACATCTGTTTCGATTGTTTTTTCGCCGCCGACCCTTTCCAGTTTTTGCTCTTGAATAACGCGCAGTACCTTTGCCTGTGCAGAAAGGCTCATATCTCCGATTTCGTCAAGGAATAAAGTTCCGCCATGGGCGAGTTCGAACCGTCCCTTGCGCACAGAAACTGCGTCTGTAAAAGCGCCTTTTTCGTGCCCAAAAAGTTCGCTCTCTATGAGATTCTCAGGGATAGCCGCGCAGTTAACATCGATAAAGGGATGGTCAACCCGCGCCGAACACAAGTGGATAGCTCTCGCAATAACTTCTTTTCCTGCGCCGTTTTCTCCGGTGATTAATATACGCGCGTCACTGTCTGCCGCTTGTTTTACTGTTTCGCGGATATTTCTTACAGAAGGACTTGTTCCGATAATGTCTTCGCAGGCAAAGGAGCTTATTTTTTTTAAGGTTTTATTTTCTTCGCGCAGCTTTCTCACTGTAAGGGCGTTTCTGCAGACAGTAAGAACTTTTTCCAGAGACAGCGGTTTTTCTAAAAATTCAAAAGCGCCCAGTTTAACTGCGCGTACTGCCATATCAATATTCGCATGCCCGGAGATCATTACAATTTCTACTGCCGGGAATTCATTGCGTAATTTTTCTAATGCTTCTATGCCGCCGAGTTTAGGCAAAAGAACGTCTAAAAAAACTAAATCTATAGTTTGGTTAGCAAGGATTTCAAAACCGGCAAGCGCGTCTTCTGCCGTAAAAACTTTGTATTTTTCATCTTCGAGTATAGAACAGAGAGTAGACCTAATGCCCGGTTCATCGTCAATTATTAATATCGATGGCATGCCAATCTCCGCCTAAAAATTATACTTAAGATTCAAGCTTGAATTTTAAGCTTGGGGTAAATCTATATAAAAAGTTGTTCCGGCTCCTTCTGCCGAATCAAACCATATCGAACCATTATGATCTGTTACAATTCGTTCGATAATAGGGAGCCCCAATCCTGTGCCTGATTCTTTTGTTGTAAAATACGGTGTAAAAATGTGCTGGTTTTCCTGAGGGTTTATCCCTTTGCCGGAATCCTTAATGCTGATTCTACAATAACATATATCCCGTTTTTTAACAATATCTGTCCGTATTTCCAGCTGACCATTTCCTTCCATTGCGTCAATTGCGTTTATCAACAGATTAGAAAGTATTTGTGACAGTCTGTGTTTGTCAATTTTTACCTGCACATCTGTCTGCGCGTATTCGATATTAAAATTTATTTTTGGATAAGAGCTCGAATACGCATTTACTGCTTCTTCCAATGGTTCTCTAAGAGCGGTTGCAGAATTTGACGGCTCCATTGGTTTTGACAGCGTTCTAAATTCATTAAGCAGCGCAGAAAGCCCTTCTGTTTCCTGAATAATTGCCATCATAGAACTTTCCAGAATTTCTCCGATTTGTTCGGGATTATTCTGCCATCTGCGAAGCACGCGCTCTGCAGAAAGTTTTATCGGAGTAAGCGGATTTTTAATTTCATGCGCAAGCTGCTGAGCCATATTCTGCCATATCGAAATTTTTTCGTTTTTTACAAGAGCTGCGCGGGATTTTTCCAAGTCCTGCACCATAGAATTAAACGACCTTATTAAAATTCCAAGTTCGTCATTTCTCTGCGTAAGAATATGAATCGAAAAATTTCCTTCTGCAACACGCTGAATAGCCGATGTTAATTCGATAATCGGGTTTGTAATTCTTCTTGTAAAAGAAATTGCGATTATTGCGGTCATAAGCAGAGTGGGAAGAAAAAATACCGTGTAGTAGTAAATTAAAAGCGGTCTCATGTTTTTTCTTAGTTCGTTTACAGTTTCAAATCGTTCCGCTTGGTTCTCCAGCGCGGCTCTCCCAGTATCAAAGTCAGCGCCGAGATTGTAGCTGATAACACGAAGGTTGTTTTCTGCCGTTCTTTGCACATATCTTATTGTTCCCAAGTCCCTTGGAATCTCTCTTGCAGAAATACCGTTTTCTATAGACGGGGGAAGAGAAAGCTTGAATCTTTCGTTTCCGGTAAAAGAAGTTTCTGTCCATGTTCCGTCTGCGGCTGGTGTAAATATTTGTATCGATGTAATATCCTTATGGGATAAATCCCGCTGTCTTACAATATTTTCGAAACGTTCCATATGCAGGGAATAATTATCGGCGACAAAACTGTTTGCAGATCTTGTTGCTGTTGAGGCGTCTATACTGTGCCAAAAGCGGACAATTTCTCTTAATGCAGTGCTTGTCATTATTGTAATGGGTACTATAGAAAAAATTACGATTATAGAAAAATACGCAAGAAGCCTTACATTTAATTTGCTTCCCGGGCGGCCGGATAAAAAATCTGCAAAGAGATTAAAGGTAGAAAACCCCAAAAGAATTAATAATACAGCGGGCATTGTATAAAAAATAATCAGCTGCAGCCGATCCGGTACTTTACCGTACTGCAAAGTCTCTATGAAAAAACTGCGGGAAAAAAGAAAAGAAAGAACGCAAAGGAGCGAATAAATAAGTATAAGTATCCGTACATTTAATATTGAATGTTCTAAACGGATCTTCACTGTGGTTTACTCTTCTTCGAACTTAGACTCAAAAAGTTTTACAAGCGCATCTACTGCCGCAGCTTCGTCTTCTCCCTCGGCAATAATTTTTAGTTCTGTTCCATAAGCTGCGCCGAGGGTAATAATACCCATTATAGATTTAGCGTTTATTCGATCTGTTCCTTTTTCTATATATATATTGGACTTAAAGTTTTTTGTTGTCTGAACCAGAATTGCCGAAGGACGAGCGTGGATGCCGGCTCTGTTTACTACAGTTATTGTTCTCTCTGTCATTTTTTCCTCCTTTGTTTTCTATATTATATTATATCATCCTGGCCAAAGAAGACCGAGCGCGCCGCGTCGCTTTCGATCCACTTAAGGATGTTTTTGTTAAATTCTCTCGCAGAGTGATATCCCATTGATTTTAACCTTTCGTTCATTGCCGCGGTTTCTATTATGATTGGAATATTCCGCCCGGGTTTTACAGGGATTGTCAGTTTAGGAATGTTTACGCCGAGCAGCTCTATTGTGTGATCTTCTGCGCCCAGCCTGTCGTAGTTTTTATCTGAGTCCCATTCTTCCAGTTCTACAACAAGCTGAACTTCTTTTCTGTCTCTAATTGCTCTTACGCCGAAAAGGTGCGTGATGTTTATTATTCCGGGTCCGCGGATTTCCATATGGTGTCCGATTATTTTATTTGCGCCTGCGCCCATTAATGTGTTTCCGTAAATACAATTAATTTCTACAACATCATCCGCGACAAGCCTGTGCCCGCGGTGAATTAATTCTAGGGCAGTTTCGCTTTTTCCTACGCCGGAGTCGCCTTGTATTAATATTCCAAGGCCGTATACTTCTGCGAGTACGCCGTGAACAACTTGCCGCGGAGAGAAAATCCTTGATAAGATACGCATTATTCTTGCAGAAAAATCCGCCGAACCTAAATCTGTCTGCAGAATAGGGCACTGAGCCTGCTCGGCAATTTCAAAAAAATTATGATGAGGGGAATGATTATGCGTAAAAATACAGCACGGCATTGAGTGGCTGAACATCTGTGTGATTGTGTCGGTTCTGCCTTCGTTTTCTAACTGCCGTAAATAAGCCGCTTCTCCGCGTCCGAACAGCTGAATCCTTTGATAAGCAAAATCTTCGAAAAACCCCATGATTGCGCCCATCGGGCGGTTAAGGTCTGGAATATCTATTAATCTGCCCAGTCCTTTTCTTCCGCCTATACAACGTAAGTTTAAGGAGTTGTGCTCCTTGAGATCCAGGTTGATTAGGTCGAGTACGGTAAAAACCCTGTCCGCCATAGTTTAATCTTAATGGAAATTTGCAAGCCGTGCAACTCGACAAAAATGCGGTTTTTTCGTATTATATTTATAACTACAAAACAGGAGTTAATCATGCGTGTTTACAACTTTTCACCGGGACCTTCGGCTCTTCCTTTGCCGGTTCTGGAAAAAGCCGCTTCCGAAATGACTAATGCAAACGGAACAGGCCAGTCAGTTATGGAAATGAGTCATCGTTCTAAGGACTATAAACCCATTTTTGAAAAGACAGAATCACTTCTCAGGGAGCTTATGGGCATTCCTTCAAATTATAAAGTTCTCTTTTTGCAGGGCGGTGCTTCTTTACAGTTTGCCATGGTTCCTTTAAATCTTGCCGCAGGCGATATGCCGGGCAAAGGCAAAAAAGCTTCTTATATCGACACCGGAATCTGGTCTGACAAGGCGATTAAAGAAGGCGCAAAATACGCTTCTGTAGAAGTAAAAGCGAGTTCCAAGGATAAAGCCTATACATATATTCCCGAAGCTCCGGCTCCTTCGGCAGATGACGCTTATTACCATATAACTCTTAACAATACTATCGTAGGAACCAGATGGGATAAAATCCCGGATACAGGAAAAGTTCCGCTTGTTTCTGATATTTCCAGCTGTATTCTTTCTGAGCCTCTCGATGTAAGCAAGTTTGGAATTGTTTATGCAGGCGCGCAGAAGAACCTGGGTCCTGCCGGCGTAACAGTTGTAATCATCCGCGAAGATTTAATCGGTAAAGCTCCGGACTGGACACCGATTATGCTTAGATATGATACTCATGCGTCAGAAGGTTCTATGTACAATACGCCGCCATGCTACAGCATTTATATGATCGGTCTTGTTCTTGAATGGATAAAAAATCTCGGCGGTGTTAACGCTATTGCAAAGTTAAACATGGAAAAAGCTGATTTGTTCTATAATTATCTTGAATCTTCTAAAATGTTTTACTCGCCTGTAGAAAAGCAGTTTCGCAGTTTAATGAACATTCCGTTTGTAACAACCGAAAAAGACGAAGCTAAAAAGACAGAGCTGGAATCCCGCTTTGTAAAAGAAGCTGCCGCCGCAGGTCTTATAAATCTTGCAGGTCACCGCTTGGTAGGCGGAATGAGAGCCAGTATCTATAATGCTATGCCAATCGACGGCGTAAAAGCTCTGATTGATTTTATGAAAAAATTCGAAGGATAAAAAACAGGAGAAAAAATATGTTTCGTATTCAAACGTTAAATAAAATATCTCATCTTGGATTGGATTTGTTTCCAAAGGACAAATATGAAATCGGAGATAATATCTCCAACCCTGACGCTATACTTGTGCGCAGCGCCGACATGAATGGTCTGGAAATTCCTTCTTCTGTTCTTGCTATCGCAAGAGCGGGCGCGGGATACAATAATATCCCTGTAAAAAAATGCAGCGAAAGCGGAGTAGTGGTTTTTAATACTCCCGGCGCAAACGCCAATGCAGTAAAAGAGCTCGCTCTCGCAGCGCTTTTGCTTTCTTCGCGCGGCATTATCGGCGGCATTAACTGGGCAGCTTCTTCTGCAGACAAGCCCGATATTGTAGATTTAATCGAAAAAGAAAAATCTAAATTTACAGGACCTGAGCTTAAAGGAAAAACACTCGGGGTAATCGGGCTTGGCGCAATCGGCGTTATGGTCGCAAATGACGCAAAAGCTTTGGGTATGAATGTTATCGGTTTTGATCCGTATATTTCTGTAGATGCTGCATGGCATTTATCAAGCGATGTTGCCCGCGCGGATACGCTGGAGAGCCTGCTTTCTAAATCAGATTATGTTACTCTGCACATTCCTCAAAGCGATGCAACCAAAGGTCTTTTAAATGCAGAAAAATTTAACATTATCAAAAAAGACGCGCGTATCGTTAATCTTTCCAGAAACGCGCTTGTTAACGATAAAGATGTTATTAATGCGCTGGAAGCGGGAAAAATCAGCTGTTATGTTACAGATTTTCCGACGCAGGAACTTTTGGCATGCAAAAAAGTTATTGGCATTCCTCACCTTGGAGCAAGTACTCCGGAAGCCGAAGATAACTGCGCTGTTATGGCGGTTCAGCAGATTATGGATTATCTGGAAAACGGAGAAATCCGCAACTCTGTTAATTTTCCGCAATGCAGGCTGGAACAGCGTTATCCGCATAGGCTGCTTGTTGTAAACCGTAATATTCCGAATATGGTAGGGCAGATTACTACAAACCTTGCGGGCGCAAATATTAATATTCAGGATTTGATTAACCATCACCGCGATGATTATGGTTTTAGCATAATAGACACAGATCAGGAAATTCCAAAATCTGTACTTGATCATATCAGCAAAGTTAACGGGATAATCAGGGTTCGTTCTGTAGTAAGGTAATTTTTCTTGGAAGCATCTTTTAAAAAGATAAGGATGAAGTATATAGTACCCGTTTTTTTAGGGGTGCTTGTATCCCTGTTTTTTTGCGTTTTTATTTGTGTTCATTATGGATTTTTTTCCAGACAGCAGATTCTTACCGCAAAAGAGATCGAAGCAGAAGATGCTTCGCTTCTTTTTTCTGCGGCAGAAGTTATTCCCGATACTGTTTTAGAATATTACCGCAATCCTGATTTTAAAGAATGGGTAATAGAATTTTTTGCCGGTATTACTTCCGGCAGGGAAATAGCTGCCGCGATTTTGGACAGCGCGGATGAATTTGATGTTGCGCCTGCTTTGGCTTTTGCTCTATGCTGGGAAGAAAGCAGATTTAATCCGTACGCGATAAACCGCCATAACCGCAACGGCACTATAGACCGCGGTCTTTTTCAGTTAAACAGCCGGTCTTTTTCTCATTTGGATATTTCTGCTTTTTATAATATTAATGCTAATGCGCGCTATGGAGTAGGTCACTTGCGTTATTGCCTTAATATCGGAGGAAGCGAAATCTCCGCGCTTGCGATGTATAATGCTGGAGCGGGAAGGGTCACGTCTACCGGCACGCCGTATGTAACGTTAAATTATATAAGCCGTATCATAGAAAACAGAAGAAAGATAGAAAGCCGTTTTCATTTGCGTCTGATTAGGGAAGAAGAAGCCAGATTGGCAGAAAAATCCCAGAGTACTCTTGGCGGTTTATTCGGACATTCGCTGTAATAGAAACTATTATTCTGTCAGAATTTCTAATACTTCTTCTGGTGTTGCAGAATTAAGGATCTGCTCACGTTTATCCGCGCTTTTAAACAAAAGACTTACTTCTGCCAAAAACTGCAGGTGAGGTCCTGTTTTTTCTACAGGAGAGAGCGTCATAATAAAGATTCTGCAGGGCACTTTATCCAGAGAATCAAAATCGACCGGTTTTTCCGAAATGCCTATACAAGCAACCAAATCCTGTATGGTAGCGGTTTTTCCGTGAGGGATAGCGATTCCGTGCTTCATCCCTGTGGACATTTTTTCTTCTCTGTCCAACACTGCCGCTAATGCCGCTTCTCTGTCCTGAATCTTTCCTGTTTTATAAAGAATATCAAGCAGCTCGTTGATTATTTCTTTTTTGGTGGAACCTTTCAGGTGAAGGTCTATGGTATCTGCGCTGATTACTGTCTTGAGGTTCATAGTATTATTTTACCCCCTAAAATCTTAAAAGTCAATAAAAAATATTTTTCGTTAATTGGGCGTCGTAAAGGCAATATTTTTTCTATTTTGACAAAATCTTTAAATGTGTCAAAATGCTGTTTTCTTAAATTCAAATGCTTTTACTGTATTGTATTCTTTTTTCTATCTGGTCTGTTTCATTGTTTATTTCTTCCCATTGTTTTGTCAGTAATAGTCCTGCTTTTTCCATTATGCGCGCAGAGCCGGTATTTTCTTTAACGCATTCACCGCTGACAATACTTGCGTTTAATTTATCAAACATAAAATCTACACCGCATTTTAGAGCTTCTGTCATAATACCCTTGTTCCAATAATCAGGCAATAATGAATAACCAAAGTCGTATTCGCGTTTTTCAAGATCGCCTGTTCCCCATCCTATCCATCCAATTGATTCTCCGCTGTCCTTTAAAACAACAGCTAAATTATAAGCAAAACGCGGTATACGATTATTATGCTCAATTGAATCTTGAACCCATTGTTTATAACCGTTTTCTCCAAGAAACCATTTTTGGTAATTTGTTATTTTTTCTTGGATACTCATATCATAGAATAATTTTAAATCCTCTGTTTTTAAGTCTCTTAAAATTAATCTTTCTGTCTCCAAATAAAACATATTTGTTCCTTAATCGATACATGTATTAGAAAGTTTAACTTCTAGTTTTTCAAGCTCTTTAATATCAAGCAGATATTCCTGTTCAGATTCTATTTTTTCTGTTAATTTTAATTTTTCTCTGTACTTTTCATATTCAAAAATAGCTTTTTGCAGCGCTTTTTCATTTGATATTTTTCCAGCGGATTGCAAAAGCTCCTTACGGTTAAGTTCGAGCACTTTATTTAGTTCTTGTTCCCAATCACGCATATAGATAATGCGTTCGCTTTCTGCTTCGTGTTGAGCATAATCAAGAAATAAATTGACAATATAACGGAGTTCTTTTAATTCCCCTTCTTTTAAATAGTTTTTTGCGATAGTAACATCTTGTTTGGTAATCCTGCCATCAGGTGAGTTTTGCCAAACAGTCAATCCCATATTGGACTCGTTTGAGTTTGCTCTGGAATGAATAACTTCGGCAGCGGTTTGCCCTGTAATAGCAAAGTGTACTTTATTCTGTACTTTGGCAAAAAAAAGTATCGTATCTTCATAGTCACGATTATAATCAGCAGAAAGGGTGTATATATCCTTTAATTGTTGATAAAGCATACGTTCGCTTGTACGAATATCTTTTATACGTTCCAGTAATTCCCGAAAATATGCTTTATCAAATTTATTGCCGTTTTTTAAGCGGTCATCATCAAGCGCATAACCCTTAATAATATATTCACGTAGTACAGATGTAGCCCAAATACGAAAAGCAGTTGCCTGCTTTGAATTAACGCGGTAACCTACAGCTATAATCATATCCAGGTTGTAAAAGGATGTTTCTCTAGATATTTCACGGTTTCCTTCAATTTGAACTTGTGCAAATTTTGCACAAGTTGCCGTATCTTTAAGTTCACCCTCGGCATATATATTTCCGATATGCTTTGTTATTACGCTTCTATCTACTTCGAACAGTTCTGCCATAGATTTTTGTGTAAGCCAGAAGGTTTCTTCGCGCAGGAGTGCGTTTACCTGCACTTTTCCAGAGGAATCTTTATATAAAAATAACTGTCCTTGATCGACCATATAGTAATCTACGCTATCGGTTAACGTTTGTCAAGTAAATCCAAATGATAATATGTATTGTATTATTGCCTTTTGATTATTATCCTTAAACAACTTTATTTTTGCTTCTTTTGTTAATAATCCTGTGAATTTATTGTTTTATCTACTGCAGAAATGACATCATTAAATTCTCCGTATAACAGATTCACAGAAATCTCATCCAAAAGTTCGTTTATTTTACGTGTCCATGTTCTTTCTCTTAAATCGTTTAGCGCTGTTTTTGCATCTTTCTTTTTTAGGTTTTCTGATGCTGTTTTTATCAATGACAGTTTTTCTTTGAGAAAAGTAATATCTTCATTAGAAATATTCTCAACTTCGTCTATTTTTTTTGCTTTTTCTTTTTCTATTATTAACTTAAGCGCATTTAAAAACGGCGGAGTATCAGTTAAAATTTCTGTTACCCTTTTATCGTTTCCGGCATGCTCCAATTTGAGCGCGGCGGCGGACAGTTCCTTTTCTCCGATATTTAAAAGAACGCTCTTCATGCTATGAACAGTTACAGTAAATAAGTCAACTTCTGCATCATCAGGATCATTTATTTTAGGCAGTATATCTTCTAATACCGCAATAGCTCTTTCTACATCTCTAATAACCGATTTTAGCAGTTCATTGCTAATAAGCGTTTTTTGATTTTTTTCTAAAACAAGCTGTTTTTCCATTTTTTGCCGCGCTGCTTCGATTACCTCCGGCGGCTGTTTGTCGCGTATCAGGCGGTTAAGCGAAAAATTTAATTCGCGTATATCTATTGGTTTGCTTATATATGCATCAAAACCGTTTTCCAAAAAAACTGCAGATGAACCTGTTACAGCATTGGCTGTCAGCGCGACAATTGGATTTGTATAGCCTGACTCACGGATTATTTTTGCAGCTTCCAGCCCGTTCATTTTTGGCATCATATGATCCATGAATATTATATCGTAAACGCTTCCGCTTTTTATTTTATCTATAGCTTCAAAACCGCTGGCGGCAGTTTCGATTTTTATGCCGTAAGGCAGCATCATGCCTTTTGCTACATATAGATTAGATTTAACGTCATCTACTATTAAAACACTGCCGTAAGGCATATATTCATGAACAATTTGCGCTCTGTTTAGTTTTAACATGTTTTTAAAACGGCTCCTGCGCAATTTTTCGGCTATTTCGTTTCCGCAGACAGTATTGCCGATTCTTTCCTGCGGAAGACGCACAGTAAATACCGAACCTTTACCAACTTCGCTTTCGACAATAATCTCGCCGTTCATTGCATCAACCAGACGTTTCGAAATATGCATGCCCAGTCCGGTGCCGACAATTGTGCGGTTTGTATCTAAATTAAAGCGCGTATACTCCTCAAATAGTTTATCTATCTGTTCTTTTGTCATTCCCTGTCCTGTATCGCTAATGCGAAGGACAAGTATAAACTTATTGCCAGATGATTCTTCTGAGGCTTCTGCGCTGACAGATAGTTCTACATTTCCTTTAACCGTATATTTAAAAGCATTAGAAAGTATATTGTTTAAAACCTGTTTGATTCGGAGTTCATCGCCGAGAATATCAAGCGGAGTGTTTTCGCTGATTTTAAGATCAAATTCGATAGGCTTGCTGTCATACCGCAAAAGATTTAACTGTACTGTATCGTATATAATGCTTGGAATATCATATTGAGCAGAAACTAATTCCAGTTTGCCGGCTTCGATTTTTGACAAGCCAAGTATATCATTAATAATATTCAGCAGTAAGTTTCCGGAACTATATACCATACTAAATGCTTCTTCTGTGTCAGGTGAGTTGGTTGTTTTCTGAAGCTGAATTTCGGATGTTCCGAGAATTGCATTCATAGGAGTACGTATTTCATGGCTTATATGTGATAGAAAATCGCTTTTTGCCTTGTTAGCAGTTTCGGCTTCTGCCCGCTGTTTTTCCGCCTCAAAAATCAGATTTTTCATGGGCGTTATATCAATAATTGTACCCGCAGTATGTAATGGGTTGCCGTCTTTATCCCTGGTAGTCTTGCCTGTAGCTTGAATATATACACACTCGCCGGTTTTTTTAATTACCCGGTATTCAACATTGTACGGCGTTTGATCTGTCTTATCCATTATGTGACTTACGGCAGCATCGGGAACCCATTTTAAATCATCAGGGTGCATAACATTAAATAAACTGCTAATAAGATCAGGAAGTTCGTTTTTATCCTTGTATCCTAATAAATGCCTAAACTCATCCGGCCAGATTACTTTATTTGAAGGGTTTGCCGGATCGTCCTTATTAACATCCATTTCCCACATGTATACATTTCCTGCTTCCATTGCCATATTTAACATAGCAAGCGTTTTTTGCTCTTCCATTGCTTTATCTCTTCCTGCAAGAAGCCGCAGGAGAATTGCGCTAAGTCCGATTGACAAAGACAGCCCGAGTGCGATTAAAAACCATAATATAAATTGAAGGCTTGCGACATAATGATATATCGGAGTTGCAACGCCTAAATACCAGCCGTTTTTTAAACGGCGGACATTATGTATTTTAGTGTTTCCGTCACGGCTGCGGAATCTGTGCTCGGAGACACTGCCGGTACGTTCCAGTTCGTCAGCTATGCCTGAGATACCGGTTGCATGAGCGTCACGTAAAGGCACTCCTATGAATTCTGGGAAAGGGAATGCGATAATGGTAAGATTTTCATCCATCAGCATCCATGTCAGTAAACTGTCGCTGCGCATTTCGTATGAAAATTCATAAATCCTTGACAATAAAACATTTAACCCGACAATCGCAATACAATTACCGCTGCTGTCGTATAAACTGCGGGCGTAGGCAAGAGCAACTTCGCCTGTTACAAGATCAACGTACGGCGGTGTTACAACTATTTTTCCGTTGGCTGCGTTAGCGAGTAAGTACCAATCCCGATCTTCTAAAAAAATAAGCCCTGCGGCTTCTAATGCCAGCCAGTCTGTTTCGGGCGAGATCGCGCTGAATACGTTTCTTTCGATTTGACCGGGAATATTAAAATATACAAAGACACTGAGAAATCCCGGTATACCCTTTCTTACACCGTATTCGGTAATACCGGAAATATATGTCTTCATTTCGTCGAAATCTGCGCCCTGTAAAAGTCTCATATATATCGATTCGCTGACAATGCCTGCCATTGTTTCGAGTTCTTCTAAGTCAGCCTGCAATTGAGATTCTATACCGAGAAATAAGGCTTCTGCTTCGGCTTCCAGATGTCCGCGTTCCATTTGCAGCCCGAACAGAAAGCTGGCGAACACCATAAGCCCAAATGCGAGAAAGACAGCCAGCACCTGTAAATATGCCAGCCGGGACTTAAACGCCCTGCGTTTGAAAAAATCAATTATCGGCATATGATCGCTCTTTTCATGTGTTTCTAATATAATAGCACAGATATGGAGAAAAATGTTCCAAGATTTTTAATTTATCGGTTTTTTTTAACGGGGAGGTTATGTTTCATTCGGCGCCGGAGACTATGCGGTGTTTGCAAAAGGTCTATCCTGCGTATGGAAGGTTTCCAATTTAGGTAATGACATTTATCATATTTGTGTTGCTTGCGGCTCTCTGCAGCGGGGTTTTTTACTGCTTCTTTACACCCAGCCTGACAAGCAGTTCTGTGCGGTTTTGCACTTTAAATTTACGGTATAAATTCTGGGCATGAAATTTGACTCCGGAAACGGTCAATTCTAACTTATAAGCTATCTGCTTTATAGAAAGTGATGTTAAAAGTAAATCTAAAATTTCTTTTTCCCTTGGAGACAGATCGTAGTTATCAGGATCTGCAAACGATACGGTGTCTCCTTTTTTAAGGATTCTTCTCCAGACCATAAAAACAGAAACACCCAAGGCTAGTACCAAAAAGATTATTATAAGCAAAACGGGCAGTAGATTCACAGAAGGATATTCCCATTTTTCTCCTTTTCCGAAAACACCGTTTCCGTTTGGCGTACCAAAATAACTAAGATTATCTTTTTCACCAGCTGTATTGTTTCTATACCGTAAAATTATATCGTAATGAGCGCTAACAGAAACGGCATGACCATAGCTTAAATGCTCGCTATAACCTTCTATGGCAGTATTCCGGAATCCAACGGGGGCATTTGCTCCGCTGATGATACCGCCTGTTTTTTTGAAAGTACCATAACCTTGAGTATGAAAACCCCCGCCGTTTACTTGAGCGGTATTATTCATTATTATTCCGCCTTCCATAGTAAAAATACCAAAACCTGCGATTAACACTCCGCCGCCGCTTGCCGCATAAGATTGTACATTATTTACATTTCCCCTGATAATTCCGCCTTTCATTATAAATTCCGCTTGTCTGTCAGCATTATCTTCGGTTGTGCTTAAAGCTTTGTTGTAAGTCCGGATAAATACTCCCGCGCCGTTTTGATGATGGCTGGATGTCAGCGCTCGACCGTTATTATAATTATTTTGTAACGTAACTTTGTCCAGCATTATAAGTTTAGAATCTAATCCGTTAACTGCAATTAAAGGAGCATGAGCTTTAATCGACACATCATTCAAATAACCGCCGTCTATGATAAGTTCGTACGCCATATCGGGATCGCCTAAAGTTAAACTTGAGTTTTCTCCTGTTATCCATATAACAGGATACTCGATTAAGCTAGCGCTTCTTTTTAAAGTTCTGTCGCCGCCGCTTGCTATTAGACTTATATGTACTCCGTCAGGAATTATTAAAGGTGTGTCTAATACAATATCTGCAAGAAGAGCGATTGGAACAGGGTACTCGATTGAAGCACTTGTTGCTGTGCTACCAGAAGCAACGGCTGCGATTATTTCATGCAGTGCTGCAGAATCGGCTGCAATAACCTGACGACTGCCAATCGTATAGCTATCCGTTTGCGCAGGCAGACAAATAGGCAGTATAAAAAAAATAAACAAAATATATTTTTTCATTGCTTCCCATTCAATCCTTTTTACTGTTTTATTTTTACAATTAATTCTGTCCTGCTCTGCACGTTCATTTTTTGATACAAATTCCTTACATGAAAAGTAACACCATTATATGTTAAGTTTAAAACAGAAGCTATCTGCTTCATCGAAAGTTTTGTTAACAGTAATGTACATATTTCTTTTTCTCGCGGAGACAAATTAAAACTGTCAAAATTAATTTGCGGTAAAGGGTTGTTGTTAAGTATTTTTTCTATTTGTTTTTTTAATATTATTCGTATAACAAAAAAGATAGAAACGCTTAACGCAAGAGCTATCGGGATAATTACAAAAAGCCTGCGCTGCATTACCTTATCAGGGTTATCCCAATTTTCGCCTTCGCCAAAGACGCCGTTTCCTCTTGGTACGCCTGTATAACTTAAATTATCGTTTTCATATACGGTATCGTTTCTAAACTGCGCTACAGGATTAAAAATTGCAACATAAACTGCATGACCGAAATATTTTAATGACGCATCAGTTTTATAGGCAATGTTACTGTAACCTGCAGGAGCTTTAGAGCCATAAATAATACCGCCTGTCTTTTTAAACGATCCTCTGCTGCCTACAGTAACACCGCCGCCTGTACGTGTGGCAGTATTATTCATTATTACGCCGCCTTCCATTGTAAAAATACCAAAACCAATTACTAAAACGCCGCCGCCGCTTGAAACAGCAGGATTTACCTCATTTGTATTTCCGCGGATTGTTCCGCCTCTCATTATAAACTCTGTCTGCCTTTCGTTATTATCATCTACTGTCCTGACAATTACTCCTGCACCGTTTTGATAGTAGTTTGTTGATAAAACATCAGCAATGTTGTAATTATTCTGAAGCATAACGCCGTCATACATTATCAATTTTGCATCTTGTCCGTTTAC
>Ga0123356_10001417_pt1 | contig 26526 bp, 22 predicted proteins | sample TergutEmb28metaG_2_FD_92546 | JGI IMG/M metagenome (GOLD analysis project Ga0123356, IMG submission 92546) | Embiratermes neotenicus P3 segment gut microbial communities from Petit-Saut dam, French Guiana - Emb289 P3 | ecosystem: Host-associated > Arthropoda: Insects > Digestive system > Gut ...
CGCCAGCCAATCGGCCTCGGTCTCGACCAGCGAGTCGACCTCTGCCAGCCAATCGGCCTCGGCCTCGACCAGCGAGTCGCTGTCGCAATCCGCCAGCCAGTCGGTGTCCGGCAGCGAGTCCGCGTCGACCTCGGCGAGCGCGTCCGCGTCGGCGAGTGAGTCGACCTCCGCGAGCCAATCGGCAAGTGAGTCGGCGAGGGCCTCGATGCGTGTAGTCGCGTTTACGAGCGAGTCGGCCGCTGGTGGGCCGGCGCAGGTGGCCGCTGGTGGGCCGGCGCAGGTGGGTGGATCGGAGTCCGCCTCAGAGAGCGCGTCGCAAACAGGCTCCGCCAGCGACTCGCACACGAGTTCCAGCAGTGATTCGCAGAGTACTGTGGTCTACGAGTCCGTCAGCGGGACGCTCTCGGCGAGTGATTCGGAGTCGTCTGTAAGCGATTCCGTGATCGAGAGCATGTCCCAGGCCGAGAGCTATCTGCGGAGCGAGTCCACCGCACCGGGCGAGAGCGGCGTGTCGCGAACCGGTTCGTTGCTCTCCTCGCTGGACATCTTCGGTAGCGAGACGTGAGCTCGCGAGGACTGAGCCTGGGAAGGAGGGGGTGTGGAACAGATTCGTGAGGGCAAGTACGCGTCGCTGAAGACGAAGATCCTGTGGACGGTGTTTTTCTTCGTGTGCTTCATCGTCGGGCGGAGCATCCCGCTCCCCTTTGTGCACAGTGCGGCCATGCGGACCCACCACGCCAGCGCAGACGTGCTCAATGCTGCCAACGACGCCTCAGGGGGCAACTTCTTCAGCGCGTCGGTGTTCTCGCTGGGTCTGGGGCCATGGATGGGCGCGGCCATCCTGTGGCGGTTCCTCTTCATCGGGAAGATCGCCAGGGACCGGAAGATCCCCGAAGAGACGGTGGACCGCGCGCGCAACGTCCTCATGGTGGTGCTGGCGGTCGTGCAGGCCATCAGCTTGATGCAGAGGTACCAGATCCGGCCACTGTCCTGGGGGCCGTTCTCGGACCGGCTCAATGCGCAGATCGTCATCGTCATCGTCCTGACCGCGGGTGCGGCGCTGGTGGCGTGGCTGGCGAAGCAGAACGAGGACAAGGGCCTGGGCGGCATCACCATGTTCATCCTCTACCAGATCATCCTCACCGCCTACGGAAACCTGAACGTCCTGTCCGTCGCGACTTCAAATGCCCATCACATGCGTGTCCTCTGGCTCGTGATCCTGGCCTGCGTCTGCGTCGCGCTCGTCGGAATGTTCGCCGGCAATAAGGAGCTGCGGCTCCACGTCAACAAAGTCTCCATCGACAACGGCTACACCGGCGTCTCATACCTCCCGATCAAGCTGAACCCCGCCGGTGCCTCACCGATCATGTACGCGATTGCCCTGTTCGCGATCCCGCAGTATTTCGCGCACGCGGTGGGCGCGCTGATTCCGGGGGCTTCCGCGGGCGCGAACCGATTCGTCTCCCACTGGGGGCTGAGCGCTCCCCTAGGATTCACCGTCTACCTCGTGCTGCTGTTCGGCATGACGATCTTCTTTGGGTTGTTCACTGTCAGCCCCAAGGACATCGCCAAGCGCATGAGGGACGGCGGCGAGTACTTCGACCACGTTCCTCCAGGCCAGGCGACCAGGGGGTTCCTGCGGAAACGCGTGGTCTGGCTCTCGGCAGCAAGCGGCGTGTTCCTGGTCGTTTTCACCGGTCTTCCGCTCTACTTCATCGGATCCTACCCGAACTTGCAGTACCTCCTGACGGCACCAGGCCTCGTCATGATCGTGCTGGGCCTGCTGTGGTTGCTGAAAGAGGAGGTCGCCGACACGTTGCTGGGAAAGAGGTACGACTTCACGTTCAAGGCCCCGTCTAGCAACAGCCCGTCGAGCACCGCGACCGCATGATCCACTTCATCCCGGCCTGGTACAACCCCGACCGTCCGTGGTACTCCACGGACAGCGTGTGGTTCCGGAGCACCGCGGGCCCGCAGTCCGACGACACTGTCACCCAAGTCAGGGTCTTCCACCAGGGGAGCGAGGACATCGGGCTCGTCGTCCTGAACTACGCCCCGAGCCTGCGGCGGTTGCTCTACAGCCACGACATCTTCGAGGTGCCGTACTGGTCGTTCTTCGACCAGGTCCAGGGACTCCACGACGACTACGCCCGGCCGATTGACTTTCTCTCACTGGAGTGGCCGGAGGGCGTCAGCTTCCACTACAACCCGTTCATCGTCACCGTCATGCGGGACAGCGACGTCTACGCGCGGGTCTATCTGTCCCGGGAGGGCACGCTGCAGTCCATCCGCTACTACGGCGAAGGGATGCCCGTGCTCGAGCGGATCTTCGATGACAGGGGCTTCCTCTCCAGCGTCTTGATGCACGACGAGGACGGTCACCCGGTGACCCAGTACTACCTCTCCCGCGCTGGCGACGTTATCGTCAGCGAGGACGTGCCCTCGGGGCGGATCGATGTCGTCGAGGACAACGAGGACCGGTTCCAGAGCCAGTCCTATGAGAGCTGGGAACCCCTGATTGCCGAACTCCTGACGGCGCGCCTGGCCGAGCGCCGAGGCGAGCGCGACACGGTGGTCCTCGCGCTCTCGGAGCAGCACAACGCCCTGGTCGCCTCGACACTCAGCGACCAGACGCTGGTGCTCTCGCGCTCCGCCGGCAGGCCGTCAGGTGCGTCGAGCGAACTGCTCCAGCGGGCCGGCGCCGTCTTCTGTGACGTCGGTAAGCCGGCCGACGACGACCCGGCGGACCAGGCGGAGGCGTGGGCGTTCCTGCCAGAGCTGTCGATCTACCCCCTGGAGCGACGCTCGATGTTCGGGGCGAGCGCGAACGAGACCAATGTCTACATATCCTTGTTCGTCGACAACATCACGACGGACGAGCTCGACTACGCGATCGCGATCATGGCGGGCCAGCTCGTCGACGACGAGCACGCTCGGCTGCTCGTCTGCACGTTCCGCTCCCAGGACCTGGACTACCTCCTCGAAATCAGGCGGGTGATCGGCGGGTACCAGCACCTCGACCGAGAGCTGCTTGCCGGCGACGACATCGCCGGCCTGAGCGTCGATGTGGGCGCCGCCGACGAGCCGGAGGAGAAGATCCAGCTCACCTTCCTCGACGGGGAGGCGGAGCTGATCCGGACGATGGCCAAGTCGCGCGTGTTCGTCGATCTCGGTGCGACGGTGAACTACCGACTGGCGACCGAGGCGGTCAACGCCGGCGTGCCCCAGATCAACCGCCACGAGCAGGAATTGGTCACGCACCCGATCAACGGCTACGTGATCGGCGACGACTCGGAGCTCGCGACGGCCTTGGACTATTTCCTCTCGGGGTTGGTGCACTGGAACCAGTCACTCGTGCAGTGCAGGGTGCTGCAGGACCTCTTCCGCGCGCAGGAGGTCCTCGGCCGGTGGGATCTCGTCAAGGAGGGGGTGGCTGCTGCGGGTCCTGCAGATAGGGCGTGAGGACTGGTCGGTGTCGGTTCGTGTCCCCGCCGGTGTCGAGTGGTCCTTCGTCGACGTCGATGATGTATCCGGGTTCGACGCAGTCCTCATCGGCTCCACTGACGTGACGGTGGTCGACGCCCTGTGCGACGTTCACCACCTGGAGGCGATCGACTCCCTCGTCGCGCCGTACAGACTCATAGTCGCGCGGCGTCTCGAGACAGAGTTCGACGACACCTACCAGCGGTTCTTCGCACGCAAGGCGGTGGTCTACGAGGACGTGGTGGACCGCCAGCGTCTCGTCGACGAGCTTCCCCGGAAGTACTTCGTGAAGCCGTTCGGCCAGAAGCTGGAGATCAGGACGGCGGTGGTCTCGCCGTTCCACAAGTCAGGCTGGCGGTTTGAGGGAAACTCGTATCTCGCCGCAACCATCGACGAGAGGACGGGCGGCTTCCGTCAGCTCGTGATGTGGAAGGAGAACATCCCCTACGAGAACGATCACCCGCTGGAGCTGTGGCCCGAGTTCGTGCTCGACCCTGGCTGCGAGATCGAGTTCGACGTGCAACTCATCCAGAGCGGCACCCCGGACGTGATCGCGTTCCAGAAGAGGTACTCGGCGGCCGAGCTGTCGGAGCCGATCGTCTTCTCGGAGCCGACGAGCGGCTATCTCTCGTGCTCGATCTTCGCCAAGGGTCAGGGGCTCGTCCGGGTCGGACCGATCCACTACCGGCACTCGCGGCTCGGTGGGGGCCAGTTCCTGCCCGGCGGGCGGAGGATCGTCGACAGCCGGCGCGAGGAGCTGTTCTTCTATTACCACCCCGGCAACCTGATGCCCCCGCTGAATATCTACTTCGCCGGCTACCGCCCGGCCGAGAACTTTGAGGGCTACTTCATGATGGAGAGCCTCGGGCACCCCTTCCTCCTCTTGACGGACCCGCGGCTGGAGGGTGGGCGCTTCTATCTCGGGAGCAAGGAGCTGGAAGGTGGGCTGTTGCAGGTGATCCGAAAGCAGATCGACGATCTGGGGTTCCGCGAGCAGGACGTGATCTTCTCGGGCCTGTCGATGGGGTCGTTCGGCGCCCTCTACTACGGATCGCAACTCGACGCGCACGCGATCGTCGCCGGCAAGCCAATGGTCGACCTCGGCTACGTCGCGCAGCGCGGCCGGCTCGTGCGGCCGAACGATTTCCTCACGATCTTCGACATCGTGAACTTCTGGAACCGGACCGCGGGCGAGGGGCACGAGTCCACGGTCGACGCCTTCACCCAGGGACTCATCCGCCGGTGGAACGGCGATCCTGGGTTTGGGGACACGAAGATCCTACTGTCCTACATGGAGCAGGATGACTACGACGACCAGGCCTACTACACGCTGCTTAACTCGCAGACCGGCAAGCCGACGACCGTGATCGCCCGGGGCTATCAGGGGCGCCACAACGACGACAGCGCGTCGATCGTGACCTGGTTCGTCAACCAGTACAGGCGAGTGATCGACGAATATCGGGCGTCGCGCGATGGCGACTAGGGAGATCGCGACCGTTCGCTGGGGCAGCCCCAAGAGCCAGGCCTCCCTCTATGGGACGGCGCTGACCGTGGAGGCTTCGGACGACGTCAACCTCGTGAATCACCTCATGCCTGCGGGGACGACGATCCAGGAATGGTATTCATTCACCGACTACGAGTCGGTGCGGGACACGCCGGTCCTGCCGCTGCTCCATCACGGCAAGACCTATCGCATAGTTCCGCGTGTCGTGTCCGTCCCAGCCGACACCTTCCTGTTCGAGGCGCGCTTCTTCGACCGTTTCGGCGATCTGGTCGGTGCCGTGGTGCTGTACCCGCCGGCGCATTCGTTCGAGTTGCCGGCAGGCTGCCACCACTACACGGTCCGGCTGGTGAGCGCGGGGTGCGACGAGCTGCGTTTCACTTCCCTGACATTGCTCGAGGTGGAGGGAGATGGCTAACAGCGAAGCCAAGAACCAGCGGCTCGTGGCCCGGGTGGGCTCCTATCAGGAGGCCATGCGTGCGTTGTCCGATGCGCCGTTGCAGGACAAGACGCCGGAGTTCCGGGAGCGGATCGAGCGGGGCGAGGCGCTCGACCATCTCTTGCCCGAGGCTTACGCGGCGGTCCGGGAGGCGGCGCTGCGGGTGCTCGGGAAGTTCCCTTACGAGAACCAGGTCCTCGCCGCGATCGTGTTGCACCAGGGCAACATCGCGGCAATGAAGACAGGCGAGGGAAAGAGCCTCACCGCGACGCTTCCCTTGTACCTCAACGCCCTCACAGGCCGTGGCGCGATGCTCGTCACCGTAAACGGCTATCTGGCCCGCCGTGACGCGGAGGAGCTTCGGCCGGTGTTCGAGTTCATGGGCCTTCGTCTCGCCGTCGGTGTGCCGGAGGCAGGCGTCGACGACTTCTCGGCGAGCGAGAAGAAGGAGATCTACGCCGCAGACGTCATCTATTCCACGAGCGACAAGGTGGGCTTCGACTACCTCCTGGAGAACCTGGCCGGGACGAGCGAGGAGAAATACCTCCGTCCGTTCAACTACGTGCTGATCGACGAGGCAGACGCGATCCTGCTTGACCTGGCGCAGATGCCGCTGGTCATCTCGGGCTCGCCGCGGGTGCAGTCCAACCTCTATCCGCTGGCGGACGCGTTCGTCGCGACACTTCGCGAGGGCGTCGAGTACGAGTACGACGAAAGCTCGGGCGCCGTCACCCTTACCGAGGACGGGATCGCTGCCGGAAACCGGTTCTTCCACGTCGAGAACATCTACGACCCCGAGTATTTCCAGCTTAACCGCCACATCAACCTCGCCCTACGCGCTCGAACGCGCTTCCAGCCGATGCGGGACTACATGGTGATGGGGGCCAACCTCGTCCTCCTCAGCTCTGTGACGGGCCGACTCATCGAGGGCAGCAAACTCCAGGGGGGACTGCACCAGGCCATCGAGGGCAGGGAGAGCCTGGAGATCACAACGGAGAACAGGGCAATGGCATCCGTGACCTACCAGAACCTGTTCCTCATGTTCGACCGAATGGCGGGCATGACGGGCACGGCGAAGGGCGCCGAGAAGGAGCTGCTCAAGACCTACCGGACCGGGGTCGTCGAGATCCCCACGCACCGCCCGGTGATCCGGGTGGACGAGCCCGACGTCGTCGTCAAGACGATCGAGGAAAAGGAACGCCTCGTTCTGGGCTACCTGGAAGAGGTCCGCCAGACGGAGCGACCGATCCTCCTCACCACGGGCTCGGTCAAGAGCTCGGTGAAGTTCTCACAGTACCTCCTCGACCGTGGCATCGAGCACAACCTGCTCAACGCCCTGAGCGAGGCCAAGGAAGCGGAGATGGTCCACGAGGCAGGGCGCAAGGGCGCGATCACCGTCGCCACCCTGATGGCCGGGCGAGGGACTGACATCAAGGTCGAGGCTGACGCCAAGGAGCTGGGCGGGCTGGTGATCATCGGGGCCGAGAAGTTTCCCAACCGGCGCATCGAGGGGCAGATCCGTGGCCGGGCGGGGCGACAGGGCGACCCGGGGTCCAGCCGCTTCTACGCCTCGATGGAGGACGACCTCTCCGTCAAGTTTGGCTCGGTCAAGCAGGAGAGCATCCAGAAGAAACGATTCAGCCAGCGCACCATGCAGCGCCTGCTGGATCGCGCCCAGCGAGCCAGCGAGGACTCTGCCAGCGGCGCGCGGAGGCTCTCGAAGGACTTCGACATCGCCATGTCACGGCAGCGTGACCTCGTCTACGAGATGCGCAACCAGATCATCACGGGCGACCCGATCACCCGCCAGGAGCTGGAGGGGATCTCGGCGGGCGTCTTCACCGATGCCGTGGCGGCTCGCGTCGGGGACAGCCGCGGTTCCCTGATGAGGTACATCTTCGACAACCTGAGCTACCACCTGCCGTCCGGCTTCGACTCGGTCGACACGGGCGACGAGGATCACGTGCACGGCCTCTTAACAACGATGTTCTCGCAGGCGATCCAGGCGAAGGTCGACACGCTCGCCGACGCCGAGGTGTACGCCCGGTTCCAGAACATCGTCTTCCTGAAGGCGATCGACGTCGCCTGGGTCGAGCAGGTCGACTTCCTGGAGCAGCTCAAGACCGTCGTCCAAGATCGGAACATGGCACAGCACAAGGTCGAGTACGAGTACCGCAGAGAGGCGTTCTTCGCTTTCGAGGAGATGAAGAAGCGCATCAACCGGGACATCGTGCGGCTCCTGTGCCTGAGCCGCATAGAGCGCGGCGACGACGGTGGCCTAATCATTCAGTTCGCGTGAGTGGGCGAACGCCCGGTGCGCGTCTACAACGTCAACAAGGCGATCGGCCTCGCGTCGAGCGGCGTGGAGTACGCCCAGAGGTACCGCCGAGCGATGTTCGCCGACATCCCTTGGGTCGACGACTACTACGTCTTCACCGACTACATGCCGACCAACCTGAGCGTCTTTACCGATCGGCTCGGGTTCGCCAAGGCGCAGGTGCTCTGGATATACAACCTGGTGACGGGTCGCGACACGCTGCCGTGCACGCTGAACGTGGAGTGGTTCAGCTCGACGATCAAGCAACCCCACGCCGTTTCGCAGACGGGTCCGGACTACACCGACGTCGCCCTCGCGGACTCCACCGTGCGCTACCGGATCAGAACGCTCGGGGGCGAGTTCGTCGACCGTGTCGAGACACTGGTTGCGGATCAGGTGGTGTGTGTCGCGCACTACGACGAGACGCTGAACAACGTCGAACACTTCCACGAGAACGGGCTGGCGCGCCGTGTGTTCTATACCCCTGACGGACGCGTGGCCTCCGAGCAACTCTACCGAGAGGGCGAGATCACCCGGACGGTGATCACGCCGGCATCGCCGCTCTATGCCGGCCCGGTCAGGCCAGGTCGCCCGGGGCGGGCGGGACTGAGCTCATTCCGCGGCGACGTGGTGCTCGACGGCCGGTCACAGTTCTTCCAGTTCGTCTTCGCCTTGCTGTTCAGCGAGCCGGACGACGTGGTGATCGTGGACCGGGCGCTGGACGTCATCGACGGGATCTACCCGGTCATCGGGGATCATCGGTTGTACTCGGTTGTGCACGCGGAGCACTTCGACCTCAAACACATCGACGACGGCGTTCTCCTCTGGAACAACCACTACGAGAACGTGTTCACCCGGCCGGACCTGGTCGACGGACTCGTCGTTTCGACGCGTCGGCAGAAGGAAGTCCTGGAGCACCAGCTCGCATCGCGAGGTCCAGCCGGTGTGATCCCCGTGGTGTGCATCCCGGTCGGAGCCGTCACCAAGCTCGATGCGCGGCCGGAGTACGACCCCTTCGCCCTCATCACCGCCGGCCGCCTGGCTGATGAGAAGCACATCGACATCTTGATCCGCGCAGTAAGCGCGGCCCGGAAGGAATTGCCCGAACTTCGCCTCGACATCTACGGCGAAGGTAACCGCGATCAGCTGCTCGCCGTCCTCCACGAGACGCAAGCCCAGGACTACGTGCGCCTCATGGGGCACCAGGAACTGGATGGCGTGCTTGGCTCCTACGGGCTGTACGCCTCAGCGTCCACGTCCGAAGGGTTCGGCCTCTCCCTGCTCGAGGCGATGGCGGAGGGGCTGCCTATCGTCGGGTTCGACGTCGACTACGGAAACCGCGAGATGGTCGATTCGGGCGTCAACGGCTGTCTGGTCCCCTTCACGAACAGCGTCCGGGACGTCGACGAGATCGCCGGCGCCATCGTCGAGGCGCTGACTTCGGGAACTCTCGACGACATGCGGCGTCATAGCCTGAAAAGGGCCGAGGCGTACACGGCCGCCAACGTCCAGAAGCTCTGGGAACGTCTTCTGAGAGGGGACGAGTACTGCTAGCGATCTTCAACGACTACGACGACGCGACAAAGGAGCTGATGCAGTCGCTGCGGACCGCGGGCATCGCTTTCACGCAAGTCGTCGTCCGCTATCACGGAGAGTTGCCGGACGAGGCCCTGTGCCCCTTCACGACGTACACCGGGATCGAGCGGAAGGGCTCGCCGCTGTTCTTCAACGAGGTTCCAGTCCCCACCTGGTGCGAGATCCGCCAGGGGCAGGAGGTCTACGGCGAGATTCTTCGCGACGGATATGTGCTCGGCCGGATCCACTACGAGGCGAACTCGTTCCGGCAGGTTGAGAGCGTCGACTGGCTCCTGCCGGACCGGACGCCGGGCCACACCGACCACTACGACCGCTATGGCAACCGGTACGCCACGACCTACTACAGCCACGCCGTCGCCTACCAGACTGTGTACCGGGGTCCGACGGAGCGGGAGATCGAGGTCAACCACATCTCCCGGGTCGTCACCATGAGGTCGAAGCACGGGCTGCTGACCTTCGCGACGCTGACGGACCTCGTGTCGCACTTCATCGACGACCTCGCGCTCTCGGACGACCGAGTCCTGATCAACTCCCTTTCGTACCCGTTGTTCGTGATGCGCCAGCGCGCGGCGGCACCGAGCACCACCTTGTTCTGGCAGGAGCCGATGCCAGGCGACGTGCCGGGCAACATGGCAGTGGAGCTCGAGCGTCCGACGGCCCTCATGCGGATCGTATTCTGCGACGAGCGGGTGCAGCAGAAGGTTGCAGTGCGGTACCCCCAGACCGCCCTGGACCTCACCTACCTCTCGCACCTCGGCCAGTTCGCCGACAAGCGCGGCTATGACCCCAGGCGCGCCTTCACGCTGACCAACACCGACGAGATTCCCACGCTCGAAGAGCTGCTTGAAGCCTTCCCGGACGTTACGTTCTCGGTCGCGGCCCTGACGTTGATGAGTGAGAAGCTGCACAGCTTGGAGCGGAGACACGCGAACCTGACACTGATCCCCACGATCAACTACAGGAGGATCCGCGAAGAGTTGGACAAGGCGTCGGTGTACCTCGACATCAACGCTGGGCCGCACGTCCTCGACGTCGTCAAGGCCGCCTATTACCTGAACCTCGTCGTCCTCGCACTCACCCCATATGCGAAGGCACCGGGTCACTCCCGGGTGCTCTCGACGATGGAAGAACTGAAAGCGCAGCTGTCTACTGTGGTAACGAGCGCGGAGGACAGAACGAGGGCTCTCGACCAACTACACAGGCAACACGGGCCGATGTCGACTCCGGCGGACTACCGGCGGCTCTTCGCATCAGCCGACGGTCTGCTATCCAGCTCTTGAATTTTCAGGCCGGGGATCTGGCGTCGACCTGGCGGTCGTCGGCTAGCATCTGTCGCGCAAGCTTCAGGATCTTCGGGCGCGTAGCTCAGTGGGAGAGCGCTCGCTTCACACCGGTCGGCTGGCGGAGTTCGGCTTCACGGTGATGGCGGCATCAACGCCCAAGCACGCGGACGGGCGACCAGCGAGGAACTGCGCGCCACGTGTCCAGGGTGAACGAAGGCAATCGAGCGATGCGCTCACGGCCCGGGTGGCAAATTGACAATCGTGAGCCAGGGACTGCGGGGCCACCGCTAGGTCGCCTGCGCGGGTGGCTGTTGGCGTCGGCGCTTCGCTATGCGCCAGATCAGCAGGCCACCGATCACGAACGCGAACGCCGCCGCGGCTGCCACCCAGATACTTAGGGAACCGCCGGTTGACGTCTCGCCGGGCACCTTTACTTGGTAGGCGAGGGTGTCGCCGAGGGTCGCGGCTGTCTCGTCGGCGGGGTCGATCTGGTCGAGGTAGGTCTCGAACGCGATCAGCGGCTTGTCGTGTGAGATCGGTACGTTTGGCGCGAGCGCGACGTGGAATGTGTAGGTGCGTGTGGCGTTGGGCGCGAGCGTGATGCCTCCGAGGGGTCCGACGTAGCCCTGGATCGCGCCGCCGTTGATCGTCGAGCCGGTCAGAGGGACCGTCGTGAAAGTGCCGTTCGGGCCGGTGGTCGAGTAGGTCAGGTGCACCTGGCTGGCATTCACGTTCTTAGTCGCTCCGTCGCCGGGGAAGATCACGAAGTGCGGCCGGGTCGAGAACAGGGGATGCGAGGTCGGGTTGGTCGCCTTGACCGTGAAATCTGTCGATCCGCCCGCCTGCACCTTCGTCGGATACGACGCGGTGAACGTCGGACTCTGCTTCTGGGTGGTGCCCTGGTAGATCACGGCCTGGGCGGTCTGTCCGCCGTTGCCCTCGACAGCTAGCACCCAGCAGGACACGTTGCTGGTGGACGCGGTGTAGGTGATGTCGGCGTTGCCGTCGCTGTTGGTGTTCTTGTCGGTTAGGCTGAGCGTCCCGCACTGGCCGGTGCCGGACTTCACCCCGACGCTGAAGTGGACCGGGTCGCCGCCGACGGGGTAGTTCTGGGCGTCGGCGACGCCGAGTGACACCTCGGCGGTCGACTTGCCGTCAGCCGGCAGTGTCGTCGGCGTCGCGTCGTTGACTACGGTGATCGCGACCGGCCCCCGAGCCGTTTGGGTCTTAGACCCCGACGCGCCCGAGCCGCCGCCACCCCCGGAGTTAGACGACGTGCTCCCCGCCGACCCGCCGGTCGCGCTCTGGACCTGCGCCTCGCTGAGGGCGCAACCCTTGCCGTCACCGAGCTTTGAGAACGCGACGTTGCTGAACTCGGCCTGGGTGTAGTACTTGCCGCCGTTGATGACCTGGTTGTACTCGGTGTGACCCGGGTCCGAGGAGCTGGTCGATCCCAGCGGTTTGCCGTAAACGCCACACATGTCGCCCTGCTCGTTGCCCTGGTTGTCATACCAGCCGCTCTTGGTCGGGTCGGTGATCGCCTCATTGAGCTCGTGGCTGAAGGAGTCGATCAAGGTATCGGCCGCGGCATTCCCGTTCGGCGACTGACCGGCGCTGCAGCCACCCGACGAGTTGTAGGGCATGTCCGCGTACACCGTCGTGTTCGATCCCGATCCGAACGATGAGTGATAGGCGCAATAACCGCCGACCGAGGTCGAGCCGGTGCCGTCGTCCGTCTCGACCCCCGGGGGAAAGAACACCGGGTAGAAATGATCGAGGTCGGTCGTCAACCCCCGCCTGTTGGTCAGACGCTGAAGCTCGGCCTGCAGCTGCTGATCGGTAATGCACACCGAGTAGCCCGACGCCGGCGTGCAGCCGTTGCTCGGAAACGCGCCCGAGTCGACGATCTTCGGGCGAGCCTGGATCCGATACACGATCGAGGTGTTTGAGCCCCCGGACTTGTCGTAGTACTCGGTATCTATCGAGTACACGTTGCTGGTGCTGCCGCTCGCCGCGGCGACGTTGGCGATATAGCCATCGACGATCGGCTCAAACCCGGACGGGAACGCGTAGTTGGTGCCGCTCGGCGCCCAGTAAATCGGAGTCACGATCAAACCCGCGGACGTCGTCATCAACACCGCACCGTTGTTGTAGACCATCGGCGGCTGACAACTCGAACACGCCTGCGGCTCGATCGCCCGCGCTGTCGCGGCCGTGAGCACAAACGCGATCGCCACCGCGGCCGCGATTGTCGGGATCACGAACCCACGCCTGAGCGTGACGTCCTCCGCTCGATCCGTCCAGCTTGTCATCAGGCACACCTCGTCTCCGGCACGGACGGGCAGTCCCGCTCCGGTCGATCGTCATCTTGTCGCGACTTACCATCCCGCCACCCGCAGTCGGTGTCATCACCCGATCGGGATGATCACCCGACGCCCCACGCTGGACAGTGGCTTCGATGACACCTGAGCGGTTGAGCGGGCCGTTATCGCGCCCTAGAAGCTTCCCGCGACCACTGCAACCCAGCGCGCAACTGGGCGGCCGTCAACCACATGACGAGTGGCGATGACAGCTCCGCGTAGCCTCCCCGTGGACATTATCCTTTTGGGGTGATCGAGCCCTGGGTCTCGAACCCCGCCTCGCTGGTCCTCGGCGACGCGAAACAGGGAGGCTGCCGTCGCCGCGCGAGTGGCCAACGGCTTCCGACCGGCGGTGCAGGGCCAGGGGTAGAACTCGTGCTTAGAACGCCTCGCGCCTTGCCTGTGCCCAGTCCGCCGAGACGTCTGCTCCGCCTTCCTGCGCCACCCGTGCGCCGGTCGTCACAAACGTGGGATGCGAGCAAACGCGCCCACAGACGAGTGCCTGACCCAGACCGAACGTGACCGCACGCTCGAGCAGCCCAGGCGGCGCAAACGAGAACAACTCGGCAATCCGGGCTAGATCTCCGGCGGAGTTCATGCGCATCAGAAACAGGTTGTCGCACTGGGAAAGCACGTTCTCGTCGACTTTCAGCGGTCGCTGGGTCGCGACGAGCAGGTGAAGACCGAACTTACGACCCTCGGCCGCGATCGTGATCGCGTGCTGGGCTGCGATTTTCGTCAGCGGATCCTCGGGCCGGGGCGGGCACACGTTGTGCGCCTCGTCGATCACCAGCAGCACGGGGCGGCGCTCGCCGCGATTCGCCCACAGCCGAGCCAGTACGGCCGCTGACACGACGGCGCGCTCCGCCGGCACCGTGATCGAGCCGAGATCCACCACCAGGCAGCGCCAATCGCGTCGATCGAGCTCGGCGAGCAACCCGCCGTCGTCGTGCTGCCGCGACCAGACGCCCCAATCGAGTACGCCGAGGTTGCGGATCCGCAGCCCGAGTGCCTGCAGCTCGGGGTCCGAAGCCCCGTACAGCATCTGCTCGAGCTCCGCAAGCGGCCGACCGGCGGATTCCGCTTCCAGGACTCGTCTCATCGCGTCGAACTCGGCCCGGTCGCGCAGCGGATCCAGTCCGAGCAACGCCTGCTGAGTCGCCAGGTCGAGGTCGAAGAATCTCAGCCTCAGCCGCTCGGATCCTTGGCGCCCGACGCCGCGGACGGCGATCCCCGCTGCGATCGTGTCCCAGCGGCGTGCGACCATCTCGCTCGCGCCTGCTCGCAACTCCCGCAGCCGCGTCGCGTCGGAATTCGGATCCAGCACGACGATAGGGAGGCTCGTGTGCAGCAGCAACTGCTCGAGCAACAGACCCATGGCATAGGACTTGCCAGACCCCGACTGGCCGCACAGGAAGCTATGTCGCCCGAACCCGGCCGCGTCCAGCTCGACGGTGACCCCGGGCGAGACCGTCGCCTCGCCGAGACGCAGCGTAGCCCGCCGGGGCCGAGCCTCCTCACACCAGCCCCGGACTGCTTCAGTGTCTGCGGACGCGAAGCTGGCGCCATGAAATGGGCCCGAAGCCGAAAGCATGACCCCGGTTCCAGCCAAACGCTCGAAGGGCACCTGTGTGCGCACCTTGCGAAAGGCGCCGACGTTGAGCTCGACGTCCGGCCCGGTGGCCCTCTGTACGGTGAGTTCACGAATCTGTCCCAGCTTGGAGCCATCTGGCATCGCGATGGTCACGTAGCCCCCCGCGTGGAGCGGCAACGAAAGCGGGGCGACGAAGTTAAAAGCCGACCCGTCAAGCGACGACGCCGCGGCGACAACCTGCGCCTCGAGCACGCGCCCGAGGTCACGGACCTCCTCGGCGCCTGCGACGATCTCGCGGTCGGTCTCGATCAAGGCTCAAGCTCTTCCGCCGACCACTTCACACCACTCAGGTCGGGTTGCGCTTGTCATGAGGGATGCCGGCCTGGCCTTCTGGACCAGCCGCCGAACTCCGGAGCGAGGCGAGCTGCTGTCGCAGTTCGCGATTCTGACGCTCGAGCTGCCCCACCCGACGCCGCTCGCTGATCAGATCCTCTGCGAGCTCGCGTAGCGCGGTGCCGAGCCGCTCTCCGGTGATCTCTGTCACGCCCGCGCAGCCTCGCATCCGGCCGGCGGCCGGACAAGGAGGCCGGCATGTGTAGTCCCGGGAAGTTCTCACCACCGCCGCCTAATTCGGTCGAGACGAAGCCCCATACGCCACCCTACTACCCCCGCAGGTGCGCATCCAAGACCCGGTTCGTAACCCGGATCGGGTGATGCTCGCGGGGAGCTCGACTCCGACCATCGTGTCCCGACCGGTGAGCCGTCGGGGGGCCAGACCGCACGTCTGGTGCTCGCCCGCGCCCTGCTCGCCGACACGACCGTGCTGGTGCTCGACGAACCGACCGCCCATCTCGATCCGGCGACTGCGAGTGAATTGTTATCGACGTCATGACCCGCCGCCGGCCAGCGAACCGTGCTGCTGATCACGCACCGAACGGAGGGACTCGAGTTCGCCGAGCGCATCGTCAGCTTGTGGTGAGGATTGCTACCCCGAAGCGGAGGAGATCATGAACGTACCCTGGCCGATCAGAAGCGTGCTGGCCGGCACGGCGGGAACGGCCGCGATGTCGCTGTCGTACGCGACTGAGCGCCGCCTGCGCTCGCGCCACCGCGGACCGCTCGACTACGACGACTCGCTCGTTCCGGGTGAGATCGTGGCGGCGATCATGCACCTTCCGCACGTCACCGCCCGGGAGGATCGAGACCTCGGCCTGATCTTGCGGTGGACGTATGGGTCGGCGTTCGGTCTATGGCACGGGCTGCTCCATCGGAAGGTCCGGGAACCCTGGGCGAGCGCGATCTTCGGCGGCACGCTGATGACCGCGACCTTTTCCCTGTTCCCGCTCCTGGGGCGAACGCCTCCGCCGTGGCGCTGGCCGGCCGACGTGATGGCGACCTGCCTGGCGACGCATGCGGCGTACGTCTCCGCCGTGGCGACGACCGACGACGGCGTCCGCCGGCTGGGCAGCTGAGCGATGCTGCAGCTGCGCGTGTTTGGCGCCGCGCCGGCGATGGCCGACGTGGCGGCGCGCCTCCAGGGGATCCCCGGCTCGCGGCACGTTATCCGGACCGGCAACGGAGACGGGGAGCCGGCGGTCGTGATGGCCGACCTCGTCGACGATGCCGTCGATCGAGCGCTCGAGCATCGGGTACGAGTTCCGGCCAGCCTCCACGCCGTCGCGGTCGAGCGGTTTCAGTGACCGGCTCGCTCGGCGCGGGGGGCGGGCGGCCTTGATCGCGGGCGGTGTGATCGGCGCCGCGCTGATACTTCGCGGCTTGCTGAATCTCTGACCAGCCGGGCCTCCCGAGCGATCGCGCGGCGTCGATCACCTGATTCGGATGATGCCGGAATCGATCGACGTGACGATGATCGGCTGTGGATGACCGACCCAGCCGTGAATGTGCCTCCTGCCTTTCACCTCCTGGCCAAGCCGACCGGTGCGGTCTGCAACCTCGACTGCTCATACTGCTTCTTCCTCTCCAAGGAGATGCTCTACCCGGGCAGCCGCTTCCGCATGGCCGACGAGCTGCTCGAGACCTACGTCCGGCAGCTGATCGATGCACACGCCGGGGTCCCGGTGGTGCAGGTTGCGTGGCAGGGCGGGGAGCCGACCCTGATGGGCATCGACTTCTTCCGGCGCTCGATTGAGCTGGTCGATCGCTACCTGCGGCCGGGACAGCGCGCGCATTACACCATCCAGACCAACGGCACCAAGCTCGACGACGAGTGGGCCGGGTTCTTCAACGAGCACGACTTCCTGGTCGGGATCTCGATCGACGGGCCGCGCGAAATCCACGACACCTTCCGGGTGACCAGAGGCGGGCGCGGCAGCTTCGACAAGGTAATGCGCGGCCTTGGGTACCTCCGGGCCGGCGACGTCGAGTACAACGTCCTCACCACCGTTCACTCCGCCAACCAGGATTGCGGCCTCGAGATCTACCGGTTCCTGCGCGACGAGTGCGGCGCCCGCTTCATGCAGTTCATCCCGATCATCGAGCGACTCTCGGGCTCGAGCGGCGACGAGGCTGCTGCGTGGTCGTCCTGGCGCGACCGCCCGCTCTACACCCAGACCGGCGCGCTCGTCAGCGACCGGTCGGTATCGCCGGAGGGCTACGGACGCTTTCTGATCGACGTGTTCGAAGAATGGGTGCGACGCGACGTGGCATCCGTCTACGTACAGATGTTCGACACCGCGCTGGCCAACTGGGTCGGAGAGCAGCCCGGGATGTGCGTGCACTGCGAGACCTGCGGCCTCGCGCTGGCGCTCGAGCACTCGGGCGACGTGTACGCGTGCGACCATTTCGTCGAGCCGCAGTACTTGCTCGGCAACATCGCCGACCGGCATTTGATCGACCTGGTCGGCTCCGAGGAGCAGAGGCGCTTCGGGCAAGACAAGCGCGACACGCTTCCAAGGTACTGCCGCGAATGCGACGTGCGCTTCGCCTGCCACGGCGGCTGCCCCAAGGATCGATTCGCGACCACTCCCGAGGGCGAGCCCGGCCTCAACTACCTCTGCCCGTCATTCAAGCGGTTCTTCCACCATGTCGACGCGCCGATGCGCGAGATGTCCGAGTTGCTGAGGGAAAACCTCGCCCCCTCGCGGGTCATGGGCAGTTACGCCTGGGCGGACGCGCGAAGAGGGCGCAACGAACCATGTCCCTGCGGCAGCGGGCTCAAGTGGAAACGCTGTCACTCAACAATCCCGACTCGATAGATGCGTGGGGATGCGAGTCCGGCTGCCGTGGGGTGCGAGTTCGGCTCCCGCGGCGTACTGCTCGATATAACTGCGGTCGTTATGACTGGCAATCGTCGCAGCCGCGCCGCGGGAGTCGGTGTGTGGCCGCTCCAACTACGGGCTGTCGATCTCCTTCTCGAGTCGGGGCAGTGAGTTCGGAGCTTCAGGTGACCGGAACGGCCGGCTCGAGCGCCTCTTGGAGCTTCTTGGTGTCCTCCTCTGAGAGCGACGTCCGGATCACGGTTCCGCCGTACTGCTGCAGAGCCGCAACGGCTTTGTCCGGAGTCACATTCTCGATCACCATGAACAGCGCCGAGGTCCCGGGCTTGACGTAGTTGCGAACCTGGTCCTGGAATGCCTTATCGATGCCGTGTTTGCCCAGATGGCCGAACAGCGCTCCCATCCCGGCTCCGATCGCCAACCCGGCGAACGGAATGAAGAACAGCAGCCCAAACAGGATGCCCCAGAAGCCACCCCACCAGGCGCCACCGGCGGCCGACGACCCCCCGTGCGAGGTGTGCACGTGGTACTTGCCTTCCAGATCCCGCGAGATGGATGCAACCTGGTCGGCCTGGATGATCAGCTCGGACTCCAACCCCGCAACCGTCTGCCTGGCCTGCTCAGCGGTGACCTGGTCCGGATAGCCGATCGCGACGAGCATCGCCATACCTACCCTCTCCTTTCGGACGATTGACCCGGAGCCGCGGGTTTGCCCGGAACCGAGCCGGACGTGCATTTCACGCCCACCGATAACGTCCGCGGTCCCATCGGCGAGGTCATCACCCGAAACGGATGAGCGCCGGGCCGCCGCGCGGACATCGCGCACCGCCCGGCGGGTTGTGAGCGGATTTCGACGTGGCCGCCGCTGCGGCGAGGCGGTCCTGCATGCTCTGCAGCCCGAGCCCGTCGTGCTGCTGGTATGGATCGAACGCCGGCGTCTTCGCGGGCTGAGCAAGAGCCTCGCGGTTGGTGCTGAGAGTCGGATCGAGGTGTGCGTCCGGGCCGACGTGCTTGGGCGCGTTTTCGACAGTTACGGGGTTGGGGCTTACGTCATCCGTTTTGGGCGATGGAACGGACTCCGTGGGCGGCTAGGTTCTAGATCCGATCACACACGACTGCCTGCCGAAGTCGGCAAGCCGGAGGACGGGGTATGACCAAGCCATTCGCGGGCACGATCAATGCCGACATCAAGGAGTCCGTCGCGGATTGGGAGCCCTTCATACAGCCGACGGCGCCTGACGACGCCCCGAGCGTTCTGTATGTCGTGCTTGACGACGTCGGCTTTTCGGCAATGGAGTGCTTCGGCGGGGTGATCGAGACGCCGAACATCAACCGGATCGCAGAGCGCGGGATCAGGTACACGAACTTCCACACCACCGCCCTGTGTTCACCGACGCGGTCGTGTCTGATGACGGGTCGCAACCACACGACGAATGGGATGGCGGGGATCACGGAGATCACGGCCGGATTCCCGAATTCGAATGGGCATATCCCGTTCGAGTGCGCGAATATCGCCGAGGTCCTGCGTGAGCGCGGCTGGAACACGTACATGGTCGGCAAGTGGCACCTGACCGCCGAGGACGAGATGAACATGGCGGCTTCCAAGCGCCAGTGGCCGCTGGGCCGGGGATTTGAGCGCTATTACGGGTTCCTCGGCGGCGAGACCAACCAGTGGTATCCGGATCTGGTGTATGACAACCATCCGGTGGCGCCGCCGAGGACCCCCGAGGAGGGCTACCACCTGACGTTGGATCTGACTGATAAGGCGATCGAGTTCATCCGTGACGCAAAGGCGATCGCGCCTGAAAAGCCGTTTCTCTTGTACTACTGTCCCGGCGCTGCCCACGCTCCGCACCACGCGCCACAGGAGTGGACCGACAGGTACAAGGGCCGGTTCGACATGGGGTACGAGGCTCTCCGTGAGAACATCCTCGAGCGCCAGAAGCAGATCGGCATCGTGCCTGAGCACGCCGAGCTGTCTCCGATCAACCCGTATCTGGACACGACGGGTCCGCGCGGGCAGAGCTGGCCTGAGGTCGACACCGTGCGCCCGTGGGATTCGCTATCCGAGGACGAACAGCGGCTGTTCTGCCGGATGGCAGAGGTCTACGCCGGCTTCCTCAGCCACGCCGACCACGAGCTCGGACGGCTCCTCGACTACCTCGAGGACAGTGGCCAACTCGACAACACAATCGTCGTCCTCGTGTCCGACAACGGCGCCTCCGGCGAGGGCGGTCCGAACGGGTCCGTCAATGAGAACAAATTCTTCAATGGCGTGCCCGACACGATCGAGGAGAACCTCAAGTACCTCAATGTGCTCGGTAGCCCCCTGACCTACAACCACTACCCCACCGGCTGGGCGTTTGCGTTCAACACGCCATTCAAGCTGTGGAAGCGCTACGGCAACCTCCGGGGCGGGACCGCGGATCCGTTGATCGTCTCCTGGCCACGGGGGATCGCAGCCCGCGGCGAGTTGCGCCACCAGTACAACCACGCGGTCGATATCGTCGCGACTCTCTACGAGTCGATCGGCGTCGAGCTGCCCGAGACGCTCAACGGCTACGAGCAGAAGCCGCTCGAAGGCGCGAGCTTCGCTGCGAGTTTCGCCGACGCGGACGCCGATACCGGCAAGGACACGCAGTTCTACTCGATGCTAGGAACCCGGGCGATCTGGCACAGGGGCTGGAAGGCAGCGACCGCAGTCCCGGCCGGCCCTAACTATTGGCTGCCGGTGGACGGGCAGCGGTGGGAGCTCTTCGACACCGAAAACGACCCGTGCGAATGCCACGACCTGGCAGCCCAGCAACCCGAGAAGCTGCGAGAGCTGCAGCAGCTGTGGTGGGCGGCGGCGGACAAATACCAGGCGTTGCCGCTTGAGACCCGCTCCGCGGTCGAGGCGCTCACCACGCCACGCCCGCAACTCTCCAGGCCACGAGACCGCTACGTCTACTACCCCGACGGGGCGGGCGTGCCCGAATCGGTCACGCCCGACATTCGCGGTCGGTCGTTCACGATCGCGGCGGAGGTCAACGTCGAGAACCCCGAGGCTGGCGGCGTCCTGTTCGCGCAGGGGAGCAGGTTCGGCGGACATGCGCTGTACGTCAAGGACGGCAAGCTCAAGTACGTCTACAACTTCCTGGGGGAGCTGATCCAGACCGTCGAGTCCGAGGAGACGATCCCGTCCGGCCCGGTCGTACTCTCGGCCTCGTTCGACAGACAGGGCGAGTTGATTCCAGCCGAAGGCACACTCAGCCTCCACATCCGCGACCGGACCGTTGGCGAGGCCACGATCAGAACACAACCCGGCAAGTTCGGCCTCGGCGGCGGCGGGCTGACCGTCGGCCGCTCCGGGGAGGAGCAGGTGACCGGCGACTACGCCGGCGACGCGCCGTGGCCATTTATTGGCGGCACCGTAAAGCGCCTCCTGATCGATGTCAGCGGTGAGCCGTTCGCCGACCTCGCCAAAGAAGCGGCGGCCGCATACGCGCGCCAATGAACAGACGGGCCCAGAGGGCTCAACTCGCCGTCCGGGCCAGTATCGAACGACCGTCGTTCGCGCTGACCGGTGGGTTGACGGTGAGCTCGGTGAGCAGAGCTTTGGCCGTCACGAGTGTTCCGCTGCCCGGGTGTGAGCGGATCTCGATGTGGCCGCCGACCGCGGCGAGGCGGTCCTGCATGCTCTGCAACCCGATCCCGTCGTGCGGCAGGTTTGGATCGAACCCGGGGCCCGTGTCACGCACCTCGAGCAAAAGCTCGCCGTCGGTGGCGTACAGTCGGATCGAGGTGTGCGCGTCTGCACCGGCGTGCTTGAGCGCGTTTTGTACCGCCTCCAACGCGCAGTAGTAGAACGCGGCCTCGGTCTCGGGCGCGAACCGCCGGTTGGTGGTCTGCACGGTGATCCGCTCAGGTGAGCGCAGCGCAACCGAACGCAGCGCACCGCCGAGGCCGACCTCGGCCAGCACGGTCGGGTAGATCCCGCGGGCGAGGTCCCGCAGTTCGTCGATCGCGGTCTCGAGCTCGACGCGGGTTGCCGTGAGCTGTCGTGTGAGCTCGGGGCTCTCACCGGCCAGCTCGTCGACCGAGGAAAGACGGATCAGCGCCGCCAGGAGGCGTTGCTGGGCGCCGTCGTGCAGATCGCGTTCGAGCTTGAGCCGTTCGTTGTCGCTGGCCCGGGTCAGCCTCGCCCGGGACTCCGCGAGTGCGTTCAGCGAGTCCTTCCAGGCAGCGTCCAGCTCGGCGTTCTCAAGCGCCAGGAGCGCCACTGTCCCCGCTGCCTCCAAGAGCTCGGGATCCTCGGAGAGCTGCTGGTCGTGCACGATCGCGATGACCGCGCGTCCATCACGGTCGATCTCCGTCAGTCGCTGATCCGACCGCGGAAGCGCCAGCGTGGCGCCGTCGGCGTCCACCCATTCGGCGCTGTCGGCTCGCCAGAAGCCGAGCCTCAACCCGGGATCGCCGAGCGGCCCGCGCAGCATCCCCTCCAGCTCGCGAAACGACGGACGGCCCAGTGATCTGGCAACCAGCCGGCGCAGCACACGGCCGGCATAAAACTCCGCGGCGATCAGCGCAAACAGGAAGCCGTACCAGATCGCCGACCGCGCTCCGGCCATCGTCCAGTCGATCGCGCCCGTCACCGGCGCTGCGGACGCCAAGTCGTCTTTGGGGGTGAATAGCTGCAGCGACTGAAATGTCGCTTGGGCCAGTAAAAACACCAGAGCGACGGGCGCACCGATCGAAATTGACCGACGCCGCGGCGGCGTCCCGCTCGCGAACCTCCACACCAACAGACAGACGGTCGCGACCGCGACGGCGATCACTCCTGCACGCCCCTGATCGATCAGCTGGGTGGTCCACGACACTGGGGTCCACACCGCGAGACCGTTGGCGGGACAGACGGCGCGGCAGCCCGAGATCGAGAACGAGGGCGAGAAGTAGGGATCGGTCAGCACCAGCACCACGTAGACCGCACCTACGCTCAGAGCCCCGACGAGTAGGATCGTCCGCTCGAGGAGCCCGTCGAGCCGCCCCGTCGGAAACGCGAGTACCACTGCCCAGGTCAAGACGGTAATCGGGAATTCCATCATCACACCGATTCCGAACAGCGCCGGAACCGTCGTGGAGGTGAAGATGTACGGCACGCCGCACAGCCCGAGGACAACTGACAGCAGTCCAAGGCGGTTGGCAGGACGCCGGTGGCGCCAGTAGAGCCCGACGCCGATCGGGCCCAAGATGAGGTCGGCCTTCTGGACCGCCAGCCAGCCCGGATACGCAAGGAAGTGGGCATCGAGCGTGGTCCAGACCGCGGCTACCGCGGACCCGATGCCGACCACCAGCACGACGAACTCCCACCGGCGGGGGACCACGGAACGCCACGCAAAGCGCCTCGCGGAGGCCCCAAGGTCCGGCGCCCCGAGCTCGTGCACGATCGAGGTGGTTCTGTCGATCATCGACTCCCTCCGCACGGCGCGAGCCGCTCGCGTTGGCGCCGTCTCTGACGCGGGATGCTCGCACAGCCTCCGGCCCTGGACAAGACGTCGTCGGCTCTGCCAAGCGATACAGGTGCCCGCCGCCCCCGAGCACACATGCGCGCACCACCGCATCGGTAAGCGACTCCGGGCAGACCTGCCCGCGGTGTCTTTCTTCGCTTATGCTGCTCGGGTGCGGGTTCTGGTCGTCGACGACTCGTTGGCATTTCGTGAGGCCACGCGGGACCTAATCCAGCGCACCGCGGGCTTCGAGTGGGTCGGGGACGCCGCGTCTGGCGAAGACGGGGTCGAGCAGGCCGCTCGCCTCGAACCTGACCTGGTGCTGGTGGACGTGCGGATGCCGGGGATCGGAGGCGTCGAGGCGGCGCGCCGGATCAGCGCGCAAGTCGCGAGGTCGATCGTGATTCTGATTACGGGCGCCGACCCGCCCACCGAACTGCCGAGTGGAGCTGCGGCTGAGATCCTCCCGAAGCATCGGCTGAATGCGGCGTCCCTGAGACGGCTCTGGCAGGAGCACGCCCGGCGCGAGAGCTGAGGCGGAGCGTGGTCGGTCAGTGCGCCGCTCGGGTGGCGGCGAGCCACTGCTCGCCTTCGTCGTGAGCGCTCAACGTCGACTCGAGGATCGTGTCTGATGCCGGTACCATGGTCACACGCTGGTCGAGGTTGGGGCGATCGGTGATGCGCAGCTGCTCGAGCAGGTTGGCGTCCACACCGCTCAGGAATAGGTGTCCCCGGCGGAGGCCAGGCGTTCCGAGTAGTCAGCGAGAACGACGAGCGCTGTCGCGCTCAAGTCGGTGCGCCCGCGCAGCCGAAGCCACTCAGTGCCGAGCCCGCGGCGAGGGCTGCGGCGGTGGTGGTCGGTACGACCATCAGCAGCGTGCTGACAGCGAGCCCGCCCCCGACCGGCCCAGCCACGCTGGCATACAGGCCGTAGACCGGATTGACGCCCACAAGCACTGCGGAGGCCATCCCGTCGGGAACGCTCGCGATTGCGCCGGGGACACCGGCTACGGCATCCTGCCTCAGCGTCCCGCCGCCGTAGGCAAGCGACTGAATCCACGACACTATGCGCGGCACGACGGTCGCCGTCGCGGCTATGAGTTGAGGATGCGAGCCTTCTCGGCGGCAAACTCCTGGTCTGTCAGGACACCCTGAGCCTTGAGGTCGGCCAGGCTCTTGAGCTGCTCGACCCGGTCCTCGCCTGCCTGGCTCGGGGCTGGCGGTGGCGGCGCGGCATATTGGTCGGGTCTCTGGTCGTACCCGGCAGGCTCTGAGACGAATGCGTCACCCTGCTGCGACCAGCGGTTGTACTGACGTCGGCTGACACGGTTGGATACGGCCGTCGCGGTACCCGCGACGACGGCGGTTCTTGCCATTCCTCCAAGTAGTCCCATGTTCAGATCCTTTCGGTCACGCTACGGCTTCGGCGGCGTCGAGTGCTCCAATGAGCTGTTCCAGCGAGATACGTTCGTTCGCGATCAGCCTCCCGCCATTTCGGCGAACGGCGGCGGCGAACGGTGCCGCCCACCGGTTCTCGTAGACGATCATCAAGGCCGCGTCGCCTGGCTCGAGCTCGCTCGCCGCTAACGCAGCGTCGTCATCGCCCAGCAAACCGGAGGACGCGCCGGCGAAGACGGTGAGCTGCCCGACGCTATCCGCGTCGAGGTCGCTGAGATCCAAGCCCTCGAACGTTCCGTCGGCACGCTTCTGGACAAACAGCACGTCGAACACGCGGATGATCCCGCGATCCACCAGATCGAGAAATATCGGCACCGCTTCCCCGGTCATCGGTGCTCCGGCAGGGAAGCCGATGACCACGATGTCGACGGGGCCCAGCTGTTCTTCGTCTGCGTTCATTCCATCCTCCGCTCGGTCGGGATGCCGATCGCCACGTCGAGCGTGGCCCGGGCCCTAGTCGACCACCCGCTCGGCGTCGGCGCATCACCCGTTGGGGATGAGACGGGCTTGTCCGCGGTGGGTGCGTGTGCTCACTCACACAGGGGCGCACATCCGCTGCGTACACCGGCGCACTCCATTGACTGATCGCCGGACGCTGCGAGAGTCTGGACAGTCGGGCGCATGACCGGGCGTCCGCGCCGGGAGAGTGAGATATGAGCATCGAGAGGTACCTTTCCCTGCTGGGATATCGCAGGAGCGAGTTGATCGGCCGACCCGCCTATGAGCTCAGGGCAAACGGCGCGCTGGTGTCCGCGCGCGAGTGGCGGGCACTGATTGCACAGCGGCAGTTCACCGGCACCGCCGACGTACTCGCCTCGGGTGGGCGGCGGCTGAGAGTTGAGTTCGCGGGCCATCCCGAGATCGTGACCGGCAAGCGCTTGTTCTGTTCGTCGCTCTGCGGACGGGGCGGCACAGGGGCCCATTCACGAGCGCAGCTCGTTGCCATCGCGCTGGCCGAGGGGGTTCTATCTAGGTGACGTACTGCAACTGCGCCATGGACAAGGTTTCGGCCGGCCGGAACCGTCGGTCGATGCCCACAAGTTGTGACGGGTTGGGCGATCGGAGCAGCGAGCCGGACTTGAGCTCGCGAGTTTCGTTCGGGCGAGAGGACGTGCATACACGCAAAGCCCGCGTCCTGATCGTCGACGACGGGACCGCGTTTCGGATGGCGGCACGCGAGCTGCTCGAACGTCGTGGCTATCGCGTGGACGGAGAGGCTGACTCGGTGGCGACGGCTATCACCCTCGTCGAGCGGCTCGCCCCGGACGGGGTCTTGGTCGACGTCTACTTGCCGGACGGAAACGGCTTCCAGCTCGCCACCAGGCTGCGGGACACCCACCCCGGCCTGGCTGTGCTGATGGCCTCGGGCGAGATCGACGCCAGCTTTTACGCGCGTGCCGCGGCGTGCGGGGCCTGCGGATTCGTGCCCAAGAACCAGTTGGCAGAGGTGGATCTTGAGGGGATCTGGTTGGAAGTTCGCATCCGGTGAGGTGCCGGACCCTGCTTAATCCCAATCGGGCGATGCGGGGCGGTGGGCCCGCCTCGAGACTGCGCGCCAGCGATGCCCGCAGAAAGCGAATTACGGAACCTGCTCCGTCGGCTGGCTGCCAACGACGAAAGCTCGGTGCGGATGGTCCTCGTCCCGTCGCCGATCAGCGGCAGCCCCGCGCCGCGGTCGGTGCTCGGGCTGGATCGAAGAACGAGGTCGTTGGTTCACCTGGCGGCGCTGATGGTCATCGGCGCCTCGACGGAGTCGTTGCGCTGGGCCACGGA
>Ga0123356_10001418_pt1 | contig 26511 bp, 17 predicted proteins | sample TergutEmb28metaG_2_FD_92546 | JGI IMG/M metagenome (GOLD analysis project Ga0123356, IMG submission 92546) | Embiratermes neotenicus P3 segment gut microbial communities from Petit-Saut dam, French Guiana - Emb289 P3 | ecosystem: Host-associated > Arthropoda: Insects > Digestive system > Gut ...
AACTGTAACATCCGGAATAGCATCCGGAGGCACGAATACTGCGGTTAATGTTCAAAACAATACCGAATTTACACTATACGGCGAGATAATACTTAGTGGAACAGCAACAACCCAGCACCTTCGTGTGAACAACCAAGCCAGACTGCTGGAATCAGGAGTACGTAAACTTGATCGTATCAACTATCTTGAATACACACAAGGTAATGCAACGGCATGGATATACTCCGAGTACTTCTGCGAAGACATCTGCCCCGGCGTATGCGGCGAATGTTTATTCTGCAGCGAGTGCGACTGCGACTGCGAATGCGGCGAATGTGACTGCACAGAGTGCGACGACCCATGCGGACTTTGCACATGCGATATCTGCGAAGGAGATTGTGACTGGGGCGAATGGGTTGTAACAACCCCGGCGACATGCGCAGATGGTGAGGAAACTCGCGTTTGCAAACTTGATCCAACACACACAGATACAAGGCCGATAGACGGCGACCCGTGCGGCGAGTGCGGATGCGACGTATGCGGACCGTGTGGACAAAATGAATGTGCCGACTGCAGACCATTAGGCCTCAACGCATTCAACAACGGCAGCGATTCAGTACCGAGCTTGGCTGGATTAATCCGCATCTGGACACAGTTAAATGGAGTTAATTCACCAGTTCTACTCGATAGTGTAACCGCAGTAGACCAGGACGGTAATGACGCGATTAGGTTTATTCGTACAAATTGGGTAGGCAACCGCCCGCAAGACAGAATGGTTAACTACTTTGATGCAACGAAAACTGCCGACGATCAATGGCAGTGGATAGACTTGACCGTTGAAGCTTACGGGCAGACAACAACAGTACGTCTTTTCAACAACAGATTCGTCAGAGAGTTTGGACTCATTGCATTCAACAATGGAACAGATGCACAAGTACCAAGCATGGCAGGAAACATCCGCGTCTGGACACAGATAAACGGCGCAAACAGGATGGTCCCGATTGTAACTGCAGTCACTGATATAATTGCAGTTGATCAGGATGGCAACGATGCAATGCAGTTCGTACGTACTAACTGGGTAGGCAACCGCCCGCAAGACGGAAATGTCAACTATTTTGACATAACAAAGACCAATGATGATCAATGGCAGTGGATAGACCTAACCGTAATTTCATACGAGCAGGAAGTAACTATTCGACTCTTCAATAACAGATTTATTCGCATCTGGACTGTAACATTTGAAGATGGGTTTACCGCCGGGGAGAATGGAATACTTGCGACACTAACCGTTAACGACGGTTCGCCATTCCCCGCGCCGCCTGCAGACCCGGTAAGAGACGGTTACAGATTCACCGGTTGGAAGTTTGCAAGCGGAACAGACTATGAGTACGGGCGCTATTTTGTAGGTCACCACAGCAGGATCATAGCACAATGGACACTGCGTACAGACTTAGTGTATGAAGTGAACTATCTTGAGCAGGGAACAGGAACAGTTCTTGCACAGCAAAAGGTAGTAGACGAGCAGACATTCAACTCCGGCATAATGGAAGAAGCAATAGACATAATCGGTTACACCGCAATACGACCGACAAGTAAAGGTATCGTGATAGGCTTAGAAGGCAATGTAATCAACTTCTACTACATAGCGAATACAGATACAGCCTACACAGTCAATCACGTAGTAACTAACGGAATAGTATTGCTGACCGAATCCCTCGAAGGCACAACAAACACAACAGCTATGGCAGTTGTCCAACTGTTCCCCGGTTACACATTTGCACAAGACCATGCAGCCAACGTACTGAGCGGCAATATAGAAGGCGACGGCAGCCTTGCTCTGACAGTTATGTACTTCCCGAATGCAGATACAGAGTATCAGGTCCGCTACCTCATTGCCGGCACCGACGATGTGCTGTTTGAGGAAACCCGCACAGGTACGACCGACACGACTGTTGCTATAGAGGAAATGGATTTCGCCGGTCACACATTCAGTGAAGATGACGAAGGCAATGTGCTCAGCGGCGCTATCCTGGGCGACGGTACACTGGTACTTACACGTTTCTACACTGTGAACCCTGTTGTAGAACCACCGGTACCTCCGGTACCACCGGCATCAACGACACCGACAACGCCGGTAACACCGACAACACCGACAACGCCGACAACACCGACAACACCGACGACGCCGACAACACCGACGACGCCGACAACGGAGCCACCCGCAGATCCACCCGCAGATCCTCCGGTAGAGCCGACAACACCGACAGTTGACATCCCACCACCATCGTCCGTACCGCTTGCACCGGAACCCCCGGCACAGCCGGAGCCACCGGCAAGCAACAACGATACTCAGTCAATTGTAATCGATGAACCGGATGTTCCGCTGGCAGCAGGCCCCACAGGTGGCACATGGGCTCTCATGAACCTGATTCTCAGCATAGCAGGAGCGATACTGGCACTCATTATGTGCGTCACTCTCTTATCAAGAAGAAGAGAAGATGATGACGATGATAAGAAACGCAGCAGACTGCCGTTTGTCATCGCAGTACCGTTACTGGCAATCGCTGCAGGCATAATGTTCGTGCTGACCCAAGACACGAGCCTGAGCATGGTCATGACTGACTGGTGGACACTGGCGCACGGAATGCTCCTTGCTATCGGAGGCCTATGCTACCTCTTCGTATTCAAGCAGGAGAAAAGCAATATCAAAGGACTAAACGCATAATCAGCTAATGTTAATACGCAAAGCAGTGGAGCATATCAAATGATATGCTCCATTGTCATAATACAGGTAAGCCAGTAAGACAGGGGACGGGCGTTTTTCATCCTCTTCATAAGACAGGGGACGGTTCTAAGACAGGGTAAGACAGGGGACGGTTCTGTAAGACAGGGGACGGTTCCGTGTCTCACTTAAGCCAAGGTAAGACAGGGGACGGGTGTTTTTCATCCTCTTCAGAGGTGAAAGGTTCTGTGTCTCATAAATGTGAAACTCTATTATACAAGCATGCTAGTCATTCCCGGGGAATACAGGCCTTGGAAGAAGCCCCGCCTTCTCCAAAAGCTCCGGGACTACCTCATCCCAGCCAATCGCCATGATATGCAAGCCCTTGACACCCTCGACCTGCCGAATATCACGAATAAGTTCAAGGGCAATTGCAAGCCCCTCGGCCTGCTTGTCCTCCGCACACCGCATACGCTCAATAAAACCCTCCGGTATATCCATGCCCGGGACGGTGGCGGTTATTTCGATTGATTTTAGACTCTTATTGACTACAATACCCGCCAGTAAGTAAGCTCTTTCGAGCAAACCACGCTCCCGCGCTTTATCCATCCAACCTTTGAACCTCTCCATATTATATATAGCCTGAGTTTGGATAAACCGAGCCCCCGCGTTGATTTTTTTCTCCAACCGAATTAGCTGCATCTCCTCCGGGTCGGCAAAAGGGTTGGCGGTGGCGCCAAGGAAAAAATGCGCAGGCATTTTACTTTTTGCGCCGCTGATAAACACACCGTTTTTCATATGCTCATTCATCGCATTTAAAAGCTGGATTGAATCAATGTCAAAGACGTTTTTTGACTGCGGGTGATTCCCTACGATTTGATGATCCCCCGAAAGAATAAGCAGATTCTTGATACCGAGCGCGGATGCGCCAAGCAAATCACTTTGAATTGCAATACGGTTACGGTCGCGGCAGGTCATTTGCAAAATCGGCTCAACACCCTCCTGCAACGCAAGATATGAGGCTGCAACGCTGGACATACGGACAACGGCAGCCTGGCAATCGGTAACATTTGCCGCATCCACCAAACCCGTTATCCTGGCCGCGTTATCGCGGACAAACTGCGCGTTTGCACTCATGGGGGGTCCAATCTCGGAAGTCACTGAAAAACTCCCCGCTTCAAGCAGCCTTTGTAAATTTGATTTCTCTGTTGACAAAGCCGTACATCCTCCTGTTTACTCTTTTGCTCCGGAGTTAATTACACAATAACATCATCCCTGCGCATAACACGGGGACCGCCATCTCTGCTCGTAGACCAGTCACGTACATTCTCAAGCTCAGAAAGCCTGTCAAGCCGCCCGATGCGCTTCATTCTTTCATATATAAGCTGCCAGCCGCAATCAACCTGCTCATCAATTTCGCATTTGCCGTCAGCAGAACCGCCGCACGGCCCGTTAAAATGACTCTTTGAGCAACGTGCAACAGGGCAGACGCCGCCGGTTTTCTCCAAAACGCAGTTGCCGCAGCCCTGGCACATTTCCGTCCAATACCCAAGCTCACGGTTGACGCCGATAAATGTGGTGTTTAAACCCGGAACAACAACCTTGTCCGGGAACTTTTCGGCCATAAACTGAACACCAGCACCGCAAGCCATAGAAAGAATGCACACGGCATCCTCAAGCTCAGCGTCAACGTCGTCAAGAAACTCCATATCGCACTGCCTGTGCGGAGTCGTCACCGAAATATGCACATCCTGACCCTTATCCTTTGAGGAAAGCCGGAGAAGACCGGCAACTCTGAGAGCCTCCTTCTCACCGCCCGCCATGCAAACAGTAACGCAAACACCGCACCCGGCAACAGCAATACGGGCAAAGCCCTCAACCGAACGAATAATCTCCCCAATATCCTTCTGTTCAGCAATTATCATCTGGTCCCTCCATTAATATCCGGTTACTGTGTCGAATCAGTATGTTTCGGAGTTAGTATCTTTTGTTCCGTTATTAATAATAGCATGAATTTCATCCTTAAGAACTCCGGGCATAGCGTGAGATGCCCGCAAAACACTTACACGCTCCTTGTCAAGCCCCGCAGCCCCAAGCAAATCACACATACGACTCACCTGAGCACAAGCCCGCTTATTCCCGTCAAAATGGCGGCAGGCATCATCGTGACAAACAACAACTATAACCCTGCTATAGGCACCAAGTCCGTCTGAAAGCCGCTCAACATCGATTAAACCGCCGCAAGGCACGACAAGGTACTCAACACCATCGAGACCTTTTAGAGTATCAACCCCGGAGTTTTCGCAGCAAAGAGCAAGCAATTTCTCATTGCTTCGCCTACTTCCGCCACAAACAATCTCATCCCTCTCCAAAACTATCGCATTACCCGGGCAAAGCCCCGCACATATCCCGCATCCGGCACAAGCGACAGGCAAGCAACGCATTTGGCTCTTACCCGTATCAGGCTCTAAGGCGGCATGAGGACAGGCACGATAGCAATTATAACAGAATACGCATTTTTGACCATCGACTACAGCGCTGCCGTAAGTGGGAATATCCCGGACACCGTCAATAGCGTGCGCAAAGATAAAGTCAAGCCCCTCCTCCAGTCGCTCCGCGACTAAATCGCGGGTAAGATGATAAACCCCGCGGCGGCTGGTCAGGGCAGGGGACAGGAAAAACTTATCCTCTGTTACATAACCAAACCTGTTAGAGGTCAGGTTCAGCTTTTTAACAGCATACGCAAAAGACTCACCCGCATCCCAACCACCGTCAGTGTAAATGGTTTTTACTTTAATCTCTAAATCCGCCTCACCATCCGAAACAAAAAAAGTAAATTCCTCTTTAGAAAGCTCAGAAATGACTCTAAGCTCTTCGTATTTAATGAAAGTCACACCCGCTTCACGTGCTTCACTGTAAAGGGATTCGATTCCGTGTCCAGCAGTACGGATAAACCTCGCCAGGTAATAAACCTTGCGTTTCTTGCGTGAAAACATGGCAGCGCCTTTCAGAGCGCGTATTGTTGCTGCCATTGGCGACTCAGAAACATAATCCAACAGAAAAATAACAGGAGTCAGAGAATCGATATTCGAAGATGCGGCATTATAATCAGAATTCAAAGGAGCAGCATTATAATCAACACTATATAAACAGTCCGTCAGTAAACCTTCTATTTCCACCGGAAGTGCTTTAGGCTGCTCAGTAAGAATAACAAAGTCTGCCTTTACTTCAGCGTCCTTTGTAAAAGCTGTAAAACTGCCTGCTTCTCCGGCAAGACGGTTTAAACTGTATATATCCGGAACAGAAGTAACACAGATTCCCTTGTTAATGAAATACTCGCCCACACGTTTGTTACAACTGTTATCACCGATAACCAAAATGTTCATGGTTATTAACCTCTCTGTTACAAAGCACTGCAATTAGCAGATCTTGCAACACTAAACAACAGACCCTAACGCGCGGTCGGCAGAACATGACAGACAATCTCGCCGGCGACAGCCACGGAATCTGCATAAGCTTCGTCTATCTTCATAGGAGCTCTGGCGCATCCGGTGACGTAAAAACCGGAATCGGCTCCGATGGCACGTAAAAAGCCGTCCTTATCCTGCCCGAGCCTGCAAACATCTGCCAGCCGGGTATTATCTTTACCGGCATGAATACCATCGGAAAGCACAACAAGGTCAAAGCTTCTCATTTTTATACCTTCAAAAGAATCCTCATACTCAACTGTTAAAGCAGAAGAGCCAATATCCTTAGCATTATTATCAAACCCACCGATGTCCGGCTCACAGCTCCCAGGAGACCCACAGCTTTCCGGGGAATCACAGCTCCCCGGTGACCCACAGCTTTCCGGGGAACCACGACTCCCTGTCGACCAACAGCTTTCTAAGGAATCACGACTCCCTGTCAAAACAGAGCTTTTTGCATCGGCGGAGCCGGATTCGCTGATTTTTAAAGGTCTGCACTTGACAAACTCAATCCCAAGCTCTGTAAGACCCTTAAAGAAATCCCCTGATTCAACGCTTTGCATCTCCATATAAAAGAAAACAATTTCACAGTCCGGATAGTAGTAACGAATAACCTTGGCAGCTCGTGTGGAGTAGGAGCAGCAAACCCTTGAGCAATAAAGCCCGCCTTCATTTATATCACGAGAGCCGGAGCACTGAATAAAAGCAATGCTATCAGGCGTTTTCTCAAACAAAATGTCCCGAGTGCGAAGTAGCATCAACTCTTCCAATTGCGTTCCTGTAATTAACCCGGTTAGATTAGCAATATGCAAATGAGAGGAGAGACCACCCGGCAAGCTTTGAAATCCGGTGCATATAGCAATTGCATCTAACCCTTCAAACTGTCTTGTTGCAAGTAATTCAGACTCATCTGGGTGACTTTGCATATCATGATTTAAGAAAGCACTTTGCGCCTCCTTAATCTCGTCACCGGCGGAATTTACCTCTACCACTACTGTAAAATTACCTTTAAAGCCCTTAATATCCTTTACAGTAGTGTTTATTAATACATCAATGTGTTTATGACTCGAAACCTTCTCCCATAAGCCGTTTGTCAAACAGACACCGCAATTTTGGCACGTTTTCACAGCTTTACACCCGTAAGAACGAACCCTCCCGCCAATATTGCCGGTTTTTTCAACTAAAGCAACAAAAATACCCCGGTTGGCAAGTGTAAGAGCAGTTGTACACCCGGATACGCCCGCTCCGATTACCAGTACATGAGCCAATTACACCACCCCTTCCGTAAGTATGTCCTAAACCACGCCTGTTGCCAACCAAATATATCAGTCAGAAGCAATGAGTATTCTCACGCCTTGAAAATTATTATATCTTATTTCGGTCTTAACAAGCAAGCATATTTTATTTACAGACACTTACGCGCATAACATGAGTTCGTGCGACTACACAATAATACTGCGAAATAAAGCTGATATCGCAGGCAAATACAAAATATAAAACCAAACGCAACTAGATATCAAATCGAAGCAAACTACATAATAAGGTCATAAGACCGCGATATATGTATGAATTTATAACAGGAAAAGAGATATAAAGTGCATAAACATGTCAGATAGGTATAAATGCCATGCAAGAGGTTCTATTGATGTATGATAAAACCCGATGATAAACGGCAATAAAAATATACAAACAAAAAAGCTCATTAAAGATAGCAAAATATATCAGAGGGTAATGTGAGGGTATCAGAAAAGGAGAATAAAAGAGTGCAAAATCAGCAAAAGTAAGGAAAACAAGGAATACGTTACTATGCAAAGCAGCATTCCCAGGCAAGGCAGAATACAACATATATTTTAATTACTGAAAGTGTTGATTTCTTGACAGTTCTACTATATAATGTATATTCACCACTATTTAAGACCCAATATATAAGACTATTACGAAGATAAAAAATAAATACCGGAGGAATAATGAAGGAAAAATATCGCAACGGTGACTACGGTAATGAAAGCATAAGCTCTCTAAAGGGAGCTGACAGGGTTAGAAAGCGTCCGGGAGTTATCTTCGGCTCAGATGGAATCGAAGGCTGTCAGCATGCAGTTTTTGAAATTCTCTCAAATGCTATAGACGAAGCGCGTGAGGGGTTCGGAAAGCAAATCACAGTAACAAGATATGAGGACAATACATTTGAAGTAGAGGATATGGGGCGTGGCTGCCCTGTTGACTGGAATCCGGCGGAGAATATGTTTAACTGGGAGCTTGTGTTCTGTGAGCTTTATGCAGGTGCAAAGTACAGGAACAATGAAGGCTTTAATTACGAATTTGCACTGGGACTCAACGGTTTGGGGACATGTGCGACACAATACTCATCTGAGTTTATGGATGCTACGATATACCGTGATGGGAAAATATATTCATTACATTTCAAAAAAGGGGAGATAGAGGGAAAGCTGGAGTACGAGGAGTTTACAGGCAGGAGAACAGGCACAGTCATTAGGTGGAAGCCGGATTTAGATGTTTTTACAGACATTGCAGTTCCGATAAGCTATTTTAGCGACACGATGAAGCGCCAGGCGGTCGTCAACGCAGGTATCACATTCCGTCTCAAGAATCAGGTTGGCGGCAGATTCGAAACAACCGAGTATTACTACGAAAACGGTATAGTTGACTATATAAGCGAGCTTGTTGGCGATGACTTTTTGACGCAACCGGTGTATTTCGAAACCGAGCGGCGGGGGCGTGACCGCGAGGATATGCCTGAGTATAAGGTAAAGCTGACCGCAGCATTTTGTTTCTCGAACCTTAAATGCGTTACAGAATACTACCACAACTCGTCATGGCTCGAATATGGGGGTTCGCCTGAAAAAGCTACGCGCAGCGCGTTTGTAGCTGAGATAGATGCATATCTGCGAAAAAATAATAAATATCAGAAAAATGAAAGCAAGGTAACTTTCTCTGATATACAAGATTGCCTTGTGCTTGTCACAAATTGTTTCTCGACAGAGACATCCTTCGAAAACCAGACAAAAAAAGCTATAACAAATAAGTTCGTTCAGGAAGCGACAACGGATTTTCTTAGAAGCCAGCTTGAAGTCTACTTCATCGAGAATAAAGCAGATGCCGAAAAAATAGCGGAACAGGTGCTTATTAACAAGCGAAGCCGCGAAACGGCGGAAAAAACACGTTTAAACATTAAGAAGAAGCTTTCCGGCAGTGTTGACATAACAAGCCGGATTCAGAAATTCGTCGATTGCCGGACGAAGGATGTTAACAGGCGCGAGATATACATTGTTGAAGGGGACAGCGCGCTTGGAGCGTGTAAACTCAGCCGTGATGCAGATTTTCAGGGTATAATTCCGGTTCGCGGGAAAATACTCAACTGCCTTAAAGCCGATTACGGAAAAATATTCGCAAACGAAATAATAACCGATATTATTAAAGTTCTTGGCTGCGGCGTTGAAATCCAGAATAAGCATTCAAGGGATTTAAGCGCATTTGATATCAGCGGTCTGCGATGGAACCGCGTTATTATCTGCACCGATGCTGATATTGACGGATTCCAAATCCGGACACTGATTCTCACGATGCTATACAGGCTTGTCCCGACTCTTATAGAGGGCGGATATGTTTATATCGCCGAATCGCCGCTTTTTGAAATTGAAAGCAAAGGCAAAACGTACTTCGCTTACTCCGACCGGGAGAAAACGGAGATTATAGCGGGGTTTGGCGGTGCAAAACACACAATCAGCCGCTCGAAGGGACTGGGTGAAAACGACCCCGAAATGATGTGGCTGACAACCATGAATCCTGAAACCAGAAGATTAATTAAAGTAACACCCGCGGAAGCGACAGCAACAGATGATGCATTCGATCTATTTCTTGGAAACAATCTGGCAGGCAGGAAAGAGTTTATATCGGAAAACGGGCATAAATACTTAGACTTCGCAGATGTATCTTAGTAACTCTTGCACAATACAATAAAAACCAAGAGGACAAAATGCCGAAAAAAAAGCAACCGGAAACAAAAAAAACCACAATAAACCCAAACGTAAAAGGGCTGCGGGCGGAAGTGCTTGAGCAGCCTATTACCGATACACTGGAACTCAATTACATGCCATACGCAATGAGTGTCATCATATCCCGTGCAATACCCGAAATCGACGGATTTAAACCATCACACAGGAAACTTCTGTATACGATGTACAAAATGGGACTTTCAACAGGAAGCCGCACAAAATCAGCAAACATAGTAGGTCAGACAATGCGGTTGAACCCGCATGGCGACCTTGCGATTTACGCAACACTTGTGCGCCTGTCAAAGGGCTACGGAGCGCTCCTGACGCCCTTTATAGACTCAAAAGGGAACTTCGGCAAAGTTTTTTCGCGGGATATGGCATACGCGGCATCTCGCTACACAGAAGCGAAGCTTGCACCGATATGCGCAGAAATATTCCGGGATATAGACAAAGATACGGTTGATTTCACAGACAACTATGACAGCACCATGCAGGAGCCGACACTCCTGCCGACAACATTTCCGAACGTACTGGTCAGTGCCAACACCGGCATAGCTGTCGGCATGGCGAGTAATATTTGCGGATTTAACCTTGACGAAGTATGCCAAACAGCTATAGAATATATAAACGACCGGAACTGCGACCTCACTCAAACACTCAAAGCTCCCGATTTTCCCACAGGTGGCGAACTAATATACAACGCGGCGGAGCTTGAATCCATATATGAAACCGGTCTGGGCAGTGTGAAAGTACGCGCAAAATGGCACTACGAAAAAAGCGCAAATCTTATTGAAATTACAGAAATCCCTTACTCAACGACAGCCGAAGCGATTATTGACAAGGTCTCGGAGCTGGTAAAAGCAAACAAGCTTAAAGAAATCTCGGACATGCGCGATGAAACAGACCTGTCAGGGCTAAAGCTGGCAATAGAACTCAAGCGCGGTGTTGAACCAGATAAGCTGATGGCTAAACTCTTCAAGCAAACACCGCTGATGGACAGCTTCTCATGCAACTTCAATATCCTGATAGCCGGCGTACCGCGGGTTATGGGTGTGCGCGAGATACTTGAAGAATGGACGGCATGGCGCGCAGACTGCGTAAAACGGCGCGTATACTGCGAAATGCAGAAAAAGAAGGAAAAGCTGCACCTCTTGCGCGGTTTGCAAAAAATCCTGCTTGATATTGACAAAGCGATAAAAATCATACGCGCAACAGAAGAAGAAGTGGAAGTAGTGCCAAACCTGATGATTGGATTTGGCATCGATGAGCGTCAGGCTGAATATGTAGCTGAGATAAAACTGCGAAACATCAACCGCGAGTACATACTCAAGCGTACCGAAGAGACCGGAGAGCTTGAAAGTGAGATATCGGATCTCGAAGAAACGTTGAAATCAAACCGCCGTATAAACTCAATCATTGTGCGCGAGCTGAAGGAAGTCATTAAAAAATACGGCGAAAAACGGCGCACGCAGATAATCTATGAAGACGAGATTGAAACATTTGACACAGAGGAACATGTAGAAGACTACACAGTCAACATATTCATGTCCCGCGAAGGATATTTCAAGAAAATCACGCCGCTTTCGCTTCGAATGGGCGGAGAGCATAAATACAAGGATTCCGACGGTTCGTTTATTAACTTTGAATCTCAAAATAAAAGCGAGCTTCTCATATTCACCGACAAACAGCAGGTCTACAAGGCGCGTGTCCGGGACTTTGAAGACACCAAGGCATCAAACCTCGGCACATATCTGCCGACAGCGCTTGAAATGGACGAAGGGGAAAATGTCATATACCTGCTTGACCCGGATGACTATACCGGACATATCATTTTCTTCTTCGAAAACGGAAAAGCGGCACGTGTTGAGCTGGCGGGCTACGCAACAAAGCTGAACCGCAAGAAGCTGACAGGGGCGTATTCGGATAAAAGCCCGGTTTGTACGGTTATGCCGCTGTACGAGGACAAAGAACTCGCAGTATTTTCAAGCGACGGACGGGTGGTCGTATTCAGTTCATCGCTGCTTGCACCAAAAACGACGCGCAGTACGCAGGGTGTGCAGGTTCTTTCGCTGAAAAAGAACAGGATAGTAGAACGCGCGGAAGCATTTGAAAAAACACATATTAATAATCCGTCGCGCTACAGAGTAAGAAACATCCCCGGTGCAGGAGCATTGCTAAAACCCGAAGACAAAGGCGAAGAGCAGCTCACCCTTGAGATGGAAAGCAATATGACGGATATGAGGAAACCTGATGAGTAATGGCGGAAGGAAAAAAAGCATCGCGTTAATTGCGGTAATACTCGTGGCAGCCGTTACATTGACTGGCTGTGTTAATCTCCTCGAGGATTATAAGGAATCCATTACCGAGCATCAGGCGGCGCCGTACATAAGGCCGCCGGTTGAACTGGTCACAGTGTCAGATTATGACGAACTGGTTGCTACGATTCTTACACTTATAATGGAGCAAGAAACAAGCGCGCAACTTTTGTACCATCACCACGATGGGGAGGACGTGCAGGCGGAGTTTGATCGTGCCTGCGAAGAAATACTCAACGAAAATCCGATTGGCGCGTATGCAGTCGCAAATATCATAGCAAACGCGACAATAGTATTGTATTATTATGAGGTCGAAATAGAAATCGAATACAAACGGACGCAGGAGCAGCTCAGTTCAATAATAAATGTATCATCAGAGCGGTATATGAGAACGCAACTGCTGAACATAATGAGCGAATACAAAGAAGAGGCGGTTATCCGGACTAATTTGCAAATAACAGAGGAAAATATAGCAAAGTTCGTAACGGAGACATACTACCAAAACCCCAGACGGATAATTATGCTGCCCAAAGTGACGGTTGAATTTTTCCCGGAGGAAGGACCGGACAGGATACTTGAGATAAAGTTCGGGAACACCGACAGCCCTAACATCCTGCAGCAGTTTGGCGACGACCTTGCATTATCTGTGATACAAAACGCAGCGCTTGCAGTTGGAGACACAGATTCGGAGATTATACTGTATCTGGTAAACAACCTTATTGAATCTACAAACTTCGATGAAGGCACTGCAAGATCGATTCACTCACACGGCACTCAGAACTTTGCAGCGACGGCGTTTGGTGCGTTGGTGCGCGGAAGCGCGGTTGGTGAAGGGTTTGCGATGGCATTTAAAGCGTTATGCGATGAGCTGGGGCTTGACTGCCGCGTTGTACTGGGGCTTTATGATGGCAGATATCACGCATGGAATATTATTTCGCTTTATGGAGATTACTACCACATAGACGTTGCGATGAGTGACTTCAAAGGACTAGAAACAGCGTTTCTGAAAACAGATGCGGATTTTGAAGAGCATTACACCTGGGACAGAGAAAACACAGTCAGATGCGAAGGCGGACTGACTTTGGAAGACATAATAGGCTGGGAGGATCCTGAGGATATCGATAATCCCGAGGATTCAAACGGTGAGTCAAATGAAGGAGAGGATGATTAATAACATGACAGGTGAAAAGGAATTTTTTAGAAAGAGATTTTTCGGAGGTTTCAACCGGGAGGATGTAATAAGCTACATTTCCAGAATAGCGAATGAACGAAACGAAGCTCTTGCAGCACAGGAGAAAGCCGAGAGCAATGCTCGCGCACTTGCTGAAGAGGTGAAAAAGCTGCGTGAAGCGTTAGATAAACCCGTGGCGGAGGAACCCCCGGCAGCGGAAGAACCCCCCGTCGCCGAAGAGCCGCCAGCCGAAGAGCCTCAGGTTGCGGAAGAGCCTCAGGTCGCGGAGGAACCTCCGGCAGCAGAAGAGCCTCCCGTCGCCGAAGAGCCGCCAGCCGAAGAACCCCCGGCAGTAGAAGAACCCCCCGTCGCCGAAGAGCCGCCAGCCGAAGAACCCCCGGCAGCAACAGAAGAGCCTCCCGTGGCGGAAGAACCCCCGCCAGCCGAAGAACCCCCGGCAGCGGAAGAACCCCCTGCAGTAAAAGAAGAGCCTAAAGAAAAACCGACCATCCGTGTTAAGGTCAAAATATGCAGTGAGTGCAGGCAATAAAATAATGAGGAGCTGACAAGAATGAAATTTAACTTCACAGACAAAAAAGTTCAAGTCACAGATGAATTACGCGAATATGCGGAAAAGAAAATCGGCAAGCTTGATAGGTTTTTCAAAACAGAATCTGAAGCATTTATCACATTTGCAACAGAACGCGGCCGCTACATCGCCGAAGTAACGCTAAAAAATAACGGAATGTTCTATCGCGTCGCCGACACGACTAACGACATGTTTGCATCGATTGACTCCGCCGCAGCGGCGATAGAGCGACAAATACGCAAAAATAAAACACGCCTTGAAAAGCGGCTTCGCGCAGGCTCGCTTGAGCGGGCAAAAGAACCTGCGGCAGTGATTGACTACAGCGACGAAGAAGAGCAGCAGGAGTTTAAAATAGTACGTACAAAAATGTTCCCCGTAAAACCGATGACCCCCGAAGAAGCCGTTCTACAGATGAACCTGCTGGAGCATGAGTTCTTTGTGTTTAAAAACCAAAACAGGGAAGACGCATTTTCTATCGTATATAAGCGAAAGCAAGGTGACTACGGTCTAATAGAGACAACATAGGATAATTATGAGGAAAGAGCATTAGTATATGAAAATAAAAAATAAAGTACTCCGCATTATCGGATTCCTGCTTATCATTTCACTTTGCGCCGGAATCCTGGGTGGCTGCAAAATGAAGGTTGACCTGTCAGCCGTCGATGAAATGCAGTTTGACCTCTTTATGGATGAATACTTCGCAGATTGGGTTCAAACTGACACCATCTCAATGAATTATTATCTCGCCGACCCCGAAAGCCTTGGTATCGAAAGACCCGATGCAACCTATGGCGACATAGTATCAGCAGAGTTGATTCAGGAGTCAAAACAGGAAACTCAGGATTTAATTGACCGTCTTAATAGCTTTAAGTTCGAATCTCTGCGAAGCGATCAGCAAATAGTCTACGAAATTCTGTCACGAAACATTGAACTCTATAATATGATGGAGCGGGAGGAAGATTACGCATACTACATGGGATATATCCGCCCGTTAAACGGAATTCAGGTACAACTGCCGATACTGCTCGCCGAGTTCAGCTTTTACACAGCGGATGATATCGACCGTTACCTCGACCTTTTGGAAGATACCCGCCGTTACTTCGATGACATCATCGAGTTTGAGCGTGAGCGTTCAAGGCGCGGCTTTTTCCTGAGTGAAGCCAATGTAGACAGCGTAACAGAGCAAATAGAAAGCTATCTGGAAAACCGCGAGGACAATCTGCTGATAACCGTGTTTGATGACAGAATCGACAGCTACGAAGGACTGAGCGCACAGCAGCGCGAGCAGTACAAGCAGCGCAACAGAGAGTTGGTTCTCGGTAATGTTCTGCCGGCTTACGACACACTTCTTGCAGCGATGCAGGAGTTGCGCGGTGTCGGAGCGCGACAGGGAGGGCTCTCGACATTGCCCGGAGGCAAGGAGTTCGCGCATTCATATATACGGCTCAGAGTCGGGACGGACAGATCGGCGGAAGAGCTTCAAACCCTTCTTAGAGATTGGATAGACATGACATGGTTTGATATAATCCACACGCTGCAAAACAATATTCATCTCTATGACAAGCTGTTTAACGATACCATGGGTGAAATCGCCGACGGGACTCCGGAAGACTACATAGCGGATTTACATAGAAATATTGCTGCGGACTTTCCGCCAATAGCCCCCACACGGCTTATGGTTCTTGAAGTACACGAAAGCCTTCAAGAACACATGAGCCCGGCATTTTACCTTTCTCCCGCAGTTGACCGTTTTAACGATAACGTTGTATACGTAAACCCCTCATCCATTAACGACAACTTATTTATGTATACAGTCCTTGCGCACGAAAGTTATCCGGGGCATATGTACCAGACGGTTTATTTCCTTCAGCAATCCCCGCATCCGATACGCGTAGCACTGTCTAATTCGGGTTACTCCGAAGGATGGGCAACCTATTCAGAGATGAAGAGCTACTCTTTCACGGATATAGACCCCGCAGAAGCGAGTATAGCGTGGAACTTCCGTTGCTATGACATGCTGCTTGGAGCCTATATTGACTTAGGGGTAAATGTATTCGGATGGGATTATAATGATGTTTACGATTTTTTTGTTGAGCTTGACTTGAATCTTGAAGCCGTGGAACCCGTATTTAACTCAGCCACAGGCATACCGCTAAACTCCATAATGTACGCAGTGGGATATATAGAGCTGACCATGCTGTTGGAAGACACAGAAAGAGCAATGGGCAGAGATTTTAATCTAATGGACTTCCATCGCTTCTTCCTCGAATTCGGCTCAGCACCGTACCCGATAATACGAGCGCATCTGGAAGCGCGGATAAAAGAAAACCCGTCTGAAGCGCTGATCCTTCCACCCGCTGCATAACCCCGCCGCAAGCGTAGCACCGCAAGCAACCACCCTCACCCACACTCCATCCCCGCCGCAAGCAACAGCACCGCAAGCAACTACTCTCACCCCAACAAAACAAGGTACAAAAAGGGAGCCGCACCAGGCTCCCTGAGTTGTTATATAAGCAAAAACTAAAACATCCAAAGGACCAATTCTATATATTCGACCCTATTGAGCGGATATCATCAAGTAATGAACCAAGGTTCAAGCCCCCGATCTGTGCGCTTGGCTTCTCAGGCTCCTCAACAGGCGGCGGAACAGGCCTGCTTACTACCTCTTGAGCCGGTTTATAAGCCGCGCCCTCAACAGCCATATCCGTGGCTGCCGATTCATCGCCGACACCAGCACCACCGGCACCGCCCACAGCACCGCCGACACCCGCAGCACCACCGCCGACACCCGCAGCACCACCGCCGACACCCGCAGCATCACCAACACCGCCGACACCCGCAGCACCACCAGCCTTAGCCTTCTCCCTCTTCTTCGCAGCCGCTACAGCCTCGGCAGCCATCTCTGTCTCTGCGACATCGACAACATCACCGGTATGAGCACCCTGGAAAGTATTTGGATTCACCATAAGAACACCATCGGGCTTATAGATGAACAGAACCTTGTCGCCCTCGTTAATATCGAGCTTGCGGCGAATCGAAATCGGGATTGTTATTTGCCCTTTACTTGTGATTTTAGCTACTTCCATGGCAACTACCTCCAAAATCATTACTTTCCTTACATGTGCTTCTTATAACAAGAAAACGTCATTCCCCGCACAGTGTGCGGACAATAAAACTGGCGAAAAATATGAGCCTCAGTATAATACAGGTGTTTTTTCAATCAGGTGTTACTACCAACAAAAAAGGTGAATAATATCAACGAAGTTAAGCAGATTTACATACATACTAAACAAACAAATACACAAAGTCAATAGTTAATTGCAAACAAGCGCAGACACATTGAAAACGCAGAATAATCTTGAAAAGTGGTAAAAAATGAAGTAAAATAAGTGTTAAGGATATTCTAACAATAAGAATAAACAAGAAAGGAAACAAAAGCAAGGAAAGGATTCGATAGCTATGCTGCCTGAAAAAGACAGATATGAAGGAGCCATAACAATACTGAACAATCTGCCGGGTATGGTTTACAGATGCACTGTCGAGCCGGATGACTTTGTATATGAGTTTGTCAGCGACGGATGCCTGACGCTGACGGGATATACCGCGGAAGAACTCACAAGCAAAGCAATTAATTTCTACGATATGCTGCACCCGGATGACGTCGAATGGGTGCGAAAGCTTTTTAACGAAGCATCAAATGATGAAGCCACGTTTGAAGCAACCTACAGAATCCTGACAAAAGAAGGCTTAACCAAGTGGGTCTGGGAGCGCAGCGTCATAACGGAATACAAGCCAGACGGCACACCGCTGACACTGGAAGGCTTCGACACAGATGTAACAGAGCTGTTGAGGCTAAGGAAGGCGGAGGAGGAGTTTACACGCGACTTACGAAAACACAAGCAAATGATGAGTGAAATCGAAGCGCAGACCAACCTTTTAAACAGCGCATTAAACGAGGCAAAAGAAGCAAGTAAAGCAAAAAGCGACTTTCTGGCAAAGATGAGCCACGAAATAAGAACCCCCATGAACGCGATTATCGGAATGACAGAGCTTGTACTGCGGGAAGGCATATCCGACGCCGCAAGGGAGTACGCTCTTTCGGCAAAGCAAGCAGGAATAAACCTGTTGACCATCGTTAACGACATCCTTGATATATCAAAAATAGAATCAGGGAAAATGGAAATAATCCCGTCGGAATATTCACTCTCATCTTTAATAAATGATGTAATCAGTATCATAAAAACAAAACTGGTTGATTCTAAGTTGCGATTTGTCGCATATGCAGACTGCAATCTTCCGGACTTATTAATCGGCGATGAGACCAGGATACGCCAAATCATGATTAACACCCTTGAAAACGCCGTTAAATACACCGACGACGGCTATATATCTTTTATAGTGCGAGGAGAAAAAAAAGCTGAAGATGCTCTCGACCTGATTATGGAGGTAAAAGACAACGGCAGAGGGATAAAAGAAGAAGATTTGAAAAAATTATTCAACAGCTACTTCCGGGTCGACACGGATAAAGGAATTGAAGGTGTCGGGCTCGGACTTGTTATATCAAAGGATTTGGCAAATGCCATGGGCGGCGACATAATGGTCGAATCCGAGTTCGGGGTAGGCAGCACATTTACAGTAACCCTGCCGCAGAAGATTCACGATGCAAAAAAGCTCGCAGTCGTAAAAAACGCGGGGAAAATCACCACTATAGTTTTTGACCACCGTGAAACATGCGCAGACTCAATTGCATATGCAATAACCAACCTTGGTGCAAAATGCGTGCAATCAACAAGCCTTGAAACATTTATTAAAATGCTTAAGGAAAAAACGTTTACATATTTATTTATCCCGCACTTCCTGTTCGAGCAGGACAAGGATAAGATACTGGAGTACAGTAAAAACTCTCAAATTGTAATTCTGACGGAGTTCGGAGAACTTATACCGGCATACAGCTTCAGAGTGTTGTCCATGCCGGTAAACTCTATGACCGTCGCCGGAGTATTTAACAGCGCAAAGGAAACCTTATTGTACAGTGCAGGCGATGAAGAGTCTGCAAGGTTTACCGCACCGGACGCAAAAGTCCTTGTTGTCGATGATATCAGCACAAATCTAAAGGTAGTGCAAGGGCTGCTGTCTCCGTACATGATGGAAGTTGACACATGCTTAAGCGGAAAAGAAGCGCTGGAAGCCGTTAAAATAAAGAAATATGACATGATTTTTATGGATCACAGAATGCCGGAAATGGATGGCGTTGAAACCGCAGAGCGCATTAAAGCTATGGACGGCGGGAACTCACATAACAAAAACGTGCCTATAATCGCGCTTACAGCCAACGCGGTTGCAGGTATGAGCGAAATGTTTATAGAACGGGGTTTTGCAGAGTTCATGTCAAAGCCGATAGACATAGGCCTGCTCAATGCGGTTCTCGAGAAATGGATACCAAAAAGCAAACGGGAGCGCTTGATTGAAAAAAGCGGTGAACCGGAAAAAACGACCGCTGCACCGGCATCGATTGATATTGAAGGCATAGATACAGCCAGGGGGCTTAGGTTCTCAGGAGGAATACTCGAAAACTATTACGAAATACTCGAAGTTTTCTATGAAGACGGGTTAAGCAGAAAACAAGAGCTGGAGAAATGCATCGAATCCGGCGATATAAAAAGGTTTGCTATCTGCGCCCACGCCTTTAAAGGCGCACTGGCGAATATAGGTGCAGACAAACTCTCGGAACAGGCACATATTTTAGAGAATGCCGGACACAATAATGATGCGGAAACCATAGAAAACAACAGCCGTGCGTTCATCAAAGCCATTGATGAAGTACTAAACAATGTATATAATGCGATAACATCAGGCAGGGCAGGAGTCGAAGAAGCTTCAGAAGTAAGCGGGGAACTGAAAAGCGTACTCTCCGGATTGAAAACAGCACTGGAAAACATGGATGGTTATGTAATCAACCGTAGCACAACCACAATGCTTGAATACAAATGTTCAGAAGACGTAATGGCAGTTCTCAAGAGCATATCGCGGCATGTCTTGATGGCGGAATATGACGAAGCCGCCGCACTAATAGACAAACTGCTGCAAGTTATATAGCTGTACAAGAAAGGAGTAAACTGCAATGTCCGTAATAAAAGCGTTCACACTCCCTCATCCGCCTCTTGCTGTGCCTGCGGTGGGTCGGGGTAAGGAGAAGGGCATATCAAAAACCCTTGCTGCGATGGATGAGGTTGCTGTTGAAATAGCAAGCATTGCCCCCGAGACGATAATCTATGTTACGCCGCATGGTACGGTTTATTCAGATTATTTTCATATATCGCCGGGAACCGGTGCAAACGGTGACCTCGGGCGGTTCGGAGCGCCGGAAGTAAAATTCGAAACGAAATACGACGAAGAACTTATCAGGGAAATCTCGCGTATAGCTGAGCATAATGGCATATCCGCAGGCACACAAGGTGAACGGGATGCAAGTCTTGACCATGGAGTAACAGTTCCGATGTGGTTTGTAAACTCGCGTTATAAGGACTACCGCGCTGTGCGCATCTCCCAGTCCGGCATGGCTAAATCCGAGCATTACCTGCTCGGTCAGATAATAGCGAGAGCAGCCGAAACTACCGGCAGAAAAACAGTGGTTATAGCATCATCAGATCTATCTCATAAACTTGATAACAGCGGTCCGTATGGCTTCTCAAAGGAAGGACCCGAATTTGATGCCCTGTTTACAAAAGCATTAGCCAAAGGCGACTTCCTATCATTGCTGAAAATCCCCGAAGAGACTAGAGAAAAAGCTGCAGAATGCGGATATAACTCACTGATGATTCTTGCAGGCTGCTTTGACAAACTAAATGTTAAGGCGGAATTGCTGTCCTATGAAGGCCCGTTTGGAGTAGGCTACGCTGTCGCATCGTTTATCTCCGCAGGGCAAAATGAAGAGCGAAATGCCCTTGAGCAGTACGTAGAGCTTGTTATTCAAGAGAGTGCCAGGAGGCGGAACACAGAAGATAGTCACCAAAAGCTTGCCAGGCAGTCACTAGAACACATAATACAGACAGGCAATAAACTTACTGTTCCCAACGGGTTAGCCGATGAGTTGTTAAAAGAGCGAGCAGGGGTGTTTGTATCTATACACAAAGACGGCAGACTTCGCGGCTGCGTTGGCACCATTTCTCCGACTACACCCAGTATAGCGGCGGAAATTATTCAAAACGCAATTTCAGCAGGACTCTCAGATGACAGATTCGCGAGCGTAACGTCAGAAGAACTGCCATACTTGACATATAAGGTTGATGTTCTTTCTGCTTCGGAAAAAATCTCCGGACCGGAGCAGCTTGATGTTAAGCGATATGGGGTCATTGTTACAAGCGGTATGAAAAGAGGGCTGCTTCTCCCGAATCTGGACGGAGTGGAAACTGTGGAAGAGCAGATCGACATAGCTCGCAGAAAAGCAAATATCACTGAGAATGAAAAAATAAAGCTTGAAAGATTTGAGGTTATCAGGCATGAGTGATACTAAGACAGCGGAATATTGGGAAAAAGCTGATAATAATGCTGTAAAATGCGGGCTATGCCCGCATTATTGCAAAATAAAGGTAAAACAGGCAGGAAAGTGCGGGGTTCGAACGAATGAAAGCGGAGTGCTGATAGCATCAAGCTACGGGAAAATAACGTCTGTTGCGCTCGACCCGATAGAAAAGAAGCCGCTGTACATGTTCCGCCCGGGAATGAGAATAGTCTCGATCGGAAGCTTTGGATGCAATCTTCATTGCAAATTTTGCCAAAATTATAACATATCCTTGGAGTACCAAAACATGAGATTGGAAAGGATGACTCCGGAACTGGTAGCAGAAGTCGCCGTAATGGCAATAGAGGATAAAAACATAGGAGTTGCTTACACATACAATGAACCGCTTATAGGATACGAGTTCGTAAAGGACTGCTCAATATTGATTCGTAAAGCGGGTCTTGTGAACGTACTTGTTACAAACGGATATATAAATAAAGAACCGTTAGAAGCCATTTTGCCGCACATAGATGCGTTGAATATTGATATTAAAGGATATAGCGGCAGAACGTATAACAGGGTCGGAGGAACATTAGAACCGGTCAAAAATGCGATCGAAATCTCAAAAAGGTACAGTCATATTGAAGTAACCACCCTGATAGTTCCAAACGAGAATGAGGATGAAGTAGAAAAAATAGCAATCTGGCTCTCATCGATTGACCCGGATATACCATACCATCTGTCGAGATTCTTTCCAAGATATAAATATACCGGCGGAGAACCAACCCCGCCGGATACAATGTACAGACTGTTTGATATTGCAAAAAAGCATCTGAATAATGTCTTTATAGGAAATATGTGAGCAGTTCTCAGGTTATGTGAGCAGCTTTCGGCCCGGCCTCATCCCAAGTCAACCCGGCCTCATCCCAAGTCAGTTCGACCTCAGCACTACATCTGAACCGGCGCACAAGAAAGGAAAGCAAGGAATGCCTTACCTCCTGAAAACAGAGCCTATTGCTTCAATAAATCTGCGAACAGGAGTTACCTTATCGTCATTTTTCTTAGGCAATTTCTTCTCTTCAGTCATCTGCGCAAATCTCGCTTGAGAATCTGCGGTGAAAATCTCCTGAGAAGTCTTAGGAGCCTTCGGCTCAAAAACCTCGCGTAATAAATATTTCCCGTCAGAAGACAGATCCCAGGCATTGGTATCGTCGCTGAACATAACATCAAGCATCCATTTAATCCTCTTCCTTAGAGAAGGATCAAGAATCGGGCAAGCAACCTCGACGCGCCGATGAGTATTTCGAGTCATAAAATCAGCGGAGGAAATATATATTCTTTCATCAGCGCCGTTACCAAAACAATAGACGCGAGTGTGTTCAAGAAACTTCCCGACAATACTGAAAACATGAATATTATCCGTAACACCGGGCAGTTGCGGTATAAGGCAGCAAATACCCCGGATATTCATAAGGATTTCAACCCCGCAATCCCCGGCTTCGACAAGCTTCTCGATTATCTCCTTGTCAGTCAGCGAGTTGCATTTTATAATAATTCTGCCGCCGGAACCACCGGCAGCCTTTTGCCGTTCAATCTCTATTTGCTCAAGGACCTTGCATTTAAAACTGTTTGGAGCTACCCACAAGTGAGCATACTCACCTTCAAGGTTGCCAATCAGCATATTACTAAAAAAAGCGGCAGCATCACGCCCGATATCCTGATTTGCGGTAATCAATGAAAGATCAGTATAAAGCTTGGCAGTCTTCTCATTATAATTACCGGTCCCGACCTGCGTGATGTAATGAAGCTTATCCGCTTCCATACGTGTTATCAGGCAAACCTTTGAGTGGCACTTATAGCCGACCAGACCGTAAATGACACGGCATCCCGCCTCCTCAAGACGGCTTGCCCATTCAATATTATTGCTTTCATCAAAGCGTGCGCGCAATTCCATAAGAACTATAACTTCCTTCCCGTTTTCAGCGGCAAGTATAAGTGACTCGGCAAGCTTGGACTGCGCATCCAGCCTGTAAACAGTTATTTTTATTGACAAAACAGATGAATCATCAGCAGCTTGCCTTATTAGTGATAAAAACGGGGAAATACTCTCAAAAGGAAAAGCGAGAAGCATATCCTTCCCGGAAACGAACTTAATCATGTTTCCTCTTTTTGATTGCGGCACAGGGTTAACAGGGGTATGCACAGGCCAAACCAGACGTTCATTTGTTTCCTTATCAAAGTGACGCCCCAGGGCAAGGCAGAATGATAAATCAAGCGGCGCGGTTGAGTAAAAAACCTGTGCAGGCTTCAAAAAAAGCTTTAAACAAAGGAAATCAAGCATCTCGGGACTTATCTGACCGGCAAGTTCCAATCGGACGGGAGCAAGACGCTGGCGCTTTTTTACCAGGGATTTCATATGCTGCCGAAAATCGATATCCTCATCGAGCAGCTCCTCCTCAGTGACAATATCGGCGTTCCTGGTGACGGCGATAATAGTCTTATCAAGAACGCTGTAGGAACCAAACGCAAGGTCGGCAAAATGAAAAATCAAGTCCTCAAGCAAAACAAACCGCCTGTTCTTACTTTCCGCTCCGTCCAGAAAGACTAGCCTGTCCAACTCAGAAGGGACGGCGATAAGACCAAAGGTCGACCCCTTCTTTTTCATCAAAGTCACAGCTATATGAAGCTGCTTGTTGTGAATATGCGGAAAAGGATGCTTAGTATCAATGATAGACGGAGAAAGCATTGGTAAAACATTATGCATGAATTTATTCCTTAGCGCCTTCAAATCGCCGCCAGACAAATCCTGCATTTTAACAAGCTCCACACCATGCTTTGAAAGCCCGCGGATTACAGACGAGAAAGCGTGACCGACAAGCGAATAAAGCGGAGCGATTACGCGATAAATCTCGTCCAGTTGCTCCTTTGCGGACATCCCGGTTTTATTATCGCTGAGTTTGTTGCCTAAAAGCATGGAGTCGGCAAGAGAACCGACACGAATCATAAAAAACTCATCCAGATTGCTCGAAAAAATAGAAATAAATTTCAACCTCTCAAGCAAAGGCATCTCCGCACGATTCGCTTCCATCAATACACGCTCGTTAAATTTCAGCCACGAAAGCTCCCTGTTTTGCAAATACGCCGCCGTATCAAAAATGCCCTCAAGCACAACCACCCCTCCTTTCGCAAAAAGCAGCCTGTATCAACAATTAAACATACAATTAAATATAAATACATTCTATTAAAAAATAAAGCAGTAGGCAAGAGTAATTATACAATTACATATAACCCCTTGCATTAGGTAGGATGACGAACATTTTACAAATAATTCACTTGAAAAATTCCCCATTATAACGTATTATACAGTGACGCGAAAAACGGCGGACAGATAAGGAACAAGCAATGGACGAACGACCGATTGGAGTCTTTGACTCGGGACTTGGCGGACTGACAGTGGTAAAAAAACTCGCCGAGCTGCTGCCGGGTGAAAAGATAATCTATCTTGGCGACACAGGAAGAGTGCCGTACGGCCCGCGCTCACGGGAAACAATAATCAAATATGCACATCAGGATGCCGCATTCCTTACGGGATATGAAATAAAAGCAATGGTAATCGCCTGCAACACAGTATGCTCGGTCGCATTAAGCTCCCTTGAAAATGAATATGCCATACCAATATACGAGGTAGTCGGAGAACCGGCAAAAGCCGCCGCAAAGCACACAAAAACCGGCAAAATAGGCGTTATAGGAACAGCGGCAACTATTCGCAGCAATGCATACGAAAAAAGGCTTAAAACGCTAAACCCGGAGCTGAAAGTCACATCAGTATCATGCCCGCTGTTTGTACCGCTGGTCGAGGAAGGCTGGATAACCGTCGACGACAAAGCAACTCTAAGTGTTGCAGAGCGATATCTGAAAACGCTTCGGGAGACGGAAATTGACACACTTATACTTGGCTGTACACACTACCCGCTGCTGCGAGGCATTATAGCAAAAATCATGGGTGAAAACGTAAAGCTAATAGACTCCGGAGAAGAAACGGCAAAACTGGTTGCAAAAGAGCTTAAAAGCAGAGACATGCTCACCAAAAACAATGCAAACGGAAGCATTAGATATTTTGTAACCGACAGCATAGAAGGCTTCACAAACCTTGCATCGAGATTCCTCGAATCAGATATTGACGGAAAAGTCGAAAAAATAACCCTGGAGTAAGCAAAATGAAAGACATGAAAAAAGTTAGGATATCAATAAAAGGGCTACCTGTATTCGCCGCGAGTGATGACGATGCGTTTGAGCTTATGACGGAAGGTGAATACATGCAGGATGGCGGATTCTCCACATTCAGTTATATAGAAAGCTCGCTGACAGGCAACGACGGGCTGCTGACAACCTTTGATGTTGAACAGGACCGCGTTGTACTCAGGCGCGGCGACGGGCTGAGCGGAGATATGATATTTAAAGAAAACCAAAAGCATCACTTCCTGTATGACACCCCCTTCGGGTCGGTCTTGCTTGGAATAGACACACACAGCATAACAAAAAATATGAATGACGATGGCGGAAACCTTGAAATAAGGTACGACATCGAGGTGGACAACGTATCTGTAAGCCAAAATCTGTTCAAGATAAACATAAGAAGCTACCCCCAATAAAAACAGAGGTAAAACCGATTTGAACCTTATAGAAAACGCGAAAAACCAAATAAACGAGCTAATCAACAAAGCCTGTGAAAAAGCACGCGCAGCAGGAGAACT
>Ga0123356_10001419_pt1 | contig 26509 bp, 16 predicted proteins | sample TergutEmb28metaG_2_FD_92546 | JGI IMG/M metagenome (GOLD analysis project Ga0123356, IMG submission 92546) | Embiratermes neotenicus P3 segment gut microbial communities from Petit-Saut dam, French Guiana - Emb289 P3 | ecosystem: Host-associated > Arthropoda: Insects > Digestive system > Gut ...
GAGAACGCAGCGGCCCAAACGGCCATAGATCACGTAAAGGCGATGATAATAATAACAACCCGCTAAACTGGCAAAGAGTTCTTTACACAATGAAAGACAGAAGTTTAACACGTAAGGTATTGTGATAAATTAAAATAAGCCTCAGTGTTGGAAAAACTAAAGAGCCACACATAAAAAAGTTCTTTAGTTTTTAAAAAATTAGGAAAGGTATAGAATTTTGGAAATTTAAAATCATAAAAAACACCTTAGCCCAATATCAGCACACCCAAGATGTATTTTGTCTGTTTCCTCAACGGCTTTGATCTTTCTCATCCTCAAATAAAAAATGATTGTGCGCCGCTTCGGTTTTAGATTATTTTAATATTTTACGGAGATAATTATTCAATATAAGGGGCAGTAGCTCAGTTGGGAGAGCGCGGCGTTCGCAATGCCGAGGCCAGGGGTTCGATCCCCCTCTGCTCCATTTTTACTGCGGATAAATCTGTTTTTGGGCCATGAAAATCCTCAAATTAATATCTGTTATTCTTTCCTGCGCCTCAATTTCGACTGCCGCCCTGTTGGATGGTTATTATCAGGTGATGAGCTTGACAATTACCGTAAATGACAAACCCAGAGGATTTAACAATACCGGTTTGTATATCGCGGCAAACGAAAAGCGTGTCAATGTCGCCGGAGCGTGGCGCGGATTTCCTATGAAGCGCAGCGCGGTTGTTGAGCGTACTATTGGCGATACTCTGGTATTGAGAGACACTGAAAATCAAGCCAGTATTTATAAGTTTCATATTCGAGACAACAGAATAAGCGGCCGCCACTCGTTAAATTACGATGACGGGACGCGCGAGATTGTGGAAGTAAACGCTGTGATCAAAAAATTGAATCAGAGTGAGATTAACCGTATCAAAACGATTATCAATTTTTAATATCAACGAAATATAAACTGTTGCGAATTTAACGCGCTGATATATATATTGCTATTTGGCAATATGCTAACTTAACGGCCTCTTGCACTGTACCGTCCGGCGGCCTCACGCCTGTCGTGCAGTTGTCGGACGGTTCAATGTAAGAGGCCGGTGTCTCAGTATAATGGTTCAAAAATTCAAAACAACAGATGTAATTGTGTGAACGAGTGATAATTTTATTATGGCTAATAATATTGTTGTTGTTCTCCTGTTGATATCGCTGATCGTAACGGTTGTGCTTGGTGCGTATACGCTTACTAAATGCGACAATCGGAAGTGTGTGCCGTTTATTGCGCTTCTTGCCGCCGCGTTTATGTATACGCTTGGTTATCTGCTGCAAACCATTGCCGGCAGCGTTGAGAGGGCTTCCGTTGTTTTTCCGGTAACGTTCATTGGCGCTACATACATCGCGCCAGCTTATTGTTATTTTGTTGCCGATTACTGCGAAATCAGGATCAGAAAACGGATTGGCGCACTGCTCATAGGCGTTCCCTTTGTGTACATAATATTAGCATGGACTACAGACTCGCACCGGCTGATACTCGCCTCTTATGAGTATATGACTCACACGCCGGTATGGCATTTGGCCGTCGTTCCCGGACCGCTGTACTATATCCTCCATATTCAGGCGATTGTCTGCGCGATTGCCATGTTTGTGATAATTATACCGCGCCTCTCTGCGGCGAGTTCAAAACATTACGTTAATCTGATGTTACTTCTGGCCGGCGTGGTGTTTTTTATAGCTATGGACGTACTTTTCCTGCTTAAAATCACACCGCTTGGAATCAATCTCGTACACTCGTCGTCTACAGTGATTGTTCTGCTGTTTTATTATAATATAATACGGTATGACCTGATAGACATTATGCCGATAGCTTCAGAAATGGCGCTCAGCTCGGTGCGCGACGCGTTTATCCTTGTTGACCAGAACAATAAATTCCTGAGAGCCAACGATGCCGCCTGCCGTCTTTTCCCGCCGCTCAGGGAGATGGAAAAGGGCGGTCTGATATCCCAAATCGAAGAATGGCCGACAGAATTGACACACAGCGACGGCCGTGAAACTGTGGCTTTCAGAATGGGAGAGGATAACTACTATACGGCAAGCGTCAACATAATAAACTGTAGAAAAAGCAAGACGCTTGGGTGCATAATAATCATTCAGGATATCACGGAGTCTGTTCGGTTTACAAAGAAACTTGAGGAGATAGCGTACACAGATTCGCTCACAGGTATCTACAATCGCCGCCATTTTATTAATCAGGTTGCGGCTCAAATTGAGAGAACAAGAAGAATAAACGGAGAGGCTTATATCGTACTCTTTGATGTTGACCATTTCAAGAAGGTAAACGACACTTATGGGCACGCTGTGGGCGATGAGGTGCTCAAGATGGTTGTAGACAGGATAAATACGGCGATCCGCCCTTACGATCTATTCGGACGCTACGGCGGCGAGGAGTTTATATTGAGCGTACCTGATATTAACGAATATGATATAAGATGTTACATGGATCGTCTGCGTCTCGCCATCTGCGATACTCCGATTCCGGTTGGAGGCGTACAACTTACGGTTACCGCCAGTTTTGGCGCCAGCCGGCTTTTGCCGGAAGACGGTATTGCCGCGGCAATCAAGGTTGCGGATGAAGCTCTCTACATGGCAAAGAGGGATGGTCGGAATAAAGCAATCATGTTGTCACCAAACGCAATTCCTGAACCCGGATAATTTAATTAACGAATTCACCTCACTGTCTGCCGCCGCATCTACTATATTTATATATTATGGACAGCGCATCTTTTCCTCAGCAAAATCACCAAATAAGTGCGGCCTCCGCAGTAGCTAACCCCTATGAAAGCCAGTTTAAAATGCCGGCTGTCGGGGAAAAATTAGGCCCCAACATCATTCAGAGCGCTATAGGCGAGGGAGGCAGCGCAAGCGTATTTAAGGTGTGGCACGAGGAGCTTGAGGTTGTACGCGCCATAAAAATATTAAAGGAAGGGCATAAAAAAGACGCAAGGGAGCGCTTTTTCACTGAAGCAAAAATCCTTGCCGATATCCGCCATCCCAATATTATTGAAATATTTAATATCGGTTACATGGAGGGGGAATTTCCCTACCCATATCTTGAATTAGAGTTTGTAGATGGTATCTCTATAAAACACCTGCTCTCAAAGCTTACAAAACTGCCGCTTGCCGCGGCTCTCTCAACCGCCTACTTTGTCTCTCAGGCGCTGCACTACGCGCATGTTAAGGATTACTCGCTGTACGGGAAAATCTACCGCGGGCTTATTCACAGAGATGTAAAACCGGAAAATATCCTTATATCGAAAGACGGCATAGTAAAGCTGATGGATTTTGGAATTGCGCGTCCAAGTGAGGTGAGTTTGCATACTGTAGGCTCAAAAATCATGGGGACGCTCGTTTACCTCAGTCCCGAACAGCTCAACGGTCAATCTCTCGATCACAGAAGCGACATCTTTTCGCTTGGCGCGGTATTGTATGAGATGGTCACAGGCGGCAGGGCGTTTCCTCAAAAAACGCTCACTGAACTTGTGCATAAGAAAACATCGGGGCAGTACAGGCCGCTTAACAGCCACAACATGGTTTTACCTGAGCGGTTAGTAAAAATAATTGAAAAATCGCTCTCGCTTAGCCCTAACGACCGCTACAACAGCGCCGCTGAGATGGGTTACGATATTTATGGAGTATTCCGGGATATTTCCGATTTATCGCCTTATGATACGCTTGTGCGCTGTATGAACGACCCCGCCTCCATCCCTGCCTGGACGCCGCCGGCAGCGCAGTCAACAGGCAAGAATGCTGAATCGGGCGGCGGAGTAAAAAAGCTTTGGCCTGTTATAGCCGCCGCGGCAGCAGCGGGGGTGGCGGTAAGCGGAACGGTGTTATTGTTATTTTTGAGATGAATTAAACTGCCTTCGCAACCTCCAATACCATATCCGCAAGTTCACGCGCCTGTTTGCCGCTTTTCGCTTCCGCATAGCACCTTATAATCGGTTCCGTGTTTGAAGCGCGCAGATGAACCCATCCGTAATCGCGTATGATTTTAAGCCCGTCAGTTTTATCTTTTTTCTCATTTGCAAAGTGAGCGTCAAGTTTTTCAATCAACTCCGGCGGATTTATACCCTCGCATGATATTTTATCTTTTACAATAGCGTAAACTGGCCACTGTGAAGCGAGCGCGAAAAGTTTTTTACCGCTTTTAGCCATCTCCTCAAGTATCAGCGCAAGTCCGGCGAGTCCATCTCTTACTGTAGAAATAGCCGGATAGATAACTCCGCCGTTACCCTCACCCGCCGCGGCACAGCCGTGTTTTTTCATCCCCTCCACAACATTCGCTTCACCGATTTTTGTTCTGAATACCTTTACGCCGTATTTTGCCGCCACATCGTCAATAAGCATAGATGTAGAGAGATTTGTAGCGACGTCGCTTTTTGTTTTTGACAATATATTATCAAGCGTAAAAACAAGCGTCATCTCTTCAGAAATCTCCTGACCGTTCTCCCCCATCGTCGCAAGACGGTCGGCGTCCGGGTCAAATACAAATCCGCCCCAAAACTCACCGCTGCTCTTTAGTAAATTGCACAGATCTGTAAGATGCTCAGGGCGCGGCTCCGGGTTATGAACAAAATCACCGTCGAGTTTGTTATGCACGCCTTTCCATTTAACGGAAAGCCTCTCAAGCAACTTGGGGAAAACAGCGCCGCCTGCGCCGTTAATGGAATCAACCGCTATCATAATATTTTTAGAACGGATAAGCTCCACATCAATTTTTTCAAGGATTTTGTCAATATGTACTTCGGTGATGTCTATACTTTCAGAAGGTTCATCACTAAATTTAGAAAACTCTTCATCACTTGGATACTCCCCTTTCTTAAAGCCGGCGTATACCTCTTCGCACTCACTGCCGCCAAAAAGCCGGCCGGAAGAGTGTACCATTTTGTAACCGTTGTAAGGCAGCGGGTTATGGCTTGCGGTGATAATTATCCCGCCGGCGGCGTCAAGGTGAGAAACCGCCACGCAGGTAGTTGGCGTTGGGGCAATACCAATATCCACAGGTACCCCGCCCGCCGCCCGAATACCGCGGGAAGCCGCTCTCATCAAAAGTTCCCCTGTGGGACGCGTGTCCCTTCCAATAACAATTTTACCCTCTTCTTTGCCTGCCAACGCTAATTTCGTTTGAATAAAGGCAATGCGCGAAATAAACAACTCGTCGAGTGTTTCACCATATTTCCCTCTTATACCTGAAACCGACATTATGGGAAGTGGACTCATTTTAGCTCTCCTTAAATTGCCCCCGCGCCCTGAGCGCCTCAAAAATGTTGCGCTGTGCGGGATACAGGTAGTATTTTTATATGAAATATAATATCTTAAAGATATAATATAATAAAAAGCAGTTAAGGCAAAGCGTGAGGATTTTTAGATGAGTATAGAACTTTTGTGGATATTCCCGATAATCGGCTTCGGCGTTTTCGTCTCGCTCACCGTTTATCTAATCCACAATAAGTATTCGGACAGCGGGCAGGAGCTGAAACGCCGTGTAAAACAGTTCAACAGCGGCGCTAATTATGTCCCTCAAAGTACAGAACGGGCGGCGGCACAGCTTGAATCACGCCTCGCGGAACTCGAAAACACAATCGCCTCTCTCACAACATCAATCTCCGCCAATAAAAAATCCGCCGAAACACAACCCCCCGCAGCTAACGCCGCAGAGCAAAACGAACTCAGAAAAATGCTTGACAACCTATACCGAGAATACGGCGTAATAATGAGCGAAAACAACGCCTTAAGAAACCGCTTCGGAACACCTGTCAATAACGGTAATCCGGCAAATCCGGTTCTCCAAAATCCAAAAATAAACTTACGCATCTTTGACGACACACGCTACTTAAACCCGGACAATTTCGATGATACCGCAGAATTTGATACTCTTGCCGCTAATGATAAATAAAACTATATACAAGGCATAACATTCCCGCCGCAAACAGGGATAAACGCTCCGGTGATAAAAGACGCAAGATCCGAAGCCAAAAACACCGCCGCGTTTGCGATATCCTGATCTGTTCCCATTCGCCTCATCGGAACAGCTGCCGCATAAGTATCAGCGCCCTCAGGCTTGTTATCCTTGTATTTTTCAGACATTGTCCAACCCGGAGCAACTTGATTTACGGTAATCCCATAAGGCCCGACCTCACGTGCTAAAACTCTCAAAAGTCCATCCATTCCCCTTTTAGCCGCAACATAAGCGGACTGAGTTGGAAGCATCTGCATGGAGCATTCGGTATTGATTGAGATTACACGGCCAAATGTTCTTTTGATCATGTATGGTACAAACGCTTTTATCATGTATACATTGTGCATAACACACGATTTAAACTGGCTCTCGTAATCGTTCAAATCCTGTTCAAGAACACTTTTCCACGGTGAATACTGTATGACCGCGTTATTGATGATGATCTGCGGAGCGCCAAGCGCGCTTACAACAGCGTCTCTCATTGTATCAATCTCAGAAGCTTGCGTTATATCCGCCTGAAAAACCTCAGAGCGCCGCCCCATAGCCTGTATCTGTGAAGCAAGTTTAAGAGCTGACTCTCTGTTTTTGTGATAATGAAGCGCAACATCTGCCCCGCACTGCGCGCACGTGCGACCAATCACTCTGCCAAGCTCTCCCGACGCGCCTGTTATAAGAACTATTTTTCCGCTGAGATCAATTTTCATTTTGCCCCCTTTTTACGGTTAGGCACCTCTAAAAACTACCGCGCCCGCACTCTCTACCGGCTGCACGACAGGCGTGAGGCCGTTCGGGAGTACAGACACGGCAGTTTTTAGAAGTGCCCAGTTATAGATCATACGATTAAATAAATTACATTTTGGGCGGCAGGAGTAATTATCTTTATATTGATATTCATTTTTGAAAATCCATGCTGCTTTATCGTACCATATTGCCCTTTAAAGCTCTATTTTAGCAGCAGTACGAAACGGGTTAAAATTTGCTTACGTTTTCTATATGCACAGAGGTGTGCCCAATATTATTTTATTACTCTCACAGCAGTACCTCTTTCTTCTCAGCAGTAACTAACTGCCTGTTTTAAGGCAAGCTCTCGGTAGTACATTATACGTTTAAACATCTGCGTAAGGCACAAGGGAGCTTTGAATTATGAAGACGCCTAAGATATTGTTAGTTGACGATGAGGAAGCAACAATTTTTGGTTTTTCCCGTTATTTGAGTAAAGCAGGCTACACTGTAGACAGCTGTAAATGTCTGAAAGACGCAAAAGAAAAAACGGCGTCTGAACACTTTGACGCGATTCTTCTTGACCTGAAACTTCCTGACGGCAACGCCATGGACTGGATCGCGGAGCTTAGAAGCGCCCACGAGAACACTGCGCTCATCGTTATAACCGGAGTAAGCGATATTCCTACCGCTGTTAAAGCGATAAAACTTGGCGCGCATCATTTTTTAACTAAACCTGTCAACATGGATGAACTCAGCGTAACCCTCTCTAAGAGCATTGAGCTTGAGGAACTGCGCAAAAGAGACTCTATCCATCAAAGACTTGCACTCCAAAAAGGGGAACCTCATTTTGGCACAAGTCCCATAATCCAAAAGGTGATTCAATACGCGAATGTAGCGGCAATGAACCACACTGTAGTACTTCTTCACGGTGAAACCGGAACCGGTAAAGGGGTGCTTGCGCGTTGGATTCACGATCACAGCTCCCGTAAATCGGAGGCGTTTGTGGAGGTAAACTGCTCAAGCCTTAAGGGAGAACTTTTGCGCAGCGAGCTCTTTGGGCACGCAAAAGGGTCATTCACATCCGCAATAAAAGACCGCGCCGGTCTTATTGAAGTAGCCGACGGCGGCACTCTGTTTTTAGATGAAATCGGAGACATGGATATTGAGGTTCAAACCCAATTGTTAAAAACCATAGAGGAGAAATCTTACCGCCGCATTGGAGAAAACAAGCTGCGAACAAGCGATTTCAGGCTTATTTGCGCGACAAACCGCAACTTAACAGAAGCGTCAAATAACGGCTCTTTCCGTAAAGATCTCTATTACCGTATCTGTATATTTCCAATAAGTCTGCCGCCGCTGCGAGAACGCAAAGATGATCTTATCGGCATGTTAAAACATACGCTTTTAGGTTTTGGCTATGCTCATTTTCCTCTAAACGAAGAGGTTGTAAATACGCTTGTGCATTACTTTTGGCCAGGTAACATCCGCGAACTGCGCAATATGATAGAAAGAGCGCTGCTGCTTGCCCAGGGAGAACCGCTTTCAAAAGAGCATTTTCCCGGACTTGAAAAAAGTGTCGTCTGCGCGCATACAAAAGATGATAAAAATGATGACGAAATACCTGATATCTGGAATATCGATGAAATTGAGAAACGCCACATTGTGAGAGCGCTTAAACACTTTGGCGGTGATAAGTATGAAACAAGCAGCGCTCTTGGGATTTCACTTTCTTCGCTTTATCGCAAGCTTGATAAGATGCAGCAGGCTGCTACGGCATAGTACAAAAAGCAAATTCAGAAAATTCCCATATCTGGGAATTTTCTTTGTCAAAAATGAGAATCTCTTTTCCAAAAACACCTTTTTATCCGTTTTTGATAATGGCACGTTTTTTGATACTTATTACAAAACACTTCTCATAAATATCACCAATTATAAGCCATTGCAGGAGTTTATATACAGATGGATAACGGTCGTTACAGCGATTTTCTTTCATTTTATCTAAAGCGGCTTTTAGAATCCGCCGCGCTTTACTCTTCGGAAGCAAAGCGGTGTAAAGATCAAGCTAAAAAACTGTTTTTGCTCTATTTAGCCTCCCGCAAAAGGGAGCAGTATATAAGACTCGAAAAAGAGAACGAAAAACTAAGAGGCGCTTCGCAGCAATCGTGTGAAAAAAATATCTTCATTTTTAAAAATATTCTGTACGATGATATAGCGCTAAATCGAATGGATGTTCTCGAAGCAAAATCAGTTCTCTGCGAAAGAGCACAGCGTGAGTTCAAACTATTTATTGAACTCGCCTCTTTAGAAGAAGAAAGCTCAACAAAAAGGTTATTAATAAAATTTAGTAAATTATCAAAAGAATCAATAAATGACATAACAACCGGCTTCGCGCTATTTATAACTCCAATCAAAAAGTTTTTAAGAACCCCAGAGCTGCGCAGTGAAATCGTTGTCGCGACACGAAATGAGGGTATGGGAATTTTTAGTTAGTATTAAAATTTCTGCATTGATTAAGCTTCCACAATCTCCCTAACCAATTGCTGAACCTTACTGCAAAGCTCACCTTTGCTTTTGCCTTCAATCTCTTCTAATGAGATCGGTTCCCCAATTTCAAGCGTAACTTTACCCGGTCTTACGCGCAGGCTGTTGGGAGGTAAACAGGTTATAGCGTTTTTTATTCCTACAGGTACAAGCTTAACTCCAGACTTAAGAGCGAGTGTAAAGCTTGCTGTTTTAAACTCACCCACTTTACCGTCCTTTGAGCGTGTACCTTCGGGAAAGAGTACAAGCGAGATATTCTCTTTTTGCAGTTTTTCGACCGCTTTATTCATGGAATCAAGCGCTTTGCGGGAGTTTTTACGGTCTATTGAAATGTGGCCTATTGCCGACATGCCCCATCCAAAAACCGGTATTTTAAAAAGCTCTTTTTTTGCTATAAAACTGATCTGTCCGCCAACGCCCGTATAGATGATCGGTATATCAAGAGCGCTCTGGTGATTTGACATAAACACATAACGCTCATTTGGGTCAAGCTTCTCTTTGCCAACCACTTTAAGCTTAACGCCGCCAAGTTCCAACACGCGCAGATTCCACTCTCTTGCGACATTGCGCGCAAACCGGGAATTGAAAAAAGATACAGGGATGGTGATGGCGGCGTAAATAACCGCAAAAAACATAATCATCCCAGAAAAAAACACCATGTGTACATATTGTAAAATTCTAATTATGAAGCTGTCTTTGCTATCCATACATTTTCCTCTCCTACAAATTCCCGCAGTTTACTCAAAGCCTGAGCAGTTGGGGCTATGTTTACATTTCCCGCTTTTATGCGGTAGTGGTTTTTAGTCTCTGTTGTTAAGTGAATAATAAGAGCGCATTTCCCTTGATTTTCATTTGTACAGTTCAGAATGTTATCAATTAAATTTTCATCAAGCGTATTTGTTGACAGGCGCAAATGAACGCTTCTGCTGAGTTTTTCGCGCGCGTCGCAAAGAGCTATGCAATTTTCTATATTGATCTTTGCCCCGCGGTCATCTCTGTTGAGTTTTCCGCGTATTAAAATCATGGCTTCCGCAGTCAAAAGTTCTTTGAACTTTTCATAAATCTCCGCGAAAGCTATAAGCTCAATACTGCCCTCAAAAGTCTCAAGAGTAAAAAAGCCCATCTCCTTACCGGTTTTTGTGGTGATTTTTTTGATCGAAGTAATCATTCCGCCTATAGTAACGTCGGCGCCGTTTTTCATCTCTTTGAACTGCTCGGAACCAATGTTTGCATTTGAAAATCCGTTTATCTCATCTTTAAACTGCTCAAGCGGGTGGCCGCTTGCGTAAAAACCAAACATCTCTTTCTCTTTTTGCAGCATAACATTGAGCGGCCAGGGCAAAGCTTCGGGAACAACAGGTTCAGGAGCCGTAATAACGGCGCCGCTTTCGCCGCCGCTAAACATATCGTCAAAAAGATTTACCTGGCCGGAGTCGCGCTCTTTCTGAAAACTGTTTGCGTAATCAAGCGCCGCAGATACCGCCGCTTCATGCCGGCTGCGTGAGGGGCCAAATCCATCAAGCGCTCCCGCATAAACTAAAGACTCAAGTGCTTTTTTGTTGACAATGCGCGTATCAACAGATTTACATAAATCAAATATGGAAGTAAACGGCGCGCCCTTTTCTTCACGCGCCTCAATTATCAGCGCCGCCGCCTTGCCTACATTTTTGACGGCCGCCATGCCTATGCGTATTGAACCGTTATCTATACTGAACTCGCTGTCGCTCTTGTTTACATCGGGCGGGAGCATCCTTATACCCATTCTCTCCGCTTCGTTTCTCATCTTTAAAAACTCATCCATATCCCCCAGATACGCCCCCAGATAAGCGGTCATGTACTCAAGCGGAAAGTGCGCTTTGAGATAAGCGGATTGATATGAGAGATGAGCGTAAACAGCGGCGTGCGCTTTATTAAAACCGTATTCCGCGAATTTTGACATAAGGTCATAAACTTCAACAGCTGTTTTTTTGTTAATATTTTGAGATACAGCGCCCTCAATAAATTTTTCACCCATCTCTTTCATAACATCCGCCTGCTTTTTACCCATCGCCTTGCGCAAAATGTCCGCTTGACCAAGTGAAAAATTACCCATCACCTGCGCTATACGCATCACCTGTTCCTGATAGATAATAACGCCGTAAGTCACATCAAGGATATTTTCAAGCATCTTGTGAGGGTACTCTATCTTCTCTCTGCCATGCTTGCGGTTAATAAACATATCAATGTTAGCCATAGGGCCAGGACGGTATAAGGCAACCATCGCTATGAGATCTTCTATGCAGGTTGGTTTGAGTTTGCGCAGATACTCTTTCATGCCGTTAGATTCAAACTGAAATATTCCCGTTGTCTCACCGGCGCCCAAGAGATCAAAACTTTTTTTATCATCTTCCGGCAGTTTCCAAAGATTAAACTCCTTGCCGTGATATTTTTTTATGAGGCGCAGCGCGTCAGTAAGAACGGTGAGTGTGCGCAGACCCAAAAAGTCCATCTTTACAAGTCCGACACTCTCCACATAGTTCATGTCAAACTGTGTCATAATATCTTCTTTATTGGACGGCTTAAACAGCGGCGCCCAATTTATAACTTCTGTAGGAGCGATAATAACGCCCGCCGCGTGCATGCCGGGCTGACGGGTAAGACCCTCTAAAACTGCGGCGTGGCGAAAAAGTTCCTGGTAAAGGGGACTTTCGCTTATCGCGTTTGCAAGCTCATTATCGCCGTCAACGTAATCTTTGAACGTACCGTTAGCTATTATTGTAGAGAGCGGCGGCGTCTCTTTCTCTTTTAACTTAAGCTTGCCGTCCTTTATCTCTTTGGCGGTTATCCCCATAGATTTTTTGATGGTATCTTCACTTATCATACCGGATAACTTATTAGCTTCGCCGACAGATATCCCCATCGCTCTTGCGACGTCTTTTACAACCATCTTTGCTTTCATGGTGCCAAAACTTATGATTTGACAAACCTTATCCCGTCCGTATTTGTTAACCACATAATCTATAACTTTAGACCTGTCCCTATCCGCAAAGTCTATATCGGCGTCGGGCATTGATATACGCTCAGGGTTTAGGAAGCGTTCAAAAATCAGATCATACTTTATCGGGTCAACTTCCGCTATGCCAAGAGTATACACTACAAGACTACCTGCGGCCGATCCTCTGCATCCGACAAGTACATCCATTTTTTGCGCAGCCTTTATAAAATCGCGCACGATTAAAAAGTATCCGGTAAAACCCATTTCGTTTATAACGTTAAGCTCAAACTCAAGCTTCTCTTCAAGCTCAGGAGTTACATTTGCGTATTTTTCTTTCAGCCCTTCTCTTGCCAAATGAGAAAGATACGTTTGTGGATTTTCAAATTCCGGCGGAACATCTACAGAGGGAAGCTGCGGCTTTACGCTTATATCAACATTGCATCGTTCAGCGATATGAAGGGTGTTTGTCATAGCTTCCGGTATATCAGGAAAGAGCTTTGCCATCTCAGCCGGCGATTTAAAGTAAACCTGATCGGTTGAGAATTTGTAGCGTTTAGGGTCATCCATTGTAGTCTGCGTTTGAATACAGAGCAGCAGCTCATGGCTTGGCGCGTCTTCATGGCGCAGGTAATGCGCGTCGTTAGCTACAATAAACGGCACTCCCATCTCACGGCCAAGTTTTATTAATCCCTCCATTGCTATTTTTTCTTCATCTATACCATGATCCTGCAATTCAAAATAAAAATTACCCTCGCCGAAAATCGAAAGATACTCCCGCGTCAATTTCCTCGCCTTATCCATATCTCCATTGATTATAGCGCGCGGAATTGCGCCTCCCGCGCATGCTGACGTTGCGATTATCCCCTCGCTGTACCGGCGCAGTACCTCCATGTCAATTCGCGGCTTGTAATAAAACCCCTCTGTGTAACCAATTGTCGAGAGGTGCATCAGATTTTTCCATCCGGTATTATTTTCAGCAAGTAAAATAAGGTGAGAGTAGTTATGTTCGCCCGTACTTTGGTTTCTGTCGGTTCTTGAACCAGGCGCTACATACGCCTCAAATCCAAGTATCGGTTTTATTTTAGCTTTTTTACATGCAAAGTAAAACTCAACCGCTCCAAAGAGTCCGCCGTGATCTGTTATCGCTACAGCCTCCATCTCAAATTCTTTGGCTTTTTTAATGAGGTCATTAATTTTTATAGCGCCGTCAAGGAAGCTGTATTCTGTGTGGTTATGAAGAGATACGAAATTTGCGCTCACTGCTGTACTACTCCGATTCTTTTAATTTTACGGAGAAAGAACATCTTTCTTGCTTTTGAGCGTGGAATCTGCGCTTCAATAACCGGCTCCGCGCCTTTTTGCATGCTTAATGGCTGCACGGTGTATACGTTTTGCTTTATGAGAGAGCTGCCCTCATAATCAATTGTTATCTGCTGAGCGGTAAGAATGGCGTAATCAATCACGTGCGTCATCTCATTTATGTCAAGAGCCTTAAGTTCGGAACCGTATTTTGTTCTCCGCATCGTTAAAGTGTGCTCCGCGGCGCTGCCGGAAGAAAAATCAGTAAGCGGTTTCCACTGTTTTTCTGTTTTGACGGTTTCCTGATTTTCAGCAATTGGGATAATGGCGGGCTGTTCGTCGGGAGTGCGCGGATCAAATCCGAGTTTTTCCAGAGTATCAAAAATTTTCTGCTCGCTGCCGCTGCGGATTCTGAAAACGGTATGCGCGTTTATCGGCGTTAGATATTCACGAAGCTGTTCGTAAGCGGACAGCTGAAGCGTAACCTTTTCACTTGATGAAACAAGTATCGTATCGCGGCAGACGTAAAGCCGCGAGAACTCCCTGCACCACTCCTCAACGGTAGAGAGTACATTGGCCGGGCCTGTGCGTTTGAGGAGCCAAAGCCGCATATCCGTATCGTCCACCCCGCGGCTCATGGCGTTACAAACAGATTGCCGGTTTATTTGTCCTTTATATACCTTGTCAAAAGTTTTGAGTATCCCGATACTTGCGTAATCAAAAAGTTCCGCCGGCGGGATTTCCTGCGGAATGATAACAGAAAAATCAGGCATTATCACTATGGAAACAGTTCTTTGATTTGAAAGAAGCTTATCAGGGTCTTCGCCTGTAAAGCGGCACGGGGTAAAAAAGAGATCTCCGCCGCTCTCTTCAAGAGTGAGATATCCCAAAAAATCAAAAACTTTAAGCGCCGGCAATAATGTTTCTCTATCCTGTTCCTCAATAATTTTTTTAATGGAGATCCGCGATATACCGCAAACGCTGAGCATCTCTCTGAGAAGCGTGAATCTGAAGTTCCCGCAAAAAACAGAGGCATAATCCATAATATCGGTCAGCCGCGCTTTTACACTTTTCTTGAGCCAAGCTTTAAACAGGGGTAAATCGAGGGTGTATCCTGATTCAACACTTACAATAAATGCTTTTTTTTGACAATATCCAATAAGAAAACCTGCCGGATGATACTCTCCATCGTCAGCCTTGCCTTTACCGGTAAGAGTTGGGTCGTGAACCAAATGTTTAAGATGGTTGAGTCCGGCGCGGGAGATTCCGCCGTATCGGCTGCGCTTGAGGAGATTATGAAATACCATTGAACAGACAGCGGATACATCATTAAGCGGTCTCCAGGGGCAGACAACGGTGTTTTTAGCGTTCGCTTTTGTACAGCACCCTGCCTGCGCGAGCGTTTTCGCCATAAGAGGCCGCAGAACCGGTTCAAACTCATCGAAACCGAAAAATTTAGTATTCGCTCCGTTCTGAGCGGCAAAAACTAAAAGAGAAGAGAGCAGCGGGTCATTAAAAAAATCACTTGCGGCAGGCAGCGTAAGCCCGTTTTCCCCCATTAAATATACCTGACTGCACTTTAGCTTAAGTTTGTCCGGCAGCTCCTCAAAGCGGCGTATAAGCGAATCAACATTAGAAAACCGCGAAACCGCCTGCTCAATCATAGCGGATGAGAGAATACGGCGTGTTTTGTCACTATCACAAATTAAATGATCCAAAATCCACTGGTGGGGAAGCTTTTTCACATAATCACGAAAACGCATTGATCCGGGCGCTTTTATCAATTCCATAATATTATACTCTGGTATGTGAATCTTAAGTGTATTATAAAATATAAATCAAGGCAGATGCTCTTTTAGTCAGCTTTTTTAACGAGGTTTTAATTTTTGATATTTGATAAAAAAGAAAGGCTGCCCCATTTTGAGGCAGCCCCCTGTTTTTACTTAAAAAGTAACGGCTTTTAATACTGTTGTAGTATTGCTGCCTTTGAGTCTGAGGAACAGAACGCCCTGCTTCATATCGTTGAAATGAAGTTCAGCAGCGTTATTGTTCACTTTGCCTCTTCTGACCTCTCTGCCCTGAAGATCAACAAGCGTATAAGAGTGATAGCCGTGACCATGAGGCAGCGCCGCGGTGAAACCTTTATTTACCGGTTTGAGTACGACATTAGAATACGTTTTGTTTACCGTTACCGCGCTTGCGCCGCCGCTGTTCACCCATGTTTGAGCCTCGCCAAGGAGCACAAAGTAGTCCACATTAATTGCGTTTTGGAAATCTAGTATTATTGTATTTTCCCCCGCGTTAAGATGCACGTCTGAACCAAGCGTTACCATAGCGTAGTTATCCCAACCGCCGGTACCGTTGGTTGTTATGGTTCCGGCAGATCTGCCGTTCACAATAACCGTGAAGCCGCTTGACGATACATCCGACTGATTTAAGGCGACCATAGCCTGCATGGTAAATGCTCCGGCTCTCGGCATGGTTACTGAGTATGTCGCAACGCTAGTACTGGTAATCCAACCGATATTTGTGATACCGTTTTCGGTTCCGATACACATTGAGTTATTCTGACTTGGAATGCAGTAGGGAATTGTTTCTGTCAACGACTCCGCCTCAATTCTTGTGGTATCTGTTCTGTTACCAGGTATAGTGATAGTGGTGGAATTCCATTTAGCGTACAGGATTGTATTTGCGGTTGGTGTAAAAGCCGCGCCGGCGTTGTAATCAGTTCCCGTACCTGCCGCGTCGGTATTCCATCCGCCAAATGTAAAGCCGGTTCTCGTTAATCCGGTTCCGCTTGCGAGAGTCGCGCTGCTTCCCTGATTGACCGTCTGTGCCGCGGGCGCTGTTCCGGTTCCGCCGTTGGCGTTATAGGTTACAGTGAAGGTAGTTGTTGATACAGCCGTCCACTGCGCGAAAATGGTTGTATTGGCAGTAAATGTGGTGTTTGCGGTTACCGCCGTTCCGCCGGTCGCCGCTGTAAACCACCCGTTAAAAGTGAAATTGCTTCTTGTAGGCGTTGGCAGGGTTGTAAGTCTGCCGTTTGTTCCGGTTGTCGCGGTTGATGGGTTAAGCGCGTTTCCGCCGTTTACGTTGAATGTTATGGTATAGGCAGCCGCGTTCGCAATCCATCTCGCGTATAAAGTCACATTGGCAGTTGGCATAAATTGTGTACCGGCGTCGTAATTGGTTCCCGAACCTGCCGTATTTGTGTTCCATCCGCCAAATGTAAATCCGGTTCTCGTAAAACCGTTTCCGCTTGCAAGCGTAACGTTGATTCCCGCGTTGACAGTCTGCGTCGCGGGCGCAGTTCCGGTTCCACCGTTTACGTTATAAGTCACGGTATAGGTAGTCGGAGCAGCCGTCCACTGTGCGTAAATGGTTGTATTGGCGTTAAATGTGGTATTTGTAGTTATTGCTGTTCCGCCGGTTGCCGCTGTAAACCAACCGTTAAAAGTAAAACCGGCTCTTGTTGGTGTTGGCAGTGTTGTCAGTCTGCCATTAGTTGTTGTAGCGGTTGTTGGGGTAACACTGCCGCCGGTTCCATTTGGATTGAATGTTATAGTATAGTTAGCAGCCGTCCACTGTGCGAAAATGGTGGTATTGGCGTTAAATGTGGTGGTTGTAGTTACCGCTGTCCCGCCGGTTGCCGCTGTAAACCAACCGTTAAAATTAAAATTGCTTCTTGTTGGTGTAGGCAGTGTTGTCAGTCTGCCGTTGGTTCCTGTTGTCGCGGTTGCGGGGTTAAGTGTGTTCCCGCCGTTCACGTTGAATGTTATGGTGTAGGTTGTATTACCACCGCCGCCGCCGCCGACTCTGTATCTGGCAACCAACTCCGGCGGACAAGTCACATTTGTCCGCACAGTCCCTGTCGGATTATTCGCCGCCATCATCCAATCCGCGTAAAACAGACAGCCTTGCCTTAGAGAAGAGTGCCTCGAATTATTGAATACGCGGTTGCACTCGTCTCTGAGACATGTCTGGTATTGCGCGAGAGTACCGCTGTTATATCTCAATGTCTCTTCGCAATGTTTCAAAAGACCGCCGAATCTCCAACGAAAATTCGGGTCTGTAGCACTTTGGTTATCATTAGTGGTTACAGCCGCCCCAAACAGCTGTTTAGAGAAACTGTCAAATCGGCCTACACCACCGCCGGGAACCAAAAAGTCTATCTGATTCGGGCCGACGTCACCTCCGGTATTGCGCCCCATAATAATAAGCTTTTTGCCGCTGAGCGCCCTGTTAGTTGCATAGGGGGTATTTGTAAATTGCTGCCCGCCGTCAAACGTCACCTCAAAACATTGACCGCACGCAACGCCGTTGGTAGCTCCAAATCCATAAGCCGTATTCGGGTCAGTTGGAGACACAAAAGGAACCTGATCCCAACAAGTATAAGAACCGCCCCCCAGACAGCTGTTTGCGTCAGGATTCCATGCTTGGCTTGGAGGGTTAATTTCGTTATTATCAATGTCACATTCCTTGCAAAGGCCGTGCGGTGAACTCGATGCGTTATTGTTCCAGGAGCAAGTGGGCTTACACCCATCCCAGTATCGGGAAACCCAACGCGTTTGCGCATCCGCAACACCTGAAAAAAAGATACTAAACAGCGCTGCCGCAAAGAGTGTCTTTTTCATTACGACCCCTCTTTCTTGTTAATTATTTAAAATGTCGTTGTCCTTAGAACCGTTGTACCATTTTTACCTTTAAGTCTCAGAAACACAGCGCCCTGCTTAATATTGTCAAAGTAAAGTTCCGCCGCGCCTGACTGTACCGCGCCTCTTCTTATCTCCCTGCCCTGAAGATCAACCAACGAGTATGATTCAAACTCATGGTTGCCGGGCAGCAGAGCGGCGAAGCCTTTATTTGCCGGCCTGAGTACAATATTAGAACGCGTGCTGCTTGCCCTCGCGGCGCCAAATTTCACAGATGTAGGGATAAATACTTCTGTGATAAGCAGGAAGTAGTCAACGTTCATTGGGCCGCCAAAGTTCAGCCTTATTTGGTTACTGCCCGCGTTGAGCTGAACGGTAGAGCTGAGAGTTAGATTTTGGTAAGTATTCCAGCCGCCGGTGCTTACATTTATCGTACCGGCAGGGGTGCTTGAATTACCCGCAGTGACCGTCAAAGAGCTCTGCTCTTCTGAGGCTGCTCTGAGTACCACAGTATATGTTCCGGCCTGTTGTACAGTTACTGTATAGTTCGCAGCGTCTCCCTCGCTGATGTAGCCGACAGCAGTAATGCCATTAGAGGTTTCTCTGCACATCGGCTGAGGCCATTGATTTTGAATGCAGTTAGGGAGTGCGCCTGTCAAGCTCTCCGCCTCAACCTTTGTGGTATCCGTTCTCGTTGTGCCGCCGACAGAGTTCCATCTTGCAAACAGTGTCGTATTGGCGGTTGGCGTAAATGAAGCGCCGGCGTTATGGTTGGTTTCCGTACCCGCCGCGTTAGTATTCCATCCGCCGAATGTAAAGCCGGTTCTCGTAAGTCCGGTTCCGGCCGCAACAGTTACACTGCTTCCTATATTTACCGTCTGTGCCGCGGGCGCAGTTCCGGCGCCGCCGTTGGCGTTATAGGTTATGGTGTAATTTGTAGGCTGAGTTCCTCCTCCGCTGCCTGTCGCCTCTCTGTATCTGCGGGTTAATTCCGCCGGACAGCTGACCTGAGTACGTGTAAAACTCGGATTGCCTGCCGCTTCAAGATAGTTTGCGAGAAAAAGACAGCCTTCTCTGAGACGTGCATGATTCGCATTGCTGAATACCGAGTTGCATTTAGTTGTGAGACATGACTTGTATGTCGAAGCATTGTAATTATTTTCTCTTTCACAGTCCTCCAAAAGACCGCCGTACCGGGCGCCAAGTGCAGACGTGCTGATACCGGTCTGACGGGTGAAGCTGTCAAATAATCCCAACCCACCGCCTGGAATTAGAAGGTCAAGTTGAGTGTCAGCTACATCTCCGCCTATATTGGTAGCCATAACAGTCATTTTTTTGCCTTGAATAGCTCTTGTCTGCGAAGTGGTACTATATCTGCCGGTTCCGGTGAAAGTTATTTCCCAACACGTACCGCACTGTTGGTTCCTGGACGGCGTAGCCACAAAGCCGTAAGCCATATTCGGATTGCTCGCGTCAATCCAGGGAATCATATCCCAACAAGTAAATTGCGCGCCTCCATCGCAGCTGCTCGTGCCCGATTGGTTTGAGTGGTTGGGAATTAAATTATCGTTAATGTCGCACACTTTGCATGCGTTGCTGCCCCATGAACAGCTTGGTTTACAGCCGTCCCAATAACGGGTCAGCCAAGGGTCATTTGTATTCGCCTGCGCATTCACAATATTTGTAAAGAACATGGTAAACAGCGCAACTGTAAAGAGTGTCTTTTTCATAACGACCTCTCTTTCTTGTTAATTATTTATAAAAAAGTATTTATCGTAATTATAAGTTTTTCAAATATCTATCAAATATCTATAGATAATTTAATATAAACATGGACAAGGCATCGCGCAACCAATATGCGATATTTTTACTTAAAAAGTAGTTGCCTTTAACACCGTGGCACTATTTTTGCCTTTGAGTCTAAGGAACAAAACACCCTGTCTGATATTGCTAAAGTGGAGTTCCGCCGCGCCCGCTTTTATTGTACCGCTTCTGATTTCTTTACCTCTAAGATCAATCAACGAGTATGATTCAAACCCGTGATTATTGGGCAGTATGGCGCTGAACCCTTTGTTTGCCGGTCTGAGTATAGCGGCATTTGAACGGGTTTTGTTTACTTTTGCGCTGTTAGGCTTTACTGATACCGCTCCCTGTTCCTCGCCGACTAATACAAAGTAGTCAAAATTGACACTGTGACTTTCAAAACTCAGCGCTATTGTGTTCGCGCCCTTTGTAAGATTTATTTTGGAGCCGTGCGGCACAAGGGTAAACGCGTTCCAGTTGTTTGGGTTAAAACGGCCGGTAGATCCGGCAGGCTGACCGTTTACCGTTACGGAAATGTTCGTCTCAATTCCGGTTTGTACACTGAATGACAGGTCGTACTCCCCAGTATGCGGCGCTGTTATGTTAAAAGTAAGGGTGCTTCCGGTATTAAGACCGACCGTTAAATTGCTGATATTCTCGTTTATGGTTCCGGTGCCCGACGTACGGTCTATCCCTTTGCGCATGATAGTCCATTCACTGCTTCGCGGCTTGTATCCGTCAATCAGCGCCTGCGGACACGGCACTATTCTTACAGTCCCCTCCGGATTGGGCGCGGACAGCATCCAGTTAGCGTGAAATAAACAACCCTCCAAAAGCACGGCGTGTCCGGGTGCGCCAAATACTCTGTTGCAGCTGTTTCTATGGCAGTTCTGAACAAAATCTATAACTCCGGGTCTGCTCCAGTTTCCGTCAAACTGCCTTATGGTCTCATCTATGCAGTCCCTCAATAAACCGCCGTGCTGATTTCCCAATGTCTCTGATCTTGGGGGCAAACCAAGCTGATGAGAGAAGCAGTCAAACATTCCAAGACCGCCGCCCGGTATCATAAAGTCAATCTGGTTAGGAGCAACGTCACCGCCTGTATTACGTCCCATTATAATAACTTTTTTACCGCTGGCAGCAAGTGTTGTGTGCATCGGCATGGGAGTGCCGTGCGGATATCCGCCTGTAAACGTTACCTCAAAACATTCGCCGCAGGCCGCCTGACTCATCGCTCCATAACCGTAAGCGATAAGCGGGTTGTTTGGATCCACAAACGGACCCTGATCCCAACAGGTATGAGCCTGGCCGCCATCCTTGTAACACGGTTCTTCGGCTATGGCGCCCAAAAAGAGTTCCGCGTCGCTGGCGTCGCAAGACTTGCTAAGACCGAGCGCCGAACCTCTCGGTATGTTCTGAAACCATGAACAGGTAGGCTTGCAGCCATCCCAGTAACTGGAGAGCCACCTCGCCTGAGCGGAAGCGCTTGCGGCCAAAACGCCGGTAAATAAAATTGCGGACGTCGCTATTGTAAAGAGCGTCTTTTTCATTACGGTCTCTCACTTTTCGTTTATAAGAGTTTACGTTTAGTAATTACGATGGTATTTATAACAAATAGTTAAACGATTAAATATGTGTTCGTAATATACATCTATAAACAATATAATGTATCGGCATGATTAAGGCATAGCTTTAATTTAGATTTTATGGAATATCGCTTTAAAGAACAATCCATTCGCCGCCCTTATCTGGGCCGACACGTTCTATTACTCCATCATTTTTGAGTTTGGATAAATTCCATTCTATTCCACGTCTTGTCAATCCGGTAATTTTTGCTAATTCTTTTTGTGTTATTTTTGGATTACTTTTAATAACATCAAGTATTTTCTCCACAGTTTCGCCTGTTTTCTCCACAGTTTCGTCTGTTTTCTCCACAGTTTCGTCTGTTTTCTCCACAGTTTCGTCTGTTTTCTCCACAGTTTCGTCTGTTTTCTCCACAGTTTCTGTAACATTCATACTTGTTTTCTGCTCTGAGTATGATACCGTTACCATAAATCCGCCGCAGATTTCTTTAAAATCTATTTTCATTGTCGGATATTGAGCCAATGCCTCTCGAATACGCAAAAAGCCGCTGCCGTATTTTTCTATGTCACCAGTTAAATAAAACGCTTCCGCAATTAATTTATTTCTCGCATAAGCCGAATATGAATCTGTTTTAAGATCATCTACACTTAAATCAGAATGTAATCTGCCCGGATTAAAAAATGTGATATAGTTGTCAAATATTTTTATTTGAATATCAGCAGGGCTCATATAATCCCTGTGAATAACCGCGTTCAGTATTAACTCCCGAAGAGCATTCAACGGATATTCCGGTATTTCTGTACGTTGTGTTGGAAATCCCTTAATTTCAAAAGCGAATTTTATCTGAGATACAATATATTTCATTGATTCTTCAACCGCTTCAAATAACGGCAAGCGCAGCATACGGTCGTCAATAATCATAGACGGAGTCTTTAATCTACCCAAGTGGATATTGTAAATAGTGTCTTCTTTTGCAAACAGTAACAACGCCGCGTTGGAAATTTTCCCGTCACGTACCAATTTGAGTTTTTTCAAGTCCGCTTCAGGTTTTCCCGACAAATTAAATCTGCCTTTTTCATTCACTTTACCTGTAAATTTACGAACTTTTTCTAAATCTATGTCGTCTATGGATGTATCCGCCGCCGGATATGAATCCCATGAAACTTGAAGCGTTTGTATATTCATATCAGAAATTTCAACCGGTGTGAGCTGATGATTTGAATTTTTTACCCGCTTAAAATATCTTCCGCGAAACGCAATCGGTTTTACCGGATACTCCTGAACCGAAAATTCTAAAATTTCACAGCCTTTATACTCAATAACATCCGCATTCGGGATAATTGTCGGGGATGTTTTATTTTTAATTTCGTTTAACCATTGTTGGATACTTTCATTACCTATAGTAAAATTTTTTACAGGCGAACCGTCAGGAGAAACACCAAGCAGCACTTTGCCGCCTTTCGTATTTGCAAATGCCGATAACGTCTCAATAACTTCATCGTTAAAAGACTTCTTAAACTCCATATTTTGATTCTCTTTTTGCGGCAAATTGCTCACCTTAAACGGATGCGGAAGTTTTTTGTTTTTTCAAAATATGTACACAAATCTATAATACTCGTTTACATGGGACACAATGGATGAGAAATGTTACAAAATAAAAATCTGTTTTTAAAGGTTGATTGTTTAAGCAAAGCGCAAACTATTTAATAAATATCCAGTGTGCAGGTTTTTGCATACTGGATATTATTATGAGTTATTTTTTGTTAATTGTTTAATCGTTTTTCAAGCACCGTACAGAAAGCAATGCGTCACTCTTAGAAGAGCCGCTGCCAGGGGCGCTCAAATATATAGCCGACCCTTCCGCCCGTATATTGTGTGTCCGTGCGCGATCATCACCCACCTCCGTGGCATTCCACCAGTAGCCCCAACTGTCACCCATGGAAAAGCCGATACTTCCATCACCAGTATTACTGAATACACCTACTCCGCCAGGCAAAACCGCAAAGCCATAATCATCTGTACCATTCCAGTCTATTTCCCCATACCCATTATCCGGCCACACTGGCCAACCGTATTGTGATCTTAGTTTTTCACCTGCGACCATCCAACCGCCGACCTCTTCAAACAAATCACTATATTCTGCCTCTGTTGGCAAACGCCAACCAACCGGACAGGCGCTCATCGCATCATACCAATTATACAGCCTGCCATACTTCCAACAGTAAGATTCATCATCATCATAACAATAACTGTCAGCAGTTACATAATTAAGATTTTCCGCCATCCAAGTTTGTGCGCCTATTTTTACTGCACGGTAACTATTGCCGCCTTTATCGGTTACTAAACTATAATAATTAGCAGTGATCGTTGCATTTGAATTCAAAGTAATCTTTGAAATATGACTATTTTCGTAATCGAATACTGCGTCTCCATTCTCTACAGTCCATTTTCTAAAAATATAGCCGAGATTGGCGGCGGCCGATATGTCAATTGGTTTTCCGCCGGCAATTTGCATTGATCCTGTGTAGGTCGTACCGTTGACAATAATCCCGCCTGCATCGATACTTGGGTGGCGATTGATAAAAAGCGTATACACAATATCCCATTTTGCATAAAAGGTTGTATCGGACATTGGCATAAATGACACTCCGGCATTGAAGTTGGCTCCTGTGCCGGCTGGATTAGTATTCCACCCCGCGAATACGTGGCCGCTTCTTGTCAACCCGCTTCCGCTTGCAAGCGTTACGTTTATTCCCGAATTAACCCACTGCGTATCAGGTTCGATTCCAGTTCCGCCGTTAGGAAGATAAGCTATGTAATACCGCCGTACAAAGTTAGCCCTAATTGTTGCGTTACCGTTCAAAGTAACCGTTGTTGGCGTCTTATTTTCATTTTCAAATACCGCGTCGCCCTCTGTTACCGTCCAGTTCACAAACGCGTAGCGTGGATTAGTTGCAGCTTCAGCTCTTACTGTAATTGGCGTTCCGTAGGCGTAGCTTCCAGGTTCTTCGGGCTCGACTACAATGCCGCCAGTTGACGAGGTGATTTCAAGCGTATAAAGATTCGCGTCAAATTTAGCTTTAAGAGTTACGTTTTTAGTGATTTCTGTTGACGCATTGTATTCATCATCTTCATTAACCCATCCAACAAAAGTATGACCCGTTTTAGTTGGGGCGTCAGGGAAATTTTCCCCCATAGTGCTGCCGGTGTCAACAATAACAGGTGAAATCGTTTCTGGAGTTCCGCCGTCTGTGTCAAACGTCACTGTAAATTTCTTCACTTGATATTTGGCTTTAAGCGTTACGTCTTTAGTGATTTCTGTTGACGCATTGTATTTATTATCACCATCATACCACCCGTCAAAAGTATGACCCGATTTTGTTGGGGTATTTGAGGGGAAATTTTCCCCCATAGTTTTACCGCTGTCAACAGTAACGGGTTCAATCGTTTCAGAAGTCCCGCCGTCTGCGTCAAATGTCACTGTAAATTGTTTCAGATATTTAGCTTTAATCGTTACATTCTTAGTGATTACTGTTGACGCATCGTATTTATTATCTTCTCCATCATACCACCCATCAAAAGTATAACCGGTTTTAGTTGGGTTTGAAGGAAACTTTTCTCCCATAGTTTTACCGGTGTCAACGGTAACAGATTCAATTGTTGGAGTTCCGCCATCCGTATCAAACGTCACAGTATATTTTTTCAATTCAAATTTAGCAGTAAGCGATCTGTCGTTATCCATCTTAACTGTCACAGTATTCTCTTTTGACTCTGACGCTCCAGACCAACCAACAAAATTATAACCCGTATTTGGCGTGGCCGTTACGTTAACTGATTGACCTGATTCATAAGTTCGTCCGCTCGGTGGATCAACTGTACCGCCGTCTTCAGGTTCACTGCTTGTTGTAAGCGTGTACTTGGTGGTAGATGTTCCGCCCTCTCTCCATTGCGCTCTAAGCGTTACGTTTTGGGTGATTAGCGTTGACGAAGTATAATATGACGCCCCATCCGCGTAATACCAACCGTCAAACGAAAAACCTGTTTTGGTTGGGGCTGAGGGGAAATTTTCCGTTCCAATAGCTTTACCAGTGTCCACTACAATAGGTGAAATTGTTGACGGAGATCCGCCGTCTGTGTTAAACTGTACTGTAAATCTTTTAACTTGATATTTAGCTTTTAGCGTTACGTCTTTAGTGATTACAGTTGACGAATCGTATTTGTTATCTTCATCAAACCATCCATCAAAATTATAACCCATCTTCGCCGGATTTGACGGTAATTTCTCCCCCATAGTTTTACCGGTATCAACGGTAACGGATGAAATCGTTTCTGGAGTTCCGCCGTCTGTATCAAATCTCACTGTAAATTGTTTCAGTTTAAATTTAGCTTTTATCGTTACGTTCTTGGTGATTACTGTTGATGAGTCATATTTTTTATCTTCATCAAACCAACCGTCAAATATAAAACCAGTTTTCTTAGGATCTTCAGGAAATTTTGTCCCCATAGTTTTACCGCTGTCAACCGTAACTGATGAAATTGCTTCAGGAGTACCACCGTCTGTATCAAATCTCACCGTAAATGCTGTCAGTTTAGGTTCGCATGGTTCATCCGATATAGCATATTTGCCGTTAATACATCTCTCCTCAACGTTTCCGTCTTTGCTGCCGCCAACGCATTCCTCAACAGCCGGGTCATATTTATTACCGGCGCATTTTGGAACAGCTTTGCCATCGTAACAAAACTCTGTCTTATAATCAACACGATTGCCGTCGCTGCAATTATCAGGCGTCTGCGTGCAAAAGCATAAGAAAAGTACTGTAAAGCAAAAAAGATATTTGTACCATCTGCCCAAACTCAACGAAGACTTTTTTAAATTAACCATTTGTCAATCTCCCAGGAAATGTGTTATCCCCAGGAAATGTGTTATCCCCAGGAAATGTGTTATCC
>Ga0123356_10001420_pt1 | contig 26498 bp, 24 predicted proteins | sample TergutEmb28metaG_2_FD_92546 | JGI IMG/M metagenome (GOLD analysis project Ga0123356, IMG submission 92546) | Embiratermes neotenicus P3 segment gut microbial communities from Petit-Saut dam, French Guiana - Emb289 P3 | ecosystem: Host-associated > Arthropoda: Insects > Digestive system > Gut ...
CTGTGCCATTTCCTTATTTGCAATTATTACTTCCCGGTTATAATCACCAAGCTCTGTACGGATACCACGCTTTTCCATTTGAAAAGCCTGTACTCCAAGATGGATAGTCGGAATATCTTTAATCGAACCTATTCCGGATTCTCATGACACGGGCTTAGAATCTTTACCCGCAATTGCTTCAACTCCCAGACCTACTGTGGATGATGTTAATCAGTCCATAGAATCGAATGTAGATAATATATATATCTTACATGATGATAATGTTATGACAGACTTACTAATAACTGAAGGAGAAGGAGCAAGATTGCATTTAAGAATTGAACCGTTTATTACAGAAACAGAGATTCTATGGGAGAGCAGCGACCCTAATGTTTTAACAATTACCAGCAATCCAACAGAAAATAGTATTTATATCCATGGTCTTCGTTCAGGATACGCAACTATTTCCGTCAGAGTAAACAATTCTGTTGAAACATGTATAATATATGTTTCAGAAAACATAACACATGCTCCTCTTCCTGCTGCTCACAATCCGTTAAGCGATACAATCCAAAATACAACTAACCATGTACACCTCACAGCAACATGGAACGAGGGTCAGTATAGAGGGAAAAGTACTGTTTTTGAAAGAGTGGAAGGTTCCAGCCAGTGGACAATGGAGAGTCGTTCGGGTGGTGTATCGCCAATAGATGCGGGTATTTCGTATGAAAACGGAGTTCTGACTATAATAGTTTCAGGGCAATCACCTTGGTATTACTATTTTCAAGAAGACGGCACAGGATATATGATACACCCCGATGGCACAACACGGGAAAATTTCACATGGAGTGCTAACAACGCAACTAATTCTGACTTCATTTTACCCTTTAGCTCAACACGTTTGTTAACAGATGATGATTTAAAAGATTTATCAAAAGAGAATCTCAGAATTGCAAGAAATGAAATATATGCACGTTATGGCTATCAGTTCAGCAGTCAAGATTTGCAAAATTATTTTAATAATAAATCATGGTACACCAATTTAACAAAGCTTCCTAACGGCACAGCACCATCTTTTTCTACATTAGAATATTCAAACTTAACATTAATATTGGAATACGAAGCGAGGGGGTAACCTTTGCAGTATCTCTAACTCATACACTCCGTATACAAAACCCCCCGCACCTTAACGCTGAACTCTCCGGAACAGCTCGGCAGGGGGAATTACTTGTAAGTGAATACTAGTACAAAGTATTGGAAAAGTAAAGTATTATTTGTGTAATTACAATGTTGAAGTAATAACCGTTAAATAATCCCCGACCAGATGATGTTTATTGTGTTGAACATGATTCTTTTGTGCCATGTGTATAAATCATAAAATTTACCTTCCTTTGTTAAGTTTAAAAGGAGTTGTATCATTATGATACAACTCCTTAAATATAAGGATAATTATACCTTTTTGATATCTAACTTTCGTGTCTTGGGCTTTTTTTGACGAGCTCGCAGGCCTGGCTCATGATGGTCATGAAGTCGATTTTGTTTTGAGGTTCAAATTCTTCGTCCATCTGTGCATATAATGCGCCTTTGTCGGTTACTACGTATTTTGGTTTTAAAGTATTCATCATGATTGCCATTACATCAAGACGGCATGTGTCGCATTGACATACATCGGCCTTAGGGTACCATTGGTCCATGTAGATTTTTACGGCTTCTTCGGTGTAGTTTCTTAAATATTTCATTACTTTTGCCTTTCTCTATGATACAAGTTCAATTGCTTTGCTTGCTGCGGAACCTGCATCGGGGGTGTATGCGTCTGCGCCGATTTGGTCGGCAAAATCCTGAGTGACCGGAGCGCCTCCTATCATTATCTTCACCTTGTCTTTATAACCGCCTGCATGAATTGCTTCAACAGTGTTTTTTAATGATTCCATTGTTGTAGTAAGAAGTGCAGAAGCACCGACGATTTTACAATCGGGATGTTCATTTAATGCTTCGACAAATTTTTCGGGAGGAACATCAACACCAAGGTCAATTACCTCAAAACCTGATGATTCAACCATTAGTGCTACAAGGTTTTTGCCGATATCATGCAAGTCACCTGCAACTGTGCCGATAATAAACTTGCCGAGCTTACCGAGGCTGCCGCTCTTTAGGTGCGGGCGGAGAATCTCTACACCTTTTTTCATGGTTTTTGCCGCTACCAGCATTTCGGGAACAAAAACCTCGTTTGCCTGGAATTTTGCTCCGATATTTCCCATTGCGGCAACCATGCCGTCATCAAGAATCGAGTTCGGATTTTCTCCGGAATCAATTGCATCCTGAACCAGTTCCTCTATAAGTTTTACTTTGCCATTCTCAATGGCGGTTGCTATTTCCTGTACCTTTGACATATGAGTTGAACTCCTTTGCGGATTGTCTTTAGATAATTATACAATAAAACAAGGGTCGAATGCAATTAATTATAATCGGCAAATAAATAAAATAATATATCTATTTTTCGAAAATACCCTCTCTGTATGCTGAAACGTATTCTGCACAGAAATCATCATGGCCGAGCATTGCTTCTGCGGCAAGAATCACTCCCCTTAAATCCTTGTTAAGCGGGTCGAGTACGGCACTGTCCATTCCCGCATTAATTGCAAGCACGGCAAATGCCTGATTTACAAGGCGGCGGACGGGGAGATTGTATGATATGTTCGAAATCGCCCCTGAAATATGCACCTTGGGAGATGCTTTCTTTATGTGCTTCATAACATCGAGAATCATAAATGCACCTTCGCCGTCGTCTGTTGTGCAAAGCATTTCCACGGCAGGGTCAACATGGATGCGGTTTTCGGCGATTCCGTAAAAAGCGGCTTTTTCCATTATTGTTTCAAAAACTTCAATCCGTTTTTCGGCTGTTTTTGGTATCCCTGTATCATCGCAAAGAAGTGCCATAATGTGCCACTTGGAATTTTCGGGTTTTGCAAGAACAGGAAATGCTGTATCGATTTTATTGCCTTCACCCGAGACGGAGTTAAACATCCCCGGTTTATTGCAAAGCGGCATCGAGTCAATGAGCACCTGTACATCAGGGGAATCAATAGAAATCGGACAGTCGGTGACGCTTTGGATTGCATTAATCATCCATTCCATTGTTTCAAGTTCGTTTTCAATAACAGACGCACAGCAGTCAATAAAATCAACCCCCGAATCCGCCTGACGTTTTGCAAGGTCCTTTATATAATCCTCATCCTTTGCTTTTATCGCTTCAGCGCAAGAGGGGATTGAACCATTTAATTTTTCTGCGATTAAAATCATGCTGTGGAAACTCCTTTATTTCTTATCTATTAAAGTCATGCCGGGGCATGTTAATAGATTCTTTCTTATCTATTAAAGTCATGCCTTAGGTATTCTTTGTTATCTGTTGATTTTACTGCGGCTTGTACAACATGTGATACAAGGACGGATGTTGTCACGGTCCCTACACCGCCGGGAACCGGTGTTATTGCAGCAACAATCTTTTCTGCCTCATCGAACCTGACATCACCGCAAAGCTTGCCTTTTTCTTCATTCCAGTGAATTCCGACATCTATGACAATCTGACCTTCGCTTAAATAATCTTTAGTAATGCTCTCAGACTGCCCCGATGCAACAATAAGAATTTCGGCGTTTCGGGCTATTGCTTCAATATCCGCAGTGCGTGTATGGCAAACAGTGATTGTTGCATGCCTTCCCATCAGCATCATTGCAACGGGTTTCCCCACAACAAGGCTGCGCCCGATAATAACAGCACGTTTTCCCTTGCAATCTATATTATAGTGGTCGAGTATTTCCATACATGCTTCTGCCGTACAAGGTGCAAACCCGTTGTTGCTTCCCGTAAAAACACCGGCGAGTGAGGCATCGGTAATTCCGTCTATGTCTTTTTCGGGTTTTAAAATCAAACGGACCGCTTCATCGGAAAGGTGAGCGGGTAAAGGACGAAAAAGAAGTACACCATGCACGCAGTCGTCGTTATTAAGCTCCACGATGCTTTGCATTAATTCATCCTGCTTGACATTTTCAGGCAGAACAATACTTTTTACCGCTACTCCGACAGCGGAGCAACGTTTGATTGCGGTTTTTTCATATGATATATCATCGGCTTTTTCACCGACACGGACTATTGCAAGTACAGCAGTTACACCTTTGTTTTTTAAGGCTTCCACCTGTGTAATTGCTTTTTTATTTATGGAATCAACAACATCCGCACCTTTTAATATATCAGCCATTATAACTTATACCTTTCAAAATACTGTAAATAGATTATTCTTTATTTCGTAATTTATCTGTGACGAAATTAAAAATATCATCTGCCATAATGCAGTATTTGCCTAATATCGCATCTGCCTCCGCTTCAATGCTTCTTGCATAATTATCATCTTTCATTGATTGAGTATTGATGTAAACGTTTAAGCTTGCTCCCTGCAGGGCTGCTTTACAGAACGTAACTCCGACACCCGCATCGCTGAGTGCCAAAGCGCTGCCTTTCTGTGCAAAACCGTCGTGCAGCTCAATCATTCTGGCACATAACCGCATAATGTCCATCGGGACAGTACAAGCAATCCGCAGAGCATCTTCCATCACCTGCTCCCGCATAGGGTCATCCTTTGGTATCGCATATGCTTTTGAAAGCGGTTCGAATACAACGGCATCCTCGTCAATAAGCCGTAAAAGTTCCTTTTGAATCGCTTGTGTTTTTCTCAGAAGCTCATTAATATCTGCTTCCACTCCTGCATATTTTTGCTTTCCTGTGGTAAGATTTCCTACCATTGCTCCAAGTGCTGCTCCGACAGCTCCGACAAGAGCGCAGGCACCGCCTCCGCCCGGGACAGCGGCTTTCGACGAAAGCACGTCAACAAACTCATTGCAGGGGATATTTACAAATGTCATTTTTTATACTCCTTGTGCAGCCGTTATTGATAAACCATAAAACAATAGATACACTAAAACAGTCCGGATACTCTTCCTGTTTCCGTATCGACATCGATGCGCCTGTATGCAGGGTTTGAGCCTGTTCCGGGCATCATGCTTATTTTACCCGCCATCGGGCAAAGGAACTTCGCACCGCCGTATACAAGAATATCCCGTATCGGCAGTCTCCAACCCTTCGGTACTCCTTTAAATGCCGGTTCATGAGAAAGTGAAAGGTGAGTTTTAACCATCATAGTCGAGTAGTCGGCATAAGCCGGGTCATTTTCAAACTGCTCTGCCTTTTTTTCGGCAAGCGGAGCCCAGTCAACCCCTTCGGCACCGTAAACCTCTTTTGCAATTACCTCAACACGCTGACGCAAGGGCATGGACAGGTCGTAAAGATATGTAAGCTCGGTCGGCTCCTCACATGCCTCGGCAACGATTTCCGCAAGCTCCAATGCGCCTTCACCGCCGCTTTTCCAATGATCACTGACAGCACATCGGACATTCTGCTCTGAGCATAGTTTTTTAAGCAATGCAATTTCCTCGTTTGTGTCCGAATGAAACTTATTGATGCAAACAACGGGATTAATACCGGATTTTTTAACGGTATCAACATGATGGAAAAGATTGTTTGTGCCTTTTTCGAGCAGCTCAAGATTTTGCTCCGTATACTCCTTCGGCAGCGGCTGTCCCGGAAGAACTGCAGGACCGCCTCCGTGCATTTTTAGAGCGCGGATTGTTGCAACTAAAACGGAAACATGCGGCTTTAGCCCGGATAAACGGCATTTTACATTCCAGAACTTTTCGAAGCCTATATCAGCTGCAAAGCCGGACTCGGTTACATGATAATCAAATAATTTAAGCGCAAGCCTGTCTCCGATTATTGAAGACTGACCTATTGCGATATTGGCAAAAGGTCCTGTGTGAATCAGACAGGGCTGATGTTCAACGGTATAACAAAGCGTTGGATTGATGGTATTTCTCATCCACGCCGTCATCGCACCGTCTACTTCAAGGTCGGCGGTTGTGACGGGTTCTCCGTTTTTATTATAAGCAACAATAATATTCCCGATACGCTGACGAAGGTCTTTTAAGTCGGTTGCAACCGAAAGAATAGCCATAAGCTCGCTGCCGACGGCTATACCGAATTTCGAATCCATTTCAAATCCGTTTCTTTCACCTTTGCCGAGACCTATTTTGATGCTGCGCAAGCCCTGTGCACAAAAATCAATAACCCAGCCAAGCTCAACACGCTCCGGGTCAATATCAAGACGTTTTATGCCTATTTCAGCGAGTTTTTCGTCATCATAATTACGCTCATGCTGCATACGTGCATTAAGTGCAACCATAGCAAGATTATGAGCGTTCATGATATCGTTTATATCACCGGTCAAACCGAGTGAAAATTCCGTCATAGGAATTAACAGCGCATTTCCGCCGCCTGCGGCTGTACCCTTAACATTCATTGTCGGTCCGCCCGACGGCTGACGCAGACAACCGCCTACGTTTTTGCCAAGCTTACCAAGCCCCTGGATAAGACCGAGTGATGTTGTCGATTTACCCTCTCCGAGAGGGGTGGGGGTTATTGCTGTAACTTCAATAAACTTACCGTCGGGTTTATCCTTCAGACGGTTCATTATTTTAATAAAATCAAGCTTTGGTGTTTTGCCGTAGGGAATTATTTCATCGGGTAAAAGTCCCATCAATTTGCGAAAATGCTCAACATCGGGGAGAGTCTTCTCCGCTTCTTCGGCTATCTGCCAGTCTTTGTAAATAGTCGGGTCAAGCACGGTCAGTTACCTCCTGTATTATAATTATCCTTCGGCATTCACTCTTTCATCTTTATTTTTGTCCTTGGATTTCCCTGCGTTATTGCAACTGTTGGCTTTGTTAGCTGCTGCCGCTGCTTTAAGTTCGGCTATTTCTTTTTCTTTTAATGCAATTTTTTCATGAGATGAAGTGATTTCCTGGATAATCTGTCTGAATTCGGAATTTTCATCATCCTTGAATTTATTATAGTATTTTGTCCCAAGCTCAACGCTTAGGCGTCTGATTGTTGCCTTATCGTTGACAATACCTGCTCTGAGCTTTGTTTTTCTCGCAAGAATTTTGGTTTTTTCCTCGGCGGTTTTGTACACATCCACCGATGCGTCTGCAAATGTCCCAAGTGCGTCTTTTGCTTTCTTTTTTAAGTCATCATAGTTTGCCATTTATATGTCCTCCTCATCATTTTCGTCTTGTACTTCTTCATTTGTTACTCCGTCGAGTGCGGTAAGGTCCTCGGTTGATTCGTCTTCACTTATATCTTCATCAATATTGTCTTCATTTAAATTATCATCGTCTTCAGGGTCATCATATTCGGTATCATCATCATTGCTATCGTCAGCGCGGTCATCATCCAACGAAACATCAGATTCTGTTTTTGAACCTTTGAAGTGATTAAACAGAAGTATTCCGATTGCAGCCAAAAATGATGCGGCGGCAAGCCATTGAGATGCGCGGAGCTGTGTTCCCCATATCATTAAGCTGTCTGTTCTTAAGCCTTCAATCATAAATCTGCCGAGACCATACCAGGCGACATAGAAAAGAAAATATTGACCGGGATATTTTGTCTTTGATTTCTTTGAAAAAATATGCATTACCAGAAGACCACAAAGGTTCCACAAGGATTCATAAAGAAATGCAGGATGGTAGTATTTTGTGGTTCCGCCGATTGTTAAACCCATTTTCCACGGAAGGTCTGTTTCTACGCCGAAAGCCTCGCGGTTGATAAGATTGCCCCATCTGCCGACAGCCTGACCGATGAATAAACCGAAACCGGCAGCATCAAGAAGTGAACCAAGCTTGATTTTCTTAAAATGACTGTAGAGAATAAATACCAGACCGGAAGCTATAATTCCGCCGTATACGGCAAGCCCGCCGTCTCTGAATCTGAGAATATTGCCCCACTGACCCGGTGCAAAAAAACTGTTAAAATTAAAGAGCATATAATACAGTCTTGCTCCGAGAAGACCGCAGGGGATAGCGATTAGGACAAGGTCGAGAATGTTATCCTTCGTCAGACCGAAGAGATCCCTGCGTTTTATCAGATAAAGGGCTGCAAGAACATACCCTGCTGTTATCAACAGCCCGTAGTAATAAATATTAAGCCCGAAAACAGTGAAGTATCTTGGAATGTCCAAAACGAAACCATCACCGAACATAGGGAATGTGATTGGAGAACTGCTCAATTCAACACCTCATTTAATTGGATTTATTATAGAAATAGCCATGTTGTCGGAGACTAAATTCTTTGATATGAATTCGGATATATCGTCAACTGTCAGCTTTGAGAGAATAACAGGTGCGGTAAACGGGTCAAATCCTTTGAAATGACCTTCCGAGATGCTTGCAGCAAGAACGCCGAACGAGTTTAAAGCTCTGATGTGACTGCCGATTGCAGCCTTCTTGATACGCTCAAACAATGCGGTGTCCGGTCCGTGTGAAAGTAAATTACTCAGTTCTTTTTTCAACTCTGCGAAAACACGTCCGGGGTCTCGTGTTTCTCCGCCGAACATAGTATAAGCGACACCGGCTGTTGAGTCAAATGAAGCAGAGAAATCGGCATTAATTAAACCCTCGGCATATAGTCTGTGATAAAAAGGTGATGAATGTCCGCAAAGCAGCTCAAGAGCGATTGCGCTTATAACCTCAAGCCTTAAAACATCCTGTCCGTGTGCTCCCGGGGTAAGCTTGCAGCCTGCAAGAAAAATAGGGAGACTGACTTCCATTTCTTTTGAAATGTTTGCAGTTACCGGAGAAAGACCTTCCTTCGTGCCATAATCACGCAGAGGGATTTCACTCTTTTCCGTCGGGAGAATTTTTTCTGCAATATCATAAACCATGGAAGGGTCAACGTCACCGACAACACAAAGCGCCATATTTGACGGAGCGTAAAATACTTTGTGACAGTCATAAAGAGTATTTGCAGTAATTTTCTTGATACTTTCAACTGTTCCCGCAACCGAATCCCGTACTGGATTTTCTTTAAAAAGTGACTTAAGAAGCCCGTAATAAAGGTTAAAATCGGGGTCATCCTCAACCATACGGATTTCCTGGTCAATGATTCCCTGTTCCTTTTCAACACTTTCTTTAGTAAAATAAGGTACAGAAACAAAATCCAGAAGTATTTCGAGATTTTCGGAAAAATCATCTATACATTCAAAATAGTATGCCGTAATATCCGATGCCGTATATGCATTCGGGGAAGCACCATTGGCGGAAAGCCTTTCAAGAGCGTTGCCATCCTCCGTATCAAATAATTTATGCTCGAGGAAATGCGCAACTCCCGCAGGAGTATCGGTCCATTTTCCGGCAAGCTGGAAACGTCTGTCAACACCGCCGTAATCGGTAGCAAAAAAAGCATATTTTTTATGGAAGCCGGGCTTGGGTACAACAAAAACCGGAAGCCCGTTCGGGAGCTTTGCGGTGTATAGCCGTTCATTTATTTCTTTATATTCATTTAATTTCATATTGAATTATCCTCCGTAAAATCCAATCCGCACAGGAAATAAACGGAATCAAGCTTAACTCCGGAGGCAATATCAATAACATCGCGGATAGTGACAGCCTCTATCATATCACTTATATCAACCGGGTCATAACTGACCGACGCAACAACAGTGTCAAAATACAGCTCCTCCAGACCGCCGGGTCTGTCCAAAGCGGATTTGATTGATGTAATAACAGAACGCTTTGCGGCAGTGTACTCCCAGTCGCTTATATCTCCGTTTTTAATATTTTCAAGTTGAATGAGAATTTCATCCAAAGCAGTATTGAAGTTGGCAAACTCCACTCCCGATGAAACAAGCATAACTCCCTTATGTTTATCTGCCATAGAGCTTGCATAGTAACAAAGTGATAATCTTTCACGGACATTAAGAAACAGCTTTGATGAAATAGTACCGCCGTAAATTGCATTAAACATCATCAGAGCGGGGTAATTCGGGTTTTTCATAGTATCGCCGATTCTGAAACCTACAGTAAGCTTGCCCTGTGAAACATCGAGCTTCTCTTTAAAATGACGGGGTGTATCCGAAACAGGGGAGTAAATGATGTTAGTAACAGGAAGACCTGCTTCTTTACGTCCGGGGAGAGGTGCAAGAGCAGACATAAGTGCTGCTTTGACCCTTTCAAAGTCTGCAGAGCCGCAGTAAAAAATTTCAATCCTTGAATTTCTTACTATTTCATTATACCTTGCTGTCAGAGACTCTGCGGTAATTTCCGCAGCTTCGCTTTCATTTCCAAGCTTACTGATACCATATGCTTCACCGGCACACATTTCTTCAAGAAGCCTGTCGACTGCATAACCCCGCTTATCATTGATAGCAGCGCGTATATCGTCAATAAGATTTGATTTTTCGCTTTCGGTATAATCACTGCAGAAATTTCCGCCGGGCATGTAAGGATTTAACAGAATATCCCCGACAATACCGACAGCCCGTTCAAGTACGCTTTCTCCGCCCGGGATATAACGGTCATCGGGAAAATCGCAATAAAGTCCGACAGACTGTATTTCACCCTTCTTCCGTACAATCGGCTCAAGGCGTACACCATATAATTCATCGAGCGCAGCAGAGATACTCTCCATATCGGGAAGGTTTTTTGAACCTCTGCGCAGTACTCTTGGCAAAAGCGCATTTGCTGCTGCGGTTTCATGAGAAAGTCCGCATAACATATTTACTGTTATACAGCCCGATTTGAATTTATCTGTATTTATACATGTAAAAAACACACCGGGCAGCAATTCTGATTTATGCACTGAGTGCAGACTGATAAAACTCAATTTAATCATTACCATCCTTTATATTGCTAAAAAAACGAAGCTTTGGTATTGTATCATTAAATAAAATCGTTTACAAGGGACGAATATATGATTGGGGTGCGTTATGATTAAAAAGAGAACAAGCTTGTTGTTTGCTGTAATGTGTTTGATGACCGGGTGTTCATTTGGATGCTCTGCTGATGAACCGGCTGAAATGAGGATTGTTACCGGTGATGAAGCAAGGGAAATCCATGCTTCAAGTAATAAGGCGGTTTTGCTTGATGTGCGGACACAAGAAGAATTTGATAACCAAAGTATACCGGGTTCAATTTTAATTCCGTACGATGAGCTTGAAACCAGACTTTCCGAGCTTCCCGATAAAAATGCGGAAATAATAATCTTCTGCAGAGCAGGACGGCGCAGTGCAATCTCAGCAGAAATCTTAGCAAATAACGGATACAAAAAAGTCTACGACATGCAGATTATTGGCTACTGGTGGGAGTAGATTCTTTTTTCTCAACCCAAATATTATATCCGACCACTGTAAGCAGGATTATAACACCGCCTGCAAGAGCAAACATACCGGGTATTTCGAGCTCGGGGAGAAATCCCAAAAGACCTGCAAGCATTACCCACACCGGATTTAAAATCGGCTCTATTGCAGAGATAAGACATGCAAGCAGGGCCGATGTCTTTTTTATGCCCTTTGAAAAGAAAATATAGGCAAAGCCGACCTGAACAACACCGAGAATAATAACTGCAACCCACGCTCCGATATCGGCAGTAACCTCGGTAACGGCAAAAGGAAGGCCGATGCAGGAATTAATCAGAAACCCAAGAAACAAAGCATCCTCGGGACTTGTGTCCTCTCTTTTATTGCAAACATACACCCCCGCCATGGAAAGCCCGGAAACAAGTGCCATAACATTACCCCAAAAAGCACCCGTGTCAAGATTTTCGGCAAAGAATAACATCATCCCCAAAAGAGTAAGCAAAACTGCAATAACAGCACTTACTGTTGGCTTTTTGCGGTAAAAAATCAGGTAAATCAAAATAATAAAGACAGGTGCTGTAAACTGAAGCAAAATAGCCGCCGCAGCAGTTGTGAGTTTATTGGCAAAAACATACATAACAGTAGTTGAAGACAGGCAAAGAGCGGTCATAACATTACCAAGCGTAAACTCCACCTTGAAGCTGCGCCTGTAAATAACAAAAACCAGAGCCGCAAGAACAGCCCTGATACCAACTATACTCATAGCACTCCAAGGGATAAACTTAATAAACAAACCACCAAAGCTCCAGCATATCGAAGCCAATGCAATAAACATCGGCCCTTTTCTGTTTGATTCTTTAGACAAATCCATAAAAACACCTTTTAGATTAATAGTGTGAGCCGGTAGTAATATATTTGTTTATGACAAGCGAAGCATGGACGCGGAGCGCACGAGTTATTCGCAAGGATGCGGATTCGAGTGAAAAATAAACAAATATATTACTACCGGCTCACACGTATATTATAATACAAAAATCCAGCCATCATACTACCACGTAAATACAGGTATTGGAATAAAATTTTGACATTTAAGCCGATTTACTGTATATTGACTGTAATTGTTTTAAGGAGAAATACTTGATGTCAGCAGAGTTGACCCTGTACAGCGAATTTATCAGCAAGCATGCCGATGCGCTTCTTGGACAAATTAAAGTGGATAAAAAGCAACCTGCGCTCCATGATGTAAAGTGGGGGCTTAGAAATGCAGACGGTACAGGCGTTATGGCAGGTGTTACAAGAATCGGCAGCACACAGGGTTATTATATGCGCGACGGCGTCAAAACAGCAATGGACGGTGAGCTCTATTACCGCGGAATTAACGTAGAGAGCATTGTAGACGGCTTTCTTGGTGAAAACAGGCCGGGATTTGAAGAAACCGCATATTTACTTATACTGGGTAAGCTTCCGAATAAAGCAGAGCTTGAAACATTCCGTCTTATGCTTGAAGATTACCGTGAGCTTCCGAAAGGCTTTACGGAAAATATGATTCTCCCTGCGCCAAGTGTAAATATTATGAATAAAATATCCCGAAGCATACTTGCACTTTATTCATATGACGAATCTCCCGAAACCGATGAACGCAACTTTGAAAGCGAGCTTGCAAAAGCACTGAAGCTGCTTGCATGCTGCCCGATAATAGTTGCGCATGCTTATGCTGCAAAACGCCATTACTTCGACGGAGAAGGCTTATATCTCCACATGTCGCAGCAGGGATATTCCATGGCGGAGAATTTCTTACATTCCGTACGCCGTGACAACAGCTTTACCGAGGAGGAAGCAAAACTTCTTGATTTATGTATGGTTCTGCAAGCCGAACACGGAGCAGGCAATAACTCGGCGTTTGCATGCAGGGTACTGACATCAACGGGAACAGACATATACTCGGCAATTTCATCTGCGGTCGGTTCATTAAAAGGGCCGCTTCACGGCGGAGCAAATGAAAAAATAATGGAAATGTTTTCGTATGTAAAAAATGAAGTAAGCAACTGGAAAGATGAAAATGAAGTTTCCGCATACCTCGATAAAATACTGCGGAAGGAAGCAGCACTCGGAGACGGGCTGATATACGGAATGGGGCATGCAGTATACACTATTTCAGACCCGAGAGCGGTAATACTGAAAAGACTTGCACGGACTCTTGCGGATAAAAAAGATATGCTCGATGAGTTTGAACTGATGGAAACAGTAGAAAAACTGGCACCATACGCACTTGCAAGAGCAAAAGGAAAAAAAGGTAAAGCGGAAATCTGCGCAAATGTTGATATGTACTCAGGATTCGTATATAAAATGCTCGGAATACCGCAGGAGCTGTTTACACCGCTTTTTGCCGTAGCAAGAATGGCGGGATGGTGCGCACACAGGCTTGAAGAAGCATGGGGCGGAGGAAAAATCATAAGACCGGCATATAAGGCGATTGCACTTGACGAGGATTACATACCTCTGTCGGAGCGGCAATAAGTAAATCAAAAGCAAATTAACTTAGTTAATAATATATAAAAATAAAGATAATTATATTTAAAGGGGAATACTACTATGTCAAACAGAATTTTTACATCGGAATCGGTAACGGAAGGACATCCGGACAAGGTATGCGATCAGGTTTCTGACGCAGTTCTTGATGCATTGCTTGCAGGCGACAAAGCATCCCGCGTAGCCTGTGAAACAATTTGTACAACAGGTCTTGTACTTGTTATGGGTGAAATCACATCCGATACATATGTCGATATACCGCAGGTTGTGCGCGACACAGTCAAGGATATCGGATATATTAAGCCCGAGCTTGGGTTTGATTACAAAGGTTCGGCGGTTATAACAACAATAGATGAACAAAGCCCTGATATTGCAATGGGTGTAGACAGTGCTCACGATGACTCCGATGATAAGGGCGCAGGTGACCAGGGAATGATGTTCGGGTTTGCCTGTGATGAAACACCCGAGCTTATGCCTGCTCCGCTTTCATTTGCACATGCTCTTACACTTAAGCTTGCGGACGTCAGAAAAAGCGGAGAACTTGCATTTGTCAGACCTGACGGAAAAAGCCAGGTTACGGTTGAATATGACGAAAACAGGAATGTTATAAGTGTCCCCGCAGTTGTAGTTTCAACTCAGCATGACCCCGACATTGAAATCGGAAAACTGCGCGAGGCAATTACAGAATGTGTTATTAAACCGGTCATTCCCGCAAATCTTATGACAAAGGATACAAAAATATATGTCAACCCGACAGGGCGTTTCGTTATCGGCGGTCCGGTCGGAGACTCGGGACTTACAGGACGCAAAATCATCGTTGATACATACGGCGGATACGCAAGTCACGGCGGCGGTGCATTCTCGGGAAAAGACCCGTCAAAGGTTGACCGCAGCGCAGCATACATGGCACGTTATGTAACGAAAAACGTAGTAGCGGCAGGACTTGCAAAAGCATGTCAAATTGAACTTGCTTATGCAATCGGCGTTGCACAGCCGGTTTCGGTACATATTGATACAAGAGGTACAGGCGTATTTTCCGACCAGAAGATTGCCGATATCGTAACCGAAATTTTTGATTTCAGACCGTCAAAAATTATCCAAAAGCTCGATCTGCTCAGACCGATATATAAAGCAACCGCTTCCTACGGACATTTCGGTCGTGAAAATGAAGGCTTCCCATGGGAAAAACTCGACATGGTTGATAAATTGAAGGGTTATTTATAAATCATAAAATAATGATTAACAATAATAGGGGACAGGTGTCTGCGGACAACGAAGGAATAATCGAAGGCCGCAATGCCGTAACCGAAGCTCTGCGCTCCGGTGTAAATATCGATAAGGTTTTTATTATCAAGGGAGAGACCGATCCGGCAATAAGGCATATCGCAGGAGCGGCACGCTCTGCGGGTGCCGCAGTTGTGGAAACGGATAAGCGTAAGCTCGACTCTATGAGCCTGACAAAATCACATCAGGGCGTCATAGCCGCAGCATCCTTTACAGACTACGTTTCAATTGACGATATTCTTGAAAATGCAGCTAAACGAAACGAAAAACCGCTGATAATAATATGTGACGAAATATCAGACCCCCATAACCTTGGTGCTATTATAAGAACCTCTGAAGCAACAGGTGTCCACGGTGTTATAATTCCAAAAAGAAGAAGTGCCGGAATCAATGCAACGGTTGCCAAAGCATCAAGCGGTGCTGTATTTCATACAGCAATTGCGAGAGTCACAAATATAACAGCAGCAGTTAAAGAGCTTAAAAAAGCAGGGGTTTGGGTGGTTGCAGCTGCACCTGACGGAGAGTCATCGCTCTGGGAACACGATTTTAAGGACGCAACCGCAATAGTGATAGGCTCCGAAGGAACAGGTATAAGCCGCCTTGTCGGCGAAAACTGTGATTATACAGTCAACATACCCCTAAGCGGAAAGATTTCATCATTAAATGCTTCTGTTTCAGCTGCCGTGCTGCTTTTTGAAGCGGTACGCCAACGAGGCTGATTCACGGTTACGAAAGCATATACCCGGCTTCGATAGAATATACCCGGCTGCAAAACGTATATCCCGATAAATTATAATGAGAGGAGGTGTCCTGATGTCCGACGAATTCAATGAGTTTGAAGAAAACAGCGGCTCCGACGGGTTTTCATTTGAATCAATACTCGCAGAAGTAAAAGGTTCGGCATTTATTAACGGGGAAAAAAGGACACCGCCCGATCTTCTGCAGGAAAAAGCAGACAGGATTCTAAGAGAGGCTGCAGAAATGTCAGCCGCCTCAAGTACGGAAATACCGCCGTTAAATACGCAAGGGACAATATCAACCGCAACACAAAGAACGGAAATATCCGATGACCCCTTTACCGACCCGTTTCTAATGCAGGAAAATGATAATATTCCCGGGCAAACCGATCAAAATCTATACCTGTCCGAAGAAGAGAAAACAAAGCAGGAACAGATCCAATACGCAAGGCAGGCATATCAAACACAACAGGATTATCAGCTGCACAGGGATCAGCAAATGCAGCAGCCCGATTTTGAACCTGAGTTTTCTGATACAGATGATTTACCGATGATTGTGACTCCGCTTGAAGGAGAGCTAGAGCCCGGAAAAGAGGACGCAAGATTTGTGACAGTCGGTTCGGAAATCGGTGTAACACAGCCCGAAGCTTCGATGTATGCCTCATCGGATACAGGTGAGTTTGGTTCAATGAATTCCCGTATGGGAACTATTGCGCAGGGTCAACAAGCCGATCAGGGCAATATGTTTTACGACCAGTTCAGCGATGATTCATATAGTGAGCAAAATCAGGATACAATTATCCACAGACCCGATGAAGGGCCATTACAAGAGCAGAGGCCTTCATTTAAATCAAGATTTGGCTTCGGAAAAAGCGACACGGGAAATGAATACGGCGATACCGGCCTTTATGAGGATGAAGACTCGGAGTACACGGTATTTGAGGACGAAGTATTTGCAGAGCCGCAGCTTCGAAGTGCAGTACGTATTTTTGCTGCATCATGCAACTCCGTATCAATCAGGGTAATCCCCGCATCGGTTATAACACTTCTGATGATTTTAATTACATATGTATATGAAGCGGGAATGGTTGTTCCGTTCGGAATCGGATACAGCCTGCCTCACGCAGCAGGAACACTGATTCTGTGTCTTTTGATAGTAATGATGCTATGTGCGGAAATAATTGTACGAGGCGTGGATTTTCTGATAAAAGGCGTTCCTAACGCAGAAACACTTGTATTGTTTTCGTGTTTATTTTCATTAATATCCGCAACATTCACAATGATAAGCGGAGCGGCAATGATGCTGCCGTTTTGTGCAGTTTCCGCACTTTCATTAACCTTTGCAACTCACGGTGAGAAATATAACCTTCGCGCTATAACCGATACACTTAAAACTGCCGTCGGCTCTTCGGAACCATACGGGGTTCAGGCGGAATACAACGTTGAAATAGACAAATCGGTTCTTAAAAAATCCTTTAACAGGACCGACGGATTTTACAATAATCTCATGCAGCCGGATATTACGGAAATAGCGTACCGATATGCAGCGCCCGTGCTTCTTGTCGGAGCATTACTGTTAACGGTTCTTATCATTTTAGTAAGAGGCGGAGTCGAAAACTCGCTGCACATTCTATCCGCACTACTTGCAGCGGCAGCACCGTTTTCCGTATTATTATCATTTTCGGTACCCTTTGCAACCGTAACAAAATCAACCAGAAAATCGGGAGCGGCAGTAGCAGGCTGGGGCGGCGCCGATGATATTTGCTTCACGGACGGTGTATGCGTAACCGATGATGATTTATTCCCTCCGGGAATGCTGAAACTCAGCGGAGTCAAGGTATACGACGGAGCATCACCCGAAAATGCGATAAGATATACAGCAAGCCTGATACTTTCCTCCGGCTCCGGGCTTACAAACCTGTTTGCCGAGGTTTTAAAGCAGCAGGGTCTGAGCGCAATGAAGGTGGATGATTTCGAATGTCATGAAAGCGGTATCGGCGCAGTTGTCAGAGGAGAGCAGGTATCAACAGGCTCGGCGGCATTTATGAATCTTTTGGGTGTCCGTGTTCCCGATGATACAAACATGAAAAACGCCGTTTATACCGCAGTAAATAACAGACTTGTTGCAATGTTTGCAATCGATTATAAACCGCTTCCGTCAATACAGAGCGCACTTATTTCAATGCTCAAGTGGCGAATCGATTTATACTTCGCAATGCGCGATTTTAATGTCACACCCGCAATGGTAGGGCAGAAATTCAAAGTGCCGTTTGAAAGCTTTGTCTTTATCCCCGCAAAGGATTCATACAGCTTATCAGACCTGTATTCAAACAAACCGGGGCGCATGGTTGCAGTATTGGTACGTGAGGGATTAAACCCGTATGCAGAAGCAATTACAGGCGGAAGGCTTCTCAAATCCGCAGCGTTTTTTGCGACGATCCTCTCTGTAGTATCGGCAGCACTCGGCGTACTTATAATGTTCTATATGTGCTGGACAGGCTCATTCGTTTCGGCAAGCCCCGGAAACCTTGTAGTATTTATGCTTTGCATGCTTACTACAGTACTGATTGTCTGCGGTTACGTAAGGCTTAAAAAATAGAATAAGTAAAGGATTATTCTATATAAACCCCGGATTGAAAAAATAGAAAAAATAGTTGTATATTAATACATGTTGATGTAAAATGATTTACTGCAAACCGAAAGGAAAGAAATAATTATGTCATATACCACAGAGAAAATTCGTAATATTGCATTACTCGGACATGGGAGCAGCGGGAAAACAAGCCTTGCCGAGAGTATGCTTTTTTTAACCGGCTCCTCCGACCGTCTCGGTAAGGTTAACGACGGAAACACAGTCGGGGATTCGGATTCCGAAGAAATCAAAAGACAAATTACAATATATCTTGCTACGATGTTTACCGAACATAAAGGCTGTAAGATTAATATTATGGATACTCCGGGATTCTTTGATTTTGCAGGTGAAGTTCTTGAAGCATTACGTGTTGCGGATGCAGGTATAGTTGCATGTACTGCAAAGGATGGAATCAGCGTCGGTTTTGAAAAAGGCTGGAATGTACTTTCATCCAAAAAGCTTCCGAGAGCTGCATATGTATCAAAAATTGATGAAGAAAACGGCGATTTTGACGCTGTTCTTTCAGCACTTCGCGATAAATACGGCACCTCTGTCTGCCCGCTTACAATACCAGTAAAAAATGCCTCGGGTAAAGTCGAAGGAGTATACGACCTTGTACACCGCAAGGCATACAGCTTTGAAGGCGGCAAACAAAAAGAAATCCCCGTACCCGACAGCATGAAGAGCGAGCTTGAAGCAATATACGAAACTTTTAATGAAAGCATAGCCGAAACATGTGAAGAACTCATGGAAAAATACGGTGAGGAATATACAACGGAAGAAATTATCAAAGGTGTAAAAATCGGGCTAAAAGACCTTACACTCTTCCCGGTATTTTGCGGCTGTGCAACAACCGGACTTGGTACAATTCCGCTGCTTGATGCAATTTGCGATTTCTTCCCGTCACCGCTCGACAGAAAAGAAGCAACGGAAGACGGAAATGAGCTTGTTGTCGACCCGAACGGCACAACTTGTGCGATTGTATATAAAACACTCTCCGACCAATACGGAAAATTCAGTCTCTTTAAAGTGCTCTCCGGTAAAGTCACATCGGATATGCAGCTTGTTAATACCCGCACGGGCTCAAATGAGAAAATGAGCAATATTTTCAAGATGCAGGGCAAAAAGAACATCGAAACAAAAGAAATCATATGCGGTGATATCGGAGCGGCATCAAAGCTTTCCGATACAAAAACAAGTGATTCACTCAGTGATTCAAAAAATAAAGTAACAGCAAAAAGAATAGATTTCACACCGCCATGTTATTCAATGGCAATTTCACCGAAAACGAAAGGGCAGGAGGATAAAATATCCACGGGCCTCGGAAGACTCGGCGAAGAGGATGTAACATTCACATTCTTAAACAACCCCGAAACAAGACAATTTGTCCTCTCGGGAGCCGGCGATATCCAGCTTGATGTATTATGCTCAAAGCTTAAGGATAAATTCGGTGTTGAGGTTGTACTGGCACCGGCACGTGTACCATACCGCGAGAAAATCCGCAAAAAAGTATCGGTCCGCGGAAGGCATAAAAAACAATCGGGCGGAGCCGGTCAGTTCGGTGATGTTGTAATGGAATTCGAACCGGGCGAAACAGAGGACCTGATCTTTGAAGAAAAAATCTTTGGAGGAAGCGTCCCGAGAAACTTCTTCCCGGCTGTTGAAAAAGGTTTACGCGAGAGTATTCAACGTGGAGTCCTTGCAGGTTATCCGATGGTATTTCTCAAAGCAACTCTTGTTGACGGTTCATATCACTCAGTTGACTCGAACGAGCTTTCGTTTAAGCTTGCCGCACAGCTTGCATTTAAAGAAGGCATACCGCAGGCAAATCCCGTCCTATTGGAACCTATTGGCCGCTTGACAGTTGCAGTTCCCGATAACTATACCGGCGATATAATGGGTGATATTCCAAAAAGACGCGGAAGCACACTCGGCATGAGCATGAACTCGGAAGGAATGCAGGTTATTGAAGCTGAGGTTCCGATGGGTGAAATGTCAAGCTATGCAATAGACCTTCGTTCCATGACTCAGGGCAGAGGTTCATTTACCATGGAATTCGAAAGATATGAAGAAGCTCCCGCACCTGTACAGGCAAAAATAATTGAGGAATCCAAATACCTGACAGAATCTGAATAAAGCATACCGTGAGTGGTCCGGTGCATTAAAATGTACGATTGTCATTCTGAGTGCCAGCGATGAATCTTAAGACCATTCGCTGACTCTCAGGGTGGCATTATTTTTACAGTAAGAGGATAAAACGGTGGAAGTTATCCGCAATTTTATTTATCAAATACAAGAGTCACTTGCAAATTTTGACGGTGACCTTTTGTCATATGCGACACTCTTGATCCGATTTTTCCTGCCCGCTCTTGCAATTATCATCATCATCAGATGTACAAGGTCACTGTTTCAGGAGAAGAGCGAAGAGGAAATATGGGGTCAGCTCCGTCTTCCAAATGGCACAATTCTCGACTTGAATTATTGGGAAAACGTAATAGGAAGAGCAAAAACATCGGATATATTTGCCGATTACCCGACTATTTCCCGAAACCATGCGGCACTTATCAGAGATGATAAGGCAAACTGGCGGTTATATGATGTTGAATCGAAAACCGGTGTTGTTATCAACGGTAAAAAAATTGAGAGCGACACAGGTATCCCGGTTAATTCGGGCGATGTTATTGAACTCGGCGGTGTTGAGATGAAGTTCACCGCTGCCGACAATACGGATGAATATGAGCAGGCAGCATACCGCACACGCCCGGGAAGGGTATACAAGCAACGCACAACATTGATATTTTTAACAGAGTTTCAGTTACTGCTCGGGTTACAGCTTTATATATCCATGGGTGACAGAGCCGGTTTAACGCTGCCGCTGAGTTTTCTTGCATTGATTGTTCTTACATGGACATGCTATTTTATTATACGTGCATTAAAACGTGTTGCCTTTGAAGTTGAAACCATGGGCTTTTTTCTGACTACAATAGGACTTGGAATAGTTGCATCAAGCTCTCCCAACGAACTGAACAGACAGTTAATGTTTATTGTTCTGGGCGTTATGTTTTACTTTATTATGGGATGGTTTCTGCGTGACCTCGACAGAGTAAAAAGGTTCCGCAAACCACTTGCTGTTTTAGGACCGCTAATGCTTATTGCTACACGTTTGTTCGGAAGAAGAACATTCGGTGCGTACAGATGGATTAGTATCGGGGGGCTCACCTTCCAGCCTTCGGAGTTTGTTAAAATCATTCTTGTTATTGCAGGAGCCGTAACACTTGAACGAATGTTTGCAAGACGAAATCTGTTTGCGTTTATCGGGCTCATGGGTCTTTGCATGGGACTGCTTGCTCTTATGACAGATTTTGGTACTGCAATGATTTTCTTTGTTGCATATCTTGTAATTGCATATTTACGCTCGGGCGATTTTGCAACAATATTTTTAAGCTTTGCAGGTGCGGGTTTTGCAGGTCTTGTGGCACTTGCATCCAGACCGCATATCGCAGGGCGTTTTTCAACTTGGATGCATGCATGGGAGCATGTTAATGATTTTGGAGGATATCAGCAGACCCGTGCAATGGCGGCGGCGGCAAGCGGCGGTATGTTTGGTGTCGGAGCAGGTTACGGATGGTTTCGCAGAGTATTTGCAGCAGATTCCGATTTAGTTTTTGCAATGGTTAGTGAAGAATTGGGGTTGCTTGTTGCTCTTACTGCCGTTGTGTCAATATTGATTTTTGCAATATTCTCCGTAAGGTCTGCAGGAAGCGCACGAAGTTCATTTTATGTAATAGCGGCATGTGCAACATCGGCAATACTGGTATTTCAAATGCTGTTAAATGTACTGGGTTCAATGGATATCTTACCCTTCACAGGCGTGACATTCCCGTTTGTTTCAAAAGGCGGCACAAGTCTTGTTGCATCCTGGGGAATGCTGGCATTCTTTAAGGCTGCCGATACAAGGCAAAATGCAAGCTTTGTGGTAAAAACACCAAAACGTCCCGAGTACAGCGGTGGCGGCTCAATGGTATACAGAGAGCCCGAAGAACCTCTTTGGGGAGGTGACGAAGAATATGAATAAGGTCAGAACACGGGCATTTTCAGTTCTTTTTCTTGTGATTCTTGCAATAGTCGGCATGGGGTTTTATGTAGTAAGGTTTATGGTCTTCGGAGGCGAGTGGGCGTCTGCTCCGTTTAATACAACGGTTTTCAGAAATGCAATGCTTGCAGTAGGAGTTGTAACCGACAGAAACGGTGTTGTTTTAGCCGATATAACAGACGGAAGACGTACATTTGCGGAAAACGGTGATGTCCGAAGGTCAACACTTCATGCAGTGGGGGACAAGGAAGGTAATATCGGAACCGGTGCGCTTTCTGTGTTTGCTCCGGAGCTCATGGGATATAATTTCATTACAGGGTCGTATTCAAGAAGTGAAAGCGGCAGACAGATTGCGCTTACTATTGATTCAAAGCTTAACGCAGCCGCATTCCGTGCTCTCGACGGACGGCGGGGTGCTGTAATAGTCAGTAATTATGAAACCGGAGAAATACTGTGTATGGTATCAAGCCCGACATTTGACCCGGGTAATCCGCCCGATGACCTCAGCTCTGCGACGTACGAGGGTGTCTTTTTAAACCGTGCAATACAATCCGCTTATACGCCGGGCTCTACATTTAAGCTTGTAACCGCAGGAGCGGCAATAGAAAATGTAAACAGGTTATGGGATCGTGAATTTCATTGTACGGGAGCGATGCAGGTCGGAGGAGATACTCTCATTTGCCCCCGTGAACATGGTACTATCGGGTTTGCACGGGGTATGCAGGTATCATGTAATATTGTATTCGGCGAGCTTGCACTTGATATCGGCGCAAATACAATGGCATCCTACACTGCAAAATACGGACTTTCCGAAAGAAGCTCCGTCAGTGGTATAACAACCGCTAAAGGAAATTTTGACAAGGCAACAAGCAACATAAATCTGGCATGGTCGGGTGTCGGGCAATACACAAATACTGTCTGCCCCGCAACTATGCTCCGTTTTGTCGGTGCAATTGCAAATGAAGGGATAGCCGCCGATTTACACTACCTGAAAAAAACAGGAGTTTCGTCAGTGGTCCCATCGGGTACAGACAGGCTTCTCAGCAGAGATACGGCAGAGCTCCTTGGTGAAATTATTGAGATTCAAGGCAGTGACAGTTTTCCGGGACTTAACATCCACGCAAAATCGGGAACCGCTCAAGTCGGCGGCGGCAAAGAACCGCACGCCTGGTATGTCGGCTACATAACAAACAGAAATCACCCGTACGCCTTCGTTGTAATCGTAGAAAACGGCGGCGGCGGCGCAGCCGTAGCCGGCCCCATCGCAAACAGAGTGCTGCAGGAAGCGGTAAACTGAAAAACAGGGAGCTTTATATGAACCGGATTCTTGTTATAATCGGACTGTCTTTGATATTTGTATTGACAACAATTACAATAATATTTGCTTCAATGGGGTCAAATGAAGAAGACCGGAAGCAAATAGATTTACCATTATCAAATATCCGTGAATTAATTCCATCACCAACTCCCGCACCAACCCCAACACCAACACCTGAACCAACTCCCGAACCTGTTGACCCGATAACAGAGCAAATAATGGAAATGCTTGCAAAAATGACCTTGCATGAAAAAATTTGTCAAATGCTGATTGTAACGGTAGATTCAATAACCGGAGTGAGCGGTGCAACAATCGCCGGTGATTTGACAAAAGCAGCTCTTGAAACCTATCCCATCGGAGGAATCATTCATTTTGCGAATAATATTAGCAGAGCAGAGCAAATAACACGCATGAATGAAACAATGCAGGAATTATCCGAAATACCACTGTTTATCGCTATTGATGAAGAGGGAGGTCCTGTTGCAAGATTAAGACAGAAACTAAGTGCACATTCAATACGTGCAATGCTCACCTACGAAAATGACGGGGGAGATAAGGCATATGAAAATGCCCGGATTTTATCTGATGCGCTGATTATGCACGGTTTTAATACAAACTTTGCTCCCGTCGCCGATGTATGGTCAAACCCGGCAAATACTGTAATCGGAAACCGTGCCTACTCAACCGATTTCGAAACTGCAGCTTTTCTGGTTGCATCTGCAGTAAGAGGTTTTACAGACAATAGTATTATCTGCTCACTCAAGCATTTTCCGGGTCATGGTAACACTCATGAAGATTCGCATTACAGTACCGCATACATTAACAGAACACTTGACGAACTGCAAAAAAACGAATTTTTACCATTTATCGCCGGAATTGATGCCGGAGCACAAATGGTTATGACAGGTCATCTGATAATACCAGAGATAGACGACCTTCCCGCAACATTATCAAAAGCAATATTAACAGATATTTTAAGAAACGAACTTGGCTTTGAAGGAATTATAATAACCGATTCACTGGCAATGAGTGCAATAACAAAAAATTTCGACATAGCATTTACAGCAGTGACCGCAATAAACGCAGGCGTTGACATCCTCTTAATGCCCTCAGACGTCCCCGCTGCAATCGATGCCATAACCACCGCTGTCGAAACCGGCGAAATCTCAACGGATCGAATCGACGAAAGCCTCATTCGAATATTACGACTGAAGCTGTTTATTTAAGTAGCTGCACAGAGGGACGGTTCTCTTGTGTTCATGAGTATTTTTGACTAACATTTTATTAAATGCTATAATGATATAAATATTTGTGAGGAGGTGTACCAAGTGGATGCACAAGTATATGAAGGATTTTTTAAAAACGGTATTTTTCATACTGCCGACAGGACAATAATTATACCTGAAGAACGTAAAACTTACATTACTATACTCTCTGAAGCAATTCAAAAACCTGACACTTGGGATGAACTTTTTAAGCTTACATCAGAAATGACAGAAGATGAAAAACCAAATATCGGAGATTTCCCGAAGTTTAATTTTGGACATGAATTACTAAGTTTTGGTGAGGCGTAAAAATGGATTATGTATTTGATTCAAACACAATTATTCATCTTATGCGCGGTACTAAATCAATTGAATCCAAGGTAGATGAAGCAAGGAAAAGTAATGCAAGATTTATTATTCCTTATACTGTGCATTATGAAATAACCAGAGGACTATTAATTAAACAAATACCAAAACATATTAAAGTATATGATATTATTTGCTCTAATTGCTCTGTCGAAAGTATAACAGACGAGGTATGGGATAAAGCAGCTGAGATTTATGCTGATTTATATAAAAAACGTTTTACCGTAGCCGATGCAGATATCTTGATTGCTGCATTTTGTATAATAAATAGGTATACACTGGTAACAGACAATACAAATGATTTTTTAAATATTAGTAAATTAAATTATATAAATTGGCTCTAACAATAAATTAATCGATTTTGAACAAATAGAATCAAGCAGAAGGGTTGTCCCCAATGTCATTAAGTTAGACAGATGACAAGAAAAAAACCAGCAACGTATGAAAAAGCGGCACGAGGAAGTAGCGTTCTCGTGCCGTATTCGTAAGAAACGCAGAAAAAACTGCATAACAAACAAACCGATTAAAAATCAGCAAAAAAACTATTCAGGATAAATAAGTTATGCTACTCTGTAGATGAAGCTGACTACAGATTTGCTGCGGATATTGCGTTTGTTAACGCGTTCAGGGCGTACAGGCAAAATGTTTTTGCGAATCAAAGCTTCAACATCAAATGGGGGCGCATTAATCCAAGCCCGCAGGAATTGTCTGCAAATATGTATGGCTACGGTAAAGTTGACTTGATAGACATGCTTGTTTTTAGTCTTTGAAATGACTACGTGCGAGGTAATCATTTCAGCGAAGTTATACATGATGATTCTAGCGAAAACTTCTTGGACAATGCGCTCTCGCTGTTTAGAGTGGAAGTGTGTCAACCCCACAGCATATTTAAGTTCCCGGAATGAAGTCTCGATACCCCATCTCATTTTGTAAAGTGATTTAATTTCATGAGCAGGAAAGTCGGATTGACAAAGGTTAGTAATGACAGTTTGAAACGAATCATTTTCAATCTTGAATCGTACAATGCGGAATGATATGGGGTAATAAATGTTAGTATGTAA
>Ga0123356_10001421_pt1 | contig 26490 bp, 20 predicted proteins | sample TergutEmb28metaG_2_FD_92546 | JGI IMG/M metagenome (GOLD analysis project Ga0123356, IMG submission 92546) | Embiratermes neotenicus P3 segment gut microbial communities from Petit-Saut dam, French Guiana - Emb289 P3 | ecosystem: Host-associated > Arthropoda: Insects > Digestive system > Gut ...
AAAATACACGAGAGAAAGAATTGAGCAAAACTTATGCAGCTTAAATAATATAAACTATTTTTTTGACTTTTGCAACTTGTTTAATATTCGGGATGAGGATACTATAAGAAAAATCGGAATTTCCGGATAATCACTCCGGCAGCATAAACAACGGTCAAGCGATTGATAAAGCAACGATAGAGTACAAAAAATATCAGCAAAAAACACTTAGCGAAGTAGAAAAATCATTTTTAGACTCAATAAAACGGATGAATTTTGACGATAAATAATCGCAGGGGAGCTACCCCTTTTCGGTATACTTGGGAGAAAACATGGATAATTTTGAAGTTGAGAATAGGATAAATGCTATTTTTGATAAAGCATCAAAAAAATACCGTTCTAGGGTAAATATTCAAGGGTGTGTTTATTCTGAAAAATTAAATATAGATTATAAATATAATCCAAATGAAATTGAAAGACCATATCATATAGCCAGTATTGGAAAAATGTTTACCGCTGTATTGGTTTTTTTGCTTGTCGAAGAAAATAAATTAACTTTAGATGGTAAAATTAATAAATATTTACCATCTAATATGTTAAACAATTTGTTTGTATATAAGGGAGTAGATTATTCGGATAAAGTTACAATAAAGGATTTACTTGGTCATACAGGCGGGTGCGCTGATTATTTTGACGGCAAAGTTATTAAAGGTAAAAATTTTCTTAATTTGCTTTTATTAGAACTAGACAAAATATGGACACCTGAAATGACAATAAAATTTACTCAAAATAATCAAAAATCCGTTGGAAAACCATCTGAATGTTTTAATTATTCTGACACTGGATATAATCTTCTTGGTAAGATTATTGAGTTTGTATCAAATAAAAGTTTCCATGAAAATTTACATAATCGTATATTTAATCCACTTAAAATGAATGATACATATTTGATGTTTAATTCTTCTCCAATTAATGGTATAAAACCTATTGAAAATATATGGGTAAATAAACAGGAAGTTAGTAAATATAAAATTTTAAGTTGTGATTGGGCTGGCGGAGGAATTATCTCAACTATTTCAGATTTATTAAAATTTAGTAAATCATTACAAACAGGAAAAATAATAAATAATGATTTGTTAAATATGATGCGTAATCCTAAAAATAAGTTAAGATATGGAATGTATTATGGATTAGGGCAAATGACTGTAGATTTTAAGAAATTTACATTTTCAAATTTGCCAAAATATTATGGTCATTCTGGATTTTTCTCGACACAATTGTATTATGATCCTATTTCGGACATACATATTATATTAAACATTGGTATTGCTGAAATAATGGCAATAAATGAATGTTTTAAGATAATGATTAAAATAAATAAAGAAATAAGTAAAAAATAATTGTGTACGCCCATACTTCGCATAACTACATTAGCAAGGACGGAATTGCAATAGATATTTTCAGGTAAAATTTGTTTTTCGTTCATGGCAATAAGCTGCTTCTCCTCATTTTGATCGGATGCTGAAACTCGAACATAACCGTAAACTTTCATGTAGCATAGCTCCTTAAAATTTTTTACAATCTTATAAATTTCTCCATTTTATATACTTTTATCATACATCATTTGTGTAACTGTGTTATTTTTATAGTATTATTATTGTGATTCTTGGTTTGTTTTAAAAAATACCGTTTCACATTTTTTGATTTATTGGTTTTTGTACCGCAATGCGGTATTTGTTTTCGGGGGAGACCTCCCCCTTGTATTATCTTTTACTAAGGAGCATTTGTAATTAATACAACAAAAAAAAGTCACTATATTGAATACGCGGTTTTGCGCTTCACAGAGACTGTTATAAATCTTACTCCCCGCTTCATAGCTCTTAGGCTTGGGGCGCTTTTGGGACAGACTCTTTATTTATGCGGTGTGTATCGAAAAGTAGTTCAAAAGAACTTTGACCATGTAAACTTATGGAGTGACAGCGAGAAAAAGCGGATTATCCCGAAACTATACCAAAATATGGGTCGTTACGCTGTCGATTTTTTAAGAAAAGGAAAACAACCGCCCTACAAAGTGGATAATTTTCATCTAACAGAAGAGTGTATGCGGCGCGGTAAAGGTACTATGGTTGTTTTAGCTCACTTTGGAAACTGGGAGCTTTTGGCAGCGCTTTTTGGTACTAAAGTCAATAAACTCAATGTAGTCGCAATGCCGATGAAAAATCCGCTTGTTGAGAAATGGGTTCATCGTAAACGGGATGCCACAGGCGTTAATACTATATATACCAAAAACGCTCTGCGCGGAATGCTTACGGCGCTTAAAAAAAATGAATTCACCGCGATTCTCATAGACCAGAGCTTACGAATGGGAACACCTGCCCCATTTTTGGGTAAAACCGCCTCCACCGTACGAACAGCCGCAGGCTTAGTGTACAAAACCGGAGCAACAACACTGCCGGTCTACGCGCTTCTTCAAAGTGACGGCTCCTATAACATACATATTTCAATAGCTGAACCGCCTGCTTGTGAGAATACCGATGATGAAGAAACTATCATAACCAAAATTCAAACTCAGCATAATGACGTCCTCTCCGAATGGATCAAACAACACCCGGAACATTGGTTCGGATGGTTTCACAGACGTTTCAAAGGATACATCGACTATAAATAATATTGTATATTCGTTTTCCGCACCCCAACGGGGTGCAATATCTATAGCCTCAAGTTTTTAACTTGGGGGTTTATAATCAAAAGGAAGGTTCCCTAGTAAATGGTTTTCATTTTAAATCCAAAAGCAGCGCAGGAAAAGATTGATAAATTTGTCCGCGAATGGGAAGAGAAAGGATTTTCCACAATTTTAAGCGTGGGTACCGAACATACCGCCGTTTGTCTTATCGGAAATACCGCAGTAGTTGACTTAGATCACGTGGTGCAGACAAACGACATTGTCGCGTTTGGCAAGCGCATAACCGAACGGTACAAAGCGGTCAACCGAACAATACAGGAGCAAGGTACATCAATTAAAATTGGCGATATAACTATCGGTGAAGGTTTTTTTACAGTTATGAGCGGCCCGTGCAGTGTTGAGAGCGAAGAGCAGATTATTGAAATAGCAAAAAGCGTCAAGAAAAGCGGCGCAAAAATGCTGCGCGGAGGTGCGTTTAAGCCGAGATCATCTCCTTACGATTTTCAGGGTAAGCAGGTTGAGGGACTTAAAATGCTCTCTCTTGCTAAAAAAGAAACTGGATTGCCTGTCGTCTCTGAAATTATGAACCAAACTCAGCTTGATCTGTTTGAGGATGTTGACATTGTACAAATCGGTGCGCGTAACATGCAGAATTTTGATCTGCTTAAAGCTGTCGGCGCGTTAAAAAAACCTGTACTTTTAAAACGCGGTCTCGCTAACACAATTGAAGAACTGCTTATGAGCGCGGAATACATTTTTTCCTCAGGAAACAGTCAGATTATCTTATGCGAACGGGGTATCCGTACATTTGAAACAATGACAAGAAACACTCTTGATCTCTCCGCAGTTGTAATGCTGAAACAAAAATCTCACCTGCCGGTTATAGCAGACCCAAGCCACGCCGCAGGAATAAGAACTCTTGTCGCTCCGCTTTCAAAAGCGATCCTCGCTGTAGGCGCCGACGGTATTATGATTGAAACGCACAACAATCCCGCAAAAGCGCTCTGCGACGGCGCTCAATCCCTTGATTTAGAACAATTCCAATCCCTTATGGGTGAACTTAAGGAGCGTGCCGTTATAGAGAAAAAAAGTATGTAGTTGAATTTTTGGAATAAATATTGCGCAACAAGAAACTTGTGTGATTATTTATTTACGCGTTATTCCATAAATTCAGCACAATAAGGGATATGAACGATGGATTCCATAAGTAACGTCCAAAATCTGGTCGGCAGCTTGGATGGGCTTACACTTCTAAGATTCACATACTCTTTTAACAGCGGCGGCGGAATTGAGCAATACCTTTCCGATTTGAACCGTGCTCTTTTAGTTGATCACAATATGACTATTATTCATGTTCATTATAAAAAAGGAGTTAGATACGCTAAACAACGAACTGTGGAACAGGGAAAAGGGAAAATTGTTTATGTGGCGCTGCCTCCCGCAATTCCTAAATATCAGGAGTGGAACGGAACCGCGCGCAAAGACAGTTTTTTTAAAAGCATTACAAAAAAAGTGTTCCGTGAAAGAGTGCTTTATAATCCTCTGTTTGAAAAATTCTTCTTAACATACAGAAAAGCTTTATCCGCAAAACCATTAGGCATGGGAGCTGAAAAAGCAAGTAATCTTTTTAACAAGCTGCATAAACATTTTGACATAGACCTCATTATGTTTCACTGTCTTGGAGGTTTTGACACCGCTAAAATTATCGAACTCGCGGGACAGCGTGAGATTCCTTACGTTTACATGAATCATTACGCAAACGACAAGTTCAAGCATGTGTGTATCCGTGAACAAATCCGCAGTGCGGGCGGCGTGGCGGGAGTCTCTTCATGCGCTCTTCCAAGGTATATAAGAAAGGCGTTTGTTAATTTACATGATGGTATAGATATTAATTTTTTCTCCAAGAACAGCGTGCCTGCTTCATCTCAAATATCTCTTAATAACACGGTGCTTCTACCGGCAAGAATCTGCGCCGGAAAAGGACATATAGATCTTTTAAAAGTTGCGTATATGCTTAAAAAAGAGGGTGTGGAGGTAAATTTGGTTTTTGCCGGAAGAAATGACTCAAAAGAGATATACTCTTATATTCGCGCGTTTGCTCAGAAATACGGTCTCGCGGATCATGTTTTTTTTGCGGGTCTTTGCAGCAGCGAAAAACTTCGTGATCTTTACGCGATGTGCGCCGTAACAGCGCTGCCAAGCCGCTCCGAAGGATTCGCAAGGGTGCTTTTAGAGTCGCAGGCAATGGGTACTCCTGTTGCGGCTTACAATGTAGGCGGCGTATCTCAAACCATGATTGACGGAAAAAGCGGTTATCTATGTAAATACAAAAATATCAAAAAGTTAAAATCCGCGCTCAAAAAATTATTACAAAATGAACAATTACGAAAAGAGATGGGAGAAGCGGGAAGAAAATTCGTAACAGATAATTTTACTATTAAACATCTGGCTGACAGGCACAAAGAGTATTATCTGAATGTTTTAAACTCTTCACTCATCAAAAACTCATAATCCTCCTGCTGATGAGGATGTACAAGAAGCTCAATATCAGCTGTTTTTGACAACTCCGCAAGATTTTTTAAACCGCTTACGCATTCTTCTTTGTTATCGTGCATAAATTGATGAATATGCAGAAAGTAATCTGTGCAGCAATACCGTTTTGTTAAATATGAATCAATGATTGAGCGGTACGCGCGATTGAAAATACTCTTTTTTTCATTTACAAAATGAATGTTGCGTCTCACCCTTGTTTTTACCGGAATAAACCGGCCGGCAAGCATATTCGCGCACAGGTGCATGTGATTATGACCATCTATTCTTTGCGGAGTATTACCAAATAATTTACAATACTCACCGTACTGAGCTTTGTAAACATAGTCGAAATGGCGCTGAAGCATTGGGTTATAAATAAACTGTGCGGACTTTCTACTTTTAAGATATGAGATAATTTTTAACTGTGATTCCAAAAGGCGCTCTGATACATTATCACCGTCAAAAGGCGTTGTAAAATTAAGATGCAGCGCAGTATCAATTTTAAGATTTTTAATTATCCCGCAGGCGCGCCGCGAATCGCGCATGAACATCATCGCGCTGGCCGTATCTGTCACACCCGCTTTTATACACTCCTCAATTCTTGACGTTGTAGAAATTGAGGCGCCCCAATCATCCGCGTTAATAATAAGCATTTATTTATACCGATTTCTGACTAAGTATTACACTGTGCTGTTTGGCGGCCTCACGCCTGTCGTGCAGTCGCCTAGCGGCATAGTGTGATATTTAATCAGAACACCATATATATTATTCTGTCTGATCATCCACCTCAATTATCCCGCCGGTACAAATTGGTTTTTCAAGATTAAGCCTGTAAAAAACATTTTCTCCGGCTTCATCAAACGTCTCAAAAGGCAGCTCCTCAAAAACTTTTCCAAGCGGGCCATTTTTTTTAGTTTTTACAAATGTCGCTTCAATAAACGCTGCGCCTCTTGTTTTTTCCCGTTCGCTTAACCACTCTATAAATGTATGCTCCACCATTTTTTTCGCCACCCTGCATGAGATTACCAGATCAACAATTTTTGGCACCGCTCCGCGTTCGTCAATGCTTGCAAACCCAACCGTACCGTAATCGCCGAATTTATCTTTGCACTGCATAGCAACACAAAAAATTCCAGGCGCGGCGCTGAGCTCACGAAACTGTTCCTGAGAATACCGGCGGGTAGAGAGATTGAGTTGATTCGACCGTTCTATAAGTTCAAAACAGCGCAAAAGATGTTTCTCTTCTACAGGACAAAACAGCGCAAGCACCATTTCACACTCTTTTAAAAACGATTTATAATCACCCCTGTACTCCTGCGCGATTTTTTCTCTTTGCATTTGCACAAGGTAACTCTTTCTCCTTTTGCGGCTCTCTTCTGTTACCGGAATGTCAAATTCCGCAAGAGACAAAAGTTCCGGAATTTGTGCCTCTGTATAGACTCTTACCTGCGGGAGCGCAGACTCAACTTCCGCTCTTTCAAAAGGTGAGTCGTCTATAAAAGCAAATGTATCAAGATTTATGTTTATAGCTTTAGCGCAAACGCGTAAATTTTCACTTTTTTGTCCCCAATTTATAGCGGGATAAATAAAATAATCGCAAAGCCCATGTTTCTCAATTACAGCCCACGCTTCATCATGGTCGTTTTTACTAACTATCGTTTGTATTACCCCTCTTTCGTCAAGCTGTTTTATAAGTTTGGCGCACTCCTCTTTCACAGTTATATCACGTGTTGATGAATCAATAAGTGTCCCGTCCCACATTGTATTATCAAGATCCCAGGCTACGCATTTTATTTTTGACGAGGGTTTTTCGATATCTGTTCTTTTTTGATTTTTTGACGATAATTGGGATTTGCGTTTCTTGACAAAGTCAAGCCAAGTGAAAATAAGACGCGCTTCTAAATTATTTTCAGGATATACAATGAGACTGCTTTCGTTTTTACCGGCGTCGGGAAATTTTTCCGCAGAGATTTCAAAGTAATTCTCTCCTTTAGATACCTTTACAGAGTCTCTGTATATAAATGATCCGCCGTTATACTCTATTACCAAATTGAAAGGCAGCGCCTCAAATGAATAACACTCTATAACTAAACAATCGGGCATTTCTGAAAAAGGAGAACGGCATAAAACTTTGCGCAAAAACTTTTCTCTAAAATAGGTCTGTGCTTTAAATAACTGACGCTGAGGATTATGCCAATTTATTTTAAGTCTATCGAAAGGATTTAAAAAATTAGTCGCGCCAAAAACAATGTTTATAATTTTAGAAGCAAAGAGATCTACCCGTTGAATTTTACGCAGATTTTTTGGAGAAAAACGGGCAGGATAAAGAGTTGTACCAAGTTTAGCCCACCTCTTAAAACGCACATCCGCGCCGAATCCGAGATAACCTTTGTGCGCGGAATCAGGATAAATTCCATAATATGCTCTTACACACCGCTTATCGCGGCGAGCTTCGTAATAGCCGCAGCTTTTATAACACTCTGGAGGCGCGCACTCAAGACAATGCTCTCTCCAGTAAAGGAGCTGAGCCCATTCAACATCTTTTATTGAAAGGGCAGATTTATATTTTTCGGCACGCTTCTTTTCCTGTAGCCACTTTCTTTTGTCGGCAAATTCCGGCTCAAACATTTTTCTTCTCCATAAAAGAGCGGTCTTTCACTGGTTCTATACCAAATACCCCAAGAAGCCTGCCCCAGTGATCACAGCTTTTTACCAAATATCTCATAAAATGATGACGACCCGATAGAAACAGAAACGGATACATCAAAGAATAAATACTAACCGCGACAGCTGATTTTAAAACCGGCGCACTAAGCACACTCTTAGAACGCCGCGCGTTAAGCGCGCCTCTTAAAAACGCCCGTTTTATATGATACCCGGCGCCGCAGCGCTCTATGGGAATATGCTCATAAACTTTCGCCTCATCACACCACGCAAATTGATACCCATGTGAAAGCGCTCTCGCAAAAAAGTCACTGTCTTCCCCGCCGCTAAGACCAAACCGCTTGTCAAAAAGCAACTCATGTGCGAAAAGCGAGCGCCTGAGCAGAACATTACCAGTTCTCATAAGAGCAGGCTCATTAAGAAGCGTGGATGTTTTGAACCGCTTGCGGTCACACAACCCGCTCTTTTTAAGCCAAAGGGGCGCGCTCTCGTCGTAACTGGGAAGAACCGGCCCTAAAACCCCGTCAACTTTTTGCTTTTTGCATGTATCAATTAACCGGCCAAGCCAGCCGGCATCGGGAAACTCATCATCATCAATAAAAACGACAAACTCCCCCGCCGCGTTTTTAACAGCCATGTTACGGCTAAGAGCGATATTTTTCTCCTCCTCACAAAAATACCGAATCTCATATCCAACGTCATCACATATACCCTCTGCTACTTTATACGCCGTTTTAAAACGGTCATTGTCTACCACGATAACATCAAAAACATATTTGCCGCCGCACTGTTCGTTAAGCTTTAACAGCAAAAAATGCAACATTTGCGGCCTTTTAAATGTACAAATACAGATTGTCGCGTCTATTTTCATTATTACCTAAGCAAAAAACATAATATTCATTTGATTTCTTAATAGGTTACTTTTTGCAAATAATGAACCAATTATTGGCTGAGTAATGTACTCACTAAGAATACACTTTTAATCTCAGGTAACCGCTTTTTACTGGATTTTTTCACTTGTTAATCGTATAATTTAGTTGGTAGTATGGACGCCGTTAAATTTAATTTTGATGAGATTTACCTTTGGAGGAACTATGAGTAAAATTATTAAAAAAAGTGTATTCTCTGTACTGATGATTTGTGCGCTTGCAAACGCGGCGGTGATATTTGAAGATGACTTTACGAGCCATGCCGTTTCCCGCGACAAATGGATGACCAACTTATCCGACACAAATATGATGACGGTAAAAGTTGACGGCGGCAACTGCGCCATTAACAATAAGAGCATATATACAGGTCTTTACCGTCATGCTTTTACCGGAACCAAACCGAGTGTTTTTACTCTCTCTTTTGTTATGAGAGACGCGCCCGCCGCCATTAACGGCAAAGCAGGTGTGTTATTCTGCCAAAGCAACGATTTTGACGGTTATTTCATAACGCTTTACGATAACTATTTGTATGTGTTTGAGGGACAAAATACCGTTTTTTCTACCACTTTGAATTTTGACGGCAATCCAAACGGCAATAATGAAATAACTGTAAGCAAAAACGGTGCGGTATTCAACATATTTTTGAATGGCGTTTTTAAGGGTAATTTTACCAATTCCAAGTACGATTCCGGTGACGTCGCGTTTTTGGTGCATGCCGGTACATCTGTGGTTTTAGGCCCTGTCTCTGTAACCGACCAATTCACTGTCGGCAAAGAAAGAACCTCTTTCGCCGATAATTTTGAAGGTAATAATCTTAAGTATTGGAATCAATTCGCAGATGGAGCAACTATTAAGGAAGAAGCCGGCAAACTGAAAATAACCACTCCAAGCGGAAAAGCAGCTCCATTTATGTTTGTAGATTTTAATCTCACAAACTTTGAAGCGGGTGTAGAAGTCTCTCACAGGTCAGGCAGCGCTTCGTCTGTTTACGGCATAACATTGGTTGGAAAGACTCCGCCTAATAATGAGGGATATTTCTCTTATCTAACGGTGAGTTTTGTTATTACAGGCGGCAGATCATGGTGCATCATGCGTAACACTGGAAGCAGCGTTACACTTGAAAAGGATAATATAATCGGAGGCGCTGTTGATCAGGGTGTGTATTTTGTAGATACGCTGAAGGTGCAAAAGAAATCCGGGTCATCAACTTATGAATTCAGTGTTAACGGAAAGCTGCTTTCGTCGGCATATCCGGTAGTTGATTTCGATATCATAGGCATTGGGCTTTTCTGCGAGGATAACCTCAATCTGGAATTCGACAATTTCTATGCTGTCCAGGAGGGTGCGACTTCCATTACTTGGAAACCAAACCAACGCCCCGCAGCCGGATCTAAACAATTTATTCAAAACAGCGGCCATACTTTTTATGACTTGAGAGGAAGAAAGCGTTTTACTGTAGGGCAGCAACCCCTTTCAAGAGGCGCGCAAACCAGAGCTGCGGGAATGTATCTCAATGAACAGGGCAGAGAGATACGGATTAAGAAGACGCCGCTGAAATAGCGGTACGAACAATCTTTTTTAATACCGATGCGAATATCTTTTTATAGAAACAATTATTACTAAGAAGAGGTGAAGGATGAGTTTCAGTGATCATGACCGTTTTGTAGCGAAAAACAGATCTTTAGCGGGTGCTGAAGATATTAAGCGCAGAGATGAGGCGATGGAGAAAAAGGGCTACACTTATCTTAAACAGCAAAAAGAGAGCTCTTGTTTTAGCTGTAAAATGAAATCTACATGCAGAGAATTCAACGCAAAAAAAACCGGCGGAATAACAGGAGTAGTCTCTTACGGCGGTGATCAGAGAATGATTTGCGATAAATATGAGCCCGCAAATAAAGAGAGTAAAACCATGACTGATAAACAGGTTAAATCTCTTATGAAGAGCTTTAAGCGAGGGCTTTAGTTAAAAAAGTGTCCAACTCGAAAAGTTCCCGTTCGCTGTCTGCGCTTATAAAAAACGCGTTTCTGTACGGTTGACGTGTGATATCGGTGGTGTTCCTCAGCGGGGTCAGCGGTAAAATTCCATTTTTTGTATTGGCCGAAAAAAGATTTTCTCCAAAGATACTTTTAAGCTCCGAATATTTTTCAGGCAGCTTTGCGCGTTTGCTGCTTAACAACCTATAAAACACGTGTTTATCCGGCGCCGCCGTGTTTATTGAGGCGTAAGCCAATTTACTTTTAAGACTCCGCGCTATGTCGCTCATTACATGACGCGCGTTTATTTCGATTATTGGAGCTAAAGCTTCCAAGCCGTCTTTTTGCAAATAGACAAACGAATCAAAACCCGCAGACCCAAAGTATCCGTTTTTGTATATGCGCTCCGCGCAAACTTTGACATGGTTATCAAGCCGCGGTGTACAGCGGTTTAATTGTGAATTATCAGGAGATAAATATACGCCAAAAAAAGTCCCTCTCGAATCCACAAAACAGCGGTAATGGCGGATGGCGCTAAATGTTCCATCCGCATAGATATCAACAGAACTTGAAATATCCATAATACGGTTGAGCCACGACTCAGCTATAACTATACCGTTTGTCATCATTTGCAAAATTTTATTTATTACCGTTTTATCCGGCGGTTCATCCACACGAATAAAACCAAAACCGCTGCTTCCGTGAGCAGGTTTTATAACTATGGGAAATGGTGGATTATCCGCAAAAAAATTGTTGATATCTGAGGCTGAACTCAACAAAGCAGAACCTGGTACACCGCTGTTTTCAGTAAACGAAAATTGGTGACAGTACTCTCTGCTGTTAATCTGTTTTACAATATGAAAATCGGGATGGATAGTATCAACACCCATTGTCTCAAATGTTTTTTTGGCTTCCTCATTCCACCCCCACGGATGCGCGGTCACACCGCTGCCAAGATGTTCATTAACATTAACTAAATTAGGTAAAGTGAGACCTGAATCTTCCAAAAACGACGGGTAATCTTTGGGGAATTTACTCTTTACAATACAAAAATCATCGCTCGAACCCATAGGAATAATAAGAGCGGTCATTTCATCCGCAACTCTCTTCATTGAAGCACGCACGGATCCGTTCATTGATAAATCAAAGAGCGCGTTAAAATAGAAGAGTTCTTTACGCATGATCTATTAAATAAAACAAATCCACGCGTTCATATAGCGGTTAAAATGATTTATTTTGCCCACGACGTATTAATTCCGTTTTTCTCAAACAACGATAACAGGTTCGGTTTATCAAGCGCTTTATCGTAAGCTTCCTGCGGCGTCACAGTTCTTGATTTGACAAGTTCAAGAAAGCTGTCGTTCATGGTACACATTCCAAGATTCTTTCCCGTTTGAAGCACAGATTGAATCTGAAATGTTTTCTTTTCACGAATCAGGTTTGAAACGGACGGGGTAACAATAAGCACCTCCATAGCGGCTACTCTTCCGCCTCCGTTTTTCTTGCACAGCATTTGACAGATAACACCGCGCAAACTTTCAGAAAGCATCATACGGATTTGTTCCTGCTTGTCGCCTGGGAACTGATCAATTATACGGTCAATTGTAGAAGGCGCTGTTGACGTATGCAGCGTTCCAAACACAAGGTGACCGGTCTCGGCGGTTTCTATCGCAATGGAGATCGTTTCAAGGTCGCGCATTTCACCGATGTAAACAATATCGGGATCTTCGCGCAGGGCGGCTCTAAGCGCGTTTTTAAAGGAAGAGGTATGCTCATGGACTTCGCGCTGATTTATAAGACATCCTTTATTCTCATGAACAAATTCTATCGGATCTTCAATTGTTATCATGTGATCTTTGCGAGTGCGGTTTATATAGTCAACAAGCGCGCAAAGCGTTGTTGATTTTCCCGAACCTGTAGGCCCTGTCACTAAAACAAGACCTTTGGGAAGTCTGCATAAGTTTAATATTTCTTTTGACAAATTCAAATCTTCCGCAGTGATAATTTTACTTGGAATCACCCGAAATACCGCGCCCACCCCCTTGCGGTCCATAAAAACATTAACGCGAAAACGGGAGAGCCCTGTTATTTCATAGGCAAAGTCGGTATCGTGGCGCTCTTCAAACTGCTCCTTATTGCGGAGCGGCGCTATCTCCCATAACATCGCTTCTATTTCTGAGGAACAGAGTACCGGCCACTGAGGCACAGGCGACATTTCACCGTCATGACGCACCATCGGATGACAATCGCTGCTCACATGAAGGTCAGACGCTTTCATCTCAACCATGCTGATTAAAAGCGCGTCTATACGCTTTACGCTCGGCTGTGAATTATTAGGCTGCGCTCCAGGGTGTCCCGCTTGACCTGACGGTGGTGCGGCGGCAGATGTTTGCGGCGCAGGAGCCGCGCCGCCTTTTCCGGGCATCTGAATCGAACCCGCGCATTTGGGGCACTTTATTGTAAAAGGGTGATCAGGCGCGCGCGCCGGATCAAACGCTCCGCAAAATCCGCAATCTAAACATTGTACCTGCATTTTCTACTCCTCGTGATTTTTAAAAACTACTGGGTGAAAGCAGTACTGTAAGGTATATTTAATATACATTAACACGTAAACAATCAATAAAAAATTTTATATTTTACAAGATGATTTTTTGTGCTTTTTTCCTTGTCAACACCCTTTACTCTTTTTTACCGCACAACTACCCTGCTTCCGGCTGTTCCAAACCGCTCCGCTCCGCTTACCGCTACCGCCCGCAGTGAGTAATTCGCGGTATCCGATGGAATTGGGATTCTTACAACCGTCCGGCCGCTGTTATCAATTTTAATAGATGGATTCCAATATACTGTTTTTTCAGGAGCGGTCATTACCGCGCTTACAGCCGCGTCGTTCGCTGCAAAGTTACTTTGGGATGGATTATCCACAAAATTATCTCTCTTAAAAAAATTGCTGAATAGTGAACGGTTTCTGCTGTCCCGCACAGTTATATGTGAATAGTGCGGCGTTAAAAACGATTCGAGCGGATCCCAAATTCTCTCTCTGCTATTTGATAAATCCGCCTCATTAACCATCCACAGCGTAACGTCTCCGCTACGCGCTTTACCCTGAGAGTCTCTCAGCGTTACCGTTACCTCAAGAGTACCGTTTGATTCTATGGCACGCTGATGCGTCAATTTTACATCTAACTGATTAGCTACAGGATTTACTGTAATCCACGTTGTGTTAAAAATGGTCTGCGGTCTGCCGTTATCCGTAAGTACGCCGTCTGACCCGTGTTTTGGCATGGACACACGCGGACGCATGAGTAAAAAATTTACAGGAATCTTGGGAGACATTTGCGCCGTTACATTAAAGGTAAATACCCCGCGTCCATCTTTGATATCAATCCAGCGGTAAAGGATTTCTCCGTCCGGCAGTTCCGCAACAGCTAAAACAAGTATTCTTTGGTAAGTGCTTTTTAAAATTATTCTCGCCTGCTGACCCGGTTCATAGGAGTTTCTATCGGCAGACGCCTCAAATATTTTTTCTTCCGCTTTTTTTGACGCCTGCGGTTTAATCCCTGCAACAAACAGATATGCGCTCACAGTGTGAATACGACCTAAATGATCGGTTGATGAGAGTTCAAGTATGTAAACACCAGGCTTATTGTTTTTAAACTCAACAATTACCGGTTTATCTTCCGTTACAATACTTGTCTGATTAATTAACTCTACCGACTCTGTAGTAATATATTCAGGTTTGCCAAAAGAGAAATAGGAATCAGTCAAGTTTAAATTCCATGATACTTTTTTGAGCGCCGCGTCTATTTTTTGACCGCTCAAAAGAGAATCGTTGTTGATATCTATCATAACAACACGGGCAGAAATTGCAGAACCTGACGTGATATGGCGCTGTGTTCGCATACCCAATACAAACGGCGGAAGCGCGGTTACGGTATGGCGGCTTAAGATAGTTTGATTATTCGTATCTGTAACTGCGGATTCAATCTCATATTTAACCGGATGAAAAGCCGCAAGCTGCGGATTAAGTGTTATAACAGCGTTTCCTGTCTCCCTAATTTTTGAAATTTCATGTACCGTTTTGTGTTGAGGTTTTTCACCCGCATATCCATAGCGTTCATCTGTAGATAATAGATAATTTCTGTATCCAGGCGCCCAGTAACTGTAAGAGTGCGGCGTCACTTTCCAGTTAACATTTTCATTAACTAATTTACCGCCGTCATTATAGAATGCGTTAAGCGTTATTTCTATTGGACGATCATTTAAAGTCCTTTGCTCACCGGTAAGTTTCACCTCAAAATTCGGCGCGGTGTAATTTTCAACAATATAATTTGTAACAGCTATCTCCTGTAAAGGCTGTTTTTCCACTATTTTTAACAGTGATATTTTGTATTTACCTGTCAATGTATCCGGCGAAACTATTTCCGAATGGAAAGAGTGATCTTCCGATAAGATAACCGGATAATCAAAGACCGCCTCCGTTGGAGTATGCACCCTAAATATATAAGAACCTGATGATGAGGGTAAACTTATTGTTCCCGCAAATGTTTCCCGAACTATTCCTTTAATGTAAATTTTCTCCTGTGTACTGTAAACAGGCCGCTCTGTCATTATAAATCCACGTATGTTACGATCTTGTGTTTGCGAATATGGGTTAAATGAGAGCCAACGAAGCCATTGAGCGCTTCCTTTATACCAATGATTATTTGTAAGTATTTGAATAATATTTGATTCCTTAACATCAACTAATAGAAGGTCATCACCTTTAGATACCACAATTCTTCTTATTTGCGCGTCTCTAAATTTTTTACTGAGCTGTACAGAGTGTTCGAGTTCAAAAATTCCGTCGGTGTTGGTTTTTCCCTCAGCAAGAACAGTCATTTTATTATTGATTATACCTTCAATTCTTATCACAGCGTCAGATATTGTTTTTCTGGTAGAAAAATTAGTAACCGCAAACAATACTTTATTCTTTGTCTCAACAGTACTTAAAGATAAATCTGTCACATCTACTCTTGAGTAAGACCATTCGTCTGAATCCGGTAAGCGGCGTACCCCTATAAGATATGTTCCGCTCTTTTCCTTGCCGCTCACAGTTGTAAACATCGGTTTTAGGTCTATATTTTTACTTTTAAATTTTTTTATCTCTTTCTCATTTATATTTAACGATGTTGAATAATGCGGATCGCCTAACGTTTTTATATACGCGTTGACGCCGTCGCTGTAGGCGCAAGCCGATTTCTGCGAGTTTGATTCATTGATAAAGCCTGACGTATCATTATTTTCAAAAACAATCACAGGTGTATTAAGCATATTATCAAAAACGCTGTGAAAAGGATCTATTTTGTAAACTCTGAAATCTAATTTTGAAACTCCCGCCGTGCCTGCTGAAAAATACTGCGGACCATAGCGCTCAACAGCCGCAAATCCGCGTTCCCAGTTACTGCCAGGTTTTATTGGAGGATTAACGGCATAGAAAACGCATGGTTTTCTGCTGTTTAAGATCCTGCCGCGATGGTCAGTTATCGGCGCCGGATTTATAGTGATTCGGTAAAGCTTTTCATGTTCCGTTTCCAAGTTAAATATTATTCTATTCTCTTCGACATGATATTTAAACGCGCTTGGGGCGGGAGAAAAACTTATCATATTTTTTATAACAGAAATACCTGGATCAACCACAGGAGCGGAAAATTCAACTATAAGAAAACCGTCTTTACAAAACATAACAGGCCGGTCTTCTTCGTAAACAACCCCGTTTGGAGTGAGCGTATACATGCGCTCATTATTACCGGCCTTTAAAATTGTAAATTTAGCGTTTACATCGTCGCTATCTTTATCATCATCCCCAAAAACAGGTGATTGATTTACAGATAAATCCGCCGTTGTAAAAGATGACATTTGCGGCCTCTCCCCTGGACTGCTCCGCACTATCCATCTGACAAGCTCTTCCGTAGGAGGAACCGTTATAGTTTTTTGACCGAACAGAGATAATTTTACATCCGTACCATTTAAAATCGGCGGTATGGAGAGCTTTACATAGTATGTACCTTTTTCAAGCTTTGTAAACAGCTGTCTTCCTTCCCTTATTATCCTTCCATTTTCATTTAAAAGCGCCGCCCTTGCCGTCTGTCTGCTCATCTCAAGTCCCAGACCAATTTGAGATTGTTTGTCAAGATTAAACGTCAGCATTACTGTTTGACCAGACGTCATATTCGTACTGAACGGATTTTTTTCCGTCAACTCAGACACAGGATAAAATCCAATATTCAAAGATACGCCGCAGAGCATTCTTTCTGTAAGCGATTTTATACCAAGCGTATATCTGCCGGTTTTAAGAGGAATATCCCAGGATAATCCATCCCGAAATTCTATATAGTCAATGACTCTGTCGGTTTCGGTTATTTTATCATTTACAAAAAGCATAACTGCCGCCTCTGCGGACGCGTTTATACTGACGTGCGTTAACTCAGTAACCTCAAGCGCATAATAATTAACGCCAACACACATTTTTAATTGTGACGTCTTTTTTACAACCGGTATTTTTTCCTTAGAAAGCGGCTCCCCCTGCTGCTGCGGGCAATCGTTGGTACAGCAGCAGCAATTATCATTCGATTCTGCCGATTGCGCGTTGATATTCGCCGTAATAATCAACAATATCAACAGAATAAACGCGCTTATTGGGACGTTTTTTCGGTTTTCACAGTTTATTGCTGTTGTTTTACGCATTTTATATTTTTTTCGGTTTTTCTGCGGATAATTTTCTCGGTTTTAGAGAGCGGGACGACCGCCATCGTCCTTTATGAGAGATTATTTCGTAATTATATATTTTACTTTGATTTCACACGAGAAACCACTGTTTTTTATTATATTTTAATGGTAAGAACGATCTTGCTGCTTTAAGCATACAGGCGTATGTAGATATCCCGCGTTAGGATTCTAATGAATATATGAAAATTCACAATTGTTTTCTTGATAATAAAAATAGTACAAATATCGGTAATACTACTCTTGGCGAAATGATCATCTCTCAAGGCAAAGAACATCTTTGGGAAGAGCGTACTCACGGACATATTGACACGGTAGTAATTCACTATATGAGCGCAGTTGCTATAAATCCAAAACGTCTCTATGATTTAGATTTACTGCTTGGAATATTCTGCGATTACGGCGTAAGCAGCCATTATCTGATAAACCGCAGAGGGAAAATTTTGCGCCTCGTTCCAGAAGATAAAAAAGCGTGGCACAGCGGCCCAAGCATAATGCCTGATCCCGATAACCGCACCGGAGTCAACGAATTTTCTATAGGGATTGAACTTGCGGGCACAGAACAGAGCGGATTTACTAATTCTCAGTACGATGCGCTTTGTAAACTTTGTCTTAATATTGAAATGCGCCGGAGTATAAAGATACACTATGTAGGCCACGATCAAATAGCGGGAGAACGCGCAGTGACTAAGGGTCTGCGAAAAGTTGCCAAAACAGACCCTGGACTGCTTTTTGAATGGGATTATTTTACAAAAAAAATGTCAACGGTCAGATCTGCACAGACTTTTTAACCGCGTCGCAGGCAGCAATTAACTTGTTATACAGCTCCTCTTGAGGCGCACCGGCACGCAGTGAACCCTCAAACTCAACAGCCGCTTCATAAATTTCTTTAGAGTCAAGATTCCCCGCAGTACCTTTGATTTTATGGACAAACGCTTTTGTGTTCTCCATATCAGCAACTGCAGCGCTGTAAGCACTCCATTCCACAGGTAAATCCCTAACAAACATCTTTATTAACTTATCGTACAACACCTCTTTGCCTTTAAAACGAGCAGGTACTTCCATCCCCACCTCTCCTCCTTTGAGCCTTTATATTGATACTTTTCTGTTTTCAGGTAACCATTTTGCCAAAACATACTCAAGCCTGTCAAACTCAACAGGTTTTGCGATACGGTCATTCATTCCGGTTTCAAAGCATTTATTTACTACTTCTCTTATCATATTAGAAGGCATACTTATTATTGGAATAGAATCGAATTTACTGTTTGAACGGATAGAGCGTGCTGCTTCGTATCCGTCCATAACCGGCATCTGTAAATCCATAAAAATCATGTCAAACATTTTTTCGCTGTCTAATATGTTGATACACTCCATACCGTTTACGGCAAACTCAGGTTCTATACCAAACTCCCGAAGCATACCGCCCATTGCTTCCCTGTTCTGTTCATGATCTTCACAAACCAGAATTTTTGCATTTTCAAACGGAGAGAGAGGTTTTTGCGGCTCCGGCAGCGGTTCCGATGATACAGAGTTATCTGTATTTTCTGTTTCGTACTCATCCTGCTGTACAGAATTATCCGCAGCATTCTCAGTTTCTATTGTCTCTTCCTGCACAGCATCAGGCAGAATCTCCTGTGATTCTTGTGGCTCCTGATACTTTGGATTTGCGGAAAGCTCTTCCGCTATTGAAATAGCTTCTTCAACCGTGCAGATCGTTATTTCAGATTCCTGTATAGGGGTATCGCCTTTAATGCGTTTTTTGAGAATAGTGATAATAATAAACTGCACCACACATACGCATAATAATAATGCTATGGCGCCGTACAAAAATGTCATCAACTAACTTACGCTCCTTAAATATTGCGTCAATGCAAATTTATTAAATTATTAAGAAAATACGTTATTTTTACTGCTGCTGCAAATATATTACATTATAGACAGTGTACACGGCATATCTTTTTGTGTATTAGATACTCTGCGTTTTAACTTTCATTGTAACGGTTCACCAGCCATGTAAGATGCAAACAGATATTGCGGGCTCTCATAATACATACTCGAATTGTAATTGTCAATCTTATCGCTGATCCATGATGTATATACCTGTATGAGAGCAGCAGTAAGTGTTATTTTCTGAGCTTCAGCCGTATTGACAATCAAACGTTTATATACCTTGGCAATATCAAAATGCGTAGGCACAGTATATTTACAAACAGCAATATTATCAAAATTACCCATACTAATACCACGCCTTGAAAGTACATCATCAGCATTTTTTTCAATAGGTTCGCAGTGAAGCACATCGGCCAAGTTCATCATCCGTGTAATCTCCAGCTCACCAATAGCCTGCACAACATCGGCGCGGCGATTTTTCGTTTTTCGGCCAATGTACTCTATAACCGAACAAACAAAAAACAGATCGTTATGACGTTTATCTTCTCTGCCAATCACAATTTTGCCTCGTAACTTTCCACAAATTTCAGACAATCCAATGCATTGGGAGTACAAAACGCCATCTGATGCGTTGGGTGTTTGAATTTGGCAAGTACCCAAAATTGCTCCCGCGTTAATATGCCTGAGATGAAATCTGCAACATAGTTCCATACCTGATCATTAGCCATAGCACCGGCTATAATATCATGATTGTGCATTTTACCGCTGCGGCAGCAGACTATAAAATCTAACCATTTATCTGACATATCATCAAAATGCAGGATATCAAGATCAGCATCTGCAGTATAATCAAACACACTGATAACAGGCGTTTGAAAACGCTCAGACCATCGCTCCGCCTGCGTCTTGAACTCGGTACAATAGAAACCTTGCCCAAAGTCCTTGGCGTGTTTTGATATACGGACTTCGGGTTTTTCAATCGCGCAGAAGCCGCCGTGATAAAGTTTCATCTGTTAGTTTCATCCGATGATATTTTTATTTGCTTTTCTTTGATAAAATATAATATATAAAACGTCACGTAATAACGTAATGATGACATTTCATCAATATATTTTATTTTTTGCGTTCACCATTACTAAATATTATTTTATTCCAGTGATACAAAATTACAAAATCAACCGTTTAATAATACAAATGTTTGGTTTGAGCACGTTTACTCATGCGTCAAACATTACGCATTGTCAACTTACAAATAAGACCCCCCCCCCCGATTCTTATTTGTAAACCATCTGTTTGCAACAAGTTACGTTGTCTGTTATGATGCAGCGCCTCAAGCGTTATTACGAGACATCAATATGTCTCGCAGACAATTATTCGGCAGTATTATTGTTTGTATATTTGGTAACTACATATCTAAACCGATGGAGGTTGTAGTATGAGCAAGGTGTTTTTTAGCGGCATCAGCAGTAAATTGTTTAAATTCGCAGCGGCGGTTAGCTGTGCTTTGATTTTTGTGGTGCCTTTTGGGATTTGGGCTGAGGTGAAAACGTACACCATAACCGGTAGCGAAACATCCTTTACGGTGACCGATGGAGCAAGTTCGTTTAATGCTGCCACAGTACAAGGTATTGTTGACGCATTAAGACCTGTTACTAACGGTTCTGACTGCATTTTCCAATTTGGAAACGGCGAGAATACGCTTAATATTGGAGAGGCGAATATTACTTTTGACGGCGGGGAAAACGGAACAGCTTGGGGGAAAATTACGCTTACTGGGAGTATTACTTCTATGAACAATCTTTTTACTATAGCATTATTAAATGGTGCGTCAATTGAAAGCGAGGCGCATATTGCTAACACATCTAATAGTGGTATAGCGCTTATCAACGGTTCCACCGGTACAGTAACTATTAGCAGTGGGATGGTATCATCAAACGGTGAATATGGCGGTGCGATCCGAAACAGCGGCTTTGGTACTGTAGATATCATAGGCGGAATAGTATCGTCTGTTAATGGTTATAATGTGATTGAAAATTCTTCACACGGTATAGTTAGCATTAGTGGCGGGATGGTTTCTGCACCAGGGAATCTTACAGCCGTTTTCAATAGTGGTTTCGGCAAAGTTACCATATCTGGAGCAGCCGAAATTACTTCAGCCAATGCTGTCAGTAATGGCAGTAACACTGTCCGTAATAGTTCTTCCGGCACCATAGAAATCCTTGGCGGGACGGTATCAAATACATCATCATCCGGCAATGCGGTTGGTAATAGTGGTTCAGGTAAAGTCACTATATCCGGAACTGCGGAAATCACATCTTCGGCCTCGTTTTTTGGTACCGTTTATAACTTCGGTATCGGCGTCATAGAAATTATAGGTGGCACAATATCAAACACATCATCAACCGATCTTGCTGTTAATGATTATAATGGCACAGGTACTATTCTTTTTGGCAATGCTCCTCAGATTAATGGCCTTATAGGAGGAACTGTAAGTCTAATTACGGATGGTGCCAATAGTTTTGCGCCAGGTAGCAAGACTTACACCCTTAATTCTGCATCTTACGCATACGGGGCGATTGCGGTGGTTGATGGCGTGCCTTATGCCGATAAATTCACTATCAATAACGCTAGTTTTGAACTGTATGAGCATGAGGGTGATCTTCGTATGGTTACCACAGGGGTTGCGATTTGCATAATTTCTTTTGACCTTAACGGCGGCAACGGGATGCCTCCTAAACCCATTTTCGTACCTGCCGGTTCAAGATTACATGGGGTACAAAAACCGACTGCAAATAGCTTCACAAAGACAGATGCTGTTAACGATGGCAAGTGGTACACGCGCAGCGGTGAAACATATACGGAATTCGTTTTTAACAGCAACGCAGCCGGTACGGTGGTTGATGCCAATGTTACGCTCTATTTGAAGTGGATAGAACCCAATGTCTATTCTATCACAAGCAGCGGCACAGGGTTCATACCATACTTTGGCAGTATCCCGATCTCGTTTGGAGGTGGTGCAGTTCCAATTCAGGACGCAGTTGACAATATAAAAAATCACGCCATTGGCGCGGGATGCCATATCCGCTTTGGAAACGGTACGGACGCTCTTAACATCGGAACAGAGAATATCACTTTTGACGGCGGGACGAATAAAGATGATTGGGGAAATATTACGCTTTTGGGAAGTATTACTTCAAGCTACGTCACCACTGAAAGTTGGTGGAACAATAATGGTGCTATAGTGTTAGCAAACGGCGTATATATTGAAAGTAAGGCAAACATTGTCAACACCGCTGCATCAGGTCGAGCGATATATAATAATTCCAACAGCACTATAATCATAAGCGAGAGTACAGTGTCGGCAGCAGGAAGTAGCGGAACAGCTATTTACAGCAATTCGAACGGCACCGTGATTGTTAACGGCGGGACAGTATCGGCAACCGGGAGCAGTGGAACAGCTATTTACAATGGTACTGTGACTGTTAGCGATGGGGCAGTATCAGCAATCGGGAATGAAGGAACTGCTATTTTCATAAATATTGATGGCACGGTAAACATAAGCGGAGGGACGATAACGGCAGCTGCAGGTACAGCAATTCACAATAGTTCGAATTCCAATAATTACGGCGGCACGGTTATCATCAGCGGTGGTGCGGTATCGGTAACAGGGAGCCTTGAAGGGAGGAGCTTAAGTACAATTTTAAACTCCGGTATATTGACCATAAGCGGTGGTACTGTGTCGGCAACTTCCGGAATAGCAGTTGTAAATCAACACTTCAACAATAATGTCGCCACAGCGACCATAAGCGGCGGGACGGTGTCGGCAACTTCGGGCGAAGCAATTTCCAATAGTGATTTCTGTAAAGTTACCATATCCGGTACAGCGAAAATCACGTCAGCTACCACCAGCAGCGCAGGTATGATTTCCAACAATGGATTTGGAATCATAGAAATCCTCGGTGGAATGATACTAAACACATCATCTAACGGAATTGCGGTTAACGCTTTCTCTGCAACCGCTTCAATTGTTTTGGGCGGTACACCTCAGATTACAGGACTAATATCAGGGTTTGGCTCCGAAAAAGTCAGTGTGATTACATTCGGTGAAAATGTTTTTGCTCCCGCAGGAAACGTCTACACCTTTTTTCGTGGTTATTCCAATACTACTACTTACAGCAACGGCATGATTGCGGTATCAGGCGGCGCTAATTTCCTTGATAACTTTACGCTTTACAATACCCCCTGTTATGCTTTTAGGACAGAAAATAATAATATAGTGCTAAACGATCAAGCCTATATTGTAACATTTAAGAATCACGATGGTGCAGTGTTGCAAACGGGACCTGTGGCATGCGGCAGTAATGCAACAGCTCCATCAAATCTTTTTCGCGCTGGTCATACTTTTGACGGTTGGGATGTTACGTTTACCAATGTGACAAGTGATTTGACAGTTACGGCTAAGTGGACAATAAACACTTATACTGTCACATGGCCGACAGCATCTGCTATCACTTACGGCGCAGCACTCTCCACATCAACACTAAACGGCGGCAGCGCAACAGGTGGTGACGGTGCAAATGTTGCCGGTATATTTACGTGGACGCCAAGCGGCGAACCTATTATTCCTACAGTGACAAACAGCGGTTACAGCGTAACTTTTACGCCATCTGATAATAACTACGCGGCAGTAACAAAGAATGATATAGCGATAACTGTCAATAAGGCAAACCCTACAGTCACATGGCCAACATCAACCGCTATCACTTACGGAGCAGCACTCTCCACATCAACACTAAATGGCGGCAGCGCAATAGGTGTTGGCAGTGCAAATGTTGCCGGTACATTTACGTGGACGCCAAGCGGCGAACCTATTATTCCTACAGTGACAAACAGCGGTTACAGCGCAGTCTTTACGCCATCTGACAATAACTATGCAGCAGTGACAAAGAGTGATGTAACGATAACTGTCAATAAGGCAAACCCCACCATCACATGGCCATCCAATCTCAATGCGAAAGTTGGCGAGACGCTTGCCGATGTATCTATTATAGGCGGTACAGGTACCGGTACATTTACGTGGACAACACCCGCAGCATCGGTCGGAGCTGCCGGTTCACAAACACACAGCATGACTTTTACGCCTACAGATATCGCTAACTACAGTACGCTTACGCAAAATGTGACGATTGCCGTCGATGCCGTTTCCATTTTGTCACCCAACCGTAATCACCCAAATCCTCAGCCAAACAAAGAATCTATTGAATTTTCACCGTTCACACTATTCGCAAGTGAGTTCATCGCAGGCCCTAACCCTGTTGCCAAGCAATCAGGTATAGTAAAATTCTTTTGGCAGGGTAAAAGGATACAAAGCGCATCGCTGAATATTTATGATGCGTTCGGCAATGTTATCAACAAGAAGATCGCCATAAAAGATAACGTTGTCGGTACACAGGAGCGCCGACCGGTAGGTTCATGGAATTTGACCGACAATAAAGGCCGCCAGGTCTCTGAGGGAACTTATTTGGTAAGAGGCACAATCACCGCGGCAGACGGCAAAAAAGAGCGTATATCGGTGATAATCGGTGTACGGTAATTGCGTTGATTGCAGTAACTTTGTGAGGCGGGTTCTATTATGGAGCCCGCTTTTTTTTAAGGTCATTATATATATGGAAAGTGAATTTTTTGTTGATGTCTGATTCTTGTTATTTTCATAAATACTACTAATTCCTGCTGCCCGCTATTTATTTTCTATATTCTATATTAATATATCATAATGGATATGCTTGAAAAACAGAGGGCATTTTGATAGTTTGTACACTTTTTAATCCTGCTGTGGATGTTGTTTACCGTGTAGATGGTTTTGAATCCGGAACAACGCTTCTTGATACCCCAACCCATGCAGTTCCATCCGGTAAAGGGTTAAATGTAGCGCGTGTGATTACTACACTTGGCGAAGAAGCCGCAGTCGCCGGACTTATCCCTGAAAATGATATGCGCCGTTTCAGTTCTTTTATTGAGGAAACAGGGATTACGCCTTTTTTATATGAGGTCGAAGGAAACGCGCGTATCAATATTACGCTTAATGATAAACAGCGCGGCTGTGTCACGCATGTCAATAGCGCCTCAGCGCCGCTTCCGCCAAGAATTCAAGATGAGTTTTTACAATTTATCGAACAGCGCATACAGAAGGAGAGCTGTTGGTGCTTCAGCGGAAGCTTACCCCCAGGCTTTCATAACGATGTTTATTCTCATGCAATAAATATGTGCAAGAACAAAGGCGCAAACGCTCTTCTTGACACGAGAGGAATAGCGCTTAAAATGGGCGCGCGGGCAAGACCGCTTATACTCAAGCCAAACCTAAACGAATTACAGGAGTTCTTTGGTGAAGAGATAAAGGGTGTGCATCATATAGCGCTGAGCGCCAAGAGATTTATTGACATGGGTATAGCTTATGTTTTTGTCTCGCTTGGAGTGGATGGCATGATAGCAATTCATGGAAACGACTGTCTTTTGTGTTCTCCGCCTGAGGTAAAAACGGTTGACACGGTAGGATGCGGGGACGCGCTTGCGGCAGGGGTGTTGGTTGCGCAGAAGAGAAATTTCTCATTTATCGAAACGTGCCGTCTCGCAATCGCATGCGGTTCATCAAAGAGCATGCACGAGGGACCCGGAATAGTTACACGCGATGAAGTATGGCAATTAATGGAAGATGTAAAAATAACAGCAATATGAAAGGTCAGATCTGTTAAAATGAAGATTAAACGAATTTTAGTTACCGGCGGAGCGGGTTTTCTTGGATCGCATCTGTGTGATCGTTTGACAGAGCAGGGACATGACGTCATCTGCCTTGACAATTATTTCACCGGCCGCAAGAAAAACGTTGAACATCTGATAGGAATGCAAAACTTCGAACTCATGCGTCACGACGTCGCTTTTCCGATATATCTGGAAGTTGACCAAATCTATAATTTGGCCTGTCCCGCTTCACCGGTTCATTATCAGTATAACGCGGTGAAAACAATTAAAACGTCTGTGATGGGAGCAATCAACGTACTTGGACTTGCAAAGCGGGTAAAG
>Ga0123356_10001422_pt1 | contig 26473 bp, 19 predicted proteins | sample TergutEmb28metaG_2_FD_92546 | JGI IMG/M metagenome (GOLD analysis project Ga0123356, IMG submission 92546) | Embiratermes neotenicus P3 segment gut microbial communities from Petit-Saut dam, French Guiana - Emb289 P3 | ecosystem: Host-associated > Arthropoda: Insects > Digestive system > Gut ...
ACCAGACCATCGACGATGACGCCCGCGCCACCTCCCAGCAGGCCTTCCTCCGGAACCTCGCAAGAAAAGAGGCCTACCAAGCCGAGGCCCCCACCATGTGGGATGTCACCTACCGCACCGCTGTCGCCCAGGCGGAGATGGAGGATCGCGAGCGCCCCGGCGCCTATCATCGCGTCGCTTTCCATCGGACGGACGATGGCGCCCCCATCCTCATCGAGACCTCTCGCCCCGAGCTCATCCCGGCTTGCGTCGCCCTGGTCGCCCACCCCGACGACGAGCGCTTCAAGGACCTGTTCGGCAAGACCGTGCGCACACCCGTCTTCGACGTCGAGGTCCCCGTCGTTGCCCACCACCTCGCCGAGCCAGACAAGGGCGAAGGCATCGCCATGATCTGCACCTTCGGTGATGTCACCGACGTCATCTGGTGGCGTGAACTGCGCTTGCCGACCCGCGCGATCATCGGCTGGGACGGCCGCATCCTCGCCGACCCTCCCCCCGGCATCGACTCGCCCCACGGCAAAGATGCCTACGCACAGATCGCCGGCCAAACCACCTTCACGGCCCGCACCACGATCGTCAATCTGCTCCGCGAATCCGGCGACCTCATCGGCGAACCCAAAGCCATCACCCACCCCGTCAAGTTCTACGAGCGGGGAACAAAACCGCTGGAAATCGTCACGACCCGCCAGTGGTACCTCAAGAACGGTGGCCTCGACACCGACCTGCGCGCCGCGCTCCTAGCCCGAGGCGGCGAGCTGAACTGGACCCCCGATTTCATGCGCGTGCGCTACGAAAACTGGGTCGGCGGCCTGAACTCCGACTGGCTCATCTCCCGCCAACGCTTCTTCGGCGTCCCCTTCCCCCTCTGGTACCGCCTTGACCAGGACGGCAACCCCGACTACTCACACGTCCTCACCCCCGACGAGGCAGCGCTTCCCGTTGACCCGGCGTCCGACACTCCCCCGGGGTTCACCGAGGATCAGCGGGGAAAGCCCAGCGGCTTCATCGGCGACCCCGACGTCATGGACACCTGGGCCACGAGCTCGCTGACCCCCCAAATCGCCACCCGATGGCGCTTTGACCCCGAACTCTTCGCCCTCACCTTCCCCATGGACCTGCGCCCCCAAGCGCAAGACATCATCCGCACCTGGCTCTTCTCCACCACCGTCCGCGCCCACCTAGAGCACTGCACACTCCCCTGGTCCAACGCCGCCATCAGCGGTTTCATCCTCGATCCCGACCGAAAGAAGATGTCGAAGTCCAAGGGCAACGTGATCGTCCCCACGGCTCTCCTCGAGGAGCATGGCGCCGACGCCGTCCGCTACTGGGCCGGTGCTGCGCGCCTGGGCGCCGACGCCGAGTTCTCCCCCGGCCAGATGAAGGTCGGCCGTCGCCTGGCCATCAAGATCCTCAACGCCTCCAAGTTCGCCCTAGGTTTCCTAGCCGCCAACACCACGCACGATGACGGAAGTGCAGCTGAGAGCGCGAGCTCACCGTCCGCCATCGTGCGCCCGGGTTGTCTTTTGGAGCTGGATCCGGGTGCGGTGACGCAGCCGCTGGACCGGGCGATGCTCGCGGCGCTGGCCGAGGTGGTCGAGCGGGCGACGACCGGGCTGGGATCTTACGACCACGCGCGGGCGCTGGAAGTGAGCGAGGCGTTCTTCTGGACGTTCTGCGACGACTACATCGAGCTCGTCAAAGACCGGGCCCATGGCCGCGAGGGCGAGGCGGAGGCGACCTCCGCGCGAACTGCGCTGGCGATCGCGCTGGAAACGCTGCTGCGACTGTTCGCGCCCTTCCTTCCCTTCGCGACCGAAGAGGTGTGGTCGTGGTGGCATGAAGGCTCGATCCACCGGGCGACCTGGCCGGAGGCTGCGCCTCTGCAAGCCGCGGCAGCCGGCGCCGACCCGAGGATCCTCGACGCCGCGGGCCAGGTTCTCACCGTCCTGCGCAAGGTGAAGTCCGAGGCCAAGGTGTCGATGCGCACGCCGATCACCGAAGCCTTGATCGGCGTCCCAGCAGCCCTGCTCCCCCACGCCGAGGCTGCCCGGAGCGACATCGCCGCTGCAGGGCGGGCCACAACCCTCAACCTAGAACCCGGCGACCAGGACACCGCAGAGGCCCGCACCGCAACCCTGGGCGACCCCCCACCCCGCTGACCCCGCGGCTCCCTGCACCCTCGGCGGGTGAGCTGTAGACTTCAGCTTCTAACGTTGAAAGGACTCACATGAGTATGCAACGCTCCCGCCCCATGTTCGCTCTGTTCACCATGACCGCTGCCGCTGCCCTCGCCCTGACGGGGTGCGGAGGAGGAGGCGAAAAAGCCCCCGAGGGGGGCGATGCCCCGGCAGTGACCACCATCGCGGAAGGTCGGCTGACCGTCTGCTCCAACCCTCCCTATGCACCGTTCGAGTCGACGGAGCAGGGGGAGATAGTGGGATTCGACCTGTCCCTCATGGAGGAGGTCGCTAAGGACCTCGGCCTCCAACTCGCCGGCCGCGAGACCCCGTTCGAGGCGATCGAGTCGGCTGCAGCCCTTGACATCGGGGACTGCGACGTCGGCGCCTCAGCCCTCACGATCACCGAAGCCCGCCAGGCCAAGGCCGACTTCTCCCAGCCGTACTACGACTCGGCAATGGGAATGCTCGTCGGGCCAGACTCGGGGATCGACAGCATCGACAACCTCGAGGGCAAGACTCTCGGCGTCCAGCAGGGAACCACCGGCGAAGGCTGGGCCAAGGAACACCTTGACCCCGGCCAGGTCCGCCAGTATGAGCATCTCGGCGATCAGACTTCCGCCTTCCAGGCCGGCGATGTCGATGGGATCATCAACGACGTTCCCACCCTCCAGCCCTACGCAGTTGACGGCGCCACCATCGTGACCGGGCTCTCGGACTCAGAGGTCTTCGGATTCATGGTGAAGAAGGGCAACACCGCGCTCCTCAACGCCATCAACTCGACACTGGATCGCGTCAAGACGGACGGAACCTACGAGCGCCTTATCGCCCAGTGGTTCACGACCGCCATCAGGGACGACTAGTACCCGCCTCCTGCTAGCGTCTGCCCATGAGTCAGCAGTCCGCGCGAGGGTTCGAGGACCTCGACCTTCGCCCCTCGGGACGCCTGAGCCCGCGCAAGCGCGCCCGCGTCACAAGGGGAGTCCAGTACGTAGTGCTGTTGGCGGCCGTCGCCGCCATCCTCGCGTCGGTGAACTGGACGCTCATGAGGGAGAAGATCTTCACCCTCGAAGCGATCCGGAACGCCGCACCGAACATCCCACACGCGTTTGGCAACACGCTGCTCTACACGCTCGGCGCCTTCGGTGTCTCGTTGACGCTGGGGACAGTGCTCGCGCTGATGAAGCTCTCCTCGGTCAAGGTCTACCGGTGGCTCGCCACCGCCTACATCGAGTTCTTCCGCGGACTGCCTGCGCTGCTCATTGTCTTTGCTGTGGCCTATGGACTGCCGATGACGCTCGGCGTGAGAATCCCTTCCCTCTTCCTCAAGGCGGCGATCGCGCTGGGCGTTGTCTCCTCGGCCTACATGGCGGAGTCTCTGCGCGCCGGCATCCAGGCCGTCCCGAAGGGCCAGGTCGAGGCCGCCCGCTCGCTCGGCATGACCCACTCAAAGGCCCTCATCCACGTCGTGTTCCCCCAGGCCATCCGCATTGTCCTGCCGCCCGTGACGAACGAGATCATCCTCCTGACCAAGGACACCTCGCTCGTCTATGTCGCGGGCATGACCCTGGCGGAATGGGAGCTCTCGAAGCTCGCCCGCGAGTCCCTGGCTGAACCGGTCGGCGGCCTGACGGCGCTGTTTGCCATCGGTGCCCTTTACCTCGTCATCACCCTCCCGCTCGGCTTCGTCGTGCGCCGACTGGAGAAGAGCTTCGGAAAGGCAAAAGCGTGAACGCGAGGAGCGCGATCGTGCGCGTTACGGGGTTGAGGAAGTCTTTTGGGAACCATGAGGTGCTCAAGGGGATTGATCTCCAGGTCACGCCAGGCGAGGTCGTGTGCGTGATTGGGCCGTCGGGGTCGGGGAAGTCGACGCTGCTGCGTTGCGTCAATCTCCTGGAAAAGCCCACGTCAGGGACGGTTGAGCTGCTGGGTGTCGACATCACCGACCCGGACGCCGACATCGACAAGGTGCGCGCGCACGTCGGGATGGTCTTCCAGGCCTTCAACCTCTTTCCCCACAAGACGGTCCTCGGGAATCTCACGTTGGCGCAGGTCAAGGTGCTGGGGCGGTCGCGGGAGGAGGCGGAGGAGGTCGCGATGCGCAACCTTCGCCACGTGGGCCTCGCCGACCGCGCCACCGCTTACCCCGCCCAGTTGTCGGGCGGTCAGCAGCAGCGTGTCGCGATCGCCCGCTCGCTGTCGATGGACCCGCGGCTCATGCTTTTCGACGAGCCGACCTCGTCGCTTGACCCCGAGCTCGTGGGCGACGTGCTCGCCGTGATGCGCGACCTCGCCGCGGAGGGCATGACGATGCTCGTGGTCACTCACGAGATGGCGTTCGCTCGCGAGGTCTCCCATCGCGTCATTTTCATGGACGATGGCGCGATCGTCGAACAAGGTCCCGCCGCCCAGGTCATCGGCTCGCCCAGGACCGCTCGCGCAAAACTGTTCCTACACCGGGTGCTCCACCCCACCGAGATAGCCGAGGCCGAGCTCGGAGAGACCGAGCCCATCGACCCCGTGTTGGACCGCGAGGAATGGGAAGAACTACACGGCTCCTAGTGCGATGGCCTCGTGGTGATGGATGACCTCGGCGATGATGAAGGCGAGGAACTTCTCGGCGAAGACGGGGTCCAGGCCGGATTCTTGGGCTAGGGCGCGGAGGCGGGCGATTTGGACGGCTTCGCGATCAGGGTCGGCGGGAGGGAGGCCCGCGCTGGCCTTGAGGACCCCCACGCGTTGAGTGCATTTGAAGCGTTCCGCCAGGAGGTGGATCAGCGCCGCGTCGATGTTGTCAATGGAGCCGCGCAGGTCGTTCAGGTCAGCGGCAACCTTGGCGTCACCCATGATCACGCCGACTTCTCCTCCGGCTCTTCCTTGGGCAGGGAGGTCGCGCGCTTGGGGACCAGCGTCGGGGCCACGTTCTCCAGCACCGTGTCCCGATCGACGACGACCTTCGAGATGTCGTCGCGTGACGGGACGTCGAACATCACCGGCTGGAGGATCTCCTCCATGATGGAGCGCAGCCCCCGAGCCCCGGTCCCCCGCAGCATCGCCTGATCAGCGATCGCCTCGACCGCATCCTCGGTGAACTCCAGCCCGACCCCGTCCAGGGAGAACATCTTCTGATACTGCTTGACCAGGGCATTTCGCGGCTCGGTCACGATCCGGACCAGGGCATCGCGGTCAAGGGAGGCGACCGACGCGATGACCGGGACTCGCCCAATGAACTCCGGGATGAGCCCGAACTTCAGCAGGTCCTCCGGCCGGACATCCGCGAACTCGTCCTCGGTCGAATCCGCCGAGTGGAGCGGCGCCCCGAACCCGATCCCGTGCCGTCCCGTCCGCTGGGCAATGATGTCCTCCAGCCCGGCAAACGCCCCGGCCACGATGAACAGCACATTCGTCGTGTCGATCTGGATGAACTCCTGCTGGGGGTGCTTCCGCCCTCCCTGCGGTGGCACCGACGCCACCGTCCCCTCGAGGATTTTGAGCAGCGCCTGCTGGACCCCCTCGCCCGACACATCTCGCGTGATGGACGGCGATTCCGCCTTGCGAGAGATCTTGTCGATCTCGTCGATGTAGACGATCCCCATCTCAGCGCGCTTGACGTCGTGGTCGGCTGCCTGGATGAGCTTGAGGAGGATGTTCTCGACGTCCTCGCCCACGTATCCCGCCTCCGTCAACGCTGTTGCGTCAGCGATCGCAAAAGGTACGTTCAGCATCTTCGCCAAGGTCTGCGCGAGGTAGGTCTTCCCGCATCCCGTCGGTCCGATCATCAAGATGTTGGACTTGGAGATTTCCACGCCCACATCCGCGCCGTCCTCTTCCGCTCCCGTCGCCCTTTCCGAAGATGCGGACGATGACGACCCCGGCTTTCGCGCAGCCGGCGCCTTCGCCGGTGGTCCCGCGGTCGCGCGCTGTCTTGCCGCACCGCCTGCCGCAGCACCCGCGCCGCCCGAAGCAGCGCCCGCGCCGGAGGCCCCCGCGCTCCCCTTCGCAGACTTGGTGGATCGCTCTCCCTCAGCGTTGGAATCGATCCGCTTGTAGTGGTTGTACACCGCGACGGACAGCGCCTTCTTCGCCGGGTCCTGGCCGATGATGTACTCGTTGAGGAACTCGTAGATCTCCCGAGGCTTGGGGAGCTGACGGCGCCGATTCTCGGCCTTGCCGGCGACTTCCTCGGAGATGATCTCGTTGCACAGCTCGATGCACTCGTCGCAGATGTAGACCGACGGTCCGGCGATGAGCTTGCGGACCTGCTTCTGTGACTTTCCGCAGAAGGAACACTTCAGCAGATCAGCACCGGTATCGCTGACACGCGGCATACCTAGGGTTCCTCCCTGCATTCGTCCTCGCCCCGCCTCGACCAGCGGAGCGACACACGCCAGAGAACATCGTAACCGGAGCGCGCCCCAAACACCGTGAACCTGCCTCCTTGGCGCGCGCCCTTGAGTCAGCTCTTGGGGCCAGAACCCTTGCGGGTCTCGAGGACCTGGTCAATGAGTCCGTAGTCCTTGGCCTGCTCGGCTGTGAGGATCTTGTCGCGCTCAATGTCGGCCCTCACCTGCTCAATCGGCTGCTTCGAGTGCTTGGCTAGGGTGACCTCCAGCCACTCACGCATGCGCAGAATCTCGCGTGCCTGGATCTCGATGTCCGAGGCCTGGGCATAGGCGCCACCCTCGAAGGCCGGCTGGTGAATGAGGACCCGAGCGTTGGGGAGAGCCAGCCGCAGCCCCTCGTGACCTGCAGCCAGCAGCACCGCAGCAGCCGAGGCGGCCTGTCCCAAGCAGACGGTCTGGATGCGCGGGGTGATGTACTGCATCGTGTCGTAGATCGCGGTCAGCGACGTCAACGACCCTCCGGGAGAGTTGATGTACATCGTGATGTCCCGGTTCGGGTCCTGGGACTCCAAGACCAGGAGCTGAGCCATGATGTCGTCGGCCGAGGCGTCGTCAATCTGGACGCCACAGAAAACAATCCGGTCCTCGAAGAGCTTGGTGTACGGGTCCTGGCGTTTGAAGCCGTAGGCCGTGCGCTCCTCGAACTGGGGCAGGACGTAACGCCCGAAGGCTCCCAAGGTCCGCGTTGGATCAGGTGACGGGCTCACTTGGCCCTCCTTCCGTCATCGTCCGTCGTGGTGCCTACGGAGCGGACCGAGGCGACCACCTTGTCAATGAAGCCATACTCGAGGGCCTCCTCGGCGGTGAACCAGCGGTCGCGGTCGGCGTCGGCGGTGATCTGCTCGACGGTCTTGCCGGTCTGCGCGGCGGTGAGCTCGGCCTGGACGCGCTTCATGTGGAGGATGAGCTCGGCGTTGATCCGGATGTCGGTGGCAGTGCCGCCGATCCCGCCGGAGGGCTGGTGCATCATGACGCGCGCGTGGGGCGTGGCGTAGCGCTTTCCGGGCGTCCCGGAGGACAGGAGGAACTGGCCCATGGAGGCGGCCATTCCCACGGCGACGGTCGTGACGTCAGGGGCGATGAACTGCATCGTGTCGTAGATCGCCATGCCCGCGGTGACCGAACCGCCGGGCGAGTTGATGTAGAGGAAGATGTCGCGCTCGGAGGCCTCGGCGGCCAGGAGCATCATCTGCGCGCAGATCGCGTTCGCGTTGTCGTCGCGGATCTCGGAGCCGAGCCAGATGATGCGCTCCTTGAGCAGGCGGTTGAAGATGTGGTCGGCCAGACCCATTCCTCCGGTTTCCGGCCCCGTCATATGGGCTGGTTTGTCGGTCACGTCACACTCCTCCTTGGCGGCCTCGCGGGCAGCTACTCATCGAACTCAATGTCGTCATCGTCGTTATGGTCTTGCGCGAGAAGCTCGGTCAGGTCGACGGGATCGCCGTCCTCATCCTCGACGCGCACACGGAGCAATGCCTGGTCAATGGCCTTGTTGTGGGAGATGTCTCCGATGAACAGGGGCATCAGACCCTGGGCCTGGACCTGCTCGACAAACTCCGAGGGGTCGGCTTCCTGTTCCTGAGCTGCCCGCAGGAGGCTTTGCACCAGCTCGTCCTGGCTCACCTGGATGTCGAAGTGCTCGGAGAGCGCGTCAAGCAGCATGCTCTCCCGCAGCTTCATGGTGGCGATTTCCCGGGCGGCCTCCTCATCGTCGTGAAAACCCTTGTACTCCTCGATTTCCCGCGCCAAGACCCCCGGCGGCACGGGAAAGTCCAGGTCAGCGAGAAGCGTCTCGACGAGGCCTTGCCTCGCCTGCCCCAACTGCCCCTTCTGCTTGAAGAGCGCGAGATGCTTTGCCATGTCCTCGCGCAGTTCCTCAATCGTGTCGAACTCCGAGGCCTCCATCGCAAAGTCGTCGTCAAGAACCGGCATCTCCCGCTCCTTGACCGACTGGACCGTCACCTCGACGAGCGCCCGCTCACCCTCGTGGGCACCGCCGGCCAGCTCGGTCTCGAAGACCGTGGTCTCCCCCGCTGACAGGCCGTCGAGCGCCTCATCGAGCCCCTTGAGCATCGTCTCCTCCCCCACCTCGTAGGAGATGCCCGAGACCGAGTCCACCTCACGATCGCCGATCGTCGCCTTGAGGTCCATCGAGACAAAATCGCCGCTCGCCGCAGGCCGATCCACGCCCCTTAGCGAGGCAAAGCGCTCAGCCAGCCCTCCCATAGCGCTGTCAAGTTCGTCATCGTTCACAGCGACGCTCGGGACCGTCACCGTAAGCGACGTCAATTCCGGGAGGACGATGACGGGCCTCACCTCGACCTCCGCGGTGAAGGTGAGTCCTTGGTCGCGTTGGGCGGAGTCAGGCTGGTCGGTGACGTCAATCTCGGGCGGGCCGAGCGGGTGAACCTTGGCTTCGCGCGCGGCGGTGGTGTACCACTGCTGGACCGTGTTCTTGATCGCGAAGTCGAGGACGGAGTCGAATCCAATCCGCTGGTCGATGATCCGGGCTGGAACCTTGCCCTTGCGAAAGCCCGGCACCTGAATGTCTCGGGCTATCGCCGCGTAGGCGACGGACAGGGCTTTGGAGAGGTCTGCGGCACTGACGTCGACGGTGAGTCTGACTTTCGTGGGCTCGAGGGTTTCGACGGCGCTGGTCACAGTGGCTTCTCCTGGAGGTGTGGTCGCTGCGCACGCAGCAGAGCAGACCGGGCAAGTCTAGTCGCATCGCGGGTGCCAGCGGCGTGACGCGCGGAGTTCATGGCGGCGGGCAGCAGGTTAAGGCACCCCCAAAACCTGCCGTCCGCCACCACGCTTGTGATGAGGCGGTGAGCTTGCCGCTCTCATGGTGCCCCGACGGTCGGGGAAGGCGACCGGGTCGCTTGGGCCGTCTTCTTTGCCGCCTTCGCGGCCTTCGACCCGGGCAACGGGCGGTCTTCCGCGAGAGCGTCGAAGACCTTGGTCGCCTCGCTTGTCAGGATGACGTTTGCATCATCGTTTGGATCCCCGGCATAGGGCGCCGTCATCGCCTCCACTCGATCGGAGCCGATGCCCCGTAGGGACAGGGCAAAGCCCGCGATCTCCTGGACTCGGTCGAGTCCTGGTGAGACCACGATCGAGTCGGCGAGCGCCTGGAGGAAGTGGTAGAGCGACGGGCCGGATGTCAGGAGGTTCTTCTTGTTGACCTCGGAGAAGATGGCGCTCAGGAGCTCGTGCTGCCGGTCGATCCGCCCCAGGTCCGAGCCGTCCCCTAGGCCCTCTCCCGTTCGCGCCCGGGCGTAGGCCAACGCGGTCTTGCCCTTCAGGTGGTGGCAGCCGGGCTCGAGGTCCAGCTTGGCGTCACGCGAGGCCATGCGATGGTCGATGCACATATCGACCCCGCCCAGGGCGTTGATCATCTTGATGAAGCCGGTGAAGTCGATGATCGCGTACTCGTCGATGCGGATGTCTGAGACCTCTTGGATCGTCTTGATGGCGCAGGCGGCGCCATCGGTCATGCTGCCTTTTTCCCCACCGCGGGAGAAGGCAGCGTTGAACTTCGTGGTCCACGGAAGGCCCGTCATCGTCCCATCGGAGAGTTGACAGGGAGGGATGGTGACGGTCGTGTCGCGCGGGATGGAGACGATGTCGATGCGGTCGCGTCGGGCGGAGACGTGGACGATCATCGCGACGTCGGAGCGCACCCCGCCCACATTGTCGGTGGCGATCTTCGCATTGCCGCCCTCGCGCGAGTCTGTGCCAAAGACGGCGATGTTGATCGCGCGGCCCGAGAAGGGGTCCATGGGATCCCGAGGTGCGACAGTCGTCGCGCGGACCGCGGGGGTCGTGCCGGTCTGACCGGAGATGTCAACCCCGTGGAGGCGCGAGTTGAGATCAAAGACCATCAAAGCGACCGTCGAGAAGGCTCCAAGCCCCAGGGAGGTGACCACCAGGGAGATGGTGTAGAGCACCCGCCAGGAACGCACGGCGCGCCGGTGCCGGCCGAGGGGGCGGCGAGGGTGGCCGTCCTTTACGGTCTCGGCACGGTGACTCCCGCTCACCTGCGTCCTTTCGTCTCCAAGGGCCTGGACGGGCGGCGAGCCGCCTCGAATCGTCGGTGCCAGCGCGCGGCGGCACTGATCTATGGTCGTCTGAGGATAGAATCACACACTAGCCGGTCGAAGAGGGGCGGGCGTCCGCAGAATCAGGAGATTCCGTGGACATGTTGCGGACCTGTCCGTGTCCACGTGGTGAGAAGGCGTTGCCACTGGTGGGGGTGCGGGATGGGTGCGTCTAGCCTGACACCGCCTCACATTCGATGGATTCTTCAGCACTGGCGCCGGGGTCACCGCACCCACCCCTTCACCCCGGCGCCAGGCGCTGGTCCTCTCTTCTTTTTCCCGATTGCGCGCGCGGCTGGGCTGTGGCTTGGTGCAGGCGCGCGGCTGGGCTGCGGCTGGGTGAGCGGCCTGAAAGGGCCTACTTGGTGATGGTGAGCTTGATCTGGGCTTTTCCGGTCTTCTTGGCTTGGTTGTTGCCGAGGTATTGGACGTTGAGCGTCTGGCGGGCCTTCTTGAGCGCGGTCGTCTTGACCGCCACCGTGGCCTTACCGTTCGCCTTGGCCACGGTCGCCTGGCCAACAACCTTGCCGGAAGCCGTGGTCACCACGACCTTGCCGCCCTTGAGGTTCGCATGCGAGACGACCTGGACCCTGACCCGTGCCGTGTTGCCCTTGGCCACGGGGGTCCTCGGGGACGAGAGGATCCTGATACCGGAGTCGACTGCGTCGCCGGGGCGAACCTTGCTGATGACGAAGAAGCGGTGGCCGGAAGCGGCATCGTCGACACCGGGGGTTGGCATCGCACGGAAGTGCCGTGGATTGAGGAACCGCCAGCTTCTTGGCGCGGTCGGAAACGCCTTCGACCCCTGCCAGGGGTTTACGACGAGCTTGTTGGTTTGCGGGTCCCTCATTTGCGGATCTACGCTCACCAGCGCCCCATCCGAGCGAAGCAGAGTCAGGCGGGGCCACGAAGCGCGAGCATCGAGGTCCACGTATCGCAGGCCCTTGGCGGGAACTGGAGGTTGGACGAGCTTTCGGATAGTGCACAAAGCCCCCCGGTAGGCCAACCGCCCATCAGAGCGCAGGAACACACTGACGGCGTTTCCGACCGCGGTGACGCTCACATACCGCATCCCTTGGGCGATCCGAGGAACCCGCTCCATCGGATCCTTGAACGTGTTCGGACTGGCCCCAGACTTGGCCCAACCACCCAGGACCCCTTCCATCAGCCCCGTGGTGGAGCTCTTGTGGGGATACACCACCTCGGCCCGACCATCGTTTCTGACCAGCGACACCACGTCTTCCTGCAAGTCTGTCGCCCCCGAACCCACTTTCCAGCAACTGTTAACCCGATCAACAGTCCAACTGGCCGCCGCCAGGTACCCCGCATGCTTCGTCACAACCCGATCGGCACGCGCGGGCTGGGCCACCAGCCACTTTTCCCACGGAACCGACCAGCCCCGCCCATCTGCTCGAACAAACACCCAGTCATCATTCGCGAGAAAACCCACGACCCGACGTTCACCTGCAGGAAAGACAGTCTTCGCCCAGTCTCCATCCTGGTCAACGGCAAGCCCAGCGACCCTGCCATCAGAGAGCACCACCGCGTAGTCCTGAGCCATGTCGACCACGGCCAACCCAGGATGGCGAGCCTCAAACCCCAAGACCAGGCTCTGGCCTGCCTTTCCGTAACCAACCAGCCGCCCATCGGAGCGAAGAAGCACCCCCCACACCTCGCCAGTCTTCTTCGACACAGCAAAGCCCCCACGCGTGTACTCCACACCCTCAGGGACCGACGGCAGCACCAACAGCTCTTGCCGACTCGACGTCGCCCCATCAACAACATGCACCAGCCTGTAAGCCCGATACTCCCCACTCACACCCGTCGTGCCCTGCCCACCCACCACCGCGCCGACACCCACAGCAGGCACAACCAGCCCGACCCCCACCACCACGTACGCTCCCAACACCCCACCACACACCGCCCGCAAAAGCTTCATCTCACCGCTCCCATCTAGTGGTCGGAGGGACTATTTGAACATGACGTACGTTTGGACCATGTAGTGATCAGACAGTGCCTTTGAATCCCCAATCTTGTTGAACCAGTCGTACTTTATCGCGTAGGGGTTCTTGACGAACACATAGTCAAACACGCCACTTAGGGCCGTATCAGTCGCGTATTTCCTGCACGTCGCGTCGCAGGAGCTGGACATCCACTGGTATCCGCCACCGTTGCCGCTTGAAGTGGGCGTCTCTTTTCGAGTGTCCTTCCATCCGCCGTCCAGAAGGGCCTTTACCGGTGTTTTCGTCGCGCTCGAGCCGCTTGTCACGGTTCCAACGTGGGAGTTGAAGTCGCCCGCCATCACGACCGGGAGCTTCGCAAACCCGGACACTTCGTTGCCACTGAGTCCGTCGAGTTTCTCGGCGAACCTCGTTGCCAGCAGCGAGTTGTAGTAGTGCTGATAGAAAACGCTGTTTCCGAAGTGGCCCGCGACATGCCCGTGGAAGGACCCGACAATCGCCATTTTACATCGAGCTCTCGTGCCCCCCTTCAGCTCAACGGCAGCCCACACGAAGACCTTGTCCGGCGTAACGGCGTTCAAATAGCCGTCCGTCTCGGTGCCATCCTTGAGTATGTCCATGCCCCTCAACGCCTTCTGGGACCGAATGATAACGTCGTCGCCGTCGACTATCAAGTTGGTCTTGCGACTCAGCCCGACTTCCTGTTTTGAATTCTTCGGCCTCTTCGGAACAGCGAGCCCGTCCAATTTGGCCTTCGGAACCGCAGTGACGAAGTTCTTGCCCATCCCCTTGACGAGAGTTGTCAGCTGATCCTTTTCCGTGCCCGAAGGCCTTGACGGGTCCGCCTCTTGAACGGCGAGGACGTCTATCGCCCAGCTGGCAATCTTCGACTTCAGGCTTGGAAGCCGACCGTTCCAGTAGTCCGAGACTGTCCCCGATTTGGGCGCTCCAGTGTATCCCTTGTACGCCGCGTCGCCAACGTTATAGGTAACAAGCCAGAACCCGTGATACGCCGCACACTGAGCAGAATCAGTTGCCGCGGCCGTCATGCCGCGAGGCGACGACGTGGTTGTGGTCGGCGTTGTGACAAGAGGGTCGGCGACGACCTGGGACGGAACCGTATCGATGACGACCGAGACGTCTTGGGAGACGGCAGGTTCGTCCACAGGCGCCGCAGGGTCCATGGCTACAAGCGCGTAGGAATCCGTGTCTAGCCCGCCAATGGAGTACTGACCGCTGCCGTCTGCCTGCCCGCCGCCAACCGGGATCATGGTGCCCTCGGAGTCCTGGGCGTAAAGGAACACTGGCGCGTCAGGAACAGGGTTGCTGTACTCGTCTTCGACAATACCGACGATGCTCGCCGCCGGTGGCAGCACGAGGTTCCCCACCACAGTCGCAGCGGGAGGGGCGAGAGTCAGGGGCGCGGAGTCTTCCTCAAATGCCTCACCATCGTGGTAGCGTCCGACAAGGCCCTCGGTTCCCTCGGCAAACACCAACGCGGGCCCCTGGGGGAGGCCCACAACCTCGAAGGCACCGTTCCCGTCAACCTCCGCAGATCCACATGACCGCCACACCGGGTCCACCACGCCGCCAGTCCCAGGGACGAGACAGAACACCAGCACGAGCGAACCCTCCGGGGAAACACCAACGGCAGCACCAGGCGATGCCAGAACCGTGCCGATCACAGACGCGCCCTGGGGCAACACGACTGGCGGAAACTGACCTGTTCCGCCTTCAGAGAGGACAACCTCGGCGACCCCTCCCATCGAGTCGCGCGACCACTCGCCCAGCAACTCCTCGAAACCGTTGACGAAGGCTCGGTACGTTCCCGGCAGTAGCCCCGACACTGCCCAGTGGCCCATGGCGTCGGTCTCAAAGGAATCAGTTGACAGCCACTCCGATCCATCCCACCATTCCAATCTTCCTGCTCCACCTTCGACGCCGCCACCTGACTCGCGCTGCACCGCGCCCGAAACGCTTCCACCGTGTACCGCAATCAGGTTCGATGAGAGTTGTTCGTCTTGCCCAACGCCCAGGTCAACGACGACGCTCCCCCCCGACACATTGCCCGGCAGGTACACTCCATCGCCAAGCCAATCCACCAGATACATGCCTGACTCCAAGCCACCTATCACAAACTCGCCCAACTGCCCCGTGATAGTTCTCCTGGAAAGCGTCCACCCCACGTCCGCCGCCTTCCCTTCTTCATCCAGCGGAACGGCCACGACCTCCAGCCCCGCGACCCCGGCACCCAAAGAGTCCGCGACCACTCCGGTGATCGACCCCTCAGGCTCCAAGACCAGCTTCCCGACATCCACGCTTGGTCCCTCATCGAAATTGAAGCACCCGATCGGGATACCCGTCACCAAGCTCGGGAAATAGGACGACGCCAAACCCGCACCCGTCGCTCGCACGACCCAAGAGCCGGCCCCCCAAACATTCTCATCGAACTCACCGCTGCTATCTGTGACGAACGCGCCCCATGGTAAGCCAAGGTCTTCAACGTCGAAGCCCAGCGGCAGCTGGCCACCGACACAGCCTTCCCCGGAAAACTGGTCCACCTCGAAGGAAACCTCCCACGCCTCGACCAAGACCCCCGCCAAGGGATCATTGATGAGGTCGACCACCGATCCCATCAAGTGGCCCGCGTTCTCCGCACGCGCCGGAGGCGACCTGTGTCCGGCCACCAGCCCCACGCCCACAACAAAACCAGCAACAACCGCCATTGCCAAAAGACGCTCACGCTTCACCATGACGCTCAGCCCCCTCGCCCGCCATTTCATGCGCCCCCAACCCGGGCGTCGAAGGCACGAGACCGCGAGCATAGCATGCAATCTTAGTCAACTGCGAAGCAAATGACGCCGGGATCGCTTCGGGACGGGTGACGATCATCAACGTCCCACCACCAGGAGCGTTGGGGCCCACGCCACGGACGGGTGGGGGTGGCCTGGGGCTGTGATCGGGGCGAGACTACCATCGGTGAGTGTGTCGTTATCGTCCGCGGAGTGAAAGGACATGGACCACCTTGTTAGCCCTCCACGCCCCGACTTGGCCCAAGCGGTCGCCGCGATGGGACTACGGGTGTTTCCCGTTGACCAGACCACCAGCGACCCGCGCGAACAATGGGGCCTGAAATGCGCCACCAGCGACCCCAACCGGGTTTGGGAAATGTGGCGGCGCTTCCCCCGCGCCAACGTCGCACTAGCAACCGGACCCAACCCAGGCGGTACCGGTTTCGATGTCGTCCACATCACTGGCGGGCCACACGGCGGCACCCGCCTGGCCCACCAGCTCAACAACCACGGAGCGCTCGACGGGTGGGCCATGGTCGCACGCCACCCCGACGGTGGTCTGGACATCTACTATCCCGCCGACCAGTGGGAACAACCCACGGTTCAGACAGCCGCATCGCGAACATGTGCAAGCGGCTGGGCTGTGGCTGGGCGCAGGTGCGCGGCTGGGCGCAGAAAAGCCCTGGGGGCCGGCCTGGTTGGACCGATCCCCAGGGCAGGGAAGTGGTGCTACTAGATGAGGGTGAGGGTGAGGACGGCGACGTAGTGGTCAGCAGGCGTTGACCACGGGATGCCGAGCTTCAGATCCGCCCCACAGGTGAAGCGGCCCGTCGAGTAGCCGACGCTGCCCAAGCACAGTGTCTTTGGCACCGAGAGACCATCATTTACGGCCGGCGCAACAACGGGACCGGCAACAACCGCCCCGGTGTTGACAGCGGGACCGGTCGGAACCTCATGGACCAGTCCTTCATCGTTCAACGGATCGACTGTGGTCCAGGGGCTCCACCCGAGGTTGGCGCCCAGGATCCTACGGCCCTGCGCGTCACCCGTGAAGTCGGTAACGGCGCCCGTGAGGGTCCAACCCTCGTTGCTGCCGCGTGCATCGTTGACGATTGCACTGTTCATCGCGGCGTTCACGAACTGGTCAGAACCCGTGAGCGTGACGGAACCGAGGTTCACGGTCTGGGTGCTGGGGACCTCAAGGGTCAACTCGCCAGGATTGACGGTGACTTCGAGATCCTGGTTCAGGCCCGTGCCCACCAGCGGCTGGCAAGCAACCTGCGGAACCTCGGTGACCTGCTCCTTGACCTGAGCGTCGGTCAGGGCCTGGGCGTAGATCTGCATGGAGTGGAACCGAACCGTGGAGGCCAGGTTCATAATCGCACGCGGAAGCTTGACCGAGTAGTTGATGGACCCTTGGAGCTCGCCGTCGAAGTACAGCTTGGTTGTGCTGCCGTCCGAGACGAACACGAGCTGAATCCACACACCACGCGGCGCTTGGACACCGAACGACCGGGCGGTCCCAGCGTCAGTGATGCCGACCTCGCGCGATGTCGGCAGCGAGAAGGAAACACTGGACTGCGGGACAATGACCAGCCGACCATTGACTACCTTCTCCTGCCACGACCGGGAGTCCAAGATGGGCACCGATGCGGCAGCAGCCGTGGGAACCATGAGGGTGGCCGACAGGGTCCAGGGGCCATAGATCTCGGGTGCTCCGAAGTGGAAGGCGCCGCTGCCCATGACCGGGACGTTGCCCTTCACCGCGTCGTTCGTCCGAGTAAGACCCGAGGAGAGAGGCGTCATTCCGCTGAGTCCGCACCGCTCGTAGAGCCCACGACGGTTGTTGCCGGAGTGGGCGTCGAAGGTGCCGGGCGGGAAGTCCTCATAGTTGCCGACCCAGTCGTGGATCGGCCTACCGTGGGTCGTCGGCTTGACGTTGATGATCCCGACATAGCCAGGCGCCGTCCCAATGGCATCGAGCCGAGTCTTGAACTGGGCCAGATTCTCCGATGGAACCGAGGTGTTCCACGAGCGAGCCGCGATGATGGCCCTCTGCATGTAGTAGACCTGCTCAATGAACTGCCCTTGGTACCAGCCTGCGTCATCGCCCCACACGAAGGAGCTGAGGCCGATGCTCTTCGACGTGCTCTGGGTCGTGCTGTTGAAGGGCGACGCCGCGGTGTAGATGGTGTTGGACGGGTAGGTCTGTCGGGCGGTCACGAGGTAGTAGCTCGTGCCGTTGTTGCCGATGATGTTCCGATACGGCGCCAGGCGAGTCGTCGCGGTGGCTCCGCTGCCGGTCCACCACTGCACGATCACGCGGTCGCGGACGGTCTGGTTCGGGTGGTTGCCGCTGTTGGTGTTCTCAAAGCCGTTGAAGACGATGGTCTCCCGGCCCATGCCCTTGAGGTGATCATCGAGCTCGTTGATGAACCATGCCTCGACGTCGCCGACCGTGACGTTGGAGGTCGAGGTACGCAGAGGGTTGGCCGGGTCAGTCAGCCACGCCCTGAGCGCCGGGCAGGCGGTCGGGAGGGCAGCAGTTGCCACGTTGGCCAGGTTCGGCGGGACCTCGTCGCCACCGATGTGCACGTAGGGCGAATCGAACCACGGAACGAACTCGTCGAGCATCATCTTCGAGTAGCGCATCGCCTTCTCGTTCATGAAGTTCAGCGTGAAGTCGGCACGAAGGTGCGAATAGGTCGCGCTCTGCGAGGGGCACGTGTTGTCCGCTGTCGCGCCGGTGTCGCGAGTGCCGTAGCCCCACGGAACGTCAAGCGGTCCGGAATCCATTCCAATGTGGAAATAGGACGCCTTAGCTGACACGTGGGCGGGGAACTCGAAACCGGGGATGATCGTCACGTTGTGAGCCTTGCCAAGCTCCACGAACTTGCGGATCTGAGCCTCGTCGTAGCTCCAACCCTTCTCTCCCAGACCAGGGAACTTCGGGCTGTCCAGGCGGAAGGCCTCGGCATCGTCAAAGTGGAGCTTCAGCATGTTCTGCTTGGTCCAACCCATCTGAACGATGTTGTCGTAGATCGACTGCGGCTCCCAGTATTCGCGAGACACGTCGATGTGATTCATACGAATCGCAACGTCCGGCTTATCAATTCCAAAGCCATTAGCGAGCGCCTTGTGGTTCTCGTTCACAGTCAGAGACTGCAATACCGTACGCGTCCCGTAGTAGAGACCGGCCGTCGTGTTGGCCGCGATCGACACCTTCCCGTCCTCGATGGTCAGGTTGTAGCCCTCAGAGGCCGTGTCCTCCGCCGAGTCCTTCGTGTCGACCAGGGCCAAGGCAATGTCGCCGACGCGGGGGGTCCCCGTCGCAACGGCGAGCCTGAGTCCGTTGACCTTGGCGAGGTCAGCGGCGAAACCGCGGGCCAGGTCGCCCAGGGTCTGCTTGGTGAGGTTGACGTCATCGGCATAGGCCACGGCGTGGTCGAACGCCTGGGAGGCGTCGAAAACAACCCGCGAGGCTTCGGTCAGTTCCGTCGTGCCGGAAGTGTCAGTCCAGGCCTTCAGAGCCGGGATGACCGCCGCCTTCACGCTCACGGTGTCTGCTGCCTGGGCGGATAGCGAGCCGAAGCCCACCATGCCAAGGCTCAGCGCGCCCACGATCAGGGCGCTCAGAGTCTTGCGTCCGGTACCACCTCGACGACGCATCCCTGACGGATGCGAGGTCGGTGCGGCACCGACAGAAATCGGTGACATATTGCACTCTCCTTTGATGCGTTGAGACCTCTTTGTGTCCCTTTGTCTGCATGTTGCTCCCCCTCGGGTCGTGCCGGCGCTCAGCTGAGAGAACCAGTACGCCGAGACAAACAGTCTTGCCCCGGGGACTTGCCGACGACTATACCTTAGTTTTTTTGTCCTGTGAAGACTTCGCTTCCAGCGGAAAAATGCTGCGCTGTCGGAATCTGTCACCTGCCTTGTTTCGCGGCTGGGTACGAAAAAGCCCTGGGGGCCGGCCCGGATGGACCGATCCCCAGGGCAGGGAAGTGGTGCTACTAGATGAGGGTGAGGGTGAGGACGCCGACGTAGTGGTCAGCAGGCGTTGACCACGGGATGCCGAGCCTCAGATCCGCCCCACAGGTGAAGCGGCCCGTCGAGTAGCCGACGCTGCCCGAGCACAGTGTCTTTGGCACCGAGAGGCCGTCATTCTGGGCCGGCGCTACGGCCGAACCGGGAGCGACCGCTCCGTTGTTGACAGCGGGACCGGTCGGAACCTCATGGATCAGTCCTTCATCGTTCAACGGATCTACGGTGGCCCAGGGGCTCCACCCGAGGTTCCCACCCAGGATCTTCCTGGCATTCTCGTCACCGGTGAAGTCAGTCACGGCGCCCGTGAGGGTCCAACCCTCGTTGGTGCCGCGTGCATCGTTGACGATTGCACTGTTCAGTGCAGCGGTGGAGAACTGGTCAGAACCGGTGAGCGTGACGGAACCGAAGTTCACGGTCTGGGTCCTGGGAACCTCGAGGGTCAACTTGCCAGGCTTGACGGTGACTTCGAGATCCTGATCAAAGCTCTTGCCCACCAGCGGCTGGCAAGCAACCTGCGGAACCTTGGTGACCTGCTCCTTGACCTGCGCATCAGTGAGAGCCTGAGCATAGATCTGCATGGAGTGGAATCGAACCGTGGAGGCCAGGCCCATCATGGCGCGCGGAAGCTTGACCGAATAGTTGATGGTCCCTTGGAGCTCGCCGTCAAAGTACAGCTTGGTCGTGGTGCCGTCCGTGACGAACACGATCTGGACCCACACGCCGCGAGGCGCTTCGACGCCAAACGACCGGGCGACACCGGCATCAGTGATGCCGACCTCACGCGACGTCGGCAGCGAGAAGGAGACACTGGTCTGCGGGACGATTACGAGCCGACCGTTGACGAGCTTCTCCGCCCCCCAGTTGCGGGAGTCCAGGATGGGAACCGACGCGGCAGCTGTGGTGGGCACCATGAGGGTGGCCGACAGGGTCCAGGCGCCGTAAATCTCGGGGGCTCCGAGATTGAAGTGGCCGCTTCCCATGACCGGGACGTTCCCCTTCACCGGGTCATTTACCCGGCTCAGGCCCGAGGTGAGGGGCGTCATTCCGCTGAGTCCACACTTTTCGTAGAGTCCACGGCGGTGGGCACCAGAGTGGGCGTCGAAGGTTCCGGGAGGGAACTCCTGGCGGTTGCCAACCCAGTCATGGATCGGACGACCATGGGTGGTCGGCTTGATGTCGATGGCCCCGACGTAGCTGGGCGCCGGCCCGACTGCATTGAGCCGAACCTTGAACTGGGCCAGGGTCTCGTTCGGAATCGACTTGTTCCACGAGCGCGCCGCAATCATGGCCCGCTGCAAGTAGTAGATCTGCTCGATGTACTGTCCCTGGTACCAACCTCCGTCATCGCCCCACACGAAGGAGCTCATACCCATGGTCCTCGGTGTGGTCTGGGTCGGGCTGTCAAGGATCGACGCCGAGGTGTAGATGGCGGGATTGGGGTAGGTCCCCCGAGGAGTCACGAGGTAGTAGCTCCCACCGTTGTTTCCAACGATGGTCCGATACGGCTCCAGGCGAGTCGTCGAGGGGGTTCCGCTGCCGGTCCACCACTGCACGATGACGCGGTCGCGGACGGTCTGGTTCGGGTGGTTGCCCTGGTTGGTGTTCTCGAAGCCGTTGAAGACGATGGTCTCCTTGCCCATGGCATTGAGGTGATCGTCGAGCTCGTTGATGAACCATGCCTCAACATCGGCGACCGTGACCGTGGAGGCCGAGGTGCGCAGGGGGTTGTTCGGGTCTTCCAGCCAGGTCCTGAGCGCAGGGCATGCGGAGGGAAGAGGAGAGATGGCCACGTTGGCCAGGTTCGGCGGGACCTCGTCGCCACCGATGTGCACGTAAGGCGAATCGAACCACGGAACGAACTCGTCGAGCACCATCTTCGAGTAGCGCATTGCCTTCTCGTTCATGAAGTTCAGCGTGAAGTCCGGACGAAGATGCCCATAGGTCGCGGCCTGCGCGGGGCAGGTGTTCTCGAGCGTGGCGCCCGTGTCGCGGGGGCCGTAACCCCACTCGACGTCAAGCGGTCCGGAGTCCATTCCAATGTGGAAGTAGGAAGCCTTGGCTGAGACGTGAGCAGGGAACTCGAACCCGGGGATGATCGTCACGTTGTGAGCCTTGCCAAGCTCCACGAACTTGCGGATCTGAGCCTCGTCGTAGCTCCAACCCTTCTCGCCCAGACCCGGGAACTTCGGGCTGTCCAGGCGGAATGCCTCGGCATCGTCGAAGTGCAGCTTGAGCATGTTCTGCTTGGTCCAGCCCATCTGAACGATGTTGTCGTAGACCGACTGCGGCTCCCAGTACTCGCGGGAAACGTCGATGTGGTTCATTCGGATCTGCGCGTCAGGCTTGTCGATTCCATAGCCGTTGGCCAGTGCCTTGTGGTTCTCGTTCACGCTCAGCGACTGCATGACCGTGCGGGTTCCGTAGTAGAGACCGGCCGTCGTGTTGGCCGTGATCGAGACCTTGCCGTCCTCGATTGTCAGGTTGTAGCCCTCAGAGGCGGTGTCCTCTGGCGAGCCCTTCGTGTCGACCAGGGTCAAGACGATGTCGCCAGTCCGGGGGGTCCCCGTGGCAATGGCGAGCTTGAGTCCGTTGACCTTGGCGAGGTCAGCGGCGAACCCACGGGCGAGGTCGCTCACTGTCTGCTTGGTCAGGTTGATGTCATCGCCATAAGCAACAGCGTGGTCCATCCCCTGGGCGGCGTCGAACACGATCCGCGAGGTGGCGGTCAGGCTCGTGGTTCCATCAGTGTCGGTCCACTCGTGAAGCGCCGGGATGACCGCCGTGCTCACGCTTTCGGTGTCTGCTGCCTGGGCGGATAGCGAGCCGAAGCTCACCATGCCCAGGCTCAGCGCGCCCACGATCAGGGTGCTCAGAGTCTTGTGTCCGGCGCCACCCCGACGACGCATCCCTGACGGATGCGAGGCCGTTGCGGCACCGATGTTGTTCGGTGGCATTTTGCACTTCTCCTTAGATGAAGAGGAGACCTTTTGTCCCTCTGTCAGCATGTGTCTCCCCCTCGGGTCGTACCGACTCTCAAGGACGAGAACCCGCACGCCGAGACAACCAGTCTTGCCCCGGGGACTTGCCAGCGACTCTACGATGGGTTTCCGAGATCGAAAAGAGACTTCTCTTCCAGCGGACAACGGCGACGTCGCCGGGGTTTGTCATGGTCGCGTGCGAGAGTCTGCCTGCGTAGGGAGTCGCCACAGCCGTCCTGACCCGCGACAATCCCTCCGGCGAGTCGCTCCTCCGAGGTAAGCCCCCATCCAGGGCAAAGGCTCGGGTCCGGCTCGCGCGCTCGCTTGCGTTCTCATGTGGCGAACGCACCCCATGCGCACGATGACGGTGCTCGGGTGTGCGCGACCGTCGCCCTCGTGATCGCTCGGCCCGGGCGCTGGTGTCGTGGGTTACGGGGTGGTCTCGGAGTAGGTCCTAACGGCGGTAGGGCTCGCAGGTTTGTAGATGTACTCCGGGTTGCCGGAGGAAGTGAAGTCCGGCAGGGTGAGGGTGACCCGCAGTTGCGTGGCCGCCTGTTCCCCGGTCGGAACGTTGACGCGCACTGCGTTGCTCGTGAATCGCTCGAACCTGAAGCCGACGTCGGCACCCGAGCCGAACGACGCACCGGTTCCTCCCGCCAACGCGACGATGGAGACACCGAAGATGGCACCCTTGAGATTCTGAGTCCCTTCCACGTCGCCCGACATGGCCTTGCCATCCTCTCCGAGGATCAATCCCGTGGTCCCGCTCTTCAAAGTGAGCACGTCCCTATAGGTGGCCGGGGCATCAAACCAGTTGTCCGCAGCGGCACCACCCAAGGTGCTCCCGACAGTGATCTGATTCATATCAACGGTGTATCGCTTGATTCCTTGCTGCTTCTTGAGTGTGTATTTCGCCGTTGCCGGCTGATAGGGTGACTCAAAAACGCTGCTGCCGGCTTGTGCCGTGTGGGTCTGAAGGTCGTAGTCCTTCCAGCTAGCACTGTTCGGCTTCCAATCAACGGACGTTCGTGCGAACCCGTTCGCGTCGGTCGCGGTGGTCCTGTTGATGATGGGCGTCCCGCCAGTGACCCCGACGTCGTTGAATACCCAATTGATTCCCACCCCCGGAAGCGGCTTGCCCTTGTCTTTTCCTTCCAGGATCGTGAGCCGTGTTGAGAATTCCTTCTGGCCTGTGTGCCCATCCCATGTCGGTGCGACTGTGAACGCGGTCTTGGGTTTGGGCTGGGCCACCGGAGTAGTCCCCGACACGGAGGGGCAGTACTTCTTGGCCTTGCCGCCGAAGTAGGCGCGCACCGTGAAGCCGTCCAACTCAGTGTCCCCTTTGGGCTCCTGCGTCACCTTGGACGTGACTTGTGCTACACCACTGCTGTTCGTCGTGGCGGTCGTTTTGATGTGCGTTCCGTAGCCCCAGTTCGAGAGATGGGTGCCAACATTGAGGTCGAAGGTCACGGTCTGGTTGGCAACGGGCTTGCCCTTCTCGTCCTTCAGCGTCGCCTTCACTGCGATGGTCTGCTCGTCGGCCCATTGCGACTTCGGGAGGGCGCCGAGCGTGAGCTTCGTCTCCTTGCCACGTGTCACCGTGATGACCGGGGAACTCCTCGAAATCGACCTCAGGACCTTCCTCGTCGTCTTGACGATGTTAGTTCCCGGAATCCATTGGCCACTCGCGCCCCAGGAGCCCTGCGTCCTGCCGATGGTCTTGGTGGTCTTCCGGACGGCGGCGACAGAGATGACCTTCCACTTGCCGGCATGCTTCTTAGTGTTCTTGAAGGCGAAAACAGCGGTTCCCTTGAAGGCGTCCTCTGTCATCTTGACCTTCGACTTCGTGTTCTGAATCGTCACCGACGTGGAGTTGGAACCGGCGACGCTGTTGTTCACCGAGACCTTGAGCCGAGCCTGCTGGGTCGCCTCCGCAAAAGTGGTCGTCACGTCGATCGACTTCTTGACCCACTTGAGGCTCTTGATGCTGAAGCCTCCCGATGCAGCTTCCGCTGCGGGCGCCATCACCATCGACGTCGCCACCAACGCGAAGCTGGCAGCAGCGGCCAGCGCAACTCTGATGGGAAGCGCTGCCTTGTTGGGGATTCGTGTTGCTTCCATGAGAGGAATCGCCTTTCCGTTTCCGAGCCCTCGGGGGCTTCGAGCACACGGGGTCATTCGTGGTGATGCACCGCCTTCGGCATGACCCCTGGGAAGCCGCGGGCGGTTCATGTCGTTGACCCTGGTCAGCCTGGCACAGTCCGGACCGATGTAGGGCGGCCCTCGGCGTACCGGTGTCAACAACCAAGCCTACTGTGCAACCAGGATCCACTCAAAGCGACCGGCGGCATTCGAACCCACGCGACGCCGTGAGACTGCATGCCTCCCGCGAGCCTCGTAGGGGGTCACGTCCGGCGACCTGACCGGTGCTACACTGATCAGGCTGATCATGCTGATCATGCTGATCGTACTAGGAGGGTTCGACGTGATCAAGGAAGTCAACGCGGTGGCGTTTCGCCAGCGGCTCGGGGAGATGCTCAGCCATGTCCAGTATGCCAACGGAAGCGTCCTGATCACGCGCGACGGGGCACCGGTAGCCGCGCTCATCGACCCAGCGCTGTTCGATCAGATTCGCACCATGAGGTCTCGCTTCGATGAGCTGTGTGCTGAGGTAGCGCAGGGCTACGCGAGCGTTCCCCTCGAAGAGGGCATGGCCGAAATCGACGCCGTGTGCGCCAGCGTAAGAGATGGCTCCTAGTGGCCCTGGTCCGAGTCGTCTTCGACACCAACGTCATCGTGTCGGGAATCGCCTATCCAGCCTCGATTCCTGGGCTGCTTCTTGCCCAGTGGAGAAACGGACACCTCGACCTGGTGACGTCACGCCACATCGTCGACGAGGTTGCACGTGTTCTTCCCAGACTCACCTCTGCGGGCATCACTGCCGACCAGGCGCGAGAGATCGCTGACCACTTCCTGTTCTGCCACTTCGTCGAGCCGACCGAACTCGATGTGCCCGACCTGAGAGACCCGGCCGACTTGCCGATTCTCGGCACCCTGATCGCCGGTGAGGCCCAGTTCCTAGTGACCGGAGATGCCGACCTCCTGGCCCTGGCCAACCGCTTCCCGATCCTGACACCACGCGCCTTCCACGACCGGTACGCGGAGTAAGGCAAGTTCGGTCAAGCCCGCTCGGGGACTCGGCATCGGGCGCGCGCGATGCCTCACAACACGTCCGCTGATCTCACGGAGAAGATCGCGACCTAGCCGCCCTCGACGACGCAGTGACCAGCGGTTTCGCCAAGAACCGCTCCGATGCCGTCCGCCAGTCGATCGCCTACCTTGGTCGCCGCAGGGCCTACCAACAAGACGCTGAGATCGTCGCCCGCCTCCACGCACGGGGCGACACTCTGTACCCCGACCTGGGTCCCATCCCCCCCAGCGACCTGAGCGGCCTGACCTAATGCGACCCATCGTCCTGGCTGCGCTGGACAAGACCCGCCCCGTTCTTGTGTTGACCCGGGACGTGGCCTTCGGCTACCTCAGCAAAGTCACCATCGCTCCCATCACGAGTACCGTCCGAGGCCTGAGTACCGAGCTTCCGCTCGGCCCAGCCAACGGTCTTGACCACTCCTGCGTCGCAAGCTGCGACAACGTCACCACCATCGCCAAAGACGCAATCATCAAACAGGTCGGCTACCTACACGACAGTCAAGAAGCGGACCTCACACGATCCCTCGCCAACGCCTTCGACCTCCAGCAGGCAACCTTCTGACCAATCCCCCGCACCCAGGCTCGGGCGAGGGTTTGTCGCAATGGTGCCGTCCGTCATCGTCCAAAGGCTTTCTTGTGAACGATGACGAAACCTGGCTTGCCTGAGAACCTCACCTTGAGTGAAGCCGAGCCGGCTCACTTGGTTATGGTGAGCTTGGCTGTCGTTTTGCCTGATGTGAGGGCTTGCTGGTTGCCGAGGTACTGGATTCTCAGCGTGTGGCGGGTCTTGCTCACCTTGAGGGTG
>Ga0123356_10001423_pt1 | contig 26473 bp, 18 predicted proteins | sample TergutEmb28metaG_2_FD_92546 | JGI IMG/M metagenome (GOLD analysis project Ga0123356, IMG submission 92546) | Embiratermes neotenicus P3 segment gut microbial communities from Petit-Saut dam, French Guiana - Emb289 P3 | ecosystem: Host-associated > Arthropoda: Insects > Digestive system > Gut ...
GGAAAAAACCCGGGGCAAATCCAACGGGAGCGCTCCCTAGTTTCGCTTTGGGGAGCTGGGGGGGCGGGGAGCTGGGGGGCTGGGGGGGCGGGGGCTGGGGGCCGGGGGGCTGGCTACGGCGCCGCTAGAGCGCCGCCGCCCAGGCGCGGGCTGCGGCGATGGCAGCGGTGGCGGCCGCCTTTTGTGCGGCTACCGCCGCGGGTGCCGTCCCCCCAGGGGCGCTGCGAGAAGCGATCGATCCCTCCACAGTCAAAACTGCCCTCACCTCTGAGGTGAGACGAGGGTCCAGGGCGGCTAGGTCGCCATCGTCCAGGTCTTTTAGATCGCAGGCACGGGACTCGGCGAGCCGAACGGCCTGGCCGGCGATCTCGTGAGCCTCGCGGAAGGGGACGTGCTGGCGCACGAGCCACTCGGCGAGATCCGTGGCGAGCGCGTGCCCCAGGGGGGCCTGCTCAGCCATGCGGTCGGTGTGGAAAACCGCGGTCGCGACCAGGCCTGTCAGCGCGGGCAACAGAAGCCCGAGCGTGTCGACCGCGTCGAACACGGGCTCCTTGTCCTCCTGGAGGTCGCGGTTGTAGGCCAGCGGCAGGCCCTTGAGCGTGGCGAGCAGGCCCGTGAGGTCGCCGATGAGGCGCCCGGACTTGCCTCGGGCGAGCTCAGCGATGTCGGGATTCTTCTTTTGCGGCATGATGCTCGAGCCGGTGGCAAAGGCGTCGTCGAGGGTGAGGTAGGCGAACTCACGGGTGTTCCACACGATGATCTCCTCGGCCAGGCGCGAGAGGTCAACCCCGATCATCGCGGCGATGAAGGCGAACTCGGCGACAACGTCGCGGGCGGCGGTGCCGTCGATTGAGTTCTCGGTGGGAGCGTCGAAGCCGAGGTCAGAGGCGACCCGCCCAGGGTCCAAGCCCAGCGACGACCCAGCGAGCGCGCCTGAGCCGTAGGGGCTCTTTGACGCTCGCTTGTCCCAGTCGCGCAGGCGGTCAATGTCGCGGATGAGCGGCCAGACGTGGGCGAGTAGGTGGTGGGAGAGCAGCACGGGCTGGGCGTGCTGGAGGTGGGTGCGGCCCGGCATGGGGGCGTTCGGGTGGCGGTCGGCCTGGGCGATTAGGGCGTCGGCGAGGTCGGCTGTGAGGTTTGTCAGGTTCCTCGCCTGTTCGCGCAGGTAGAGCCGGATAAGCGTCGCGATTTGGTCGTTGCGCGAGCGGCCCGCCCGCAGCTTCCCGCCGAGCTCGGGGCCCAGGATGTCCAGGAGCCCGCGCTCCAGGGCGGTGTGGACGTCCTCGTCGGCGGCGTCGGGGGCGAAGGTGCCGTCTTTCACCTGGTGGTCTAGCGTGTCGAGACCGTCGAGCATGAGGCGGAGCTCGTCATCGTTCAGCAGGTTGGCGGTGTGGAGCACGCGTGCGTGGGCGCGCGAACCGGCGATGTCAGCGGCGGCCAGGCGCCAGTCGAAGTGCGTCGAGACGGACAGGGCCGCGAGCGCGGGGTGCGGGCCGCCGGAGAACCTGCCCCCCCACAGTGCGGTGCGGCTTGAGTCATGCGAGGTCACGGGGCCTCCTTGGGAGTCGCGCTGGTCTGCCCCCCAGGGTAGCCGGGAGCGCACGCCAAGCGCGGGAGAATCCGTCCACGGAGTGGCAAGCGGCGCACGATGGCGGGGGTCGGGTTGGGCTGAGACGGGTCCTCCCGCTGGGGGGTGCGAGGGTTTCGTTGGTCTGCTCTCGTTGGCTTGGTTCTCTGGCTCGTTTTGGTACGGTTTCTCGCCTCGTTTTGGTATAGTCACGGTCCCGGCCGTATCGGGAGGCTTCGAATGCGACCGATGTCGCTGTGGGAATCTGGAGACTCGACCGGTGAGGTGCGTCTTGGCGACTTGTTCGCCGACTCCCAGGTCGCCTCGGATCCGGATTCCAAGAGCGCCACCGATCTTGCTCGGCTTGTGGTGCGCGGCGGCTGGCCTGCGGGCCTCGACATGACGGACGCTGACGCACAGGGACTGGCCCGCCGCCATCTGCGGGCGATGTCGGAGGTGGACCTTTCGTCTCTCACCGGCCAACGGCGGGACCCCGTGCGTGTGGGGCGACTGCTACGTTCCCTGGCTCGCGCGGAGTCATCCGAGACCTGCGGGTCTACGCCCAGGCCATCGACAGCGACGTGTATCACTATCGCGACTCCAACGGGCACGAGATCGATGCGATCGTGGAGCAAGCGGATGGCAGGTGGGGTGCCTGCGAAATCAAGCTGGGGGCCGGGGCGGTGGAACGAGCGGCGACTTCGCTGCGTTCGGCGGTTGACCAGATCGACACTCGCGTTGTCGGCCCACCGGCGTTTCTCGCGGTGATCACCGGAAGCGGTGTTGCCTTCCGGCGAGCCGATGGGGTCTACGTCCTCCCGATTGGGGCTCTCAGACCGTAACACCGCTGGCCCTCGCACCCCCTCGCCCGGCCACCGTGCGTCAAGGCCCTCCTCAGACAATAAGAACGGGACAATCCGCTCCCGGAGCGCAAAGCGGGCGCACGATGACGGCCCTCACCCCAATCGCGGAGCAGATTCTCCCGCTTGGGTTCTACGGGCCTAGGCAGTCGAGTTGGACGTGGTGGACGCCATCGTCCCTGGTGTGGGCTACGCCACCTGTGGCGGTGAGGATCATGAGGAAGGCGGGATCAGCGATCTTGTCCGCGAGCTTGGCTTTTAGGCGAAGTAGGCTGCGGGCTGCCTCGTCGGCGCGATTCCAGTCGAGCTTGACCTCGATAGCACCCCAGGTCCCATCGGGCGCGGTGACGATGGCGTCGGCCTCCAGGCCCTTGTTGTCGTGGTAGTGGAATACGTTGCCGTCGTTGGCTTGGGCGTAGATGCGCAGGTCGCGGACGCAGAGGGACTCGAAGAGGAAACCGGTGGTCTTGGGGTCTTTTTCCAGCGCGGCTGGACGGACGTCGAGGGCGGCGACGGCCAGCGACGGGTCCACCAGGTGCCGTTTTGGAGAGGCGAGCATCTGGGACTTCGCTCGGATTTGGTATCTCCAGGACGGAAGGTCTTCGACGACAAAGATCCTGGTCAGCGCCTTGAGGTAGTTGCGGACGCTGGACAGTGAGAGGTTTTCGTCAGGGCCGACCTGGCCGACGATGTCGTCGTGGATGGTGGGAATGGAGGTCAGCGTTGCGGTATTCCTGGCCAGCGAGTACAGCAGGGAGCGGACCTTGAGGGGATCTCGCGCCACCCCGTCAAGACGGGAGATGTCTGATTCGGCGATCGCTGAGACCAGCTGGCGTGGGACCCTCAAGGCCAGGGCGTCGGGATCGTTGAGAGACACGGGCCAACCACCCCTGCAGATCAAGCGGATCGCCTCGGGGTAGGTCAGCTCAGAAGAGACCGGCTCGTCGATTCGGCCTCCGGCGAGCAGGTGGGCCAGCGACACCTGGCCGGTCGCGTGTCCGGACTCGAAAAGCGACATTGGCCTCATGCGCAGGCGAGCGAACCTTCCGGTGCCCGAGTGGCTGGTCGCGTCGAGCGGCGGGGTGGCTGAGCCGGTGAAGATGAACTGGCCCCTGGTTGGCGCGTCGTCGATCAGCCGCCTGGCGACGTCCCACAGTTTGGGGACCTCCTGCCATTCGTCGACGAGTCTGGGGCGACTGCCAGCCAGGACGGCCTTAGGGGTCAGGTTGGCGCGGGTGCGCACGTCGGGATCGTCAATGAGGGTCTCCGATGTCGCGTGGTGTCGGCCCGTCCAAGTCTTTCCACACCACTTCGCTCCTTCGATGAGGACACCGCCGAACGCCTGCAGGTGCTCGGCGAGCTCGGCATCGATCAGCCGGGGTCGGTAGGGGTTGGACGGAGAAGGTCGCATGCTCGAAAGCGTAACAGATTTCTGCATGTCATGCACGGCGTTGCGCGTTTGCTCCCCTTGGCATTGCGCGTTTGCTCCCCTTGGCGTTGCGCGTTTGCTCCCCTTGGCGGGGTAAGGGCGCAGGGCGAGTAGCGTTGTGCCGTGAGCCTCACGCCCTCCCGTGCCCTTGTTTCTTTCCTGCTCGTCGCTGGGCTGGGGGTGGTGTGTATCCCGACGGTGGGGGCCGCACCCCCGATTTCGCCCAGGTGGAGCCCAGCCAACACGTCGACCACGGTTACTGGGGTGGCGTCGCCTGGGTTCACTGCGATTGTCGCGGGAGAAGTATCGGGCTATGCCTTGGATGCCGACGGCGGCATCTGGGCCTGGGGAAACAACACAAACGGCCAGCTGGGCAACGGTACGGCGGGTGGAAGCGTGCCAACGCCGGGTCGAGTTCAAGGCGCCCCAGGGACCACGCTGCCCGCGTTTGCCGCCGTCGCCGGGGGATCCTCCGCGGCCTACGCGCTGGATGCCGATGGCGGCGTCTGGGCCTGGGGATACAACGGGACCGGCCAGTTGGGCGACGGTACCACCAGCCCCAAATACAATCCGGTTTCCGTGGTCCCCTCCACCGGGACGCAGCTGCCAGTGTTCAAGGCCGTCGCCGCGGGAACCCAAGCCGCCTACGCGCTGGATGAAGGCGGGGGCATCTGGGCCTGGGGAGGCAACACTTATGGCCAACTCGGCAACGGCGGCACCTCCTCGTCGGCGACTCCCGCGCGGGTGGAGGCCGCGACGGGAAGAACGATGCCCAAGTTCACTGCCATCGCCGCAGGAAGCTTCGCGGGCTACGCGCTGGATGTAGATGGCGGAGTCTGGGCCTGGGGAGAAGGCTTCTTCGGCGCGACAGGACACGGCACCATCAACGACGCCGTCAATCCCCTCCCCTTGGTACCCGCCCCGGGGACAACGCTGCCCGTCTTCACCGCCATCGCAGGGGCGCCCCTGGGGGGGTACGCGTTGGACGAGGACGGACGCGTCTGGGGTTGGGGAGACAACTCTCTGGGAGAGTTGGGCCAGGGTCCCACGGGACCTGGGCGCAGTTTGACGCCGGTTCGAGTTAAGGATCCCCCGGGGACGACGCTGCCGACGTTCACAGCGATTGACGCGGGAGAGCACACCTTGCACGCCTTGGATGAGGACGGCCGGGTCTGGGCGTGGGGCTCCGACACTGCTGGCCAGCTAGGATGCGGCTTCACCGCAGGTACCGCGTCGTATTGGCCGGTCATAGCCGAGGCAGCCGCAGGAGTAACGATGCCGGCCTTAACCACCATCAGTGTCGGCTTCAGGACCGTCTACGCGTTGGACACCGATGGCGCCCCCTGGGCCTGGGGAGACAACCAGTATCTTCAGGTGGGTGACGGCACGGGCAACCGAACTGAAAGGCCAATCCCTCTGCCGGTGACGGTCAGGGACGTGAAGTTCGGCGGGGCTTCCGCCTCGGGCTTGCTCCAGAGCGGGAGAGTTTGGTCGGCGACCACCCCGGTAGGGTGCGGTCAGCTTCCGGTGACACTGTCCCTGCGCTTTGGGAGTGTTGAGGGTTTCGTGGTCGATGCTGGGGTGTTCGACTTTGGTCAGCGACCTTCCTTCACCGTCCAGCCTGCCTTGGGTTCCATTCTTGCCGGTGAGACGTCTGCTCTGACAGTTCTTACGGACGGCGATCCGGTGCCGTCGGTCGGCTGGCAGTCGAGGGTTGCCGGTGAGGCGTGGGTGGATATTCCCGGAGCGAGCGATCCGACCATCACAGTCCAACCTGGCGTGTCGACGGAGTATCGGGCGGTGGCAACCAGCTGCTGGTCGGAAGTGGACCCGCTGGAGTTCACCGAGTATTCGGACGTGGCGTCTGTCGCGGTCACAACGCCTTCTCCGTCTCCGTCGACGCCTTCTACGTCGACGCCTTCTTCGTCTACGCCTTCCTCATCGATGCCTTCCTCGGCGGCGCCTTCCCCGTCGCAGTCTCCGCAGACTTCGAAGGTCACGGCGGTGGCGATGGCGATGAAGAAGGTGACGATGAGGACCAAGACCTCGCTTAAGGCCGTTTGGTTGGTCTACCCGGCCGGTGCCGGGGCGAAGCTGACCTGGTCGTCAAGCAAACCGAAGATCGCCAAGGTCAACACCTCAGGGAAGATCACCGCCCTGAAGAAGGGCCGCGCGGTCATCACGGCGAAAGCTGGCAACGGCAAGACGGCTCGGTTGAAGGTGACGGTGGTCTCCAAAGCAGTCAAGGCCAAGGCGATCAAGGTCGCCAAGACCATCAGGGTCAAGAAGGGCAAGGCGACCCGACTGTCCGTCCAACCTTCCCCGCCGGGTGCCACCCTGAAGAAGATGCCCACCTATCGCTCCTCGAAATCCGGGATCGCCGCCGTCGACAAGACCGGCCTGGTGACGGGGAAGAAGAAAGGTAGGACAAAGATCACGGTGAGGCTCGCCGGAAAGGTGAGTTCCGTCATCGTCCGCGTCACCTAAGGGCCCTCACCCCGGTTGAGATGCGGGGCGAAACGCTCGTGGAAAGACCCAGGGGCGGACGATGGCGGTCAACGCCGGGGGACTCGTTGACACGGCGGGCAGGGGATGGAAGGCTTGCGAGGGGGTTTCGGCCTGGAGGTGGCCGAGCCCAGCCGGCATTGTCGCCTCCAACGCAAGGAGCACACTTCACATGGATGCCAACTCTTCTTTTGGTTCACTCGTTGCCCGGGAAGGGCGATCGCTTCGTCCGGCGCTGGGGGCGATGACGATCACGCTCGCGCTGGTGGTCACCACCTTCATCCCCCTCGCAGCGGAGGCTAGCGCTCCGGTCGCTTTGCTGTCGGGCTCGTTGTCCGCCACCACCGCCGATGATCCTGCTCCCCCTGCTCCCCGCGATCCCCCGACCACAGAGCCTGAAGCGCCACAGTTGCCCCTCGCGGCCCAGTCACCCCTCGTGCAACAGTCGCCTCTTTCCCCTCTCACCTCGGCCGTTAGCCTGGCGGACGGCGACTGTGCGCCCGCCAGCTTGGGGTCGTGGGACTCGGGGTTCCCGGTGAGCGCGGTGCGCAGTTCGGAACCGTCAGATTGTCATATGGTGACGACGACGACCTCAGGAACATACTTGCTGCGGGTCGACGTCCCCCTAGGTGACTGGGCGGCGACGGCGACGTTGATGGAGGCTGGCACGCCCTACATCTCGACGACCCACTATTCCAACTATCGCGGCCTCGTCTGGGCAACCCTGAAGTCCGCAACCGACTATGAGATCGTTGTCACGGGCGACCCTGGCGGGTCCAACCCTGTCTATCGGGTGGGCTTGTACCGAGTGGCCGACGACACGGGGTGCGGAACAATCGGCTCCACGGCGTGGGATGCGGCCCCGACGCAAATCTCGTTCCCTACGGCAGCGGAGATTGTCTGCAACAACGTCTCATCTGTCAGCGACGAGTACCTCCAGTTCAGTCACCAGTCGAGCGATGAGTATCTTCATCACCTCGTCTTTGACAGTACTGGGGCAACGGTCTGTGACTGGGGCTGGGGAGAGGACGCCTCGGCGCCCTGCCGCACGTACTTGGGCGGCACGCTTCGGATCCTGAGCTACCGGGAACTGGCCTACAGTCATCTCGCCAACACCTCCGCCGACATTTGGGCCAGCAGCCACCTTTCGACCGTCGGCTGCTCCACGGTGCCCTTGGGATCATGGAATGCTGGCTTCCCGGTGACTTCTGTGCGCAGTACATCCCATCCTGACTGCCTTCTCGTGACGACCACTTCCGCTGGTGAGTATGTGTTCCGCGCCGATCAGCCTTCCGATGACTGGACGGCCTGGATAGAGCTCTACAACGTTGACTTTCAAGGAATGCACGCCCGGGCAGTATCGGGCGCCCCATTCTCCGGGTCTACCAGCACTTTGCAGGCAGCAACCACCTATCGCATGGTCGTCTCAGGAAACCCACACGGATCCTCCCCTGTCTATAAGCTGGGTTTGTACCAGGTGTTGAGCAACACGTCCTGCGGGAGAGTGTCCGCGATGGGATGGGATGCGGCACCGACTTTGCTGTCATTCCCAACAGGCGAAGAGATACTGTGCAACAGGCTCGCAGCCTCTTCCGGTGACATCCTTCAGTTCGCTCAACTGAGCGCTGATCCTGATCTCGTCCATCAAGTGTATGACAGCACCGGCTACGGCGTGTGTACACTCAGCGGCCTCGAAGACAACCGAGCCCGGCGTTGTGAGTTGTACGGAACCGCAGTCTATCGAGTGCTGAGTTTTCGGCAGTTGTCCAACAGTCGTCTCAGCGGATCGACCGCTGCGCTCTGGACCACCAGTTACACCACGACGGAAGGCTGCACCACCCGTCTTGATGCCACGGTATCCTTCGCCGCGCCCCGCATCTCAGCCCGTCGGATCGCCGACCAACCAGCCGACTGCCATCTGTTGAGCCTTCCGCGCGGTAGCTTCGCCCAAGTCGACGCCGCTTGGTCTACCTCGGATCAACTCTCCGCGGAGATCATCGACGCCGAGGGAGGCTTTGAATGCTCGCGCTACGACTCCTGGAGGGGGAGCCTGTGTGAACTCCGGGGCCCCGCTCCTTATCGTCTCATCGTCTGGGGACCCTCCAACACGCACTATGAGATGGCAGTACGCCGCGTCAACAACCCCGTGGGCTGCCAACTCATCGCAGATATTGGCTCGGGAATCGCCCCACGAAACGGCATCCTCGCTGGGAGCCCCGACCAACGCTGCTTCCGATTCATCGGCGGCAAGGATGACCAACTGCGATTCTATGCAAAACACCCGACGACGTCCTCAAAGTACTATTCGCTTGGCCTCTACCGCACGGACGGCACACATGTGGGCAGTGCCTACTACGCGCAGCCCGACTACATGTGGACTCTCCCTTCCTCCGGCGAATACATTGCCGTGGTCTGGTCAGACAGCTCATCGCCTGAACCCTTCGAATTCAAAGCAGACTGCCTCAACCCTGCATGTGGACCCGACGTGCTAACCCTGACCTCAATGAGCCCCGCCCAGGTGGGCTCCTCCAGTGAAGTCACCCTCGAGCTTCGCGGCAAAGCCTTGTCCACCGCGACACGCGTCACCCTCACGCGCGGCTCAGAGCGGATCGTAGGAACTGTGCCCAAACCAGGAGCCGATGGCCGCTCGCTGAGTGTTCGGTTTGCCCTCTCCAAGACGACAGGTAGCTGGGGAATCCAGGCGACAAACCCGGACAACACGACCGCGTCGCTCTCGAACGCCCTTTCCGTGGTCGAGCGCCAAGACCCCGAGATTGACATCGACCTCACCGCTCGGGACGTCTTTGTCGCCGGCCGCACGCAGACTGTCTCTGTCACCGTCACAAACACTGGAAACGTTGACGCCCTTGGTGTCCCTATCTTCCTGGAAGGATTCCCTGCCGGCACGGAAATCGTCCCAGATTTTGACCTCTATACCACACCGGGCCCCAAAGAAGACCCGGTCCTCGATTCCTTCGATCCTGCGAAATCCACCTATCCTGGCCCCGATAACCTGGTCGGGCTTCCCCTTCTGGTCAACAGACTCCGCCCAGGGGAGCAAACTCAGCTTGACTTCCAGGTCACCGTAAAAGAACGTGTCCCCTTCGAATTGACGGCCTCTGCCAGTCCCTGCTTCTTCGACGACTCGAAGAATGACGACCCCGATTCTGATGGTTGGGGTCAGCAAAAATGTCTCGATGCGATCGTCGATGTCGCCCTTGCCTTCGTTCCAGGAGGCACCTGCGCCAATGCCGTCGTCAGCGCTGTCGTGGAGGGATCGCGGCGGTTTGTTGCCAGCGAGCTTCCACCCTCCAGCGTAAGCGCGTTCTTTGGAATCATGGACGGTGTGGCTTGTGTCGCTTCGTTCCTCCCCGGTGGGAGTGTGGCGGCCGGTATTTGGAAAGCTGTCTCCACCGCAGCCAAGGTAGGCCTAGCAGGAGACGGATGCTTCAGGCCCAAGAAACGTCGACGCCAGGATCCCGTTGACTCTGTTGACCCCAACGAGATCGTTGGACCGAACGGTGGCGGCAACCGCAGGGCCATCCGAGGTGAGGGACTGCAGCGTTACGCGATCTACTTCGAGAACAGCGAGGAGGCCACAGCCCCAGCTCAGGAAGTGTTCATAGAAGACAACCTCGACCCCGGCGTCTTTGACCTGACCACCCTGAGGTTCGGAAACGTCAACTTCGGAACCCACCGCTACATCCCGCCCCTTGACTCCACCGAACTAGACGACGTCTACGACCTAGTGGACGCCGACGGACTGCGGCTTGACATCAAGGCTTCAGTTACACCGCAGGGCGAGGTGACCTGGAGTCTCACCACTCTCGATCCCTTCACCCAGATTCTCCCCCAAGACCCGCTGCTCGGTTTCCTTCCCCCCAACAAGAACGGAGTCGAGGGCCAAGGTGTCCTTTACTACGACGTCGCCTTCAAGACCCCCACCAACGGCCAGGTCATCGAGAACTCGGCGAGCATCGTCTTTGACCTAAACGCGCCGATCGAAACCAACACCTGGTCCAACCTCATTGACCGCGACATCCCCACCGCCCGCGCCTCCTCCCCCGCCACGGCAACCGGACCTTTCACCGTCACATGGACCGGCCAGGACGCCACTTCCGGCGTTGAGATGATTGACGTCCTGGTCTCCCAGGACGGCGCTCCCTACAAGATCTTCAAGACCGCATCAGCGTCCGGAAGTGCACTTTTCCCCGCCGAGCCAGGCCACACCTACGCCTTCTCAGCGGTCGCCTTTGACTACGCTGGACACCAAAGCCCTAGGCCTGCCACTCCGCACACCACCACCGTGCTCGCCCCCGGCACCCTTGGGCGCTCTGGCACGCTGACCATCGGTGGCAGTCCGACCGTCGGCCAGAGGCTCACGATCACCACCCGCCCCACATGGACGCCGCAGCCCCAAGTCGCCACCCAGTGGCTGCGCGACGGACAGCCCATCGCTGGTGCGACCCAGGACGCCTACCAGCTCACTGCGGCGGATCTCGCCAAGTCGGTCTCCGTCAGGCTGACAGCCACGCGATCCGGCTACCGCCCCGACGTGGTGACCAGCGCCTCACTCAGTGTGAGCGCGGCTGGCAAGGGTCCGTCATCGTTCGCCATTACGGGCGTGGCGATGGGACTGACCAAGGTGACGATGAAGGCGCGCACCTCGCTCAAGGCCAAGGCTTTGACCTACTCGCTGGGCGGCACGGGCACTTCGGTGACGTGGAAATCCTCCAAGCCCAAGGTCGCCAAGGTCTCCAAGACCGGCAAGATCACCGCGCTCAGGCCCGGCAAGGCGACGATCACCGCGACCGCCTCCAACGGGAAGACCGCCAAGCTCGCCGTCACCGTTGTCAAGAACGCTGTCAAGGCGAAAGGGGTCAAGGTCGCCAAGGTGCCCAAGAAGCTGAAGGTGGGCAAGTCGGCGCGGCTGGCGGTGTCTCCCGTGGCGGCCAAGGCAACGCTGACTGCGATGCCGGTGTTCAAGACCTTGAGCCGCGCCGTCGCCACGGTCGACGCAACAGGCCTGGTCACAGCACACAAGAAGGGGACCGCCACGATCACCGTCAAGCTCGCCGGCAAGACCAAGAAGGTCACCATTCGCGTGACGTAGCTCGGAAAGCCGGCGCACGATGACGGATCGCGAGTCGGGCGCAGGGCGGCGCACGCCCCTCGGAGCCTGCTGTTTGTAGCGTTCAACGCCTGCTATTTGTAGCGTTCAGGCCGTGCTATCTGTAGGATTCAGCGTGTGGAGTACTCCGATCGCGCCGTTGACGACGAACTTGACCTGCTGCTCAGCGCTCTCCCGGCTGTGGCTATCGATGGAGCCAAGGGGGTCGGCAAGACCTCGACAGCGCAGAGACGGGCCGCAGCCACCGTGCTCCTCGACTCGAGCGCGGTACGCGAAGCAGTCGCCGCCCATCCAGAGTCCATCCTGACCAGGAAACCCCCGCTACTGATTGACGAGTGGCAAAGGGTCCCCGAGGTATGGGACGTGGTCCGCCGCAGCGTTGACGGTGACCGCACGCCGGGTCGATTCCTCCTGACTGGCAGCGCGACACCAGCCCCTGGCGCGACGGCACACTCAGGTGCCGGCCGCATTACGCGGCTACGCATGCGACCGCTGGCCTTCAGTGAGCGCCGCGTCGAGACACCGACCGTCAGTCTGCAGCAGCTCCTCACAGGAGAAAGACCGCCAGTCGAGGGGGTCACCAACGTTCGGCTGGTTGACTACGTCGACGAGATCATGACACCAGGCCTGCCAGGTTTGCGTGGATTGCCCCCCCGGCTCCTGAGAGGAGAACTCAACAGTTACCTGCGCAACGCCGTCGATCGCGACATCCCTGAACAGGGACTCTTGGTGCGCAAGCCCGACGTGCTGCTGGACTGGATGCGGGCGTACGCCGCGGCGACGTCAGGAACCGCCAGCTACACCGAGATCCTGAACGCCGCCACAGCAGGCCTAGCTGACAAGCCTGCTCGTTCCACGACCGCCGCCTACCGTGACGTTCTTCAGCAGCTCTGGCTCATCGACCCGCTTCCCGCATGGGCTCCCTTGGGACGAGAGTTCTCCCGGCTTGGACAGACCCCCACCCATCACCTGGCAGACCCCGCCCTCGCCGCCCGCCTGCTCGGCCTAACCCAGCAATCCCTGCTTGACGGCGAAGGCACCCCGCTTGGACCCCAGCAAGGCACCATGCTGGGTCGCTTGTTCGAATCGCTCGTCACCCTCAGCATCAGGGTCCTCGCTCAACGCGCCGAAGCGAGCGCCGCGCACCTTCGCACACGCAACGGCGACCACGAGATCGACATCATCCTCACCGATCCCACCGGAAAGGTCCTCGCCATCGAAGTCAAGCTAGCCGGCGCCATCGTCGACCATGATGCTCGCCATCTGGCCTGGTTCGAGGCGGCCTGCGGCTCACAGATCCTCGACCGCCTGATCATCAACACCGGTCCGATCGCCTACCGCCGCCCAGACGGCATCGCCGTCATCCCGCTTGCGCTCCTTGGCCCGTAGCGCTCTCCGCCCAAGGTGGCACCAAGAGTGGGACAACCCGCTCCCGGAGTGCCAAGGCGGCAGGCAAGGCGGCGGGCAAGGCGGCGCACGATGACGGCCTGCGCCTCGGTCCGGGAGCGGATCCTCCCGCTTGAGTACTACGGGCCCAGGGCGGCCAGTGAGCAGGTGACGGTCCCGTCATCGGCGGCAAGGGTTGGCCCCGTACCCGAGATGACCAGGCGAAACACAGGCGGTGACGTCACCTCGTGGTCGATTTGAGCGACGGCTGCGTTGAGCGATTGCACTCCCTGAGCAATCTGGCCAGCACCCAGCTTGACCTCGACAGCACCCCAACGTCCGTCAGGAAGGCTGACGACAGCGTCAATCTCATGGTTGTTTGAGTCGCGGTAGGCGCGCACCTCCCCGTCGATCAAGCGCGAGGGTCCGAAATGAGGCTTCAGACGCAGTCGACCGAGCGATCGCCGTGATGAGCTGCCGGATGACGACGGGGTCATGTCGCATCTCCACCAAACGGGGCAAGTCCGTCCGGGCGACCTCATTGATGTATCCGCGCAGCATGGAAAACGCATCGTCTGGTTCCAGGTGCGTCAGTGCTGGGAATCCCGGGAGTATCAAAGCAGCCACCACATCCGGGTAGGTCATGAGAGAGGCGGGATCGACACCGGGCACTCGCCCCTCGAACAATGCCGCCAGGCTGACACCCTCACCACCACGTGCGTCCAGCTTTTCGTGCCACGTCAACGTTCGTTGCCCGATCCGAAGCATTCTGCCGGCACCGCTGTGGCGACTTGCAGGTGACCTAGGGTGTGTGTTGCAGGTCCACTAGGGTGGCATTTGCAGCTCTCAACCCCCCGAGTCCGGCTTTCTCAGGGTCCTGGCCCAGATGGTGTCAAAACCGAGAAAACCCGCTCCCGGAGTGGCAAGGCGGCGCACGATGACGGACCTCACCTTGGGCCCGACGGTCCCGCTTCTAGGGTCCCAGGGCCGTGATCGGCACGACGAACACCCCGTCGTCTCTCCGGTAGGTGAACCGGCCCCCGGTGATGACCACCAGGGCGAGCGGCTGCCCGTGCTTGTCGACATCGACCTTCCCGGCGCAGTTCAGCAGCGCCGCAGCCCCCGAGTCCGTCGCGCCTTCGCCGAGCTTGATCTCGAATGCCGCCCATCGGCCGCCGGGGATTTCTAGGATGACGTCTACCTCGGCCCCGGTGCGCGAGTCGCGCCACGCCGAGAAGGTGCCTCTCAACGCCTGAGCGTAAATGCGCAGGTCGCGTAGCACCAGCGACTCGAACTGGAGGCCTGCCGTCCGAAGGTCCCCCAGCAGCTCGCCCGACCCTGCGCTCAAAGCCGCAAGCCCGAGGGACGGATCGACAAAGTGGTGGACCGGTGTGGTTCGCAAGCGGGTTCGCGAGCGCAGATGGGGCCGCCACGCCGGCAGGGGCTCGACGATCATGAGGCGCTCGAGGGCATCGAGGTAGTTGGACAGGGTCTCGGATGCGATGGGGCCGGCCTCGCCGCCGACGTCGGCCGCCAGCGTTGCACGGGTCGGGGTGGTCGCGACCGCGCGTGCCAGCGAAGCCAACAGTCGCAGGAGGTTGGCGGGGTTCCTCCGCAGTCCCATGGCGGGCATATCCACCTCAGTTAGGGAGGTCACGTAGTCGGCTAGCCACTCCCGCGCATCCGCCTCGCCCTGGCCGAGTAGTTCGGGCCAGCCGCCGACGACCATGCGTTCGACGAGGTCTGGAATCGTCGCCGGAGCGGGTGCTCCCCGAGGGTCCTCGCCGCGCAGCAAGTCCGCGAGGCTCACAGCGCCCGAGGAGTGTCCGGACTCAAACAAGGACATGGGTCGCATTCGTATCCGCCCGATCCGACCCGCGCCGGAGTGGAGACGAGCGTTGTCCCGGGGTCGGGCCGACCCCGTCAGAAGGTAGAGCCCTTTGCCGGCGTGATCGTCCACCGCCCGGCGGACAAGATTCCAGATCTGAGGTGCCTCTTGCCACTCGTCAAAGAGGATCGGTGTCGGGTAGGTGAAGAGCTGCTCCGGGTAGGTTTTCAGTGCCTCCTGCGCCTGCTCGTCGACGTCGAGGCGAAGTGTGGTTGCTGCCACTTGGCTGGCCGTCACCGTCTTGCCGACGGCCTTCGCGCCGTCAATCATGACCGCACCGATCGCCGACATCCGGGTCGCCAGCTCGGCGTCCACGACTCGAGGTTGATAGTCCGCCACCCCTGAAGTCTACATGTCGCCATCCACGAACTCGATGATTCGCCATCCACGAACTCGATGATTCGCCATCAGATGGGCGTTTTCTGCGGCAGTCTCACCGTCTGTGACGGTAAGCCTCCCGACGGTGAGCCGCCCGGACGACGGTGACCGTCAGGGTTCCGTCAGATACGTCGTAGATCACACGGTAGTCACCCACGCGGATTCGCCAAGCAGTCTCCTCACCGACGAGCTGGCGGGAACCGGGCGGCCGAGGATCCGCCGAGAGGCTGGAGACCGCAGCGAGAATTCGCGACTGGGCCAAACGAGGAAGCTTTCTCACCTGCTTTGCAGCCGCTGTGGTGAACTCGACGTAGTAGGTCATGGGGCCAGGCTGTCCCGCAGCTCCTCCAGACTCACCCGCGTCCCGTCGTCTGCCGCCTTCGCGGCGCGGTAGGCCGCCACGTCCTGGGACATCTCGAAGGCTTCGAGAGCCTGCAGGTCCTCGACGCTCACCACGACCGCCGTCAGTTTTCCGTTCCGGGTCACGCCGACCCGCTGCTGGCCATAGGCCACCCGGCTTAGGACGTCGGACAAACCCTCGCGAAGCTCGCGGGTGGTCACCTCGTCAGTTAAGATCGTCACAAGTACACAGTAGTACATAGTGTCGCTATGTACAAACATACCGCATCGTGGGTTGAGGTTCGGGAGCACGCCCAAGCAGGCCACGGTTGACCGTGTCCAACCTTGTCGGGATTCGGGCGAGGCGACTCCCCGAGAGTCAGCCCCCCTCCTCCTGGGCAGCATTCCGCAGCGCTTCGTAGAGACCCTGCGCGATCAACGCTTCTGCTAGCTGGCGGTAGTTGCCGCCGGTCATCAGGTACGTGATGGCGGCATGGTGGCCGAGGTCGGCCCGGTAGGGGATGTCTTCCAGCTCTTCGATGAGCGACGGCGAGGAGGCGAAGTTAGCCTCGGAGTTCGCCATGGCCTCAGCCTGCAACCGAGGCGAGTCCGCGGCACGGCGGGAGATGGACAAGAACGAGTTGACGCGGTCCACCTCCTCAAGGTCGGAACCGGCGAACAGGTCGTTGATGCGCTGGAGGACTTCTTCGAGGAGGCCGTACTTGGTGGTGCGCACCTGGCCGGAGCCCACTGCCGTCACACCACTGAGCTGCCCTTGTTTGCCGGGAGCCAGGCCCAGGGTGGCGTCGCTCCTCCGGGTCAGCTGGTAGTGGGTCAGCACCAACCCCGAGGTGTCGATGAGATCCTGCGGCTCATCGGTGCGAATCACCCCTCGGAAGACCTTGAGGAAGATGGCCCACTTCTCCACGTCGACCGACTGGTAGTTGATGATCTGGGAGAGGAAGTCGTAGGCCCGCACGTAGTTGTTCACGGTGGCCCGGAAGTCTTGCAGGGTCTGAATCTCCAGGTCATCGCCGTTGTCTCGGGCTAAGCGCATCCGGTCACAGAATCGGTCGCGCGAGGTTTTCATCAGCCCATACAGCCGCATATGGCTCCCCTTACGCTGAACCTCCTCCACCACCAGGTCGATCTCGGCGGTATCGACGATCCCGGCGCTTCGGAGCTTGGCGAGCATGTCGTGGATGATGTCGGGGTTGGACGGCTCAAACAGGACCGCGTCTTCGTAGTAGTCCTGGAACGCGGCCAGGATCGTGCCCGCATCGTTGACGAAGTCCAGCACATAGGTGGCGTTCTTGCCGCGGCTTATCCGGTTCAGCCGCGACAGGGTCTGCACCGCCGTGATACCCGCCAGCTTCTTGTCCACGTACATGGCGACCAACGCCGGCTGGTCAAAACCGGTCTGGAATTTGTTGGCCACGATCATCACCTGGTAGTCCGCCCCCGCGAACGCCTCCTCCAGGGCCCGGCCCTTCAGCCCCGGGTTCATCGTGGTCTCCGTGAACTCAGACCCCTGGTCCTCCACACTCCCGGAGAACGCCACGAGCGCCGAACACTGCCCCGCCAAGCCGTTCTCCGCCAGGTACCGATCAATCGCCAGCTTGTAGCGCACCGCTTCCTTACGGGACCCCGTCACCACCATGGCCTTTGCCCGACCCCCCAACTCCCCCGCCACCACCTGCAGGAAGTGAGAGACGATGACCTGGACCTTCTGAGCAATGTTGTGCGGATGCAGCTTCACCCACCGCATCACCGCCGCAGAAGCACGCGACGTGTCAACCTCGGTGGTAGCACCCGACCTGTCCTTGGTAGCCAGCCGGACCGCCATCTCGTAGGTCATGTAGTTCTGCAGGACGTCGAGGATGAACCCCTCCTCGATCGCCTGCTTCATCGAGTACAGGTCAAACGGCGCCGGCTTGCCGGTCACACCCGCAGGCCGCCCAAACAGCTCCAGAGTCTTCCCCTTGGGCGTCGCCGTGAACGCGAAGAAGCTGATCGAGGTCTGGTCCGCCCGCGCGGCCATCACCTGCGCCAACACATCCTCCGTATCCACCAAAGCCTCCGGATCCTCCTCAGAGGGCCCCTCCACATCACTGCCGACCAACACCTCCCGCAGCTTCTTCGCCGCCTCCCCCGACTGAGACGAGTGAGCCTCATCAGCAATCACCGCATAGGACCGCGCTGCCAGCGCCGGAGACTCGCGCAGCACCTCCAGAGCAAACGGGAAGGTCTGCAAGGTCACCCCAATAATCGACTCACCCTTGGTCAGCGCCTCGCTCAACTGCTTCGACTTCGACTCACCCCCCTCATGCGACACCGACACGAACATCCCCGCCTTGGTCGCCAGCCCCGAAACGGCCCGAGACAGCTGCCCGTCCAGCACCCGCCGGTCGGAGACCACAATCACCCCGTCGAACACCTTGGTCCCATCCGGGCGGTGCAACGTCGCCAACCGATGGGCGATCCACGCGATCGAGGCCGTCTTCCCCGACCCCGCCGAGTGCTGAATCAAATAACTGTGCCCCGGCCCCTCCGCCAAAGCGGCAGCCTCCAGCTTGGTGACCGCCCGCCACTGGTGGTAGCGCGGAAACAGCAAGGCCTTCTCCACGCTCGTCTTGCCGTCCGCACCCTTCTTCGCATCAATCTGATAGCGGGCAAACCGGCCAATCAGATCTAGGAACACATCCCGATCCAAGATCTCCTGCCAGAAAAACGCGGTGGGCACTGTGCCCTCCATCGGCGGGTTCCCCTCACCGTTGTCCCGCCCCCGGTCAAACGGCAGGAACCGAGTGGCCGCGGACTCCAGCCGCGTGGTCATCCGCACCCACTCCTCAGTCACCACAAAGTGCACGAGCGCCCCGCGCCCAAACTCCAGCAACGGCTCTCCCATAGGCTTGCGATCCCGCTTGTACTGCCGCAGCCCCGCCTCCAACGACTGAGTCAGTTCCGTCTTCAGCTCGATCGTCGCCACCGGAATCCCGTTGAGGAAAAGCACCAAATCCAGCGACTTCTCGCTCCGAGTCGAGTAGTGAACCTGCCGCATCACCCGCAGCCGGTTGAGCTCGTAGCGCCGGTTCAGCTCCGGGTTCAGCGGCGTCGCTGGCTTAGCCTGAAACAGCGAGAGTCTCGCCCCGCTCAGGCCGAGCGGCTGCTTCAGCACGTTGAGAGTCCCGCCCCCACCCATCACATCGGTCGCCAGTACTGTGGTCACCCGGTCCTTGATCCGTGGCCCCGCCGCTGCGTACTCCCCCAATACAGCATTGACGGACGATGGCGGACCCTCACCCTTGTTCCCTCCCACCAACTTGCTGAGCTGCTCAGGCTGCGTGTCGTAGAGCCAGCCAAACAAGTCCGGCAGGTACAACGCCGCAGCCCGGTCGTAGTGCAGGTCGTAGGGCGTTTCGGCCCTGTGCTCCCACCCGTGCTCGTACAGCCACTCGCAGATCTCCGTCTCAAACGGCTTCTCATGCTGTATCGCCATCAGGACTCCCCTCCGTTCCGGTGAACTCTCAACTCAGAGTTGATCGTTGCCCCTGATCCCTCGCCGGACCTTCCCAGACGAACCTGTAATCCCGAGGCACAGGTTGGCCGGGGCACCTCTAGCCGACCCCCTTGGCGAACTATTGACTCTGAGTCAATAGTTGCTTCCGTCACCTCACCGTCCTCCAGGGCTCGGGCAATGATGTGGTTCACGTTCGTGACGGTGGTCGCATAGAGGTCAGCCATGGCTCGCTGCGACAACCACACCGTGCCGCCCACAGCCCGCAACTGCACCTCGCTGGCACCCTCACGCCGGTAGACGATCACCTCGCCGTGCTCTTGCGGCATTGCTTCTCCTTCCCTGGCCTCGGGTCTTCAACCGGATGTGGCGTTTGTCGGGGAATCGGCGTGCAAAAGTGCTCCTGACCGGGGAGAATAGGGGTTGTGATCGTCCTCATTCTCGCAGTTCAGGGAGCACCTTTTCGAGTGAAGCGTACAGGAGCGTGTCCGTCGTAGCGTGTTGACAAGGCCGCGTCAGGCGCGGTCGGTCATCACGGCGCAGGTCGGTCAGGGAGCGGAAAATGTGTACATCATCGGGAAGCTGTGTACATCCAATGAGCACAATTTGTGTGCATTGGATGCGCACATGTCGATGGGCGTGTCGCCTCAGTCACCGCAGCACCCTCGTGACGGGTCGTCGGCGGTCAGCACCTCACGTTGGTCACGTCAAGCTGGCCCGTCACCGCCGCGCTGATCAGCGCCGCCCGGCGTTCCTTTGACAGATCAATGGCTCGTTGGGCGTCGGCGACAGTGGTGTCAATGTCGGCGATCAACTCAGTCAAGCGGACTGCGATCGAACGCTGTTCGTCCAGCGGTGGCAACGCGATCCGCACCTCTTTGATCTCAGACAAGCCAAGCCCTTGCTTCGTTCCTCCGTATTCCGACATCTTCAACTGTTCTTGCCCTGGCCTCGCCCACAGCGACAGAGCCAGGTACTGAGGATCGGCCACATCCCGCGATACGCGCACCAGCGCCACGTGTTGGTTCACGTAGGCCTCCTCGGACCATCTGTCGTCAACCAGGGCGACATTTCCTGTCAATGCCCCAGTGATGCATACCAGGACATCACCCGGCAAGATACGAGTGCGTAGGCCTTCGGCGTCATCTGGGAGTGCCACCCGCTCTTGCCTTGATAAGTCGACGTTGAGGCTCCGACCGAGGTTTCCGCTTTGAACAAAGAGCGGGCCGCCATCGCTCAGGAAGCTCGCCCATCCACGAGAACCTGACGTGAGATACGTGATAGCCCGTCGAGCTGATACCACAGGCCACCGCTTCGGAACTCCGCCTGACGTGCTCGCGCTCGAGCCGTGGAGAATGATCGAAGCGTCCTCTCCTCCTGTCACAGCATGGGAAGCCTCTGCAACCCGTCGCTCAAGCAGCAGTTCAATGAGGCGTTCCTGGTCGGCGATGAAGGCGTCAATCTCCGCCGTCTCCCGGTCCAGGAAGTCGGCTATGGCCAGTTGATCAGGCAACGTGGGCAACCGGGTCTTGTGGTTCAAGACACACTCTTCCGGTACGCGTCGGAGGCCACCAGCACCCGTCATGCTGGAGACTGCGTCGGCTCTGAAATCGTGACTCAGAAGCAGATAGAAGAGGTAGCGCCGTTCGGCGGCGGGGCGGGGTCGAATTGTGAAAACCTCGGTCGTCCCAAAACCGAAGCCGCCCTCAAGGCCTGCTACCAATGCGACCTTTCGATTCTCAAAGCAGGGCGTAACTTTCGCAAGGACAATGTCACCGTCTTCGAAGTAGGTGTATCCGGATAGCAGATCCCCAACTCGTCGACGACGCGATGCGTCGAGACCTCCGCCCTCGCCTATTGCCTCCATGGGGATAAACGGGCAACACTCCCCTCGTGAGTCCTTGACCCGGGCTGGGACAGGCGGGTCTACGGACAAGGCAAACCTGAGCCTTGTTGGTGTCTCGTATCCGGCCGTCATCCCCGGACTCGATCCAGGCGGTCTCGGATACGCCCCAGCACCTCGTCTAGGTCGCGGTCGATTTCTTCTAGGGGGCGGGGTGGGGTGTAGACGTAGAAGTGGCGGGTGAAGGGGATCTCGCAGCCTTCCTTGGTCTTGGTCTTGTCGATCCAGGCGTCGCCCAGGAACGGGGTGACCTCGCGCTCGAAGTACTCGTCGATGTCCTGGTCCCAGGGGACGTTCTCGGTGTCGCGCTGCTTGGGATCGGGCTTGGGACGCTTCTTTGCGTCGCGGAGGGGAGCGCCGTCATCGTCCATCAAGGGACGTTCCACGGTGATGGTGCGGTAGAAGAACTCCTCGCGGGGGAAGATCTTGGAGGTGGTGGTCTCGGCGAAGGCGCCGTATTCGCGGGCGATCCAGGCGATGTCGTCCTCGCTGAGAGCGTTGCGCTTGGAGCCCAGGGACTTGCGCATCTTGACGCCTCGGGCGGTGGCGTCGATGAGCTGGACTTTGCCTTGGCGCTCGGGAGTCTTGGCGGTGGCCAGGACCCAGATGTAGGTGGCGATGCCGGTGTTGTAGAACATGTCGGTCGGCAGGGCCACGATGGCGTCGAGGTAGTCGCGGTCGAGGATCCACTTGCGGATGTTCGACTCGCCGGAGCCGGCGCCACCGGTGAACAGGGGCGAGCCGTTGAGGACAATCGCCGCCCGCCCGCCAGACGGGTCGGTGTCAGACGGCTTGTTGATCTTGTCGATGAGGTGCAGGAGGAACAGCATCGCGCCGTCGGACACCCGGGGAAGGCCCGAGCCAAAGCGGCCGGCGTACCCGCGCAGGTTGTGCTCCTCGGTGACCTGGGCGCGCTGCTTCTTCCAGTCCACGCCGAACGGCGGGTTGGACAGGCAGTAGGAGTAGGTCTTGTGCGGGTAGCCGTCGGCGATCAGCGTGTCGCCGAGGACGATGGCGTCCGCTGCCTGGCCTTTGACGATGAGGTCTGCCTTGCAGATCGCATAGGACTGGGGGTTGATCTCCTGGCCAGCGAGGGTGAGCACGGCAGTGGGATTCAACGCCTTGATGTGGTCCTCGGCGATTGAGAGCATGCCGCCTGTGCCGGCGGCCGGGTCGTAGATCGAGCGGACAACATGGGGTTTGGTGAGGGCGTCATCGTCGGGGGTCAGGACCAGGTCGGCCATGAGCTCGATGACATCGCGAGGGGTGAAGTGCTCGCCGGCGGTCTCGTTCGATGCCTCGGCGAACTTGCGGATGAGCTCTTCGAAGATGTGACCCATGTCCTCGTTGGACACGGCCTCAGGGGACAGGTCCACCTCGGCGAAACGCTTGGTGACCAGCAAAAGGAGGTCCGCCGCGTCTAGCTCGGCGACCCGTTCTTCCATCTTGTAGTGGGTGAAGATGTCTCGCACGTCGGCGGAGAAGTGGTTGATGTAGGACATGAGGTTGGCGGCCAGGTTGTTCGGATCGCCGAGCAGCTTGCCCAGGTCGAAGGGCGAGGTGTTCCAAAAGCCCAGGGTGTGACCGGCCCGGGCCTTGAGTAGGCCTCGGGAGACTGGCATGTCTCCGGCCCCGTCGGCTGCGGCGCGCACCTGGTCTTTGGTGGGAGCGAGCACGCAGTCGAGCCGCCTCAGCACGGTAAACGGCAGGATGATGTCGCCGTACTGGTGGGCCTTGAAGCTCCCACGCAGCAGGTCGGCCACGGACCAAATGAAGGTGGCGTAGTTCAGGCTCACCGGCTGTCCTTACTCCTCAACGTGCTTGGCAGCGTACCGCCCGGGGCGGGGGTGGCTCAACGACCCGGGCTGCGCCCTGACGCGACCCGGGCTCTCCCCTCCCGCTTTTGCCAGGACGAGCGCTACGGGTCTGGGCGGTCGGGCGGGACACCAGGGCCGCCATCGTCCGTGGTGTAGGCGACGCCAGCAGTTGCGGTGAGGATCATCAGGAAGGCCGGGGTGGCATCCGGCCAAACGGGCTCTTCGCATATTGGGTGGGTGTGGTCGCTGTCGGGTAAGCGGTAGCGGTTTGGTGGGTGTGGTGCGCTGGCGTTGGGGGGCCGGAGTCTTCGTCCGCTGGGGACCGTCCCTGGGGAACTGCCCGTTGCCTTCGGCCTCGAAGGGTGGAATCACTGCGCGGCCGCCACCGTGAAACACCCCGTCCGCTCATGATCGACGCCCTTCCCGAAGAACTCCAGAGCCAAACGACAGAAACGCAAGACCAGAAGTCACGAATGCCAGGGCAAAAGTCACAAATTGCAGAGCAAAAGTCACAAATTGCAGAGCAAAAGTCACTAATCCAGGTTTATGTCGGGAGGGTCATTTCTGTCAACTCTGTGACCTGCACGAATGCTTGGCCCTGATGCGGGTCGACGTGCGAGAACCTGGATTTGTGACTTTTGCCAAGTCGTGCCCGGCGATGTCCACGCTGTCTGCGAGGCAAAGGGCAATTCTACAGAGGCAAAAGGCAATTCTTCAGGTGGAGGGGGCGGCCCTTTCCGCAAGGCTGGGCATTCGTGCAGGTCACAGCGTCGGCAAATACTGTTCCAGAAATCGGACCCTGTAATATTGCCCGTTGCACCTGTAAAATCGCCCGTTGCTCACATGGCGAGACGTTGACATCGTGGAACCGTCCAGCATGTGACCGCGACGCCTGCGGCAGCGCATCCCCGAGGGGTAGAGAACAGGTGGTGTGTACCGTCCACCCTGGAGAGCCGTTGGCGCCGCTGGCACTGGTATCCAGGAAGGACACTCGGCGCGAAGGGGGCAGGGAGCCTTTCACGCGACAGCGCAACCCCCCACCCAGAATGCTAAGAGCCGGCAAACGAGGCGATGCCCTCTTCCGTCTTAAGGACCGAGTAGGTCGATGGGGACCACGCAGACGCCGTCGTTGCGGCGGTGGGCGATGGCGCCGACTCCGACGATGACGATCAATGCTGCGGGAGGTCGTTCATCGGCGGACGTGAGCTTGCGGCTCAGCGAGAGCAGGCGTTTGGCTGCCGATTCGATCTGGTTGGCACCGAGCTTGATCTCAACTCCGGTCCACGAGCCGTCAGGTTGGACGATGATGGCATCGGCCTCGAGTCCTGATTCGTCGCGGAAGTGATGCACAGCAGCGTCGAGTGTCGCGGAGTAGACGGCAAGGTCACGCAGGCACAGCGCCTCGAAGAGAAACCCCATGGTGTTGAGGTCCGCGACGAGAGCCTCGGGGGACAAGCCAAGAGCGGCCGCGGCCAGTGAAGGATCGGCAAGTGATCAACCGCCAAGCCCGTGCACGATGACGTCCCGCACCTTGATCCGGAAGCGAATCCTCCCGCTGACGCGGCCGAACTGACAACTTGCTTTCTCTCAGCGTCGGCAAGTTGTACACGCTCAGCGTCGGCCCGCCTTGCCTCATGGCGTCGCGCGCCGAGTGCGAGGAATCCGACAATTGGGAGCGCTGTCATTGCCCTCGAATTGTCGGATTCCTCGCACTCGGCGCGGTGGGGGTGCCCGCATACGTGGTCTGAACCCGTCGCTTCTGGGTGACGTCGTGGGCCAACGGGAGGGACGTCCGGGGATCCCGGACCTCGGCGAATCTGGTTGAAGTTTTGGTCATTTTGTGGCACGGTTGAGGTGTGCAGACCGTTCCGCTCGCCGAAGCGAAAACTCACCTGTCGGCGCTGGTCGACGATGTGGCGATGACCCATGACCGAGTGACGATCACGCGACACGGCCGGGCCGCAGCCGTGCTCCTCTGCCCTGATGAGCTCGCCATCATCGAGGAAACCCTGGCCTGGCTCTCCCAGCCGGGAATTCAAGGCCGAATCGACGCTGCCGAGTCGGATTTCGCGGCGGGCAGGACCATGAGCACTGCCGAGGTCCTCGCACACGCGCGGGCCTCGCAGTCAGACCGGCATGTCAACCATGGCTCCTGAGTCCCATCCATTCCCGGCGCCTGGTCCCGTGGGCGCGGCGCCGTGGACCGTGTGCTGGTCTGCCGCAGCTGGGCGGGCGATGGCGCGTCTTCCGCTCAAGATCGTGGAGGCGGTCGCGGCGTTTGTCGATGGGCCGTTGGCCTGCGATCCCCACCGACTGACAAAGCGGCTCGGTCCACCCTTTGAAGGCAAGCGGTCTGCACTCCGTGGCGCCTATCGGGTGCTGATCGAGCTTGACGAAGAAACGCGCAGCATCCGCGTCTTCGACGTCGTGCACCGCGCCGACGCCTACCGGCCCCGCTGACCGCGCTCAGCATCTACGACGGCGGGTCGGGTAGGGAGTAGCCGAGGTGGGTGGTGCGGCTTAGCAGGGTGTGGGCTCTCCGAGCTCGGTCAGCGCTGGAGACGGTTTCTCGGGATCGGCGTTCGGCTAGGACAGCGGCTATGAAGCGGGCAGGATGGGTCCCTTCAGGCGGCGCGGGGGCAACATGGGGGGCAATCTCGCGCGCCAGTTCCAGAGCCAGGCGTTCTGCGACCTGCGGGGAGTAGTGGTGGGGGCGGCCTAGGAGCATCCTCGCGCGCAGGGCGGTGGAATCGTCGAGTCGGGTGATGTCGGCCAGGCGTGCCCAGGAGGCCAGTTCGGGAGGCATGTCGATCCAAACGAATCGAAAGCGGGGGGCGCGGGTCCGCACCGCATAGGTCCCTGAGAGGAGATCACCCAGACGCTTGCCCCGTTGGGAAAAGAAGGTGCTGAGCAGGGCCAATCCACCGAGGGTTCCCCACAGTTCAAACAAGCCAACCAAGGCCCGAACAAACGCTTCACGACCACCTGAAGGGCCGCCATCGTCCCGGACAATGCGATAGCCGAGGATCACTTTGCCGAGCGACCGGCCACGGGTGAGGGTCTCGACCACGGCGGGGATCAAGATCGTGAAAGTAAAGGCCAGCGCGACACCCAGGGCAAGCCTGGCAGCGTCATCAAGCTCGGCGTCAATGCTCAAGGCGACGGGAATGAGGATCAGCGAGAGGGCAAGACCGGTGGCCAGGACATCGATCGCGGCGGCGAGCATGCGGGCGGGGAAACTCGCGGCGTTCGCCTCGAGTCGAACGGCCTCCGACGTCATGATGTCATCGCGGTCCATCTGTGGCAGGGTATCGCGGTATGGACATCGATGCGTTCGTCTCGAGCCATGAGGCCTCGTGGCGACGGCTGGCCGAGCTTGCCGGACAGCGTCGGCACAGCGGCGAGGAGGCGGACGAACTCGCGCGGCTCTACCAGCAGGCGGCCGGGCACTTATCGCAGGTCCGGACCCATGCGCCGGATCCGTGGCTCGTCTCCCAGCTGTCGATGTCACTGGTCCAGGCGCGGGGGCGGCTGTTGGGAAGCCGGGTGTCGACCTGGGCCTCCGTCAAGCGGTTTGTCACCGTCGTCATGCCCTTGTCCCTTTACCGGGTGCGATGGTGGATCGTCGCGGTCACCGTGGCGTTCGTGGGGCTCGCTCTTGTCGTTGGAGCTCGGATGGCCCTGGACGCGGGGGCCTTGGAGTCCTTCGGGTCAGCTGAGTTCCGCCAGGACATCGTTGACAAGCAGTTCGCC
>Ga0123356_10001424_pt1 | contig 26462 bp, 30 predicted proteins | sample TergutEmb28metaG_2_FD_92546 | JGI IMG/M metagenome (GOLD analysis project Ga0123356, IMG submission 92546) | Embiratermes neotenicus P3 segment gut microbial communities from Petit-Saut dam, French Guiana - Emb289 P3 | ecosystem: Host-associated > Arthropoda: Insects > Digestive system > Gut ...
CGAGCTCGAGGAAGAAGGCATTGTGCCGCTGCGCGCGCGGATCGCCGAGCGGCTCTCGCAGAGCGGGCCGACCGTCAGCGAGACGGTCGCCAGGATGGAGCGTGACGGCCTGCTGCGGGTCGAGGACGGCCGCAAGCTCGCGCTCACCGAAACCGGCCGGACACTGTCGACCAGGGTCATGCGCAAGCACCGGCTGGCGGAATGCCTGCTTGTCAGCGTCATCGGGCTGCCCTGGGAAGAAGTACACATTGAGGCGTGCCGGTGGGAGCATGTCATTTCCGATAGCGTCGAGCGCCGCCTGGTGGAGTTGCTCGGTTATCCGGTTCGGTGCCCGCACGGAAATGTCATCCCCGGGCTGGCCGAGCTCGGCGTTCCTGACGATGCGAGGAAGCGGGCCGACGCGGCAACGACCGCTGACGATATCGCGATGACCAGCCTTGCCATTGCAAGCGGCGATCAGGTTGTGGTGAGCCGTATCAGTGAGCAGGTCCAAAGTGACGCTGCGCTGATGCTTAGACTCAAGGCCATTGGGATACAACCCGGACGCGAGGTTACGCTCGCGGCCAGCGATAGCGGTGTACGGGTGACGGGTGTGGACAGGGTCGGCGCTGACGGGGTGGATTTGCCCGCAGAGATTGCTGCGCACGTCTTCGTCACGCCCGCGTGACGGTGACCCGGTGATGACGTCGCAGGGCCAGGCACCCGAGCCAAAGCTAACCGCGAGTGACGTTCTCGACCGCGTATCCACCGGCGTCGTCGTAACCGACCGGGACTGCGTTCTGCTCTACGCCAACTCCTTCGCCGTGACGCTGTTCGGCTTTCCGGACGCAGCCGAGCACCTGACGGGCCGGCCGCTGCTCTCGCTCGGCGTGGAGCAGTCGGACGCGGTGACGGTACAGCACATGGCCGACAACGTGCTGCGCGGCTGGCCATGGGAGGGCACCTTCGCGAGCCAGCGGATGGACGGCAGCCGGGTGTTCGTCCGGGCGCACGCCGCGCCGTTGCGAGGGAGCCGGGGCGAGATCACCGGTATCGTGATCATGGCGAGGGAGACGTCCCGGCGCGGCGGTCAGCGCGCCAGCGACCGGATCGGCCTGCTCGAGCGGATCGGTGAGCGCCTGGCCAGCTCGCTGGAGCTAGACGTCACCTTGCGCCAGGTCGCGGAGACGCTCGTGCCCCAGTTTGCCGACCACTGCTTCATCGACCTGCTGCACGGGGACACGCTGATACGGCGCGCGGAGCGGCACGCGCGCGGCTGGGTCGCCGAGCCCGGCACCTGGGCTCAGGTGGGCGAGCCGATCAGGTACCCCAAGGGACACTTCTGCGAGCTGGCCATGTCGAGCCGGGACACCGTCGTCGTGGCCGACATCAACGCGGGAAACTACCCGGCGCCAAGCGCGGAGAGCCTGCGGGCTGGCAAGAGCGTCGGCCTCACGTCGGTGATCGCTGCCCCGCTGATCGCGCGCGGCCAGCTGCTTGGCGTGATGAGCCTGGCGCTGTCCTGGCTGACCGAGCGCGATGACCGGCACTACGGCGCCGACGACCGTGACTTCCTGAGCGCGATCGCCGGCCGGGTTGCTGTCGCTATCGACAACTCGCTGCTGTTCGAGGAGGAGCGGCGCACCGCGCTGGCGTTCCAGACGAGCCTGCTGCCCAAGAGCCCGCCGTTCGTCGACGGGCTGGAGGTCGCGTACAAGTACGTGCCAGCCAAGCCGCTGGAAACCCACGGTCAGGGCATCCAGACTCAGGTCGGCGGCGACTGGTACGACATCATCCCGCTGTCGGCAGGCCGGGTCGGCATCGTCATCGGCGACGTCGAGGGCCGCGGCGCGCGCGCGGCTGCGGTGATGGGCCAGCTGCGGGCGGCGTTGCGGGCCTTCGCCCAGGATGACAAGTCGCCCGCTGAGATCCTGCGGCGGCTGGACGACTGGGTCCGCTCCCTCGATCTTCCCGGTCCTGACGGACGTGGCGACGCGGCAGCCGATCCGCCCACGGTGAGCTGCACGTACCTGGTGTACGACGCCTGGTCCCGTACGCTGTCGTTCTCCAACGCCGGGCATGTCCCGCCGCTGATCATGCGCGGCCATGAGGTGAGCCAGCTCGAGATCAGGGACCGCGGCGTGCTTCTGGGGGTGCGCGGCAAGGGCGTGGCCGGCCTGCCTACCTACCGCGAGGAAATGCGTTACCTTGCGCCGGGCTCGACCCTGGTCTTCTATACGGACGGGCTCGTGGACCGGCGCCAGCGCGCCGACGGAAGCGGAATCTACACCGATTCCGAGGTGCAGCACCTGCTGCAGCGGGCGGTCCGGATCGCAGCGGACGGCACTGTCGATCAGATTGCCGAAGCGGCAGAGCACGCGGTGCCGGGCGAGATCGACGACGACATGGCAGTGGTCGTCGTCCGGACGTCCGAGGCCGATCTGGCGTCCTGGGAGGCCCAGTTCCCGGCCGAGCCCGTCCGCGTATCGGAAGCCCGGCGGCTCGCCCACCAGACGTTCCTGAGCTGGGGCATGGACCTGGACCAGACCGACCTCGCTTGCCTGCTCGTCTCCGAGGTCGTCACCAACGTCGTGCTGCACGCTGCCGCGGCGCCCGCGCCGCGGCACGAGTTCGTACTGGAGGGCGCGGGTCCTGGCCCGCTCGGCATTCTCGGCGACTGGGAGCTGTCGCCGTATGACGACGGGCTCGGCGTGGCGCCCGGCAAGGACTTCACGCTCCGGCTGCGGCGCGGTCAGGAAGCCATCTGGGTGGAAGTCTTCGACTCTGACTTGCGCTTGCCCCGGATCAGGAGCGCGGGCGAAAGCGACGAGGGAGGCCGTGGCCTTTACCTCGTCGACCAGCTCGCGACCCGGTGGGGATCGCGACCGACCAAGGACGGCAAGGCAGTGTGGTTCGAGATGCCGATCAAGGGCGGACCAGGCGATCTGCTGGTGTAGGGGCGGTCAGTGCCTCTGAGCCGCCCACGCCACGAGCACTGCGATGACCACACCCACGACGACCGCGATCCACGTCCGGCCGGTGACCAGCAGGCCCATCCGGCGCCGGGTTCTCGCGACGACATAGGCAGCGATGAGCGCGATCACCACCAGCAGGACGATGCCCGAGCTTGTCATTGACGCCGCCGCCTTTCGACTCTCGCGGACAGCATAGGGCGCGGCAGGACTAGTTACTCACTACCAAGTCGACGAGCTGATCCGTCGGTAGCCCCCATCCAGCCAGCACCTCGTGCAGTTGTTCTTTTTCGCCGGTGGTTACCGGAGCTCGTGTCTCTCGCAGCGCCGCAACCAGCAGGTCGAGCAGTTCATCCCACTCGCCGCCAGCTGCCAGGGAGCGGAGCGGCCTGAGATCAGCCTCCGGCAACCGGTCGGCGAAGATCTCGGGCAGCTCAGCCGTCTGCCCAGCTAGTTCTGCCTCGTTCATGCTGCCCCTGCTTTCGGATTCTGCCGGACCCCCGCACCGCCCGGGTGCGGCCACGCCGTCCAAATCTGGCCGTCAGTCAGGACGACCGCGGATACGCGGACGCCGTCCCGGTCGCCGGTGACGAGCCAGCGGTCGGTGCGCTCTCGCAGGACGGAATCGGGGTTCCTGCTGACATCGACAACGGTCTGCCGGATCTTCTCGTCCGACCAAGTCTCCGGGAACTCGGTCTTGCCCGGCTTGTTCGTGCCGTACCGGTGACCGCCGCCTGGCTTGCCCTCTCCATCGCCTTCGAGTACGTGCCGGTCCCGGTCAGCTGACAACTGGATGTCGCCGTCGGCGGGCCTGTCCGAGTAGTCGCGGGCGGACGGTGCATCCCAGCCCGAGCCAGCTCGGCGGGTCGCGTCACGGCTCTCCTCGCGGTAGTGGTCCGACGACGGGTGCGCGTCGGCTAGCCGGTCAAGGCGCTGCCGCAAGTGATCACGAGCATGCTCGGGTGGCCGCCCGGTCGTTTCGTCCGGCGCGTCCGGGCGTCTGATCCGCTCCTGCACGCGCAGGAGGCTACGGGCATCGCAGTTTCGGTCGGCTTACCTGGGCGTTACCCCTGACGCCGCTGCGCCCTGGAGGCGTGCTCCTGCGGTCACGCGCCGCTGGCGGCGAGCGAGAGCACAACGGCGGGATCGGCCTCCGCGGCGGCGACGGTGCCGAGGACTGCGGACACGGGCGGGTCGCTGTCCGGACCGCGCACAGATGCCTGCAGCTGACGGAGTACCGTGACCTGCCGGGCCAGCGCCTCGAGCTTCGCCTCCACCAGGCGAGCCGCAGCATCCCGCTGGCCCTGACTGACGGTGCGTCCGGCGGCGAGGCGCGCGAGCGGCTTGACTTCGTCGAGGCGGAAGCCAAGGTCCTTGAGGGCTAGTGCTGCGGCGATGTACCCGCCGTACTCCCGCGGGTACATCCGGGTGCCGCCCGGTGACCGCCGCGGTTGCGGCAGGATGCCCAGCTCCTCGTAATACCGGATGGTCCGGCTACTGACCCCGGCAGCTTTCGCTAGCTGGCCGATACTGACCAGTTCGGCGCCGCCATCGCTCAGCTTCGTCATGAGTGCGCTTCCCCGTGTCCGCGTCGACCATGCACGATTAGTTAGCCCGCATCTACGGATAGTAGCGGTAGGGGAATGAGGCACGTACGCCTTTGGCCGAGGAAGCCCAGTCCAGGGGCTATGGCGCGGGCCAGGACGCGCGGTAGCCTCGAAGTGGACGGCAGCGTCCGCAGGCGCGCCCATAGCTGCGTCGCGGCGGGCCGCGGGACCGGCTGTGTCCTGGAGGTCGCGTGGTGTCTGAGGCATACATCGTCGGAGCGGTCCGCAGCCCGGTGGGCAAGCGCAACGGTGGCCTCTCGGCAGTCCACCCGGCGGATCTGGCATCGCAGGTACTGCAGGAACTGATCGCGCGCACCGGCGTCGACCCGGCCGCGGTCGAGGACGTCATCATGGGCTGCGTCTCGCAGGTTGGCCCGCAGACGGCGGACATCGCCCGCACGGCCTGGCTGTCGGCTGGCCTGCCGGAGAGCGTGCCTGGCGTCACGATCGACCGGCAATGCGGCTCCTCCCAGCAGGCGGTGCATTTCGCGGCCCAGGCGGTGCTGTCCGGCACTCAGGACATCGTCATCGCGGCCGGCGTCGAGAGCATGAGCATGGTGCCGATGGGGAGCACGGTCGCTCTGCACAAGCAGGGCATGGCACTGCCCTTCGGCCAGGGCTGGCGCGACCGGTACGGAGACCAGGAGATATCGCAGTTCCGTGGCGCACAGCTGATGTGCGAGAAGTGGGGCATCAAGCGAGCTGAGCTGGAGGAGTACTCGCTGGAGAGCCACGCCAGGGCTATCAGGGCGATCGACGAAGGCAGGTTCGCCCGCGAGATAACGCCGGTTGGCGGCGCAACTACCGACGAGGGGCCGCGGCGGGACTCGACGTTGGAGAAGCTAGCGGAGTTGCAGCCGCTGCGGCCCGGCTGGGAACTGACGGCGGCGACAGCATCCCAGATCTCCGACGGATCGGCGGCGGTTCTCATCGCGTCGCCCGCGGCTGTGCGCCGGCACGGTTTCGCGCCGCGAGCCCGTGTTCACGCCCTCGCCGTGACCGGGGCTGACCCGGTCTTCATGCTCACCGGGCCGATACCCGCGACCGAGCGCGTCCTGGAAAAGGGTCACCTGAGCATCGACGACATCGACGTGTTCGAGGTCAACGAGGCGTTCGCGCCGGTGCCGATCGCGTGGGCGAGGGAGACCGGCGCGTCGCTGGCGAAGACCAACCCGAACGGCGGGGCGATCGCGCTGGGTCACCCGCTGGGCGGGACGGGCGCCATCCTCATGACCAAGCTGCTGCACGAGCTGGAGCGGACTGGCGGCCGGTACGGGCTGCAGACCATGTGCGAGGGCGGCGGGCAGGCGAACGCCACGATCATCGAGCGCCTCGCCTAGGTGTACTGACCACGTTGCTTCACTTCGCTGCCTCTCTATGGCAGCGCTAGCCCTGTGACGTCCTCAGCGGCTGCGCAATGACATGCGACCGCGGCTAGATGACACCCCGTTCCCATGGAATATATAACACTCACTACAGGTTTGCTCTAACGAATGAGCGAGAAATCCTGGGCCTGTGCCTGGGGAAACAAGGAGGGTGAAAAGGGACATGCTGCTTACATCGTTTGACCCGTTCGCAGAGTTCCACCGGGTGCTGCGGACCGCCGACGGCGGGCACGCCGCGATGCGGATGGACGTCATCCGCCGTGACGGCGAGGTCGAGCTACGGTTCGACCTGCCCGGCATCGACACCGACAGCATCGACGTGACCGTCGACCACGGCTGGCTGACGGTCAGCGCGAAGCGGTCGGAAGAGTACGCCGAGGGCGAGAAGCCGTTCGTGCGGGAGCGGGTCATGGGCTCGTTCACGCGCCGGATCCGGCTGTCGGACGTGGTGGACGCGGAGAAGATCTCGGCCGCCTACGACGCGGGCGTGCTGCGCGTGACTGTGCCGCTGCAGGAGCGAGCGCTGCCGCGAAAGATCGAGGTCAGCGCGGGGGCTCAGGCCGCCGTCGAGGCCTGATCACCGCAGTAACCTACGAAGGGCCCGCGTGGCGCTGACTGCGCGGGCCCATGACCGCGGACCGGCCCGGATGCAGCTGTCCGCGCCTCTGCGCGCGGGCGCCGGCGCACCGGGCCGCAGCAAAGCCGGGAGGTAACTATGGCTCCGTTGCCCCTGGACGATGAGAACATGCCGCTGTTCACGGTCGGCCAGGTTGCTGAGATGCTGGAGGTCCAGCAGGCGTTCCTGCGGCGGCTCGACGAATTCCACGTCGTGCGGCCGTCGCGGTCGGCGGGTGGCCAGCGCCGGTATACCAGGAACGAGATTGTCATCGTCCGGTACGTCGCCGAGCTGATGGACGACGGTCTCACCCTGGCCGCGGTGCGGCGCGTGCTGCAGCTCGAAGCGCTCGTGCGGGAACTGCAGGCAGAGACCGAGGCGCTGCGCGCCGAGCTAGCCCGGCTCAGGGCAGCGCAGGAACCGCGAGCCTGACGACGCGCGCGCCGGGCTGGCCCGAAGCCAGGGTAGTCGTCCGTCAGCGGAGGGAGACTTAGTCGGCCGGGGCGAGTGCGGCGAGGGCGTTGTCGAGCGACATGCCGTGATCGCTCGCGGCCCGGCTCACGAAGACCTGCGGGCTGATCATGTGCAGTGCAGCGAGCATGTCGCCGAGCTCGTCGTCGCGCGGTAGTTCCAGCACGACATCACCAGCCAGCACCGAGTCATGGCCGACGCGCGGTGTCAACTCGACGGCGCTGACTCGCTGGCTGCCCAGTACCTCCGCGAGGCGGGCGCGGGTATGCGCGTCGTCGGACAGGTTGAACCTGATCCTCCACTTGGCCATCTAGCTCAACCTCCCCGTTCCGGCAGCACGCACCTCTAGAAGATGTCGCGTATCCGTTGCCGATCTGATTCGCGTTAGTAACGCGGGGGTTAACGATCGGGCCGTTCGCCGGCTGGCTCAGGTCCACTCACATGAAGCGGGCGCGGGCCGCAGATCTCAATCAGACCCTCGAGCGGTAGAAGTTCAGGTACGACCTCGACGGTGTGGGGCCGCGCTGGTCCTGGTACCGCGACCCGTAGACCGCTGAACCATACGGGTGCTCGGCGGGGGAGCTGGTCCGGAACAGGCAGAGCTGGCCGATCTTCATGCCCGGCCAGAGCTTGATGGGCAGGGTCGCCACGTTGGACAGCTCGAGAGTTACATGACCGGAAAATCCGGGATCGATCCACCCTGCCGTCGAGTGGGTCAGCAGGCCGAGCCTGCCCAGCGAGCTCTTGCCCTCAAGCCTCGCCGCCAGGTTGTCCGGCAGCGAGATGACCTCGTATGTCGAGCCGAGCACGAACTCGCCCGGATGAAGCACGAATGGCTCGTCCCCGTCGGGCTCGACCAACCTGGTCAGGTCAGGCTGCTCTACAGCGGGGTCGATATGGGGATACTTGTGATTCTCAAAGACCCGGAAGTAGCGGTCCAGCCTGACGTCGATGCTCGACGGCTGGATCAGCTCGGGCGCGTACGGGTCAAGGCGGACCCGGCCCGAGTCGAGCTCGGCCCTGATGTCGCGGTCAGAGAGCAGCACGCTGGCAACCTACCGTTTCCCGGCTGAGCGCGGTGCTCGCCGGGCAGGTCAGCCGCCAGGCCGGGAACGCGGCGTACTCCCGGACGGGGATCCGGTAGCATATCGGGGCAGGTCGCGGCCTGCCTGCTGGCGAATGTCCGGCTAGGCTGCCCCAGCTCGCGGGTGTAGTTCAATGGCAGAACGTCAGCTTCCCAAGCTGATAGTGCGAGTTCGATTCTCGTCACCCGCTCCACAGAGATCCAGCTCAGCAGCCTGCATGCCGTCGGTGGAAGCCTTTTGGCTTCATGTCGTAGCGCATTGCGCATTACGGACCCGCGACGGTCACGCATTATTGCCGCCTCGTTCCGGCGCACGGCATCACCAACATCGGCGTCGTACACGCAGGCGGACGCGGAAGCCCATCTCCAAGCCTCAGGCCCGCTAAGCGCTCGACGCGAAGTGATATCGTTGCTGATATCAGACGAGGGGGGTGATAAGCGATGAGCGATGTTCTGGTGCGGGGTGTGCCGGACGAGGACCTGGCCCGGATCGACGCCGAGGCCGATCGTCTTGGCCTGTCCCGCAACGCGTACCTGCGACGGGAGTTCCACCGGATCGCGCGCAACCGTGCCGTTCGCGAAGCGACGGCGGAGGACTACCGCCGCGCGAAGGCAGCGATGGCTGACCTTGATGATGATGAAGTGATGAGGAAGGCCTGGTCGTGACTGAGGGGCCGTGGCTGATCGACAAGTCTGCCTACGTCCGCCTGGACGATTCTCCCGACTTCGATCTGTGGCTCAACCGGATCAACCGCGGGCTGGTCTACGTGGCGAGCGCGACGCTGCTGGAGGTCGGATGGTCGGCACGCTCCCCAGCGCACTGGCACGCGTTAGTTGAAGGACCGCCAGCAGTGAACCTGCTGGTCGAGTACCTCACGCCCGCGATGGAAGACCGGGCAATTGCAGTGCAGGGGATTCTCGCAGACCGAGGTCATCACCGGTCGGCCAGCATTCCTGACCTGCTGATCGCCGCGACAGCAGAGTTCGCAGGGCTTGTGGTCCTTCATGTAGACAAGGACTTCGACCTGATCGCCGCGATCACGAGCCAGCCGGTCGAGCGGTTGCGCGGCGACTTCTGACGATGTTGGCCGCGCTGGCTGTCGGGCATTGCCGATTGTGGCAGCTCCGGTATGCGGTGTTGTACCCGCGTGACATCGTGACCCAGAAGGCGGGCGCGGGCTCATCGCGGAGACGGGGGACCGCGCGCCGGGAGGGCAAGGCTAGTGGCCGCCGCGGTCGGCGGAAGTAACTGCGCTCCATCGGCCGCCAGAGCACGCAGGACCGGCGACTTGCCCTCCAGCACGTCGCATCGGGCGGGACAACGGGCCGCACGCGGCAACATCACCGTGCAATTAACGTGCAATGAGGCACGGTCACCAGCCGTCGCTCACGGTCGTTCGCGGACACATGGACCCGCAGGTCAGGCTGGGTAGAAGGCCGAATCGGACAGATTCCCAAGCTGATAGTGCGAGTTCGATTCTCGTCACCCGCTCCGTCGCAAAAACCGCAGGTCAGAGACTCTACGCGGCCTAATCGGGTCTGAGGAACCGCACCTGGCTGGGCTGAATCTTGGCTGCGTCGGCAGCAGCGCCTCAAGGGCAGTTGCGATGGCGGCAGTAAAGGCTCGGTTCTGCCGGAAGGCCTTGGTGGATACGAGGACCAGTCCGTAGTGGACCTGTCCGGCGGCGCGGTAACGGGCATCCAGTGGCACGAAGTCTTTGACGTTGGCGGTGACCAGCGCCCGTCCGTCGGTTGCTGCGTGGGCGAGGATTTGCTCGTCGGGAAGAGCTACCAGAGCGGGATTTGCGACGACGGAGAAGACGTCGTGACCCTTGGTACGAAGTTGCTGGGCGATGGCGTCGGAGAACATCTCGTCCAGCAGCAACGGATAGCTCATGATTATCCAGCCAGTAGCTGGCGTTCACGCAGCCATGCCTGCTCAGCAGCCTCCTCTGCAGCATTGGCTGCGGAGATCTCTGAGTTGATCTCCTCGGGGTAGGCGGCCCAGTAGCGGACCGCCGTACTCAACAGGCGCATGGCGATCCCCGTATTGTCGCTGACCAGGCTTAGCAGGTCATCATCATGCAGTTCGGGTTCGGCCGCATGAGCCGACTTGATGGCTCTGACCACCTCCCAGATGTCGGGACCTCCGGACAGGGCGGCACGTCGGCCCGTAGGCCCGGAACGGAAGACGATTCCGGGATGCTCGGTCACTCGGAGAGCTTCGTCGACGAGTCGGTTGGCGGCAGAGGACAGCGACATGCCGGGGTTCGCTGCTACGAAGGAGGCGAGCCTGTCTGCAACGGGCGGGTCAAACCTCACGGGAGTTGCCGAGCGCTTACTCATAACTACAGCGTAGTCGCTTCGAGTCACCCTACAAAGTCCGCTCAGATCACCTCCCATGCGGCGGCCTTCTCCAAAGCCGCCCACCAGGCAGCAACTTCGCTGGCCGTAATCTGACCGGTGTCGACGCCGCTCTGTATGGAGCTCCGCACCGACGTCCTGCCCAGGCGACGAGCGTCGAGTCGTTCCGCCCTAGAACTTCGGCAGTTCGATCCCGACTGCCTGGTTTTCCTCGGGCGTGCCGTTCGTGTAGCCATATTCGGACGATTTCGAAATGAAGCGAGCAATATCGTCGGGGGTTGGCGGCTGAGGAGGCTGGGTTGCTGACCTGCTGACCTCTTGGAAGAACCTTCCCAGTCGGGCTGTCACGACAATGAGGTCTACGACGGGCTCACCAGAGACGTTCCGGTGAGCGTGGAGCTCCCCCGGCGGAATGTACACGTAGTCGCCCGCGTGGAATTCGTTCCATTCCAAGCCCATTGCCTCTTGCGTGAGGACCTGCTGGGAGCCGGCGACAATGAAGAACGCCTCGGCGTCATCGTGGCTGTGCAGCGGAACGACGGCGCCCGGCGGGACCACTCCCCGCATGACCGAGAAGCCGTCGCCCGAGTCGGCGGGCGCGGTCAGGAACTCGATGGTGGGGCCGAGCACGTCAAGGGTCGGACTGCTGGTTCCTTCGGCGACGTGGCGATGCAGATTGGTGTGCTGATGCGGGAAGGTCATGTCGCTTCGATCTCCTTGCCTTCGGTCTGTCCAGGGATTAAGCCGTATCTTGCGGCTGTCAGTTGTGGCTGCTTCGCCCTTCGGAAGGAGAGGCATTACATTGATAGTAGAGTCTCTACTATCAAAGTGCAAGGGCTACTATGACTTCCGTGCCTAGAGCCGGGTATCACTCACCCCGCCGACAACAGGCTGCTGCCGCCACGCGGGACGCGATCCTCGATGCCGCCCGCGAGCTGTTTGCCGCTCAGGGATATGGCCGCACGACGATGGGCCAGATCGCCGATGCGGCGAAGGTGGCTGCCAACACCGTCTATACGAGCGTCGGCGGCAAGCCCCAGCTCCTGCTCGCAATCATGGAGGAAGGTGCGGGCGACCCGGCTGGTGCCGAGACTCTGGCCGCTATAGCGCGCACCGCCGACCCAGCCCAGGTCATCCGGCTCACCGCAAGAGGTGTCCGCACGGTCTATGAACGCCACTCCCAAAGCATCACGATCCTCCTCGACAGCGCCAATGACGACTCGGCCGCGGCCGAGATTCATCAGGCCGGGCTCCAGCACCTTCGCGAGGGTCTGGATGAGAGCGTTCGTCGATTGGTGGCGCTCAATGCTCTTGAGCCCGGCGAGGCGGGCAGGGCGGGCGACGTCTTCTGGTACCTGTTCGGCTTTTCGTCATGGCGGACGCTGATCACCGATCTGGGCTGGAACTGGGATGAGGCGGAAGTGTGGCTCGCGCAAAGAGGCATCGACGCACTGCTCACCTGGGCGAACGCGGCACAATCTGGATCAGGCTGAAGTCGGCACCGCGCGCTGCCAAGGACCTCAGCTATCGCACGCTGAGTACTCAATGAGTAAGACTGACAGCAACCGCCATGGAGCGCGCTTCAACTCTGGTCATCCAAGGACGCGGCATTGCTGTGCGACAGGCCCATCACCTGGCGGCCGGGGCTCAGGACGCCAAGCTTGCGCCAGCCCCTGCTGAGGTAAAGCCGGACGGCCGGATCTGCGGGGTCATCGGTGGTGCCCAGCAAGGCATTCCGACCGACACCGTCGAGCAGGGTGTCGTGCAGGAGGCCCCCCAGCCCGCTGCGCCGGTACTTCGGCGCGACGCCGAGCGTCACGAACTCGAAGTGGCCGCCCACCCACTCCTCGGCCACGCGTGGGAGTGCACCAGCTACCAGATCAGGCCAGTATTGCCCGCGTTCGCCGATATAGCCCCAGCTGAATCCCGCGACAGCCACACCCTGCAGGGCTACGACGAGCCGGTATCCGCTGCGCGCGGCGTGCCGTGCGAACATGTCCGCGCGCCACGTATCGAAGTCTCCGAAGTCGCCGAAGACCTCGTCGTAGCAAGGCCATACCCGGTCCGCTAGCTCGGCTCCGGCGCGGCCGTAGCGGCGCACATCAAAAGGCGGGCTCTGGTCAGGCGCCACGGTTCACGGCCACTCACAACCTCCCTGACCCCACTCGCCGAAGGCGGCAACGTAACATATCGCCTCCAGCGGCCCGCATGTACTCCGCGCCAGGGCAGCGACCCGAGCGTTCACGACGCTGCCGCGCCGACGACCGGGACGCCCGGCTCAGCCGCGGTCGTGGAGGGTCACCTGATAGCCGTCGGGGTCCGCGAACGTGAAGGTGCGTCCGAACGGCCCGTCGACGGGCGCTGAGACAATCGTCGCGCCCGCGGCGGCGAGAGCGTCGTGGATGCCCTGCGCGTCGGGGGCGTGCAGCCACAGCGCCATCCCCTGGCCCGGTTGCGCGATCGCGTCCAGGTCGACGCCCGCGACGACGTCGCGGACGGCGAATGCGATCGGCTTGGTGTCGAACACGACGGCGTGCGGCGGTCCTGCGTCGGAGCGCTTCAGCCCAAGGTAGTGCTCGTAGAAAGCGGCGGAACTCTCCAGATCGCGCACCTGCAGTGAAATGAAGTCGGGTCCGGTCACGGCCATGATCCTTACCTCCCAATTCGATGTCAGTCTTCTGACATAGCTCACTGTATGTCAGACTACTGACATGAGTCAAGGCGAGCCCGGAATCGAGCTGGACACATCGCTGGGGTACATGCTGAAGGCCGCCGCGAGCGCCCTGCACTCTGCCATGGAGGCCGTGCTGAGGCCGCTGGGCATGACGATCACCCACTACGCCTGTCTCGAGCTGCTTGCCCAGCGACCGGGTCTGTCGAACTCCGAGCTCGCCCGCGGCGCCTTCGTCACCCGCCAGTCGATGCATGTGCTCCTGCAGGCCCTCGAACGCCAGGGACTCGTCGTACGCCCGGAACAGGCGCCCGTAGGCAGGGTCCTGCCGACCGAGCTGACCGACCGCGGGCGCCGCCAGCTCAAGATGGCCAGCGCCGCGGTCCGCCGCGTCGAGCAAGACATGCTCGCCAATCTGGATGCCAGCGAACAAGATCAGATGCGGCGTCTGCTCTCTGCGTGCATCGCCTCACTAACCGAACCGTCCGACCGAAGCGAGATCACTGCGCAGCTAGCGCGCAACTAGGCAAGGTGCTCGCGGTCGATGACAGCCCCCGGCGACCAGGAACAAAGTGCCTGCCCCACCGCGGATGAGCGAGCCAGGCGGGTGCTACCGGGCGCGGTCGCGGGGCTGAGGAGTGCAGGCGAGGCTGGCGTCCCAGGCCCGCTGCTGGAGATCGGGGTCGTAGGAGATTGCCGGGGTGCGCTGCTCGGCGTCGCCGACGAAGTAGCGGCCGGTGACGCCGTCTAGTTCCGGTGCGGTGGCCAGCCGCAGCACCGCGGCGGCGCCCTGCTCGGGGGTAAGCAGGGACCGCTTGACCAGCCCAAGGAACGGTCTCATCAGGGGGTGGGCGATGTCGTCGATGAGGCTGGTGGCGGTGAGCCCAGGGTGCACGGCGTTGACCGTGATGCCGCCGCCCTGAAGCTGGCGGGCCAGCAGGTAGCCGGTCATTGTGGTGAGCAGCTTGGCACGCGCGTAGGCCTCGAACGGAGCGAACCCGGCGGCGGCGTTCACCGAGCGCAGGTCGGAAAGGTCTCGGGGGTCGAGGCTGACCGGGCGCGGCTTACCGTGTGACGTGACAGTCCGGGCGTCGTTCATCGAGTCGGAGACGACGTTGACCACTCGGGCCGGCGCGCCGGCGCGCAGCCGGTCCAGCAGCAGGAGCGTGAGCCCGAACCCGGCCAGGTGATCGATGGCCACGTGCATCTCGATCCCGTCGGCGTTGACCAGCCGCTTCCGGTAGTGGGCGCCGGCGTTGTTGACCAGCAGATGCAGCGCCTCATGGTGTGCAGTGAACTCATCCGCCACCTTCCGCAGGCCCGCCTGCGTGGCCAGGTCAGCGGTGATCACCTCGGCCCGGTCTGGGTCGTCTTGCCCGATGCGCCGCCGGAGTTCCTCGCCAGCGGCGCCACGGGCCACGATCACGACGGTGGAGCCGAGCCGAGCCAGCTCGGCAGCGACGACGCCGCCTATGCCGCCCGTGGCGCCGGTCACCAGGCTCACCTTGCCGGTCAGGTCCACGTTCCCGGTCGTCTCGGCAGTCACGATTCTCCGATCTCCGATACAGTGTGTCTCACAGCGAACTTAATGCCCACTGCCTTATGAGTCAAGCTGTCTCATAGAGCGCGCCGCCGTAAGATGCGGACGGTGAGAGACGGCGTTGATCCCCGCATGGCCCGCAGCCGGGAGTCGATGCTGGCTGCTGCCCGCGTTCTGCTGACGGAAGAAGGGCCGGCCGCCGTCACACACCAGCGCGTCGCCAGGCAGGCCGGAGTGGGGCGGGCCACTGTCTACCGGCACTGGCCCCGGCCCGATCAGCTGCTGCTCGACACGATGGCGACCGTGGACCTGCCGTTCTTCCGGGACACCGCCCGCCCGGTTCGCCAGTGGCTGCGCCAACACTTGCGGGTCCTAGCCGACGAGATGGCACTGCCTCAAGTTGCCGCCGTGGCGCTGGCCATGATGCAGGGCTCCGCCAGCAGCCTGCCAGCGGCTGTACGGGACAGGTTCACAGCCACGGCTCTCGGACGGCTCGACGTCGGCCTTTCACTGGCGGTCGCCGAGGGCGAGCTCGAGGGCGCGGCCGGAACCGCGGACGCCCTTGCCCTGCTGGTGGGGCCGCTGCTGCACCGCGCCTGCGTACAGGGCGGCACCGTTTCCGATGACCTGCTCGACCGGGCCATCGACAGCATAGGAACCTGGCACCCGCCGGCCTTGCGGGACTGACGCTGATCAGTGGGAGTGGCCTCCAGCTCAGGCATAGGTACTGGGGTTTGCGCGCGGCTCGTGGCATATATCACGCTGACTTGCCCTTGACCCGTACCTTCCTCGCATTAGAACCTCGGTAAGCGGCTGACTGGCATGACCTCATACGCAGCGAAGACGATTCTCCACGCGAAAGGAATCTCCCCCTTCAGTGAGCATTCAGGATCGAACCAGACCGGCAGTTCCGGAAATCAAGGAAAACCAGTCAGCGGAGGGCAACCGCAATTCGAGCCGGTGGCCGCCCATATGGCTGCTGGCAGTCATGTATATCGTGGTTATCGGTTTTGCCGTCCTCATGGGAGTCATTTTCTTCGGCAGCCATTAGCGCAAAGAAGCTTGATTATCTTGGACCGGGGGCGACCGCTGCCGGTAGCCCCCGGTCCAAGATCAATCTCAGGCCCGTGAGAGCAATCAACGACTAGCTCTTGGTCTCGCGAGCCGCGCCAGACTCACAATCAACCAGGCCACAAGCGCCACTGGGCCAAAGAACAACCCCGCCAGTACCCACGGCCACGCTGTCCGGCCAGCTCGTGCCTCCGCAAAGGCGGGCAGGAAGATTATGACGAGCCACCCCAGCAAGATCACGAGGTGCCAGGGGGCGAAGAAAAGAGTCACAGGCAAAGACCGCCTTCCGCCCGCTGCCTGCTGGATGGGCGTCATCCTACGGATGGGCTGCTAGGCACGCCAGAGTTGGTCGGCTTCGATTCCCGTCACTCGCTCCAGCGCAACGACCGAGGCCAGGCTCAGCCGACAGGCGAGATATCAATAGTCCGGGCACCCAGGGCGCCGCTATCGTCAAGATCGTGGCGGGACGGTTCACCAAGGTCGCCGAGGAGGTAGGGGTCGGCCTGCCGTCCGACTACAGGCGCACAGCCACAGGTGCTCTGGAAGGTTTTCTGGCACTGCCGCGCAGCGATGGGGGCAGGGCCCGCCGGCTCGCGTGCAAGACCCTCGCCCGCTACCGCCGGACCGGCAAGGTAGCCGACGCTGCTCGCTAGCCGCGGCCAGGCAACCGCGTATTCGGCGCTGGGCGGCGCGGGGTTGCTAAGCGCTAGCCGGCAGGCCGTGGCTACGTTCGAGTGCGGCGAGGTCGCGGACCGCGAACCGGTAGTGTTCGATCTCCTCGTCCATCACCACGGCGAGGCAGCCAATAACGGTCCGCTCCTCGTCCGGGTAGCCGGGAGCGGGTGAGCGATCGCACGGCCGCACCAGGCTGTCGTCGGTCAGCCCGGCCACAATGCGTTGCATCACGGCAATTCTGCTGGCGCGGGCAGTGAGGATCTCGGTGTAGCCCGGCCGCGCGGTCAGGTCGATGCCGAGCGCAGCGGCATCCGCCGCCGGGTACCAGTCCTGCGGCAGCCCGATCGGGTGATACGGCATCTCCTCATCCAGCACTGTTCTGCTGGCCCAGGCGTCGGTGATGAAGACCAGGTGGCGCAGCGTCTGTGCGAAGGACCACTCCTCGTTGACCTGCTCATCCAGCGCCGCCGCCGGCAGTCGGCCGGCCCGGGCGGTCGCCAGGGCCCACAGCCCCTCGATTGTCTCCCATAGCGCACGGACGTCGTCGGCCGTCTCCGCTTCGCGGAACTGCACCCGCTCGGGATGCCTGCGGTCAAGCTCGGCGCTGACGAAGTCGGTCACGTCGACTCCGTTGACCGTGACATTGCTGAGGTAGCCGGAGATGCTGACGTTCACGAGCCAGGCATCCCTGATCGTGACGCCCGTCATGTCACAGTCGGTGAAGCGAGTGCCGCGCAGGTCCGCAACCTCGAATCGGGCGCCTCGGAACTGCTCGCTGCCGCCCCCCTCGCCGGCGTAGAACCGGTGCGGCCCGAACTGAGCGTCCACCGGCGCATCAGAAGAGGCGGGCGCTGGGTCGGCCGGATCATTGGCTGCCGTCATGGTTGGCACGGTAGCGCTGATCCCGGACGATCTGGCTCCGGAATCAACCGGTGATGACACGAGCCGACCGTCAGCGTGCCCGGACCCTGGGATGATCGCGCCAGGCTGGCATGGTGGCCATGTAGTCGAGTACCCGGCGTTCGATGTCTTGCTGTGAAGCCGCCGGGTCGCGGCGCTTCGAACGAATGTCCGCGTGGCAGGTCGGCCTCGCTCTCCGGCAGGCGGTCGCGCTCGAGATGGGTGGCCCCGCGTCTGGCGGTCCAGACGGCTGGCGACCGAGTTGTCGCGCTGAGCCGGAGTGCCGCAGCTGCCGTCCCGGCGGTCGCCTCAGGATGCGATCACCGGCCGCGGTGCAGAAAGTTCGGGTCCTGTTCTCTCCGGGGTTTCCTGGCACCTATCCGGAGGTCAGCCGAACAAGGCAGGGTCCGCGTGTGCGAGCCAGAATCCGATTGATGTTCATGCCCGTGGTGGCAGTCGCGGCAGTTCTTGGCGCGGCCGTCGCCCTTCCCGCCAGTGCCGCGGCTAATTCAGCGGTGGCGGCGACAGCGGAGGGCGTCCCTGCGTTCGGGCACGTCTTCCTGATCATCGGCGAGAACACCACGTACTCGCACCTGACCACTACCAACGCCCCTTATCTGCTGGACACCATCCGGCCCCAGGCCGCCTGGCTGACGAGCTATGACGCCGCGACCCACTGGTCGCAGGCCAACTACGTGGCGCTGGTCACTGGCCAGTTCACGCCGTGCGAGCAGAAGGACGGCGGCACCGCCTGCCACCAGAATGTCGACAACCTCTTCCACCAGCTCGATGTCGCCGGGCTCAGCTGGAAGGTATGGCTGGAGGCCGGGACCGCGAAGTGTGACGGCGGTGCCGGCGGAAGCTGTACCAGCAACGACGCGTGCCCAGTGTCCGGCTTCTACACGACCGGGAACCCCCCGATCCTCTTCGACGACATCGAGGGGCCAGGCGGAGTCTGGTCCGCCACGCAGCCGTCGCAGGAGTGCCTGAGCAACGATGTCCCTGCTGGCACGCCGGACTCCGGCATGTCCGCATTCAATAGCGCTCTCGCCAGCGGCCAGGTGGCCAATTTCAACATGGTTATCCCGAACGGCTGCGACGACGGCGAATCGAATTGCCAGCCGGTCGGCAACCGCTACACCCAGTTCGACGACTTCCTCTCTCAGGAGGTACCGCAGATCGAGGCGTCACCGTCATTCGGCAGCAATGGCGTCATCATCGTGCTGTACGACGAGGATGAGCGAGCCGGCGGGCTGGCCTCGAAGAACGGGCTGGGCTCGGGCGGACAGGTCGTCTGCGCGATCATCAGCCCGCTGGCGATACCGGGCTCCTACGGCCAGCAGTACTACCACTACAGCGTCCTGCGGACTCTGGAAGACGGCTTCGCCCTGCCGGGCTACCTCGGCAGCGCTAACGACGTCTCGCCCATCGAAATCTGGCGCTCTCCGGTCGGCTGACCGGAGAGCGCCACGCTTGTACCGGCGAGCGCCGCGCCGGCCGTGCCGGGGTCCGCCGGCCAACCGGGCGCATTAGCCCGCAGATCCGGAAATGGTCTGGGTCCGAGGCACGGCTCGGCTGCCGCCAATCAGGCGGAGGCCGGGCACGAGCTGCGGCACCCGCTCGCGGTATCGCGGATAGTCCTTAGGGAACTCAGCCGTCAGGAACCGTTCCTCGATACGGATCTTGAACTCGATCAGTATCAGCGCGACCGGGAACGGAACGACCCACGGGCCGGCCCCGGCTACCAGCATGGTGCCCAGCAGCATGCCCAGCAGCCCGGTGTAGATCGGGTGCCTGGTGATGGCGTAGGGCCCGGTAGTGCGCAGCTGGTGGCCCTCCTTGACCGCGGGTACCGCGCTCCACATGAGACCGAGCGCGAACCGGGCCCACACTGTGAGGGCAGTGGCGGCGACCAGGATCGCCAGGCCGAGGTACCGGGCCCAGGGCGCGGAGAAGGCCACCGACTGCCAGTCCGCGCGAGGCACCGCGAGGAGGACCGCAGTGGTGACGACTACGACAGGAATGACACCCGTTCCGTACCAGGAGCGCCGCTGCTCCGCCGGAGCACGGCCCTCGTTGTAGTTCGCGGTGATGCCCCAGACTGCCACGAAAGCGATCCAGCACACCGCGATGCTGACCACCGCCATCACGTCCACGCTTCGCATAATGTAAAGGTAGCTTGACTAGTCCACTCTAGTCAAGCTACCTTTACATTCACTGCTGACGTCTGCTCTCAGATCGTCACGGGCCGCCGCTCGGGTGGTACGTCCACGAGCAGACGTTCAGGTAGCTGCCGGCATTGAACGACCCGCCGGAGGCCGGGAAGTACCACTCGATGTCCTGGTACATGTAGAGCCCGTCGCAGGTCCCCGGGTTGAAGGCCACGACCGTCGCGTGCTCCGCCTTCGCCTGTGCGAGCGGCGTGTTCGGCGGGGCGTAGTACCCGGTGCCAGTGCCGACAGCCTTCGGACCGCCCCAGGACTGCCACGAGACGTTCAGGACGAGCCCGGTCGAGTCGCCGCCGTTGCTGATGGTGGCCGGACGGATCGACCCGTAGCCCTCGGTGATCCCGCGGCCTTCTCCGAGTACCGGCACGGCCGCTGGAGTGGAGGAGGGTGCCGGGGCGGTGGCGCCCGCGGCAGGCGGAGCAGCGGCAGTTGCGCCCACCGACGGTCCGGTCGGCGGTGCGCCGGAGCCGGATAGGCTGCCGCCCAGTGAGCAGCCAGCAATCAGCAGGCAGAGTGCGGCGGCCGGCACGATCGCGCACCCAAGTTGGACTCTCGTTTTCTTCAGCACGAGCTGAGGATCGCGTCAGCAAACCTGCTGGTGCAAGGGTAGGTATCCCCATGTCCCGGCGCCACGGCGGCAGTCGGCTGACCCTCCCGACGGCTAGCTCACAGCCCGCGCCACGAGGTCGGGTAGCCCGACGGGAGTGCCCCGTAGGCGTACTGGCCAAGATTGGGCGCGGCCGGCACGCCGAGGGCGACGAGAAGCTGATCGAAATTGACCCCCACCATGGTGGGGAACGGGCCGCCCCCGCTGATTCCGCCGGCAACACCCAGCTGCGACTCGGCCGAACTCGCATCCGGCATCGCCCACCCGGTCTCAATGCCGTCTCCGCCATTCGACATCTCAGCGATTTCGGTTGCCGGCGTGACATGCTCGCCGGCCTGAACGGTCGGCTGAACGTCCTCGGCCACGTACACCATCAGCCCGGCAGCCGGGCCGTCGGTCAGCTGATAGGTGATCCAGCCGCCGCCCGGCCAGCCGGCGCTGCTGCCGGTTGCGCTGGTTATGACGGCGTCGCCGATGGGATAGACCGGGCCCGACCCAGCGAAGTCGGCCCCCATGTCGATGCGCTGCGGAATGAGCCCCGCGATCGCGCGGAGGGGGTTGAGGTACACCGGCGGCGGCGGTGGCGGCGCGGAGTGCACCGGCCTCGGGCTCGGGGCGGGCGCCGGGGTTCTGGCAGGCGACTGCCCGGCCGCTGCCGCTGCCTTGGTCAGCAGCTGGCGGACCGTCGTTCCATCCACGGCAGTCCCTGCCTGCGCGGCAACCTGGCCGAGCGGCTCAGCGTGGCTGGCCGGCAACGGCGCGGGCGCGCCCTGCGACAGGTTGAGCGCGATCGCCACCGCCCCGCCGCTGACTACGAGTGCCGTGAGGCTGGACACCCGGAGGGCGCGGCGCCGGGGGGCCCGCTTGCGGTGCCGTGCTGATGGTGCGCGAGATGGCGCGGAACGGGCCGGCTTCCGGTGCCGGGCAACCGTAGCGGACACAAGTGACCCTTGGCGGGAGCGCGCGGCTGCGCTCGGCTTCCACCCGGAGTGCTGGCGGTGTGGCCAGCGACGTGGAGACGCTGTGCTAGGTCAGGGCAACATGATCACCAAAGGTGACCGCGATCACACGCTAGGTGCTGTCGGCTACCTAGACTCTCATCCGAACCGGTCACCTGGGATGGAAACGCCCAAAACCTTACCGTGACTTGGCCGACAGACTGTCTGAGCTGTCTCCGGCCGGACCGCGCCGCGACCTGGGAGCGCCGGCAGTTTCACGTAAAACCGCGTTTGTCGCGCTCAGCCGCCAGCCGGCGACCGGCCTAGTCAGTCTGGCTGGCGCTCGAAGCCGACCTGAGTCTCGGCATCGGCGAACCCGAGCGTCCGGTACACCCTGATGGCATCGGCGAGCGGGTCGGCGACGATCACCAGCGTGCTGGCCTCGAGAGTATCGAGCCCGTGCCGGCCGGCGTGCCAGACCAGGGCCCCCGCTAGCCCGCGCCGCCGCCAGGCCGGGTGCGTCTCGACGTTCTGGTACCGCGCCACTCCCAGGCCGTCCGTGATGAGGCCGAGCTGGGCGACCAGGTCTCCGTCGGCGAACGCGCCGAACCAGGACCCGTGGCCTGCCTCGGTGAGGGCCCGCTCGGCGGCAATCTGCGCGTGCAGGAACTCAGGGTCGCTGCCGGGTTCGCCCGCGTTGACAGCGGCTCGCAGATCAGCCGACTGTCGCCAGTCGTCGTCGCCGGACAACTCGCGGTAAGCGGCCTTGCGGTTCAGCCGCCGGGGCTCGGCGAGTTCCTGCGCCGTAAGCACGGAGGAGCGTTCGAGTCGCAGGTCCTGGGCCACGTACTCGCCGACATCCACGGCGCTGATCTCGGTAACGTCGACGCCGATCGCGATGTGGCTGGCGGCCGGGAACTCGGTCCGGAACGCCGTGACCCACAGCCTGGCCTGGCCCGGCCTTGGCGCTTTCAGCAGCAGGAAGTTGCCCCACCAGTACGAGGGGTTACTCGGAGTGCGGATGACGAGGAACTCGCCGCGGTCCTCGACCTGGCTCCCCTCCAGGACTCGGATCATCAGGTCCGTGCGGTAGCCGAGCGAGCGAACTTCCACGCTGCGAGCGTAGCCGCGTTGCCGGGTTCCGGCAGGTGACACGCGAACGCGGCCGCGTCACGGCAAAGCCAGACCGGCCCCGCGTCAGCCCGTTCCCTTACCAAATGGCGCGGTAGTCTCGGCTGCGTAAGGCCTGGCTCCGTTTCCACCGTTGCAGGGAGCAATTTGCCATGGGTCTGTTCCAGCGCGCACACGACATCGTCGCCGCAAAGGCGAACAAAGCACTCGACGCAGCCGAAGATCCGAATGAGATGCTCGACTACTCCTACGAGCAGATGCTGGACCACATCACTCAGGTCCGGCGCGCGCTCGTTGACATCACCGCTTCGAAGAAGCGGCTCGAGCTGCAGGAGCAGCAGCTCCAGCACTCGACGGATCACCTGCAGGATCAGGCCAAGGCGGCGCTGGCGCAGGGCCGGGAGGACCTGGCCCGCGAGGCGCTGTCCCGCAAGGCCGCGGCGCAGCAGCAGATCGACGAGATGACCGCGCAGCACGACCAGCTCAACGAAGAAGAGCAGAAGATGACCCAGACCCTCGGCACGCTGCAGCAGCGGGTCAACGACTTCCGGACCAAGAAGGAGGTCATGAAGGCCCAGTACACCGCAGCCTCGGCGATGACCTCGGTGAACGAGGATGCCGCCGGGATTTCCAAGAGCATGGGCGACTCCGGCGCGGCGCTGCAGCGCGCCCAGGACAAGATCGCGCTCATGCAGGCCCGGGCGAGCGCGACCGACGAGCTGCTGCAGTCCGGCGTGCTCGAGGACGTCGGCGGCGACACCGACGACATTCAGCGGGAGCTGGATGAGGCGGGCGCGAGCGCCGATGTCGACAAGCAGCTGGCGGCCCTCAAGGCACAGATTGCCAGCGCACCTGAGACGCCCGAACTGCCGGCCGGCGGCGGCCAGTAGTCCGAGGGCTCAAGCTCTACTCCGAGACGCTTCGCAGCTCTGAAGGCGGCGGGGCGGGCGCGCGCCGACGAGACCTGAGGGGGGTTACCCGCGTCTCCCGATGGTTGGCGCCGCGACACGTCGGGGTGTTCGCGGCAAGTCGCGGCCTTAGTATCGGTGACGTGGGCTTCCTTTGACTGTGAACTGACCTAGCGGCCCGTGGTCCGCCTTCCGCGCCTGTCCAGGCAACTGACGGCGCGGAAGGAAAGAGATATGAGATTTGCCCGGCTGACGGTTGGCGCGGCGCCAGCCCGGGTGGGGGCCCGGCTCGCCCGCCCTGGCATGGGTGCACTACTGGCGGCGCTGGCTGTTGAGCTCGTCGACGAGCTGTTCGATGGCACCAAGGGTGCCGCGCTGCCGCTGATCCGGCATGACCTGGCGCTGAACTATCTCCAGGTCGGCCTGCTGACCGCCATCCCGCTGATCGTCGGCAGCCTGCTCGAGCTGCCGATGGGGGTCCTGAGCGGGGCCGGCCCGCGGCGGCGCCGGATCATCCTCGGCGGTGGCCTGGTCTTCATCGCCGCGGTCCTGGCGGCCGCCCAGGCGCGCTCCTTCGCCGTGCTCGTGATCGCGCTGACCGCGTTCTTCCCCGCCTCGGGTGCGTTCGTCAGCCTGACGCAGGCTGCGCTGATGGACGCCGCGCCCGGCCGCCAGGCCCAGCACATGGCCCGGTGGACCCTCGCCGGGTCGGCTGGCGCGGTGGCCGGGCCGCTGCTCGCGGCGGCCGTGCTGGCAGCGGGCGGGAGCTGGCGGGTGGCGTTCGTGACCGTCGCGGTCGCTGCCGCCGCGGCCTGGGTTGCGGTCGCCGTGGCGGGCCGTCCGCGACACGGCCAGTCGGGAGGGCCCGCCGCTGAGCCCCGCCCTGCCGGCGAGGCGGGCCGGGCTGCCGGGCCCGCCGCGGCAGGGGAGGCCTCTGCAGCCGGACACGACGACAAGGACAGCTGGCCCGGCTGGAGCCCGGCCGTCGCTCTCGTCCGGCGCTCCGGGGCACTGCGCTGGCTGGCCCTGCTCGAGGTGTCCGACCTGCTGCTGGACGTGCTGACGGCATTCCTGGCGGTCTACCTCGTGTCTGTCTCGCACGCCTCTCCCACGGTGGCGGCGCTCGGCGTCGCGGTCCGCCTCGGCGCCGGCCTCGCCGGCGACGTGATCCTCATCCGGTTGCTCGAGCGCCGGGACAGCCGTCGCATGCTGCGGGTAAGCGTGCTGCTCGCGCTGGCCCTGTTCCCGGCCTTCCTGCTCGTGCCGGGCATCGGCCCGAAGTTCGTCCTGCTGGGGGCGCTGACCCTGGCAACAGCGCCGTGGTACCCGGTCCTCCAGGCGGAGCTCTACGGCAGCCTGCCCGGCCACAGCGGCCTTGCCGTCTCGCTCACCAGCGCGGCCAGCCTGGCCGGCGGGCTGGGACCGCTCGTCATCGGCCTGCTGGCAGAGCGGTTCGGGCTCGGCCTGGCGATGGCGTCGCTGTGCGTCGCGCCCGTCGCGATGCTCGCGGTCCCCCGACGCGGGTCTTCATCAAGACGGGAACGTGGCCGTCGCGATCGCCGCCGTTCATCGCCTCGCGGCCGCAGCGGGACGCTCGACTAGGATCGAGCCGTGACTAGCTCGGACGCCGCGATCAGGGTGCGATTCGCCCCGTCGCCGACTGGCATGTTCCACGTCGGCAGCGCCCGGTCTGTCCTGTACAACTGGGCCGTCGCGCTGCACAGCCACGGCACTATGGTGCTGCGGATCGAGGACACCGACGCGGCGCGCAGCCGGCCCGAGTGGATCGACGGCATTATCTCCGCGATGGCCTGGCTCGGGATCGACGGCAGTCAGTATGAGGGCCCGTTCCTCCAGTCCGGCAATCTGGCCAAGCACACCGAGGCGGCGCAGCGGCTCTACGCAGACGGCCGCGCCTACTACTGCGACTGCACCCGCGAGGACGTCATCGGGCGGACTGGAGATCAGTATCGCGGCTACGACGGCTTCTGCCGGGACCGCGGGCTCGGGCCGGGCGCCGGGCGTGCGCTGCGGTTCCGCACCCCGGACGACGGCGCAACCGTGATTGACGACCTTGTCCGCGGCAAGACCACCTTCGAGAACTCCTCGATCGAGGACTTCGTGCTGGCCAGGGCCGATGGCTCCGTGCTGTTCCTGCTCGCCAACGTTGTCGACGACATGGAGCAGCGGATCACCCACGTGCTACGCAGCGAGGAGCACCTGCCGAACACCCCGAAGCAGCAGCTGCTCTGGGAGGCGCTCGGTCACCAGCCGCCCGCGTGGGCGCACTTGTCGGTGCTCGTCAACGAGAAGCGGCAGAAGCTATCTAAGCGTCGCGACAAGCTAGCGCTCGAGGACTATCGGGGCGAGGGCTACCTGGCCGACGCGGTGCGCAACTATCTGATGCTGCTCGGCTGGGCGCCACGGGGTGACCGCGAGATCATGCCGTTCGATGAGATGGTGGCGGAGTTCCGGATCGAGGACGTGAACCCGTCGCCCGCCTTCTTCGACGTGAAGAAGATGCGCGCGTTCAACGGCGAGTACATCAGGGCGCTGCCGGTGGCGGAGTTCATCGCTGCGTGTCAGCCGTGGCTTGCCGCCGACGTCGCGCCGTGGCCTGCCGGCCGGTTCGACCCTCAGGTGCTCGCGGTGCTCGCACCGTTCGCGCAGACCAGGGTGGCTCTGCTGGCCGAGATCGTGCCGATGATCGACTTCGCGTTCCTGCCCGAGCCCGTGCACGACGAGGCGTCGTGGAACAAGGCGATGAAGGAGCCCGCCGCCGAGATCCTCGAGGCCACCGAGGCTGCGTACGCAGACGTTCCGTGGGACGCCGACGCGCTGCGTGAGCGGCTCGAGGCGATCGGGACCGACTTCGGCATGTCGCTCGGCAAGGCGCAAGCGCCGGTCCGGGTCGCCGTGACAGGCCGCACCACGGGTCTGCCGCTGTTTGAGTCCCTGCAGGTGCTTGGCCGCGAGGAGGCGCTGCGGCGGATCGTGGCTGCCCGCGAGCGGGTCACCGGGCTCTCTTCTTAAGGCTTACGGTTGCGCCGCTTCAGCAGGACGGCGGCGCCGATGCCCGCCACCCCGAGCAGCAGGAGCGGGACGCGGAGGGCGTGATCCGCGCCCTGCCAGCTTGCGCCGAGCAGCATCCCGGCGAGCACGAAGCCCGATGCCCAGATCGCGCAGCCGAGCGCGGTCATCACCGCAAACCGGCCGATCGGGACGCGCGCGTGGCCTGCGGGCAGGGAGACGAAGGTACGGGCCAGCGGCATCAGCCGGGCGGTGAACACCGCCCGGGCGCCATGCCGCGCGAAG
>Ga0123356_10001425_pt1 | contig 26453 bp, 21 predicted proteins | sample TergutEmb28metaG_2_FD_92546 | JGI IMG/M metagenome (GOLD analysis project Ga0123356, IMG submission 92546) | Embiratermes neotenicus P3 segment gut microbial communities from Petit-Saut dam, French Guiana - Emb289 P3 | ecosystem: Host-associated > Arthropoda: Insects > Digestive system > Gut ...
AATTATAAATTGTCAATACTTAAAGAGCTTACGAGCGCGGCTCTTGAGGTGGGAAACGTTGTACACGATTGCATGGAAGTACTTCTTAAACGTTTACAGCAGTCCGACAGTAAAATAGATGAAGAGCGGTTTTTTCGTTTTGCTGATGAAAAGCTGAAAGAATATTTTTCAAAAAAAACGTTTATTGAGGTGTATTACGGACAAACATCATCTATAGATATTTTATCAGCCAGTGAAAAAGTGAAAACCTGTCTTCAAAATTTTTTAAACAGCCCCTGCTTTAGCTGGATATACATGAAAGCGATTTTTCACAGAACGGGATGGATGATTGAACCGCCCGGATACGGTGAGACAAGGCTTGACGGAATGAAAGCGTATTGTAAAATGGATTTTTTATTTCCTGTCGGCGATGAGGTGTATATTCTTGACTGGAAAACCGGAAGCAAAGATATGTCAAAACACGCCGCTCAGCTTATGGGTTACGCTGTAGCGGCAAACAGCAATTTCTCAATCCCGTGGAACCGCATTTTTCCAAAAATCATTTATCTTAATCCACAGTATGATGAGTTGGAAATCACTTTTGGCGAACAGGAACTTAAAAACTTTTTTGAAACGATTCGCACTCAAACAGAAGAGATGTACTCTTTTTGCAGAGACGTAGATCAAAATCTTCCGCGCGATATTTCAGAATTTCCTGCAAGTCCGTCACCTGGGCTTTGCCGTAATTGTAAATTTCAGCAGTTGTGCCTGTAAAAACCTCCCGATATAAAATTTTTAATATATGAGCTTTTAGAAGCTGCGCTGAATGCCCACTCTGTAGAGCGGCGCCATTTGTTAATTTTATTTTTAAGTTTTACAGCCGCTTCAAGTTCTCTCCCGTAATCATCACGCCATAGCTTGTCAAAAATTCTTGGTTCACCGCACTCAATTGCCTGTGCCGCAAACTGCGCGCCGCGCAGAGCGTAATACAGACCCTCACCGCTTATTGGGTGAATATGACCGGCGGCTTCGCCAAGCAGAATCCAATTTTTGCCCGTGCATGGTGAAGAGTAAAATTGAGCCGATGCCGGAGAGGGGACAAAAGCTGTCCAATAAGAGAGCACAGAACTTGCGGACGCTAAATCAGACCTTATGATTTTGTCAAAAATAAGCCTGGGAGTTACAATGTCTGCGGCCGGGCCGTAAACAGCGATGTTTGCACGGGAGCCATAGTTTATTATGCGGCAGAATTGACCGTTCTCAAACAGATTGATTTTCACCCCATTTTCTTCATCCATACGCGCAGTGCACCCTGCCGTAAAGTATAAATCTTTTTGGGCAAAACCCGCGTTTGCCGTTTTTCTCACAACGCAGTCCCATCCGCCCGCTCCCACGACAATACGGCTTTTTATAGTAGTATCTGAGATATTCACAACCCAGCATCCATTCTCTTGACAAAGCGTTACAGCTCCTCCTCTGTACGAGCGCACTCCCGCGCGTACCGCTCTTGCTATAAAATGAGTCTCAAGCTGAGGGATGGAGAAAAATGAGAGCGAATTGCCGGCTCTTAAAATATTAAGCGTTTTGCCGCCCGCAGATACAATTTTTAAAAAAGCTTCGGGAGTTTGCTCCGCCCCGCAAAGAGATATGCTGTCCGGCAGTTTTGAGGCGCTAAAAGCGGCCTCTGATCCTCTGCGCTGACTGCCATGCCTGTCTGCAACAATTGCCGCCGATACTCCCGCCTCACCCAGAATTGCGGCGAGCGCCGCGCCGCAAACCGAACTCCCAATTATTACCACATCAAAAGTTTCTATTCTTTTTACAGCCGGCGTAATGGATTTTGTGAATTCAGTATCAACTGCTGTCATCATTTAATACGCTCTCCCGAATATTAAAAACGCTTAAGTGATCCCTTCTGCAATGTAACAAGAACAATTAGCGTACCAAAGTATTATTTTTCTATATTGATGTCTTATAAACATTTTGGAGAATGAAAGCGGCTGCCGGTGAAGCAAATTTTTTTATCTACCTTAATTATCTTGATGATTACGCCTTCCCTTGCTCAACAGAGAGAGAACAGCAGATCATCTCCAACATGTCAATTGACTATTGCGCGTCTCAGATACGGCGGGGGAGGTGACTGGTACACTGGTCCGTCTATGCTTCCAAATTTAGTGAAGGGTGCAAAGGAGCGTACGCAGCTTCCTCTATGCGACACGGCTGCAGTTGTTGAGATTTCAGATCAGCGGCTTTTTCATTTTCCTTTTTTATTTATGACGGGACACGGCGAAGTACGCTTTAACGCGCAGGAGAGATTACGTTTACGCAAGTTTCTGATTGGCGGCGGTTTTTTATGGGCGGATGATAATTACGGTATGGATAGATCATTTAGAAGAGAGATGACGGCGCTCTTTCCGGAAAATCCGCTTACAGAACTGCCTAACTCTCATCCGATTTTTAAAAGCGTTTATAATCTGCCCGGAACACCAAAAATCCATGAACACGATGGCGAACGGGCGCAGGCTTTTGGTATTTTTTTTGAGGGAAGAATGGTAGCTCTCTACACTTTCAGCGCGGATATCGGTAACGCGCTTGAGGATCCGCATATACATAATGTGGGGGAGGAGAGGCGTGAACTTGGACTTCAAATGGGAATTAATATTTTAAACTGGTTTTTTAATCAATGACCATAAAAGAACCGCTCTTACAAATACGAAAATTTACGACAGCCTGTAGAACACGGGTGCTTGCTAATAAAGTTTTTGCGGGATACGCGGCCTCTTTATCTGTATATCTGACTGTAAGCGCCATTCTCAGCATACTTTTTTCACTCTTTCCCTGGACTGCTTTACCGGTTGTTTGGATTTCCGTTACTGCTTTGCTTATGATCGCGTTTGTCATTATAGCGGCTATACTGTTTATCAGCAGACCCAATTTAATAAAAACAGCGAAACTTGTTGAAAGTAAATGTGATATAAAACATCCCGCGTTATCGCTTAGTCTTGAACTTTCACAAAATAAAGATGGTGACGCTGATAATACTTCCAAATCACTCAAAAATCTGACCTACGAGAGAGCTGCCGGTGAATTGGATATCATCGGTAAAACACGATTTCTCCCAAGCCGCAAGAGAATCTGCGTCATCACCGCTGTCTTGCTGATTTTTAACATAGCGCTGATCACCTTTTCGTCAAACAAACTCATTCACTACTGGAAACTCCCATTTGTACTTATCGCGGGCGAAAAGGTGCGGGTTGAGCCTGGCAGTATAACAGTCCCAATGAACGCGTCTGTAAATTTACGCCTGACCGGAGCCGGACGCAGCTTTCCATCTGCGCGTCTTGAAATGTGGCCTCTCAACGCGCAAAACAGAAACCGTCATTTTTTAAAAGCTGATTCAACAGGCGGATTTTCACTGCCGGTCGAAAATATAAAAGAATCTTTTGTATACCAATTCTCTCTCTCATCATCAATGCCCCCTGAAACCGTAACTGTAATTTCACCGCCCGCCCTGCGCTCTTTACAGATAACTCTTACTCCGCCGCCCTATACAAAACTGCCCGTTCGTAAACTGCCTTTGGGTCAGGGAAATATCACCGCTTATACTGGAACAAAGGTCAGCGTAACTCTTGAATCAAATGATCTTTCAAGAGCCGATATCGTTATTGAAAATGATACGGTCTCTATTGATGTAAATAAAAAAAGCGCGTCCGGTTCATTTACAGTTACAAAATCAGCGGAATATACTTTTTTACTGACAGATACACTCGGTCAATCATCCGACTCTCTTCCTCATTTTATTATCAGCAGAGTTGAGGATGAACCGCCCATCGCGCGGATACTGCGTCCCGGCGCAAATAAAGTTCTTTCTGCAGCCCAAGCGGAAACACTATGGGTAGAGGGAGTTGATGATTTTGGAATTTCCAGGTTAGATTTACAATACAGACGAAGCGGCGGGACAGAGCATGAATCTTGGGATATATCAGAAAAGGGTTCCCCCCCTCTCATAAGAAAGCAGCTGACGTGGAACATCCGGGAACTCTCGCTTTATCCGGGAGATACTCTTTACTACTGGCTGCGGGCGCGTGACAATAAGCCGTTTGGAAGGCCGCAGATTGCCCACAGCGATACGTTCTGGTTCAGAGTTCCAAGCTTTGAGGAGATTCATAAAGAGATCGCCAAAAAAGAGCAGTACGCTCAGGAGAAAATCGGCGAAGTGAGAAACCGTCAAAATAAAATCTCCGGCGATATAGAAAAACTTGTGAAATCGGCTGTCGGGTCAAAAGAGTTGTCATGGGATCAACAAAGGGTTCTCAATGATGTTAAGGAGCAGATGAAGGCTCAGGCCGATTCTCTGCAAAAAGCGTTTGACGCTCTCCATGAGTCTATGGAGGCTTTACGGGAAGACGGTAAAATTGACGAAGAGTTTTTAGCCAAAATGGAGCAGATACAAAAGAGCGTCGAAGAGCTGATAAAAGAGTTTGGCGAAGAGTTTTTCGCAATGAATAACAGGGAAAAAATGACAATGAATGATATGAGGCAGGCGGCTAATAAACTTCAGCAGATGCTCCCGCAGCTAAGCGAACAGCTTGACCAGACGCTTGCTTTTTTAGAGATGCTGAAGCAGGAGAAACAACTTGCTGATTTAGCTTTACGCGCGGAGAATCTCGCGGCGGAACAGTCGGAACTTACAAATTTAGAAGATGATATGACAAATGACAAAAGGCAGCAGGAGCTTCTTGACCGTATAGACAATCTGAACAGCGACGCTCAGGATTTTTTCAAACAGCAGGGCGGCGATACGCCGCCATCTTCTAAGGAGATACAGGAGCTGTCGCAAGAGATGAGGGAGCAGAGCGGTTCTAACAGTAATAACAGGAAGGACAACAAGGAGAAAAATACTAATAAAAACGCTATGAGCAGAGAGCTTCTCTCCTTGAGCGAACAGCTTAAAAGTAAAATGAGAGTAAACATGATGGCAAGAATGGAGGAAGACCGCAAACTTATTTTAAGCATGGCGCACGATATGATTTCTCTTGAGGAGTGGCAGAGTCTTATTCGCGCGCAAGCCTCAGGAAGCGAAGATGACCGCGGTGTTGCGCTCTCCATGCAGGCGCTTGGAAACGCGCTTAGGGCAAGTTTCACAAAATCAGACAGTTTGTCAATGGTCAGTCCGCAGATTTTGGGTGAAATTACCCGCGTCTACAGAAACTCGCTCTTAAAAGTCAGTATAACAGTCTCTTCGCTTGCCAAAACAGACGGTACCGCGCAAATGGAGCAGAGTCTGTTTGCCATAAGAGAAGCGGCGCATCTTTTGTTGTCAATTCTTGATGATGGAGATGATGATGAAGACGGAGACGGATCGGGCGGCGGCGGTATGATGTCAGGTTTAAGACGCGCTTCCGGCAGGCAGGCGGCTTTAAACTCCATGATGGGGCAGATGCTTCAGCAAATGCTTGGTATGGGTCAACAAAAACCCGGCGGCTCTCAGGAAGGCGCGAGCTGCCCGATGCAGGGGGGCGATAGAGACGGCGGAAGCAGCCCCGGCGGCGCGGGCGGCGAAGCGGAGTCGGAAGCGCGTAAACAAGCGCGGGAAGCTCAGCAGGCAATAGCTGACGAACTGAAACGGCTTGCTGAGACATACGGAAAAGACGCCGGCGCAAACATGGAAGAACGTGTAAAAGAACTTGAGCAGGAAGCGCGCAGAATAGCGGCGCTGCTTGAAAACCCGCCCCAAGATATAATTGATCAGCAGGATCGCTTTTTGTCACGGATGCTTCAGGCAACGCTCTCTCTTAACAGAAAAGATGAGGGTAAAGAGGAGCGCAAAGGGAACAGGTCTGAAACTCTATTTTCAGAAAGCGGCGCTGCCGCAAATGCGGGTTCCGCGTCAAAAGCCGACAGTTTCCATCTGCTGCGCAAGCGCGCGTTTGAAGATAATTTTCCTGAAGAGTACCGCTCCGCCATAAGAGAGTATTTTCATACTTTGGGAGAGATGAAATGGGATGATTGAAAAATTTCAAAAAAAATTTGATTTTATTGCATTTTTGCTGCGTTATTAATACATCTCAGCATTTATTTTCGTGATGCCGGCGCGAAATACGTTGTTTATTTAAAAATTTTATAAAACCGCATTCGCTTATTACATTATTTATATGTTCCAATTATTATCTTTATTATATACATATATATAATAATAGGCATTGAATGTGGCTTTGACCGGCTGCGGGATAGTTACTTTGATAAATAAAAACGACAGTTTCAGTACACAAAAATCAGCGGCGGACTCAGGTGGTCATAATAATGCTATGCCTTCTTCCGCGCCGCCGGTATTCAGCCGGTATGTCATTTTTTCTGTTACCCTGTTTTTGATAATTCTCATTGCCGGAAGCGCCGCGTTTTTTTTCTCCATGCGGCAGATAATTCGGGGCGGCAAGAATATCGAACTGACCAGACTGCTTGAAGTCGAGCGGATAAAACTTGAGTCTTCGGTAAACAAGGAGATCGCCATAATCCTCAAGATGGCAACTTCTCCGCTTATCCAAAATCATTTTGAAAATCCAACGCAAGCCGAACTTGCAAAAAATGTTAAAGCCGAGATAAAAGCGTACCGAAAAAATCTGCTGCAAGGCGCGTCTGTCTTCTGGATGAACGATACCGACAAAATGTTTTATATTGACGAACAAGAACCGTATCCGCTTGATCCGCATTTGCCGAGTAACTACTGGTACCTGATGACGCTCAATGATACGGAAAAGTACAATTTCAACATCAACTATAATCCCGACCTGAATGTCACTAATCTTTGGATCAACGCGCCGGTCTTTAATAGCGAAGGCAGAGCTATAGGAGTACTCGGATCCGGCATTAACCTCACCGCATTTGTCGACGCTGTATACGAAAATTACAATGATAAAGTGCCGCTTTATTTCTTCAACAAAGCCGGTGAAATCACTGGCAGCAAAGATATCGGGCTTGTCGCCGCCAAAACAATTATTACTAATGAACTTTACGATCACGGTGCAGATATTCTCGCTTTGGCAGAGAGTCTGCACTCTGGTGAAGTAAAGACATTTACCGTGACAAACGGGGCGGCGGCTGTAATTTCCATACCGGCGCTTGAGTGGTACGCGGTTGCCGTTTATTCAGACAGTATAGATGATTTTAATACAACACTGACAGCGTTTTTCTTTCTGGTTATTATGGCGATTGCGTTTATACTCATCCTCTCTAACATATTTATCGCACGACTTTTAGTGCCGTTACGCAATGCAATGGTATCTCTCGAAGATACGACCAAAGTGGCCACCTCCAAACACGAAGAGATTCTTGCGAGTATACGCTATGCGAGCAAGATTCAGAAAAATATACTGCCCAGCGAAAAGGACTTTCAAAAAGCATTCGCGGATTATTCTATTATATGGAAACCAAGAGATATAGTGGGCGGCGATATGTACTGGATCAAGAATTTTGATGAGGGTACAGTTCTTTGCGTTTGCGACTGTACAGGTCACGGTACACCGGGAGCTTTGCTGACAATGCTTGTCGCGAGTGCGTTTGAGGCAATAGTGCGGCAGGACAATTGCAAAGATACCGGCGGTATTATATGGGAACTCGAACAGCGGTTTGTAAATGTCTTCGGCTTTGAAATAGAGAGATACAACGTAAGCGAAAACACCGATATAAGAGACGGCTGTGATCTTGCCGTACTATTTATAGCTAAGAACGGGGATGTTACGGTATCCGCAGGCCGTACAAACGTATTTGTTTGTAACGGTCAAAACGTCCGGCGCTTAAGAGGGCAGAAAATCTCAGTAGGCGACGGCAAGCTTAAAAGCGCGGATGACGTGAAAACCATTCACATTCCGTATGATTCAGAAAACAGGTTTTACGTCGCATCGGACGGGCTTTTTGATCAGCCTGGCGGCGGACGCTCTCTGCCGTTTGGTTACAAGTCTTTTCAGGGGATAATTTTGGAAAACCATAAAGAAACACACTCTGTAATATCGGAAAAAATTTGGGCAGCCTTCAAAAAGTATAGAGGTACGGAACCAAGTGTGGATGATTTTGAATTGATAACGTTTAGGCCGCAAAGGGGAACGGTTTAGTATGGATATAGACCTGTTTGAAAACGAACAAAATATATATAATAAAGCCATATACCGCATAGAGGATGTAAACAACGGCGTACCTTTTGACTTTAAGGAGTATATTAAACTTGTCAAGGAGTACGGCAGGCTGCTAAAGCAGCTGCGCAGAGCTACGCGTCTTGCGGACAGGACTATATCGGATCAGCATGAAAACAATTTGGAGCTGACCGACAAAGTTAATTACGACGCGCTGACCGGAATTTACAACAGGCGGTATATGGAAGATAATCTGAAACGCATTATAAATTTTATGGCGCGCGGCGGCGGCGGACAGTTGAGCGTTATGATGATGGATATAGATAACTTTAAAAAATTCAACGACACTTACGGCCACACTTTGGGTGACGCCTGTCTTAAAATAGTAGCCAAGACTATTGCCGGCAGCTTAACACGCGCTGATGATTTTGCCGCCCGGTACGGCGGCGAGGAGTTCGCGGTTATCCTTCCAAATACCGATGAAGCCGGCGCCCGCAAAATGGCCGGTGTAATTCTTGAAAACGTGAAGGCTAAAGAGATCATGCACAATAAGAACGGGCCTGGTATAGTAACAATATCAATAGGGGTTACAACCGGATATGTAACGCATCCGCAGGACGGGCCTGAATACATAAAACGCGCTGATAAAGCGCTGTATATGTCAAAAATGGGCGGACGCAACAGATATACGTATGTAAATTTTAAGGATGAACTCTCTTAATATTATGCTGTCAAAATATCATACAATAACAGAGTAAAGGAAAAGGATAATGCCGTTTCATTTGGAAAAGAATAAGACTACCTCAACGCCTTACATTTTGGCGGATGAGGAAAAAAGTTATATGAAATTAGAGGGACGGTGTTTTCCTGAAAGCGTTTCACAGTTTTTCAAGGAGATAAGCGTTTGGTTAGAAAGTTATCTCGCGTCCGATTTCAGTGTTTTTACTTTTGACTGCGTAATTGATTATTACAACAGTTCCACCACAAAATGGCTGTTTAACATACTGACTATGATGGACGAGCACGCGGCGGAAGGCAAAAAGGTTATAGTAAACTGGATTACGGCTGAAGGTAACGGCATGATGATTGAATGCGGCGAAGATTTTCAGGAAGAGATGGAAAATTTGGAATTTAACTTGGTTATACGGAAATAAATGACAGTTCAAAATACTGTACTGCAAATAAACGGCAAAAGTGGAGATTTACAAAGTAATGATTTCAAAAATGTTTTCCTTTTTGTTTTCGAGTGATAATTACAGAGAACGCTCCGGCATACAGGCCGGCGAAGAGTCTTTGTATGATTACAAGCAAAGATACACAATTATAAATGTTATAATTGTTTTTGGACTTTGCGCCGCCGCTGCGTTGTGCCCTACTGTTTTGAAAGAAGGCGGAACGGTTCTGCTTGTAATTATTCAGTGCGCGTTGTCGGTTTTACTTTTGGTATCGTTTTTACTCAGGCGGTTTTGGGGCGGCGGAAGCGATATGTTTTATAACTTTTACGGGAAACTGCTTCCGGTGTCAGTGTTGTTTGTTCTGTACGCAATGATGTATTACAGAGGCGGAAATTATGGGTTTGTCGGCCTTTGGGTTTTGGTAACTCCCCTTATTGCGATATTCGTTCTTGGCAGAAAAACCGGTACGATTATCTCGGCTTTAATGTTTGTCTGGATTTTAGCGGCCGCGTACATTCCTGGACGTCCCGAACATTACTATAGCTATACGCTGGCTGTGACCATAAGAATAGCTATGGTATACTTGGGTGTGTGGGTGCTGTCGTTTGTATATGAGCATCTTCGTATGAAGAATCAAAATCAGGTTTACAGGGTAGTATCAGAATTAAAGGCGAAAAACGAAGAGATAGAGAAGCAGAGCCGTATCATTATGGATGGAATCGATTACGCGAACAGGATTCAGCGTAATCTGCTGCCGCCAAAAAGTTTGCTTTCAAACGCCTTTTCAGATCACTCCGTAATTTGGGAGCCCCGCGACGTTGTGGGCGGTGATATATATTGGGTTAAGAGGTTTGACGCAGGCGCTGTTTTATGTGTCTGCGACTGTACCGGCCACGGTACGCCGGGCGCTCTGCTCACCATGCTTGTCACGTCTGCGCTTGAGTCTATAGTTCATTCAGATAACTGTGAGGATACCGCATCAATAATACTGCAAATAGACCAGAGGCTTGCAAGCGCTTTCAGCGTGAAAATAGACGGGCACGAGATTGGCGCGCACAATATAAAAGACGGCTGTGATCTCGCGGTATTATTCATCGCAAATAACGGAGAGGTCTCATTCTCATCCGCGCATACCAATGTTTTCATTTGTAATGGTAAGAATGTTCAGCGCATAAGAGGTCAGCGTTTTTTTATTGGAGAAGGAAATATTGAGACCAAAGATGATATTAAAACAACAAAAATTCCAGGCAATAAGGATAACAAGTTTTACATAGCGACAGACGGACTTTTTGACCAGCCTGGCGGCAAGGCGTCTCTGCCGTTCTGGTATGACCGGTTCGGAGAGATCATATTAAAAAATCACAATGAGAAACAAAGCGTAATATCCGGTAAAATATGGGCAGCGTTTGAGGAGTACCGCGGTTCGGAGCCGAGAGTGGATGATTTTGAACTTATTACGTTCAAAGTGTAATTATATATGACAAATAAAAATAATACATATTACCATAAAACACTGGAGTGTATATGAAATTCAACGTACGCGAGTATCACAAGATGCTGGCTGAAAATCACATCGACGTTATTTACAGCGGTCCTATCTGGGCGAGCGGGATTGACGGTATGGCAGAAATGCTTTTAAGACGTCTTGAATATGATGACATACCAATGACCGCGTCGCAGTCCGTCTTTTCGGTATTTATTGAGCAGATGAATAATATACTGATGTATTCGGCTGAAAAAGAACAGCACACCTGTGCCAATGGCAAGCAAGTAGAAACATCAAGGGGTATGTATATTCTTGGAATTAAGAATTCGGCATACTTCATTCAAACAGGAAACGCGGTAACGCATAAAAGCGCCGAAATCCTGAAACAACGGATAGACCATCTTAACACTATGGACAAAAAGGAACTGCGGCAGTATTATAAACAGCAGATGAAAGCGGAGAATAACAATCCTGAAAGCAGAGGCGCCGGCATAGGATTGATTGAAGTCGCGCGGCGGGCGACGGGGCAAATTGAGTATAAGTTTGAGCCAATTGACAACGATCTGCAGTATTTTTCCATGTATATCACAATAAAGCAGGGAGAAAAAGAATAATGCCGTTTCGTTTAGAAAAAGAAAAAACGACGTCTACGCCGTATATTTTGGTTGACGAAGAAAAAAATTATATGAAATTGGAAGGCCGATGCTTTCATGAAAATATCGGCATGCTTTTTATGGAGATTGATCAATGGCTTGATACTTATTTAAAGAACGATTTTGAACTTTTTACTTTTGAAAATAAGATTACTTACTTCAACAGCTCGACCACCAAGGTTATATATAATATGTTGATGAAGCTTGACGATTACGCCGGAAAGGGTAAAAAGATCGTTGTGAACTGGATTACAACAGAGGATAACGAAGTGATGATTGAGTGCGGCGAGGATTTTAAGGAAGAGATTCAAAATTTGGAGTTTAATCTGGTTGTTAATTAACTGAGAGGAATATATTTCTGTGCGTAAAGTTATCCATAACGCGTTGGAAAAGTGTGTAGGCTGCAATCACTGCGTCAGAGTTTGTCCTGTCGAAGAAGCCAACATCGTGCGCGAGGTTAACGGGAAGATTATAGTTGAGATAGATAACTGCAAGTGTATAGTCTGCGGCGCGTGTCAGGACGCCTGTCATCACGGTTCGCGTTACTATGAGGATGATACGGAGCGTTTCTTTGCCGACTTGAAACGCGGAGAACAGATTAGTATGTTTACCGCGCCGGCCATGAAAACCAACTTTGACGAGTGGGGACGCATAATCACGTGGCTGCGTACGCTTGGTGTTGACAAAATTTACGACGTGTCGCTCGGCGCTGATATTTGTACGTGGGCTCATATCCGTCATATAGAGCAAAATGGTTTGTCGCCCATCATATCGCAGCCGTGTCCGGTTATAGTCAACTATATACTGATGCACCGCAGCGAACTTGCGGCGCGTCTCTCACCCATACATTCTCCCATGCTTTGCACGGCAATCTATATGCGTGAATACGAGGGTGTGACGGGTAAAATCGCCGCGCTTTCGCCGTGCGCGGCCAAGGGCCTTGAATTTGAGGCTGTGGGAATCGTCGAGTATAATGTTACGATAAGGAACTTTTATGAGTATATCGAGAAAAATGGTATCGTTCTCCCCGAAACCCAAAGCGGCTTTGACCACTATGAGGCGGGGCTTGGCAGCATTTATCCTATGCCGGGCGGGTTAAAAGAAAATATTGAGCATTATTACGGAAAAACGCTGCGTATTGACAGGTCAGAGTGTTCGAGTATCGTTTACAAATCGCTTGATGAATACACAAAGCAGCCATACGAAAAACTTCCGGTACTCTTCGATGTGCTTAACTGCGCGGGAGGCTGCAACCGCGGCACAGGATGCAGGCACGACAGGAATGTTTTTGAGATCAATACCAAAATGGACGGCTTGCGTCAAACATCCATAAGCAGCGAAACCGGCAAGCTGTACCTCGACAGCCTCTTCACAAGATTCGATAAAGAGCTGCGCCGGGACGATTTCGTGAGAGAGTACACAGTCTCTCCTGTCAAAGAGATCTCCGTAACGCGGGATGATATTGAAGCTGCTTTTAACACGCTTGGCAAACTGGATGAAGAGTCAAGATACCACGACTGCGGTGCGTGCGGATGCGACAGGTGCACCGAAATGGCCCGGCAGATCGCTAAAAACATAAACATCCCTAAAAACTGCGCCGCTTATGTCAAAATGGAATTAGAGCATACCGCGCATGAGCTGAATATCATGCTCAAAAATCACGCGGAAACGTTGGTGGAACTCGAAAATCTTGCGTTACAGGCAAACTGTGAAAATTTTAAAACAAAAGCGGCGCATGATGAGATTCTCTCCGGTCTCCTTTACGCAAGTAATATCCAGAAGAATTTGCTGCCTGAGACCGCGGCTCTCCAAAAAGTTTTTTCAGACTGTTCTGTAATCTGGAATCCGGCCAATATTGTGGGCGGCGATATATACTGGATTAAACAGTTTGACAAAGGCACAGTGCTTTGCGTTTGCGACTGCACAGGGCACGGTACGTCGGGAGCGCTTTTAACCATGCTCGTAGTTTCGGCGTTAGAATCTGTGGTGTCACCGGTCAGCTGTGATGATACCGCAAGTATTGTCTGGCGTTTAGATAAGCGGCTTGCTGAAGCTTTCGGCGTGAAAAAGGGACAAAAAACCGGCATCAGCGATATTAAGGACGGATGCGACATAGCGGTACTTTTTATCGCGCCGGATGGAAGCGTCGATCTTTCGTCCGGACAAATGGGCATTTTTGTCTGCAATGGCAGCGAGGTACGGCGGATCAAAGGTCAGAAGATTTTTATAGGCGAAGGTAAACTTCGCAGCAGTATGTGTGTTAATACGATACGTATACCGGCAGATCCAGAGAACAAATTCTATATCGCCTCAGACGGACTGTTTGATCAGCCGGGAGAAGGGTGCGGCGCTCCATTCGGATATAAACGATTTGAGAAAATTATATTTGAACATCACGGCAAAACGCAGTCCGCTATATCCGATGAGATATGGCATACCTTTGAGGCGCACCGGGGCATTGAGCCGCGGGTAGATGATTTTGAATTGATAACTTTTAAGATATAATAGGGGGATGAAAGAACAATGTCATTTCGCTTAGAAAAACAGCCGACAGTGTCAACGCCTTATGTTTTAGTTGACGAAACAAACAATTATATGAAACTTGAAGGCCAGTGTTTCCATGAAATGGTTACAGAGCTATTCGCTGACGTCAATGAGAGCTTAGATCGTTGTTTAGCGTCCGGCGGCAGCGTATTTACTTTTGACTGTATGTTTAATTATTTCAACAGTTCTACAGCAAAGCTCCTGTTTAATATGTTAATGAAAATGGACAGGCAGGCGGCTAATGGTAAAAAGGTTATCGTAAACTGGATAACAGCCGAAGACAACGATATAATGATTGAGTGCGGTGAGGATTTTCAGGAAGAGCTGGAGAATTTGGAGTTTAATCTGATTATTAATTGAACTTGCGGAATGTTTCTCTATAACCGGCAAAAAATGTAACCCATATAATAAAGCAGCCTGAAATCATGCCGCAAAATACATCAAGCGGAAAATGCGCGCCCACGTAAATTCTTGAGTATCCAACAGCTCCGGCAGCGGCAAATGATAACCAATACCATCCGCCAAACAGATAGACTAATACAGCGGCGCCCGCAAACGCAGACGCCGTATGCCCCGATGGAAAAGAGTACTTCTCAAGTACGGGGCCAACTATATGCGGCGTATATTGAATGGATTTTTCTTGAAAATAGACAACCGGTCTTGGACGGTCTACAGATACTTTAATTGCCGAAACCGCGCTGACACAAATGAGTGACCCTGCCGCTATTAAGAAAAAAACTCTCTTTAATTGGGCTTTGGGCATTTTTCTAATTACAAACAGAAGAACCACAGGCAGTGTGACAAAAAAATACCCAAGCTGAGTGATAATCCAAAAAAATGAGTCAAAAAAAGGGGAGTGGTGCGAATTTACAATTGTAAAAAGAGAGGCGTCAAATGAGAGAAGTGATTCAATCATAAAACAACCTCTTTTTAAGTATGATCAATAACTATTGTGGCGGCAGTTAAAGGCCGCAAACCCCAGCGCACCGACTGCACGAATCATCGCGAGGCCGCTGTACCGGACTTTGCGACCTTTAACTTCTGGAATAATATTAATACGATTTAGCAAAAATAACTCTGCGTTCTGATTTCTCACCGCTTATCACGCATTTACCGCTTTCTGCCTCTGTGTCAAGAGGGATACAGCGTATTGTCACATTCAAATCTTTTTTCACCTGCTCCTCAACATCGCTTTTTCCATTCCAGTGACAGAGCGCGAAGCCGCCGTGTACTTCAGGCTTTTCTTTATTAGCCGGAGTAAAAAATTTGTAAAACTCATCTTTACTGTCGATCTTTTTAACGTTGCTGTCTCTAAATGTTTTCGCCCGCTCAAAAAGGTTATTTTGGATATCCGCCAAAATGTCTGAAACCTTGCTGATAAATTCATTTCGATCCATCCCAAAACGTTCTTTGCGGCTCTTATCGCGCCTGCCGGCAAATACCGATGATGACGCGATATCACGCGGGCCTATCTCAAGATATATGGGAATCCCTTTTTTAATCCACGACCACACTTTATCTCCGCCCCTGCCTTCACGCTTGTCAACCTCAACCTCAATCGGCCGTCCATCATACATAACCGCTTTTAATTCCGTCGCAAGCTTATCACAGTAATCAAATACAGCGGCGTCACTCTCATCCCCGTGCGTCACCGGCAAAATTACGATATGTGAAGGAGCAAGACGCGGCGGTACAATCAACCCGTCATCATCGCCGTGAGTCATGATAAGCCCGCCGATAAGACGCGTTGACACTCCCCAGCTTGTAGTCCAGGCGTACTCTTCCTTACCCGTACTGTCAAGGAATTTAATTTGTGACGCTTTTGAAAAGTTCTGACCTAAAAAGTGAGACGTACCCGCTTGAAGCGCTTTACGATCCTGCATCATCGCCTCTATACAATAGGTTGACACCGCGCCTGGAAACCTCTCCGCTTCGGTTTTCTCACCCTTTATTACAGGCATTGCCATATAATCCTGAGCAAACGTTGAATACACCTCAAGCATTTTCATAGTCTCTTCCACAGCTTCCTGAGATGTACTGTGAGCGGTGTGCCCCTCCTGCCATAAAAATTCCGCTGTCCTTAAAAAGAGCCGTGTTCTCATCTCCCAGCGAACAACGTTCGCCCATTGATTTATGAGAAGCGGCAGGTCTCTATAAGACTGAACCCACTGCGCAAACATCGCCCCTATAATAGTCTCCGATGTAGGACGAACTATTAAAGGTTCCTCAAGCTCTCCCGCGGGTATAAGTTTTCCGTCCGCTCCCGCCTGAAGCCTGTGATGAGTGACAACCGCGCACTCCTTCGCAAACCCCTCAACATGCTGCGCCTCTTTTTCGAGAAAACTTTTTGGAATAAAAAGCGGAAAGTAAGCGTTTTTATGTCCGGTGTCTTTGAACATTTTGTCAAGCACGCGCTGAATATTTTCCCAAAGCGCATACCCCCACGGTTTAATAACCATGCACCCGCGTACAGGTGAGTGCTCCGCGAGATCGGCGGCTTTTATCACCTGCTGATACCATTCGGGGTAATCTTCCAAACGCGTCGGTGTTATAGCCGTTTTTGCTTGTTTTGACATTTTTAACAGTGATCCTTTTTATGCGAGATTTTTCGTACTCATTATGCTCAGTTATAATTTATTAAATGTTGATAATCCTTTAAAGTCAAGCGTAGCAAATAAATCGTCTATTGTTTCCGCACGCCTGATCTCAATAACTTCACCGTTTTCTCTGCGCAAAAGCTCGGCGGATCGCAATTTTCCATTGTAGTTAAATCCCATTGCGTGCCCGTGCGCGCCTGTATCGTGAATTACTACAATATCATCGGGCTCTATAGCCGGCAGCTCTCTGTCAATTGCAAACTTATCATTATTCTCGCACAAAGATCCGGTAACGTCATATATATGATCACGCGGCATATCCTCTTTGCCGATAACGGTTATATGGTGATACGCGTCGTAAAGCGCCGGCCTCATTAGATTAGCCATGCACGCGTCAAGTCCTATGTATTTTTTATATGTCTCTTTTTTGTGAAGCACTTTTGATACAAGAAACCCATAGGGGCCTGTCATAACGCGTCCGCACTCCAAACAAATTTTTAGCGGATGCAATGCCGCCGGAATAATGATCTCCTTGTAAGCGTCTCTAATACCCTTAGATACTTTCTCAATATCAACCGCTTCCTGATCGGGCCGGTAAGGAATGCCGATACCGCCGCCCATATTTATAAATCCAAACCTGATACCAACTCTCTCAGACACCTCAACCGCAAGCTCAAAAAGCATAACAGCAGTGTCTACAAAATACTCTCCATTAAGCTCGTTTGACGCGATCATGGCGTGAAGCCCGAACCGCTTCACCCCTTTCTCTTTAAGAATTTTGTAACCCTCAAACACCTGTTCACGCGTGAACCCGTACTTGGCTTCATGCGGATTGCCGATAATCGCGTTTCCTGTACGTAAAAGCCCTGGATTATAGCGTAAACTCACAAGATCAGGAATCCCGCCGTGTTTTTCTAAAAAAGGGATGTGCGCTATATCGTCAATATTAATAATCGCGCCGAGTTTACGTGCCATTATGTACTCGTCTGCCGGAGTAGCATTGGAGGTAAACATAATTTTTCCGCCGATTATACCGCAGCGCTTCGCAAGCTCAAGCTCCGCCATAGAACTGCAATCCGCTCCCATTCCTTCCTGCTTAAAAATGCTAAGCAAATATGGATTAGGAGCGGCCTTAACAGCAAAATACTCATAAAAATTAGGCGCCCATGAAAATGCCTTTATCATCCTGCGCGCATTTTCCCTTATCCCCTTCTCATCATATATATGAAAAGGCGTACCAAAACGGTCAACTAATTCTCTTATCTCTTCATCTGTAAATGGTAACGTCTTAACAGCCATCGAATACTCCGTAAAAATAGTAAGGGCGGCTAAAAGCCGCCCATTTTTTAATTTCGATAATCAATTGTATATTATAAATTACTCGTCATCATCCTCGCCGTTATCACCGCCGCCGCCCTCTTCCATTTCGCGGCGCAGTTTCTCAATTTCCGCCTCAAGCTCTCTGGACTGTTCGTTCATTCTCTGCTGTTGACCTCTGTCTGTACCTGCGGAAATTCCGGCAACCTTCTCCACTGTGGCAACAGCGTATTCAAGGTCGTCTCTTACCTGTTCGATACTTCTTGAAAAGAAACCCTCTCTCTGGAATTCCGCCTGAAACCTGTGATGGTCATGAAATTCTTTAATAAAGTTAGTGCTTTGAATTTTAAGACTGTCAAGAACACCGGCCAAGTGGGAAGTCTGACCCATCTGAGAAAAATCCTCTACACGGTCGGACATCTTGGAATATTCAAGGCGTCTGTTGTCATTTTTAGCGTCACGTTCACTCAGAGCATCCTCATTTGGAGACTCAAGTGTTTTACTGAGTTCATAAGCGGCTCTTAAAAGTTCAAGCGCTTTTGGGTAATCTTTCTGCAAAAGATGCCCGTAAGCCTGAATAAGCATACCCTCACAGCGGAGAATCGGCTTGTTAGTCGTTCTTACAAGCTGCTGCCCGACAGAGATGCAGTCATTCCACTGGCGCGCCTTGAGAGCAGTCCACCCAAGTCCCAAAAGCGCGTCTTCTGAGTAGTAACTGTTAGCCGGAACTCCTCTTAAAGCGACAACCGCTTTTGAGAGAGCGGCCTCTTCGTAAAAAATAAGCCCTAAAAAGAGATAGCTCCGAGAAACAACCTCTTCCTCTTCCGGCGTTTTGGGAGTAACGCTTATCGCGTTTTCAAGCGCCGCAATAAGTTCTTTCATATCACTGTCGAGCATCGCGTGAGCGATAGCAATCGCGTGTTGAGCAAAAGCGTACTCAGGGTGATCTTCAGGGATAATGGCAAGCGCGTGAATCGCTCTTCTCAGCTCACCGTTCTGCAAAAAGATCTGTCCCATAATATAAGACCCGTGAAATCTCAAAGAATCGGGCGCGCTTGGCTTGTTGAGCTCAACAAACTGGGTTGTGGCAAGAGGGAAATCTCCGTTGCGGTAGTAGATACGCATGAGTCCGAGATCAGCGTAAGCCACAACTTCACTTGTGGGGAACTCTTCCTTGAGCGCAATATAATTTTTGATAGCCTGGTCGCGCATATCAAGCCGCTCCTGACAATCCGCGCGCAAAAGCGAAACCCAGTCGTTTCTGAAAAAGTCAGGAAATTCAACCATAACGCGGCTGAGAAGGAAAAACGCTTCCCAGTATTTTTCCTCAGCGTAAAGCCGGCGGGCGCGGTTATAAAGCTCACTCGGATTAAGTGAAGACATACGCCCTATCTTTCGCGCGTGCATCTCCTCTCTGTGTTTCCCAAAGTCCGCCTTTACATAAAAGGTATGGCTCGAAGCGTCGCTGTCCTCTTCAGTCATTATATTATATTGATAATGAGCGCTGAGGTCACGGCCTGCGTTAAGCGAGGGTATGTTAGCGCCAAGAGCAAGCCCCCAATGCCCCACAACACTCTCATCAAACCCAAAAAGCAGATACGCCTTAAACATTCTCATCGCCCAAACGCCAACGCGCCAGTTGAGATCCCACTCAAGATTTTTAACAAAGCTTCTATTATTATCAAAAATTTCTTTATCGAACGCGGTCACAAAATCTTTTATGTCGAGATCAAAATAATTCTCAAGACGATTCTCCCAGAATTTTGAATAGAATGAAAGACGCAAATTTCTTGAATATGTGCTCGCGCTGCCAAAATCGGGAACAAGCGAATGACCCATAGTTGGAGCGACAAGGTTTTGTGTAGCCGCGCCAATAATATGCTCTCCGAGAATCGGGTGCATCATAAGGCGGTAATTCGCGCCGACGTCAATACCTGTGCCCATAAGAGCGTCTTCATCGAAATTTGTCTGGTAAGCGATATTGAGGTTTGCGCCCAAAATCAGATTCCGCCAGATATGCCAGGCGTAACTAAATGAAAAAATCAGGTTAGAGTTCCCAAGCGCGTTTGAAAAGTCATCAACTATTTTTCCAGGTACATCATCATCCGCTTTTGATCCGTACACTCTTCCGCCGCTCTCTAAGAGCATGGTGAAGCCCGCTGTATGGTAAAAATTGAGCGGATGGGTTGCGCCGATTTCAAACAGCGCAAACTCTCCCCCAAGTATGGGCGCAAGCGCAAGACGGACGGAAGTATAGTTCTCTTCAGCAATATTTGCCGGATTGCTCAGCGGCGAAAATGGATTATGAAGAGCACGCCAACGGCTTGTTACAAAAAACTCACCGGGAAGACCGGCAGCAAAAACGCCGCTCAGTACACCCAAAACACAAACTAAACCAACCAACCGCCTGCAAAAAGACTTAGCATTTACCATTCTTATCAACCTTTTTAATAGTGATTATTGATACACGGGAGCCATTGTACCGTAATTGAAAACAATGGACCGCATACCTAATAATCACAATGTTATTACAATTTCATTACAATATTATTACAACTTTAATATACAGACCCGCCGGTAACGCACGTGCCTACTATACAATTATAATAATAATATAATTACGACGCAACATAAAACGTGCAAATAAAATACAAATTTTATTCTAAAAAGAACGATAATATTGAAGAGACCGTTTGATTCAAAACCGGATTATAGCGCTCATCCTCACAATAAATTTGACAGAGCTCAAGAATTGCCAAAAAATCTGTTCTTGTAAAACCACTGTTTTTTTCGAGTTTTGAGATAAGCGGTTCCATACTGTCATAAAAAAACACCACTCTTTCATGCTCTTCTTCTATAGTTTCAGCTTCCTCAATAATAGCCTGAGCAAGAGTTATGAGAACGGCGGACTCCTGCCCGCAAAATGATGTATCAAGTTTTTCATTAGCAATAGCGTCCGAAAAAGTAATATCATAAAAACTGAATGATTTTAGCCGGTTAATAACGTCGGAGTCACGTAAAACATATTTGCCGTTTTCCGTATCTTCGCGGAAATGCTCCTCTATAATCGCCGCCGCTTCCTCAATGGCGTCTTTGTACACGCAGACCTTAAACGTCTCAAGACCGGCGGATTGATCTTTTTCATCGCAGACTTCCACAAAGTAAGGTACTTTGCTGTCACGCAGCATCGCGTTAGCGGTGAGTACATCTTTTTTAGCAAAAACAAGATGAAGAGGTACAAAATCCTCACGCCCCACGCGCGTTCCAGGAGCAAGAACATCCTCTATTTTTGCGGTTTGCCGCTTGGATTTAGACTCTTGCGCAGCCTCTAAGCTGATACCGCGCTTAGCGATCTCCTCCTCAAGTACCTTTTGCGCCTCTTCAGTATAATCGCCGCGGCGTTTATTGTATTCGTCAACAAGCTGCTCATCAGAATAATCGGCTAACATCTCTCTTAAGTTTTCCATTATTACCTACTCCTGAATGTTTTATTTAGAACTTAGAGCTTAGAAAAGTCAAAACAAATATTCCCGTATTTTTTGTTTCAGTTTTTGTTTTTTAGTTTTTAATTCTAAAAACTAAGTTCTAAGCTCTCAGCTTTCAGTTTTCACCAAGGGCTTTTTAAAAAATTCTATCGCTTCATCTACAAGTTCCATATCAACGCGGGTATTTACGCATGGTCCGTGAGGCCGGTTGTTAATCACTCCGTAAACCGGCACCGGGTGCACATCCTGAATACCCAAAGTAAGATCACGCTCGCAGGCGACGGCAATTACCCCTTGAGGACGAAACATCGCCACACGTTTACGGGCGAGAGTCCCGCCGTTTACAACTTCTATTTTAAGCCCGTGTTTTTCGCTCACGTCAATGAAATCACCCACAGGGCATTTCCCGCAGCGCAGGCAGTTTGAGAGGTCGTTTGTAATTTTCCTGTTGCATATATCAACCTGAAGACAGTGAGGCAAAAGTACTAAAATACGGTTCCCCTTAATTCTTGCAGCCTGCGCAATCGTCAGCGAGTTGTTGACCTTTACAAAAGAGACCATAAGCGCGCTCTTGTTGAAACGCAGAAGCTTCGCTAAAAAAACCGCTATCGGAAAAAGCACCTTTACTGTTACCGACCGTTTACCATGCGGATAAAGCAGATCAACTCCGGTTAACGACGTAACAGTAATTAAAGTCAGCCCGCCGCCAAGAACCGCGAAAAATACCCCAAGCATCGACAAAAACAGATAATTAAAAGATTGACCCAAGGCGTAAAGTCTCGGATATACCAAATACGCGGCCAGAGCTCCTGCCGCTATAAGCAAAAAGAGGCTCGTCCAGCAAAACGTCAGAAACGGAAACTTTTTCCAAGCGTTTGATTTAGCGCTCTCCTCTGCTTCTCTTGACGCCGAATTTGTAGAAACTGGAGCCGTCGAAATAGTCACGAGAGATTCTCTACACCCTTTATTTGCGGCACTTTCTCTTTTATGATGCGCTCTACACCGTCCCTAAGCGTCATTGCCGCTCCCGGACAGCCGGCGCACGCGCCGCGCAAACGTACCTGTACGATGTTATCTTCTGTAATACCAACAAACTCAATATCTCCGCCGTGAGACTGCAGGCCGGGACGGATCTCATCTATCGCCGCTTCCACTTCTTCTCTCATAATAATAACTCCTCTTATATATATTGATTAGGATTAATTTATACTAATATCACAAAATAAATAGTTGCACGGCTCACCTGCAATACAATCAACGCGCGTTAGGAGTCAAAAGTCACAAAAGTCATAAGACTTAAAACTGAAAACGTTCTATACTCTCCTAAAGGGGTACGAAAAAAACAGATACTAAACAGACTCTTAAGAGAAGAGATTTCCGAGCGGATAAGCAAGCTGCGGCATTCCGATGTAGGCTAACCAAAAAAGCGATATGAGAACATCTACAGCTTTTGTGAAAGCGTGGCTGAGATCGTCGGTAACCTTATCACTATTATAATATCCCTGCGATATCTGTTCTTTAATAACGTCAAGGAACTTAATACGCTCTGGGGATAACCCTTTAGCGGCAAGTTTGGAAGTGTCCTGTCCTCCCTTTTTTGCACAAGGTTGAGGAGTAGTACGCAGCGAAGATGATGGATTAACATTCAGCCCATCAGCCATCTTTATGCTCCAATCCGTTGATATTAAGAGCCGCCGCCAAATACACTTACACAACATAATCTGTCCGTCAGCTCAGGGGAAATCCATTTCCCCTATTAAGTCTATCGGCAGAATATGGAAAAACTTTAGTTTTTTAGGGTATCAGATGATCACAAAAAAAATCACCTGTTAAACGATTGGCGGTTATATAGACTATATCCAAACGGAATGGAATACGCGAATACCGGCATTTGAAATGTCAAATGGTTGCGGGGTGGGGTAAGGGGGATTTTGGGGAATAAATTCAATACTCCTTGTGATTATTAAATACGGCTAAGGTGTTTTGGTTTGTTTCTATCTTATAACAAGGGCCAACGAACAGTTCCATTTAATCAATAGATAAAATTGGTTGTTGACATACGGCATTCGACCTTTGTTAATAATATTACAAGATTTTTGAATATCACGCTCTAAAACAATGTACTGCGCGGAATCCTCATCGCGCTGCCAAAATCATCGCAGAAAAAATAACGACAACAACACATAAAACATGATCCTTACTCATACGTAACTCCTGCGTTTAAATAATTGATATGTGAAAGTGTTCTTTGACAATTACTAAAAATCATAGCCCAAATAAAAACTTATTATAAACGGTGCTTTGAGAGTGCCGTTTTTATCCCATTTTGTCAGATGATGAAGGAATCTTAGTCCTGTGCCATTTTTGCCAAAGCCATAGACAATTCCATGATCTTGTTCTCTATCAAGCTCTGAGTGGTTTCCTTTAACATTAGCCGAAGAATATATTGGAAATCCCCACTGAAATCCACTTTCAAGATACCAACCGTGCGTTTTTCCACCATATCGAAGTAAAGCCGGAACAGTCATTGTGTTATTATCTATAAAAAAATTATAATTTTCATAGCGAATTTTATTTCGTAAACGATTGTAGTTTAACTCTGTTGCAAAAGTCATCATATCCGTTGCCCTGATGTTTAGCTTTAACCCAATATCAAAACTAAAAGTTGCCGTTTGCGAATTTTTAGAATCTCCAATCGCTTCACATTCTCTGCACATCATATCAAACCATTCAGAGCTTGATCCGGCGAAAGTCCAACTAGGCCCAAATCCAATCCGCCATCCAATTTTTAGTCGTTTTTCAGTTGGCTCTTCCCAAGTTGTTATTTGCTCTTTCGCCTGTATTTCCTCTCTCCTTCTATAATTGTATAGACTCTCTTCTGATTCAGCCTCTAGCCTTTTCTGTCGTTCTATTCGTTCCATTTGTTCTATTTTTAATTGTTCTTCACTCAACCATCTTCCAAGGTTAACTGTGTATGTATCAGCTCTTCTACCAGGGTAATAGAAATTACGAAACCTACTATTTGTAAAAGAATTAGGATTCATATCTACATTTGCCCCTATGGTAATGCTTCTTAAATTGTTACCCCAAAACGCTTCACGATCAATAGATCTAACGTTGTCAGATATGGTTAGGCTGGTTAATAATATATTACTAAACGCATTTGCGCCAATAGAAATAACCGGATCCCCCCAAATATTACCAGGAATAACTAGTTCAGTTTCGTTGTCACGATGGTTTGTAAATCCTTGTATCTCTCCCTTTGCAAACTTGAATCTATCATTCATAAAAACTTCGTTACTGGTGATTGCCTGTATTTGCAGAACTCCATCTATAGCTGCGGTTTCGGCGTCTTTTCCGTTTACGCTTGCAACTCGTATGATTAGATTGTCGGTTATATAATTTGCATTAACATTTCGGAAGATAATAGTTTTTCTGTCTGGTGAAGAGATATAAAATGTAGGACGCCGCCCGCTGTTGCTTAATCCCCAATAGCCCCCTGCCTGTAATGTTTGGCTGCTTAATAATTTATTTTGATCATTATACAGCTGAAAAACGACGGAAAAGCTCTTGCTGCGCCGCGCAAAAGCATTTAAATTGGTAACACTGCTATGCGGCCATCTCCCTAACTCCCATGTATCTTTTCTTCCGGTAGCGTCCAAACCGTCCCATACAGTCTGCAGTGCTCGTTCTATCGAATTAGTCCAACTGCTCTTACTATACAAATACGTCTCTATGCTCATGTTTACAGTTTCATGCTGATAATTGATTGCTCCGACCTGTTTAATATCATTCGTGTAAAACAGAGTATAGGGCATGGACTCTGTTTTGTTAAAATTGTCAAAAAACTTTTCCGTCTCCTCAAGCCGTTCTATCCACTGCCTGCGCCATACGATATCATTACGAATATTATCGCCCATATTTCCGCTTGTAATGTTTGCGTTAAGTATAGAAGAGCGGTTTACCGCTTCCATCATAGTGGGGTCAAATGCGGCTGCCTGAAAATAATAGCTCAACGCCGCGACTTCGGTTCCCTGTCTTTGGGCTGTGATACCTCTGGCAAGAGCTGCTTGTGCATTTACATAGTTTTCAATTGCCGCTCCGGCGAGTTCTTGCTGTGCTTTCGCTGTAAGCGTTACGCCCATTTTGGGAAGCAGCTCAAGTGAAGCTCGGCGTATTCCTGTCAGGTTATTTAGTTCCCAAAAGGTAAAATTTCCCGAATATGAGGCTGTTGTCATTTTATCGGAGTTTCTGATAATACTAATTTGAAGATTGTAGCCTGTTGGTGTTTTGAGTAATTTTCCATCCATAAAATGGGTCGTAGGTATCAAGTTTCCTATTTCTTGCCTTGTTTGTTCCTGCACACTGTCACTGTAAGAAGGTGAACTCATAATGTGAACGATTATGGCTTCACGGCGCTGCCAATCTAATACGTCAATGGCAGAATAATTAGAAAAGTTACTGATGAATTCACCTTGTATTAATGCGGGAAGATGGCTTTGATTTTCCGCAAGGCCGGCTGCTTGCGGAGTAAGAATAGTAATACTCATTCCTTTACCGCCGTCTCCTGTCCAGTTCTGCGCACATGCCGTATGAGCAAAACTCAGTACAATAAATGCTGTAAAGATTAAAATTATAACGAAATGATACGAGTTTTTTTTCCGATTAGTTGCTATCATCTTCTTCCTGCGTTTCCGGTTTTTGATTTCCACTTTGTTGCTCTGTTAACAATCTTTGAGCAAATGCCATCAACTGTAATTTATTCTCTTTTGTGAGCAGGGCGTTTAGTTTATCTAATTCATCGTCATTTTGTTCTTTTGCCATTATATCTCCAAAATCATATCGCTATGCCACAAATATAATATTACAAAGCGATATAAGTCAAGATGGTTTTTATCGCTATGCGAAAATCAATTATATTTAAAACATACAGAGCGAATAGGGGACATATTATGGCAGTTGATACAACAATAGGTGAGAGAATCAAACAATTAAGAATTGCTCTTAATATGACTCAAACCAAATTCGCAAAAGGTCTTGTAATCGTACAGGGATATTTAGCAGATATTGAGTCTGGCAAACGGGTAGCAA
>Ga0123356_10001426_pt1 | contig 26448 bp, 28 predicted proteins | sample TergutEmb28metaG_2_FD_92546 | JGI IMG/M metagenome (GOLD analysis project Ga0123356, IMG submission 92546) | Embiratermes neotenicus P3 segment gut microbial communities from Petit-Saut dam, French Guiana - Emb289 P3 | ecosystem: Host-associated > Arthropoda: Insects > Digestive system > Gut ...
ATAAGATATCCCATCCTTTATGGAGTAAGGGTCGATGAAGACTACATCGTAGATAGGTCGGAGGTGTACGCACAGTAATGTGTTTAGCTGACCGATACTAATCACCCGAGGGCTTGATCTTAAACGTGATGATTTACATCACTACGAGATTTTGAATTGCAATGCAGGCAAACGCCTTGTTAGTTATACATGTTGTTGTTCGGTTTTCAGGGTACAATGCCTTGTTACCAAGGTGTTGGAGTTTGGAAACAAACTTAAAAGCTTTGAACCATGTTGGTGTTCATTACGGTGAGGTTCCACCCGTTCCCATTCCGAACACGGAAGTTAAGCTCATTTGTGCCGACGATACTTGGATGGAGACGTCCTGGGAAAATAGGTCTTCGCCAACAATGTGACAAGACTGACCGCACAGGTCAGTCTTGTTCTTTAACAACTCTATAACATCTTTGTGTTATACTTCTTGATAACATGCTGGTTAGGAGTTTTGTATATGGCGAATATTCTGATTGTTGAAGATGACAGGGCGATTAATGATTTGATTCTTTTGAATTTGAAGCTTGTCGGGCATTTGGCGAAGCAAGCATTTGATGGTAATGAGGCGATAACGGCTCTTGATAGTTTTCGTCCTGATTTGGTCATACTTGATGTTATGCTTCCTTACAATGACGGGTTTTCCTTAATGGAGCAGAAAACTTTTGACAACATACCTGTTATATTCCTAACGGCAAAGGACTCTACGGCTGACAAGGTTAAAGGTTTAAAACTCGGTGCCGATGACTATATAGTCAAACCCTTTGAAGCGGTTGAACTATTGGCAAGGGTTGAAGCTGTGCTGCGGAGAATTAAACCGGCAGAACGTATAATAACCATCGAAAACACAACAGTTTACTTAGACCAACGAACCATATCTGTCGACAATTTACCCATAGAGCTGACAAACAGGGAGTTTGAATTACTTGATGTGTTGATTAGTAACCGCAATATCGCATTATCGCGAGAAAAGCTCCTTGACTTAGCATGGGGATACGACTATTTCGGCGATACCCGCACCGTTGATGTTCATATCACGAAGCTCAGAAAAAAGCTAAAACTCGAAAATCAAATTAAAACTGTATATAAACTGGGTTACCGCCTTGAAGCATAGCGTATGTTACAATAAACCAGTAAAGGGTAGAAAATGAAGCTTTGGCAGAAAATATTTATCGGCACACTTGTTATTTTTATACTTGCATTTAATGCAGGAGTGCTGTATCTGACTGTGTATTCATATAATTTCAACCGTCAAAGAGAGACGGAAAACAGCATTCGCGAACAAGAAATGATAATGTCTACTGTCGCAGGCAGGATAACAAGTGCGGAGAGCTTTTACCTTGGTGTACAAAATAGTAATGAGCGGCTTACTGCGATAATCAGACCTCTGGCTGAGTTTTATGAACAGCAGGGTGTTTTGCTCGCACTTTATAATAGCAATGAAAAATTATATACTAATATGCCTGAAGTTGCTTCCGATGTGTTGGAGTTAACAAGTGAAAACAGTAAAACCATCATGGAGGAAACGATTGTCGGCAGAAGGCATGTTATTGTGGCATCTTCAATTCCCAATTACAGACACCTTACATTTATATATGCCCGTGATATCAGTCAGACAGATGATTTTCGCACAAACATCAGCAGGGTTTTTGCCGTCGTTAATATAATTGTGCTTATCTTTTTAGGAACATCGATTTACTTACTGCTCAGGCATATAACTAAGCCGATAACACAGCTGACTGCAATCACAGCCGATATCGCAAACGGAGCGTACAACAAAAGGGTAATTGTCGGCAGCAATGACGAAATCGGCGAGCTTGCAGGCAGCTTCAACAAAATGGCGGATTCAATTGAGGAGCAAATAGCGGAGTTAAAAAAGTCCTCTGAGGAAAAGAAGCAATTTATTGACAACCTAACACATGAAATAAAAACACCGATGACTTCAATTTTGGGGTATTCTGAATTTTTGCACAGTGCAAAAGCCACTGAAGAGGAGCAGATTATTGCATCTGCACATTTGCACGAAACAGCACTCAGGCTTGAAAACCTTTCGGATAAACTGCTCGACCTCGCTTATTCTCGTGACGAGAACATAGATAAAGAAACAGTTTATATTTCCGAATTGTTCAAGGAACTGACCATGATTATGTACCCGAAGCTTATTCCGCGTAGCATTGAACTGCTCACAGAACCGTTGCCCGAGCTGCCGTTTATAATCGGCGATAAGTTCCTTTTACTTTTAATGCTTCAAAATCTATCAGAAAATGCCGCGAAAGCATCCGGTGACGGAGCGGTAATCACAATCCGTGCATACATGGATGAGCACCCGGTTATAGAGGTAACAGATACAGGTTGCGGAATGGAAAAGCGTGATGTAGAGCGGGTTATGGCACCGTTTTACAGAGTTGACAAATCACGTTCCAGAAAGTTCGGTGGTGTCGGGCTTGGTCTGAGTATTGTCTCACAAATCGCTGACCTTCATAATGCAAGAATTAAAATTGATTCCAAGCAGGGAAGAGGCACATCTGTTAAAATACATTTTACAACTTTCTAACAATATGATAGCAACTCCAACATATTCACCCTTTATAATACTCCTAAATAAAGGAGGGACGAACCATGAAAAAGAATAAACTTATATACTTTTTAGCTGCAATAGGAACATGCACACTTCTGGCGTTTTCAATATTTATTTTCCCTTTGATTATAGCGGCAACGCCTGAAAATCGCGGTCATGAGACTCTTGAGACAGAAGACCCTTATCCGCATGAAGAACTTGGTCAACTCGAAGAACGCGAGCTTGAAAAAATACATCTCGACGAAAAAGAACAGTCAAGCGATAGCGGAGAGCAGGAAAGCATAACACAACAGGACACTGACCCTGTCGAAGTAATAGACATTAATGCCATTACAAAAGAGATGGCAATCGAGATTGTTGAGGGATTATACCCTAAAAATGAAATAGAAATACGTCCAGGCGAATACATAAACATTGACCCGGCAGGAGATGTACATATATTGTCGTGGAGACCTCTTGGGGCAAGATATGTATCGGCTCCGGATTTTACAGCGGCTCCGATCTGGCAAATTTTTATACATGAACAGTTGCGGGGAACTATACACTACAGAATTCCTGATGGTCACACTGCAGAGTCATATCTGGCCGAGTTCCAAAACTATCGAGCTTCACAACTACACGGATGCTGCAGTGTAGATTCAATAATTACCAGAAGTACAGGCTCAACTGTAATTCAGTCGGAATCTTCTATTGAAACAATTACAATGGTAGAACTCGATGCATTCACCGGCAAAGCATTAGGCTCAGGGTTTTTTGCATTCTGCGAGCATAATTCAAACTATAGTCTATTTGTTGAAAATGAAGAGCCGAATTGGGATTTTATTACAGATTATATGGAAAGTGCTATATTACCGGAACCCGAAAGTCAGCAATACCACCGCATTAAACTCCCCTAACACCCGAACAAACCCCGATGCCATCACCCGAGCCAGCCCCTTGATTAGGGGTGATTTAAAGTCGTTTCAATTATTTATCGAAGTTCGTCCGTTGCCGCCGATTTGGAGTCTTGCCATGGCTCTGGCGAGGGCTACTTTGGATTGTTTATATTCGCTCATGCTTTGCTTTTGCCGCATATGCTCTTCTGCTCTTTTTCTTGCATCTTCGGCTCTTCGGGCATCGATTTCATCAGGATGCTCACATGCTTGGACAAATATCACAACACCGTCATGCCGGACTTCCAAGAATCCTTCCGAGTTTACAGACTCATCCCAGACACCATCCTTCTTAATACCTATTTTCCCAATACAAACCGGCATAATAAGCGGAGCGTGGTCGGCAAGAATCATAATGCTGCCATCAGGAGCAACAGCGGTAACCCCCTCAACATCACCATCAAAAAACTCCCGCTCAGGTGTAAATATTTTTAAGTTAAAGAGTTTGGACATTTGATACTCCTTGGGACAACTTTTCCCCTACAGCGTTTTTGCTTTCTCATGAACCTCGTCGATGTCTCCGACTAAGAAAAATGCTGATTCGGGGATGTCGTCGACCTCGCCGCCTAGGATTGCAGCGAATGAGCGTATGGAATCCTTTAAGGTAACAAAGCGACCTTGCATTCCTGTGAAGGTTTCCGCAACGGAGAATGGCTGTGACAGGAACTGTTGGATTTTTCTGGCTCGGTAAACAGTTTTCCTATCCTCGATACTTAGCTCGTCCATGCCCAAAATTGCTATGATATCCTTTAGTTCCTTATATCTGTTTAGGCAATTAATTACTCCTTGGGCGGTCTCATAGTGCTCTGTTCCTACAATAGACGGCTCAAGAATACGTGAATATGATTCGAGTGGTGAGACTGCGGGGTATACACCAATTTCTGCAACACTTCGTGACAATACCGTTGTTGCATCCAAGTGTGAGAAAATTGTCGCTGGTGCGGGGTCTGTCAGGTCGTCTGCCGGAACATATATTGCTTGGACGGATGTTACTGAACCGTTTTTTGTTGAAACAATACGTTCTTCCAATGAACCGAGTTCACCTGCAAGTGTCGGCTGATAACCGACTGCGGAGGGCATCCTGCCAAGCAGTGCGGAAACCTCGTTTCCTGCTTGTACATATCTGTAAATATTGTCAATGAACAACAAAACATCACGGTTCATCTCATCACGGAAATATTCCGCCATTGTCAAGCCCGTCAGACCTACTCTCATACGTGACCCGGGCGGCTCATTCATCTGCCCGAACACCAGTGCTGTTTTATCGATTGCACCGGAGGCTTTCATATCCGCAATAAGCTCGGAGCCTTCACGGCTTCGTTCACCGACACCTGCAAATACAGAAAATCCGCCATGAACAGTTGCGATGTTATATATTAACTCCATGATTAGCGTGGTTTTTCCAACTCCTGCACCACCGAACAAACCGACCTTACCGCCTTTTGAATAAGGAGTAAGTAAATCTATAACCTTAATACCCGTCTCAAAAAACTCTGCAACGGGAGTCAAATCGGTAAACTTTGGTGCTGCACGGTGAATATCCCATAACGGAGCGTCTTCTATCGGAGGTCCGTTGTCGATAGGACGACCTAAAACATCAACAACACGCCCAATAACATTTGGACCCACAGGAACACGAATTGCATGACCCATTGCATGCACCTCAGTCCCGCAGCAAAGACCGTCGGTTGCATCCAGTGCAATGCAGCGGACAATACCCGGAGCTACATTTGCCGAAACCTCCATATGCCTGCCGTCGGATGTAGCAAGCAGGTCATGCAGCTTTGGCTCATTTGCGTCATGCTCAAAACGTACATCCAAAACAGGACCGCTTATTTTTACAATAACCCCGATTTCCGAACTATTATCGGACTTAGCTGCTTCCGCAGTTATATTAATACTCTTCGCCATATTCGTCATCACCTCTTAATATCTCTGCTGCATCGGCTATTTCCGCAAGTTCGTTTGTTATTGCACTTTGCCGTGCCATGTTATATTGAGTGTTCAGCTTATCTATCATTTCTTTTGCGTTTGTTGTCGCACTACGCATTGCAGTCATCCGGGAAAAATGCTCGCTTGCATAAGCTTGCACCATTATTCCGAACAGTAATCCTACAATAAACTGCGGAACCATCATGTCCAGCACTGTTTGGGCAGACGGATGGTACATTATTCCTTCAAGCTCCTGTGCGTCTCTTATATCGACATAGTCGTGTAAATGCACGGGTAAAAGGCGTGCTTCAATAGGCTGCCTCTTTGTTTCGCCGTAAAAAGATGTATAAATTACACTTATTTCATCAGTGATTGCACGTTCATACATGTCAGTCAGCTCACTTGCAACCTCTCTTACCCTCTCAAGAGTAGGGTCTTGAACAATGCCAAGCATACATACGTCAGGAGTTATATCATGTGAGCGGAAAAATGATTCTGCTGTGTGTCCGAGTGTAATCAGTGAGCAATTTGGATTGGAGCGTATACGCTCTAACGCAAAGTTAAGAACAGCCGAGTTATGAGCACCGCAAAAGCCTTTATCACCGGATATCACAACATATGTGTGATGGTGCCGCTCCCGTTCGATTAGAAAAGGGTGAGAAACATCTTGAGTTGTCTCAAGAATTTCCTTCATAGAGCGGCGGATATATGTAAAGTACCTGCGGTTATGCTCAATATGACCCATCACCTGTCTCATTCTGTTTGATGAAATCATTTCCATGGCACTTGTTATTTTTCGCGTTTGCTCGATAGCGGATATATGCTCACGAATTTCACTTGCTTTTTGCATTTTCTTCTACCTTAAAAAACTCGTCAAAGATTTTTTCCAAACCCGCTTTGTCATCATCTGATAAATCTCCGGTTTTTGCTATGTTGTCGATTATTGATGCTCCGTTTTCGCAGATGAAATTAAGTAACTCGGCAGCGGAGCTGCTGACTTTATGCAATTCAAAACTATCAAACTTTCCGCTTTCCGCAGCAAGTAGCATTATAACCTGTTCTGAGAGCGTATAATTACGTTCAGCCGGTTGAATCAACAATTGAACCAAACGCTCTCCGCGTCTTAATAATGCAGCGGTTGCACTGTCAATATCCGCTCCGAATTGTGCAAATACAGCCATATCTCTGTATTGTGCAATTTGCAGCCTTAAGCTGCCGGAGACAGCCCGCATTGCCTTACGTTGTGCAGCTCTTCCTACCCTGGAAACCGACAGCCCGACATTAACCGCAGGACGCTGCCCTGCATTAAACATAGCTGTTTCCAGGTATATCTGCCCATCGGTTATTGATATAACATTAGTGGGAATATATGCAGATATATCCCCTGCCATAGTCTCAATAATCGGCAATGCCGTCATAGAGCCTCCGCCCAGCTCGGCAGAAAGCTTAGCCGCACGCTCCAGCAAACGACTGTGTAAATAGAACACATCACCGGGATATGCTTCACGTCCTGAAGGTCGCCGCAGTAATAATGACATTGTTCTGTATGCGACGGCATGCTTTGACAAATCGTCATAGATAACAAGAACATCACGTCCGTTATACATAAATTCCTCAGCAATAGCACATGCTGCATATGGTGCGATATATTGCATTGCTGCGGTATCGCTTGCCATGGCTGCAACAACAACGGTATGCTCCAAAGCACCGCTGCTCTTTAGTGAATGCACGATACTTGAAACTGTTGAAGTCTTTTGACCTATCGCACAATATACACATAATACACCGGTATCCTTTTGATTCATTATCGCTGACATTGCAATTGAGGTTTTCCCGGTCTGCCTGTCACCTATTATTAGCTCTCGCTGTCCGCGACCAATCGGAATCATGCTGTCAATAGACATTATTCCGGTTTCGAGCGGGGTGTTAACAGGTCCACGTTGCATTATAGTCGGTGCATGTGCTTCAATCGGTCTGTATTTATCGCAAGTCAACTCTTTTCCGTCCAAAGGCTTGCCGAGCGGGTCAACAACGCGACCCAGCATTTCCTCACCAACGCTGATTTCAGCTATTCGCCCTGTGGTGCGAACAAGACTGGTTGTTGAAACCTCTCCGCCCAAAAGTGCAGCACCGACTCCGCCTAAAACCAAATCAAGCGCAAGTCCCGTTGCACCGCCTTCAAATGACAAAAGCTCGCCGTAATGACAATTTGCCAATCCCTGTATATGAACAATATCATCACTGTAGCTTTTTACAATACCATACTCATATTCGAGCGGGTCGGACTTTGTTGTCTGAACACGCTGCTTTAGCAGTGTACCAACAGCTGAAAATGATGATTCTACCTCTCTTTTCGGCTCATCTTGTTTTGTCATCAAACGTCCAAGCTCGTGCAGTCTCGAGGAAAAGCTTGCATCATAAACCTTGCCCTCAATAACGGCAATAAACCCACCGTTTATCTTTTTGCTTTCAACGATTTCAAAATCAAGCTTCACATCAAGCTTACTTTCAAAGCCCTCTTTGATGGAAGCGATTAACTTTTCATCCTGCTTGGAAGCTACGATAAGAATTGGTTTATCCATACTACATATCCTTTACTTTTTGAAAAACTCATCAACCACATTTTTATTGTCCTGAATTGAAACCTCACGCTCAAGAATGCGGGACGCCATTTCTGTTGCAAGTCCTGTAATATCAAGCTGTGCGTCCTCGAGTGCCTGCTCTTTCTCTTCATTAATTCGAGCCTCGGCATCAGTTATCATTTCTTTGGTTCTGTCATGTGCCTCCTTGAGTATTTTATCCGACTCTTCTTTTGCTTTTTGCCGACTTTTGCTGATTATCTCCTGCCCTTGCATTTCAACATCTCCGAGTTTTTTCTCATACTCGCAGTGGAGAGCATTGGCATCATCCAGACGTTTTTGTGCATCATCCATTTCGCTTTGCACCTTGTTTTTCCGCTCGGCTAAAAAGCCTATTACATGCTTCCACAAAATTAACCGAAGCAATATAAACAGCACGGTAATATTTATGAGACTTATTATTACATCCTCAGGATGAATGTCCAAGTTCTCAACCCCTTACGCAAAAATATGTGCTTTTTTAGAAAACTAACTGCTTGCAGTCGGACCCGCGAAAATGAGAATCAATGCAGTAACAAATCCATAAATGGCTGCTGATTCTGTCAGTGCAAGACCCAAAAGCAGCGAGGCATTAATTTTGCTCGAAGCCTCGGGCTGACGGGCAATCGCCTCTACAGCTTTTCCTGTTGCAAATCCCATCCCGAGTGCAGCACCCATACAGGACAGTAAGCAAAGAGCAATTCCAACATAATTCATTATTTTTCTCCTCCAAATTACTTACTTATTCAATCGCCTCGTTAATAAACGTCAGCGTTAAAGTAACAAATATAAATGTCTGTATAAGGGGGTGGAAAGCGTTAAAATACAAGCCGAAAACACTTGGGATTCCGATTGCATTACTTCCAAGAGCCATATACAGTAAATCGATTACTATCATTCCGCCGAGCATGTTGCCGAAGAGGCGGCATGCCATGGATACCGGTATTGCCAAATCAGAGATTATACGAAACGGGAAAACGAGAGGAGTCGGAGACGCGAGCGATTTAATCCTCCCGCCAATACCTTTTCTTTTTATCCCGTATATATTTATCAGTATAAATGTCATTAACGCCAGAGCAAATGTCATTGTAATATCTGCGGTAGGCGGGCGAAGCCTGAAAAGCTCAAGAAAAGCACTCATGACCAGCAGTGAGCCGATTGATAATATATAAGAACATAAAAGCTCGCCGGTTCCATGAGCTTGTGCATTTGTATATTTGCTGACTGTTTCAACAATTAACTCCACCACGTTTTGTGCACCGCTCGGGGTTTCCTTAGGGTTCTTAAAAACAGTCAACCTTATAATCAGAGCACCCGTAATCAGAATTGCCATCGCTATCCATGTGAAAATAATTGTGTAACTCAGGCTGTATCCAAAAACCGTTACACGCTCTGCGAAAATAGAAAACTTAATCTCCTCTGCAGGCTTGGGTCCGAAAACGATATCAAGCAAACGTGTAACAAATAAGAAAAGACCGACTACAAGTACAATAATATCAAATATCTTGTTTCGCTTTGTTGATTTTTCGACTTTAAGAAGTAAATAACCAACTACTATTAAAGCAACAGATATACCAAGTAATATCCAATCGAGCATAATTACTGCTCCTTTTTCGCTTTTTTGTTATTTTTCGCCTTCTCTTTAGACTTGTTTTTTGCCATATCGTCAAATTTTGATGCAAACACAAATCGTATGACCGCACTTATTATAAGAGCCGAGCCGGCACCAATGCCAACCCACATAAGACTGTCTGTAAGCAGAAATCCGCATAAAAGCAAGATTGCAAACGGAAATAAGAACTGTGTTATTCCAAAAATCAACGTCCTGGTACCGCCCTTGCCGCCTGTGACGGAGGTGATGAATTTATATAATAAATAAAACTGAACAACACCGGTAACAAGACCAATAAAAATACCTAAAATTATAATAAGCACAGAGCATGTAACCTCCCGAAAATGTACACCCCTACTCTACTCCAAATATATACAAAAAGCAAGGGTGAAAGCGGAGAAAACAAGAGGGACATTGCCAAATACCAGCCTAAAAAAAGAAAGCAGTAGGAACTGTCCCCCTGCTTTCTTTTATTTAACTGATGTTTATTCCGGAACCAGACTGTTTATGTCGATTATCAGGCTTATTGAGCCGTCTCCGAGGACTGCACATCCGCCTATTCCGTGCATTCCGAGGTTGTGCTTTTGGATGTATTCCGGAAGTGGTTTAATAACTGCTTGCTGTTCGCCGATCAGCTCATCAACGAAGAGACAGAATGTGGTGGTATCTGTTGTTATCATGATAAGAATTCCATCATCAAGGTTTTCATAATCTGATCCGATACCGAATATTCTGTATAATCTCAGAACCGGGTAACAATCACCGCGTATCATTATCATTTCACTGCCGTCAGGATCGAGGAAGACATCGCCCTCTTCAGGCTTAAATGATTCCTGAATCGAAAGCATCGGAACGATAAAGACAAGGCTTCCGACACGGAGCTTCATGCCGTCAATAATTGCAAGAGTTAGCGGAATGCGGATTGAGATAGTCATTCCTTCGCCCGGAGTACTGTCTAATGATATTGTGCCGCCTACTTTGTCTATATTACGTCTGACAACATCCATACCAACGCCGCGTCCCGAGAATTCGGTAACTTCTTCGTTTGTGGAGAAGCCTGGTGCAAAGATCATGTGATAAACTTCTTTATCTGTGTATTCGCTGTCGGGCTTTGTTGTAAGTCCTTTATCTGAAGCCTTACGCAGTATTGCGTTTCTGTCAAGACCTGCACCGTCGTCTGAAATGAGGATAACCACGTCACCGCCCGAGCTTCGAGCTTCAAGTGTAAGACTGCCGGTGGCGGGTTTTCCGCTTTTTATACGTACATCCGGCTTTTCTATACCATGGTCAACTGCATTACGAATAAGATGCATAAGCGGGTCGGAGAGTGTGTCGATGATGTTTTTATCGACTTCTGTTTCTTCACCGATGAGCTTAAGCTCAACATCCTTACCGACTTTTTTACTTACATCCCTGACAATGCGGTGCATTTTTTGGAATGAGTTTGAAACCGGAAGCATACGAACCGATAAAACAATGTCCTGAAGCTCGCTTATCAGCTTGCGAAGCTCCTGACTGCTGCGTTCGAATGAATCAATGTGAAGATTTGCAACCTCGGGATTTTTAGTAACCATTGATTCGGTGGTAACTATCTCACCCATAAGGTTCATTAGTTTATCGAGTTTATTTACATTAACGCTGATGAAGTTCTGTTTAACAACTGCTTCTGTAGCAGGCTTTTCGTCAACAGGCTTATCTGTAGCTTCATCAACCGGTGGCTTTGCTCTCATTGAAGCAGGCAGCTCTTCGCTATCTGCAGGGAGTTGCAGTATACTGGAGCTCTCGACATACATGATTCCATCAACAATTTTATGAAGTGAATCAGGATTTTCATTTGATTGGATAAACATAATAAATCCGTTTGCGATAATTTCTTCGCTGACGGTGCTGTCTTCCAAATCCTCGGGGATATGCTCCATTTTTTGACAATGTTCGTTTAGAGTGTTTGTGACAGTGAATGCGCGCAGATTTTCCATCTGGCAACCTGATTCAAATATAATCTTTATCTTATACAAGGGGGTTCCGTCGTCCACAAATTCCACATCCTCTCCACTTGAGTCAGCGGTTGCTTCACTAATATCAGCACCTGCACTCGAGCTTGGGGCTGCACTAGCACTTGCTCCGCTGCTGCCGCTATCAGAGGGTGCGGCACCCATTATTACATCCGTATATTTGTGTATCCTGTCGCTGAGTTCGGTAAAATCACCATCAGACTCTGCGCCGGATAAAAGCTTATCAACCTCAAGCTTAAACTTATCTCCTGCTTCAAGCACGAGTTCAGTTACTCCTTCAACGGCATCGGCATCTTTTCTTGTTTTGCCTTCACGGATTTTATCAAACATATCCTCAAGAGCGTGCGAGAGCTTTGTCAGATTGTCGAGCGACATCATTGCCGACGAACCCTTGATTGTATGCATAACCCGGAATATTTCATTAATATGCTCATCAGTCATGGATTTTGCCTTCTCACTTTGGAGAAGTGTATCCTCTAATGCTTCGAGCAGTTGTTGTGTCTCGAAGATAAAAACGTCGAGCATAGGATCTAGTTCACGCATTTTTTAAGTCACCTACCATTTCATAGTATTTTAAACCGAGTAATAGTTTAAAATCCATTGCCTCTCTAAGAAACCCGACCCGGGCATAACGCAATAAGAACCGGTGATAAAATAAGTTATCCCAGCTTCTTAATTGCTGCTATAATACCATCTTCCTTAAACGGCTTGACAATAAAGCCCTTAGCTCCCGATATAATTGCATCGCGAACCATTGCTTCCTGACCCATAGCGGAAACCATAACAACCTTTGACGAAGGATCAAGTTTTGTTATTTCCTTAAGGGCATCAAGACCGGTCATTTCAGGCATGGTAATGTCCATTGTGACGATGTCGGGCTGTAGGTCCTTGTACATCTCGACCGCTATCGCACCATTTTCTGCTTCACCAACGACGTCATAGCCGTTTTTTGTAAGCATGTTCTTGATCGAGATTCGCATAAACGCAGCGTCGTCAACGATTAAGACTGTTGCCATTGTTCATCCTCCTAAGCAAAACATAATTCTTTGCGCTGTAAATTCTATATAAACTTCTCACCTGCGCCTACAGTTTTTATTCTGAGCGCTCCTGAGTCTATATCGAGTTCGATGGTTCGTCCGTGAGAACCGCCCGTATCATTAGCCTGAACGGGAATAGAGAGTTGTCTGAGTATTGCAAGTCCGGCAGCGGCGTTTCGCTCACCGATTTTTAACATATCACTGTTTTGGCTTCTTCCGAACATATGTGCTCCGCCTGCAATCTTTGCAACAAGAGCTGTACGGGTTGCACCGATTCTGACGAGCTGATTAATAAGTTCAATAACGGCAGAATCGACAAACTTCGCTTTATTCTGCCCTTCAAAACCTTTATATGTTGGAAGCATGCAATGTGCCATGCCGCCGATTTTCTTTGCTCTGTCAAAGAGCGTAATCCCGACACACGAACCAAGACCCAATGTCGTTAGTGTATCAGGGTGTTTAGCGACTTTAAGATCTGCCATCCCAACAACGATTACTGCCATATCAGCCTTCCAATCCTAGTGCATTTAATAGTATCTTATACGAATTATAATCAGGAATCAAGAAAAAATGTCCATTAACATCACCGGCAAGGTCGTTAAACTGCGTTTTCAGGAATAAAACCGAATCGCCGATTTTACCGTATTCTATCATCGCAATACTTAAAATAGCTCCAAACATATCTATTGCCAGCTGCGGTACTGTTGGTGTCGCTCCAAGTCCCGAAAAAGATGATATTGCCGAAAGGAACGAACCGACTAAAATGTTTGCTATTTCAAGAAGGGTATCTTTTTCAAGTTCTGTAAGCTCAAAATCGGGGTCTGTAGTATCACGTTCCTCGTCATGCAGAGCCTGAGCAACCATCGCCATTGCATCATCCATTGAAAGAAGCAACAGAATATACCCGTTTAAATCTCCTGAGACATCAATAAGTACGCCAGCTACAATTGTTTCGGGACCATCGAGAACATTAACAATATCTGTAAACGGGAGTACCGAGGCTTCCGGAACACTCATTGATATTCTGCGGTCTAAAATGCCCGCCAGAGCCGAAGCAGCATGTCCTGCTCCTATATTACCAATTTCTTTGAAAACGTCAAGATGTTTTGATAAGTTATTGTTATAAATTTCACTGGTATCACATTCGTCTTTACCAAATTCATTCATATACTCTTCGGTAACAACGATTTCATCCATTTCGTTTTCATTCATACTGCTTTCACCTCACTTTTAATAGTATATTTTAAAGTATAATCATGTTATTGTCGATAATAGTTATATATTGTATTTATAAGATTTTTACGGGGAGACCGATTTATGAGAGTTGATGCATCAAATGTGCTTGCACAAGGCGGAGTTAAGATAAAAGCAGGGAATGATACCGCGGATTCACTTAAAAAAGGTGATGTGATTAAAGCTTCAGTTGAATCAAGCGATAAAAATGGTACTGTTGCATTAAAAACTGAGAATGGTCAAAGCTTTAGTGCAAAGCTTGGAGTTGATGTGAAGCTATCTCCGGGAGACACTATTCTCTTAGAAGTTACAGAAAGTGACAAAGGTCAAGTATCACTGGTATATAAGGGTTTGGCAAATTCGGATGATGACTTGTCGCTTGGTCAGATGAATCTTGTTAAGGACTTTACCGATAAGAGCCTTGCACCCTTTGCAAGCAAGCTCTCTGAGCTAAACATGCCTGTTACTGAGGAGTCTGCCAAAGTAATGCGTGAGCTTGTTTTGCAAAATCCGGGTTTAAGTCTTGACGAAGCAGCTTTTTTAGCATCTAATAAGCTAACCGGTGATGAGAGCCTTATGAAAGCTGCACTTGCTATACTAGCAGACGGAGACAAAACGGATGCGATGATTGCTAAGCTTTTGTCTTTAATTGAACAGCAGACACCTTCTGTGGATGAAACAAAGCCTCAAAATGCATTGCCGTCAGGCGACGGAAGTCCGTTTTTTACTGTAAACACTGCAAACGCTGCACCTCTAACGGATTTGTTGACTACAATTGTTAAGAGCTTCTCGGGTGCTTTTGCCGCTCAGGGACAAGGTGAAACGATACCCGGAGCAGTGCCTCAGACGATTATAACACAACCAAACGCAAATATGCAAATAAATGCGGAAATTCCTCAAGAAAATTTGCAAAATACGACTCAAAATAACGAGCAAAGCTTACAGCAGCAAGGGGTTGGAACAGATCAAAAAGAGCTGACCGCAACGGTCAATATTGAGGGTCAGGCGAACCCCACAGCGACAAAGGAAGCCGGCTCTCCGACACCGGAAACCGTTGCAACTACAGAGAATGCGCAATTTAAGGCAAATCCGGAGCCGACATCTACACAAACAAGCATTTCAGCCCAAAATAACACCTCTTCACCACAGGCAACGCAGGAAATGGGAAATGTCGTTGCAAGACTGCTTTCAGATATCCCGGAATTCAGCGGAACACCTCAATCTGCACTGCAAAGATTTTCACAAATGTTGTTAAGAGTTGCAGGAGATACACAAGAGACATCAAATACCACAGAAGCTCTTGCAAATCAACTGGATAAGCTGTTTACGAAAATAGGAAAAAGCGATGCCGACGCAGGAGCAAGACTCAGGGATGCAAGAGAAGAACTGTTTACCAGGCTTTCATTAATTGAAGAGTCGATATCAAGAGCCGCACAACCTGCGAGAGCGGAAATGCTTGTACAGACACAAAAGCTGATGGATCACGTAAGATTACTCAACAGTATAGAGCAGTTCGTATATATGCAGCTTCCCGTTCAGCTCAGCGAAGAAAAGAAGTCGGCAGACCTATATGTATTTAAAAGAAAAGGCAGAAAAAACGCTGACCCGGACAATGTAAATATTTTACTTGCAATAGACCTCGAATTTATGGGACACTGGGAAGCACTGGTCAATATAAAAAACAAAGAAGTTTCAATACAAATGGAAGTCCCCGGCGAAGCCGAAAAGGACCACTTCAACTCAAACACTGTTCTCTTGCATAATATGCTGGACGAAGCAGGCTTTAAGCTAGTAAGCACAAACATAAAATTCTCGGAAGAAGAAACAACCCCCCTAACAGCACTTTCAACCCTTGACAGATACACTGGCGGCAAGCAAGGAATAATCGACTTTAAGATATAAGGTATAATGATTATGGCGGAAAATGAGAATAAAAAATTGCAAGCGGCTGCTATCAGTTATGACCCTGCTGAGAATGATGTGCCTATTTTATCGGCATTCGGTGAGGGGCATATGGCGGAGAAAATCATTGAGGTCGCCAAGGAATCGGGCGTGCCGGTAATGCCGGAGCCGGGCTTGACAGGGCTGCTCTCAAGGCTCAGTGTCGGTGACGAAATTGCACCGGAAATGTACGATGCGGTTGCAAAGGTGCTTGCGTTTGTTAGCGAAATGGACAGAACCTATGGTGAAAAAGTCAGAAAAGGGTTGGGTTAAGACAGACAATGGTGTATTATCTTAATCAATGAAGCTTTAAGGGGATTAGGATAAAATATGAAATTAATATCTTGGAACGTAAACGGACTTCGTGCCTGTTTGAAAAAAGGTTTTATGAAAGCATTCGCTCAAATTGACGCGGATGTGTTTTGTCTTCAGGAAACAAAAATGCAGCAAGGGCAGGCAGAAATCGACCTCGGCGGATATAATGAATACTGGAATTCCGCAGACAAAAAGGGATATTCGGGAACCGCTGTTTTCACAAAAATAAAACCAATCGCTGTTGCAAACGGCATGGATATAGACGAACACGACCACGAGGGTCGTATTATCACAGTTGAATTTGACAAGTTCTATTTAGTTAATGTATATACCCCGAACTCGCAAAGAGGGCTTATGCGGCTCGATTATCGCATGCGTTGGGAAGATGATTTCAGAGATTTTATTGTAAGCCTTGATAAAGTCAAGCCGGTAATCATATGCGGTGATTTAAATTGTGCACATACAGAAATAGACATAAAAAACGCAAAATCAAACGAAAGAAACGCAGGCTTTACAATAGAAGAACGCACAAAAATGACACTTCTGCATGAAGCAGGCTTTACAGACTTTTTCAGACATATGTACCCCGATAAAACAGACGCATACACATGGTGGTCATACATGCCCGGCGTCCGCGAAAAAAACGTCGGCTGGCGTATAGACTACTTCCTCGGCTCCAACCGCTTAGTTGAAAAAGTACAAGAAGCCTTCATCCTCCCCACCATCTACGGCAGCGACCACTGCCCCGTCGGTCTGGTTATTGATGTGTGAGAACAGCACCGCCTGACATTATTATGATTGACATTGTAACATATAATAGTGTATAATCACCACGGAAAATAAAGGATTTTATCTCAAAGGAGGTATGTTTAATGTCGGTATATATGGTGATTCAAACTTAGCTGAATATCGGGTGCAAGAGTGTTTTATTTGCTCGTTGTGCCGTCTTGTATAGTAACCTTTTGTGAATAGCTGTAAAGTGCCACGCCAATGGTGTGTTTTCCCGCAATGCAGCAGCCACAGGAACAGGCTGCTTGCTCTGCGGTATTTTTGTGCCCAAAACTCAAACACAATTAATGAAGAAAGGTACTATTAATGATTGATTTAAAGCAATACGGCTATATAGAAACAGAAAAAAACGATGACGGACTAATCCCTGCCCGTGTCACCGCAGTACACAGAGACAGGTATGAGTTAATCTGCCAAACCGGAACAAAACACGGAAAGCTAAAAACAAGCGTATATTATGGCAGAGAGCTGCATCCGTTTCCCACTGTCGGCGACTTTGTATTGATAAGAGACGTTGAAGGCGGAGACTGCCAAATCGCAGAAACACTGCCCCGCAGGAGCTATTTTTCGCGTACAGACCCGAAGCCCGGTGGATTCACAGAACAGGCGGTTGCCGCAAACTTTGATACAGTGTTTATCATGCAGTCGCTGAACCAGAACTTTAACCTGCGTCGCTTGGAGCGATACTTGACAATCTCATGGCAGAGCGGAGCAATACCTGTGATAATTTTGACAAAAGTCGATTTGATTGACGACCCGACTGAGCAGCTTATGCAAGTGGAAGAAATCGCAGCAGGTGTTGATATAATTGCAACCAGCACTAAAACAGGAGCGGGACTTAAGGAGCTTGAAAAGTATCTGCAGCCCGGAAAAACCTGCGTGTTCCTAGGCTCATCGGGTGTCGGGAAATCAAGCCTTTTAAACGCACTTATGGGCGAGGATGTAATGGTTGTAAAGGAAATCCGAGAGGATGATGCGAGAGGTAGACACACAACAACTCACCGTGAGATGTTTACACTTCCTTGCGGAGCACATATAATAGACACACCGGGAATGCGGGAAATCGGTATGTGGGAAAATGAAATCGGAGCACTTAAATCCTCAGTATCTGATGTGTTTGCAGATGTTGAGGAATATCTCGGTACATGCAAATTTTCCGATTGCCGCCATGAAAGTGAACCCGGATGTTCAATAAAAACCGCAATAGAAAACGGCATATTTACTCAGGAGCGTTGGGAAAGCTACCAAAAGCTTGAGCGTGAAGCACTTTATGCCGCGGACAAATCGGCAGCAATGAGAGATAGAACGGTAAAAAGTGTAGAACTGGAAACATGGTGGCGAAACAGAAATAAAGAGATTTGGTAGAATAAAGGATTATAGGTGGAATAGGAGATAACTGATGAGCCTTATTTTCAGACAGGAAAGACCTGAGGACCACTATGCCGTGGAAGAAATTACACGAGATGCATTTTGGGAATTTTGGGAAGAGGATGAAGACCGCAGGCTTTGCAATGAGCATCTTCTTGTACATAAACTGCGTAGTACAGAAGCACTTGTCCCCGAGCTCAACATTGTTGCGGAGTTGGACGGGCAAATTGTCGGGCATATAATATACACAAAAAGTTATATAGAGACTGAAAGTGGTGAGAAATATGAAACACTGACGTTTGGACCTCTTACGGTAAAGCCTGACCTCCAGAGCAAAGGAATAGGAAGGAAGTTAATGTACTTTTCCTTTGATAAAGCAAAAGAACTCGGCTATCGTGCAGTGCTTATTTTCGGTATTCCGGACTACTATCCCCGCGTCGGATTTAAACATGCAGCAGATTTTGGCATAACAACATCGGACGGAGCAACTTTTGATGCATTTCTTGTATACCCGCTATATGACGATGCTCTGAGCGGAATACAAGGCAAGTATCACATAGACTCGGTATACTTCGATTTAACGGAAGAAGAAACACTGGAGTTTGATAAAAAATTTCCCGCAAAGAAACATCACGAGTTTACGCCAATCGATGTGCTCACTTCACGCCTCGAACCGAATGCGGCAAAAGCAATAAAGGATTTAAATATTAAAACTCTTGATGTAATAAAATCAAAAAGCGAACGTGAAGTTTCATCTCTACCCGGCATAGATAACAAGGCAATTGACATAATAAAAGCAACCATGAAGGAACATAACTTTCCATGGGGAGAGGGGAAATAAAATTCCTTACCTTTAGAAAAACCAGCTGAATAAAGCATAGACCCAAATCGTCGCACACGCAAAAAACCAGCAGTATCAGCACAACGTATTCATACATTACTAATAAGCAAATCACTAACGCGAGATGTGAAAATGAAGTGGAAGCAATAAAAAAAGCGGTTGATGTTCATTGTGAACATCAACCTTAAAACTTTGTGAAGACAGAGGAACCGTCCCATGTCCTAAGCTTTCTACAGACCTAGCTCCCAGAGACCGTGGAGATTACAGTAGGCGTATACTGCTGATGGGGAGTCGTCTGTGAATGTGAAGTCGGCACTTGGTTTTCCGCTTCTTTTTGTGCATTTTCTTTGTCCGCCGCGTTCGGTTTCAACATAAATAAATGCAATGTGATGGTCTTCTTCCATCGGATGCGGTACGCTGCCGACCTGAACACTAATGCTGTCTCCTGATTTGGTAACCGCGGGTACGTGCTTTTCGGCACTGGCGTCAACAGTGTTCGGTATTAGCTCTGTCATATTCTGACCGCAGCAAACAAGCGTTCCGTCCCTGATTAGTATCAATCCCGTTAAATTGCCGCAAAGCTCACATCTGTAAAATCTATGATTACTGCTCATAATGTTCCCTCTTTCAATAATAAAATTTAATGGATTAAGTATATCATTCGCCGATTATTTTTACAAGGACACGTTTATTTCTCATGCCATCAAATTCGCCGTAGAAAATTTGCTCCCATGTTCCAAAGTCCAGTTCTCCGTTTGTGACTGCAATAACTACCTCGCGTCCCATGACTGTGCGTTTTAAATGTGCATCAGCGTTGTCCTCGTAACCGTTATGGTCATACTGGCTGTGCGGTTTTTCAGGTGCAAGACCTTCGAGCCATTTCTCAAAATCGCGGTGTAATCCGCTCTCGTGGTCGTTTATAAATACACTTGCTGTAATGTTCATAGCATTAACCAGACACAAGCCTTCACGTATACCGCTTTCTCTCAGGGCTGCATCAACCTGCGGCGTAATATTCAAAAATGCTCTGCGTGACTTAGTGCTGTAAGTAAGCTCTTTACGATATGACTTCATGAGATTCCTCCATTTTATTAATCAAGAGCAGAACACCTGTCCCACCTAACCTTCGATTTTTTGAAGAGTGTCTTTTTTCAGCTGTTCCTTCAGCTCTTTCAAATATTCGGAATGTACTACGTTTTCGTCTCCGTATGTTATGTTTTCGGTGTATTCGAGCTCCAGCCATGTACTGAGGGGGGATTCGTTGTGGGAGATTATGGCTTCCAGTCTGTCGAGGGCTTTAAACAGCTTTGATTCCTCCGTGTTCAGCTCTGCCATTTCCAAAAAAAGCTCAGTAAACTCACCTGCCAAGTTATCGGGTAACTTTTGCAATAAATCTGAAACGGCGACATCTTCTTTTTCTCTATCCTGCTCTGTTTTGTAAAATGACGGAATATCGCCTGTGATTGCCTCTCCGAAATCGTGAATGAGGCACATTTTGACGACCTTGTCAATATCAAGGGTTTTAAACTCGTCGGCTACCAGCAATGCCATAACCGCAAGCCTCCAACTATGCTCGGCAACGCTCTCCTGCCTGCCGTTTTCACCCCAAACATGTCGGGTATTTCGTTTTAATTGTCCGATAATTCCTAAAAAATCAATTAATTCTCTCGGATGCATTTATTACTCCTTGATTAACGCTCAGAGTTTGTATTTTTATCGATTTCGTCGCTCAGACATGTGTGCTTATTGCTGCTTTTTTCTTGTTCTTCTACGAGGGGCACACAAACTCGCTTTGGAAATCGCTAAAATACAAACTCTGAGCTACTATTTAGATAATACTCCTGTATTTTTCCATCATGGATTTAAATATTTCGGCGGTTGACGGAGGTGTCCATGTTATTGCGTTTGCACCTGCGTTAACGGTGTCGATGATTGATTGGTCGTTTGGTCCTCCGGTTGCTATTATTGCTACATTTGGATGCTCTTTTCTTATTTTCTCAACCAACCAAGGTGTACGGGATGCGGCGGAAACATTTAAAATTGAAACGCCTGCATCAATCCTTGCGCCGATATCATCGCTTTCGTTTACAACGGTAATAACGATTGGAATATCTATGGCTTTTCGCACTTTTTTGACTGTTGCGTTTATTGTCGGTGCATTCATAACAACGCCTACTGCACCCTGAAATTCTGCATCGGAAGCTAAATAAACCACACGACTTCCCGCTGTTGTGCCGCCCCCGACACCGCAAAATACGGGAATATCGGACGCCATAATAATCGCATGAGATATAATCGGCTGTGGTGTAAACGGATATACAGCAATAACTGCATCGGCGTTGATATTTCTGATAACCGCTATATCCGTGCTGAAAACAAGTGACCTGATTAACCTTCCGAATATTCGTATACCGCCGCACTCATTGATAGGCTTCGGTATTTCAACCATATGACTTCTAAGCACACCGCTGTACTCAGGTATACTTTTTTCGTTTGCCTTCATGCCGCACCTCTTAACTAATGAAAAGTATGAATATTTTAGCATATATTATGTTTAATTTACATATTGAAAATAAAATAATTATATGAGATACTGTTTAGACCAAAGTTAGTACAAAATCGGAAGTGTAAGTGCATGAGTAATCTTCTCGAGTCCTATAGAGTGCTTGGTGTCAAGGTTGGAGCCGGAATGGCAGACGTTACAACCTCTTATAGACAACTTTGCAGAACACATCATCCCGATATTAGTGATAACCCCGATTCCGAGGAATTAATGAAGCAAATCAACATTGCTTATACGGTGCTTCGGGAAAAATTCAAGCGTGAGTCGACATTTCGTGACCGCCAAACGTATTCAAGGCCTGTCAGAAGATATCCGAGTGCAACTCCGAGACAGCAGCCGACACCGCCGCCGAAGGAAACCCCCGATGTCGGACAGCAGGCGACAGAAGCGTACGGAGAAGAAGCGGCACAGCGGGCAGCAGCAAGCATTGATGCGGAAAAGGAAGCCTATTCTGTACTGCATGACTATTTTATAGCACTAAACTCTTATGATTACACAAGAGCATATAACAATCTAAGTGAACATGATAAGAAAAACATCAACCTCGAAAACTTTACGCAATGGCGGGAATCGGTTGCCAGACTATATCCTATGCGTGAGTTTAAAATCGCAGGCGGCTCATCGATTGCAGTTGTGACCTGGGGTGATGAAAAAACCTTTCACGCAAGGAAATTCAGAGTAATTATAACTGAAGACGACCACACGGACAGTGCAACACAATCGGGCGATATCGATAAACTCGTAATTAACGAGAACGGCAAATGGGGCGTATTTCTCGGATATAGAGAGATTAGCGAGCTGACGCGTACATTTGACAAGCGTTTTGAGACCAAGAAAAAGCAAAATGTCGAAAAACGCTGGGAAGAATATAATGCGGGACTTCATCCCGAGTACAATATGCTGAATATTAGTGGAATCCGCAAGCCTCTTTCGCTTGAATTGTACAGGCAAAGACGTTACGGCGGTTCAATGACATTTGTAGCGATTTCAATAAAGCACAAGGACGAAAAAGGTGCAGGTCATGAGGAGCTTCTTCGCAGTGCGGCAAAAACAATTTCAGGTGCTCTTCGCGAAACGGATGTACCGGCTTATGCAGGCGACGGAGTTTTTGCGATAATGTTTATTGAGCTGGGCAAAAAAAATGCTGAAAATATTATTACGAGATTAGTTGAAAACATAAAAATTAATGCAGGCTCGCAGCTAGGGAAGCAAGCGGAAATCGATTACGAATACGGCTCATGGTCGGGCAGCTCTTATGCGGATATTGACACCCTAAATGACATACTGAAAAAGTTTAATAAAAAAGTTTGAAAAAAAGTTAAAAAAAGCTAAAGATTTGCTTAAATTGATACGATAATTGATATACAGGTATCTATGTCGCTCATGGAGGACCGACATTACTTATTAATCAAAAGGATTTGAGGTGTATGTTTTATGATTAACCCAATGAGAAATCAACCGACAAGAATGATGGGTCTGGCGTCCGGAATGGATACGGACTTTATTATTCAGCAAACGCTCAAGATGCATCAATTTAAGATTGATAATCAAATGCGCAATAAAAAGCTGATTGAATGGAGACAACAAACGCATAGCTCCATCAAAAGCGAAATTTCTGCACTGAGAACAACATTCCTGTCTAATCTCGGTTCAAAATCCATGATGAACAGAAATGTGTTTAATGCCACAAAAGCAACAATCACCGGAGGAAAAGCCGGTGCAGTTTCTGTTTCAACAACAACAGGAACACCACTCGGTTCGATAAAAATCGGACAAGTTACAAGCCTTGCAAAAGGTGCAAGTATCACATCAGGCAGCAGCGTATCAAACGGCGGCGTCGGCTTTAACCCGAACTCAAGACTCGACAGCATACTCTTCGCCGGCGGTGTAGACGGACAGAAAATAGAATTCACAAACCATAAAGCAGCAGTTACAAATGCTGCAGGCGAAGCAACAAGTATTTCAGAAGCTGAGTACAACACTGTTGTAAGTGCGTTGAATTCTGCGGATATGAAAACAACTCTCACAGTTGGTGATACAACGTATGACATAGTAAAAAACGGTGATATTATTATAGTTGACGGCAAAACACTTGATTTTAGTGCTACAGGTGAACCGATTCACACATTTGATGTTGGCGGACAACCTTTTACCATGGAAAAAGGTCCCGATGGAATCTTCCGGCTTAACGGTGATAGACTTAGTTTTTATCAAGAAGTAACAATTGGATCCGGCGATGATGCTGTTACTTATCAAAGAGCAGAAGGTAGTACTACTGTAGCGAACAACGGCAAGGCAGTGGAGCTTGTAGGCGAAACTACACTGACAATCAACGGCACAAATATAACAATCAACAGCAATGATACTATTGCAACAATGATTGATAAGGTTAACAAAAGCGGCACCGACGTTACAATGAGCTATAACAGGCTTACAGACAGATTTTCCATAGAAACCGCCGGAACAACCGATAAGGTAGATGAAAAAATCAATGTAACAGGTACAGGAAATCTGCTTGATTTACTCAGCGGAACCGATGGAGCAGTAGCAACCGACGGTACAAAAGCAAGAGCCTTTATTAACGGCGAATGGATTGAAAGAGACACAAACTCATTTGAATACAGAGGCCTCAGAATAACTCTCAATGATACAATCTCTGCAGAAGACGGCGAAACAACAGTAACATTCTCACGTGATGCAGAGCCGGCTATGAATAGAATAAAAGAGTTCATAGATTCCTACAACTCAATCATAAGAAGACTCGAAGGCTTGCTTACCGAACGCAAGAGCAGCAGTGAAGTCGGTTACAAACCTCTTACAGACGAAGAAAAACAAGGCATGACCGACAAGCAAATCGAAGAATGGGAAGCGATTGCAAGAAAAGGATTGCTCAGAAACGACCAGGGAATTCAAAACCTTGTCACAAGTCTTCGCAGATCATTCTTTGACTCAATAGAAGGAGCAGGACTTTCTCCGGCTCAAATAGGTCTCACCACCGGAAGCTACTTTGACGGAACCGGCGGTCAGATAATGATTGACGATGAGAAACTCAGAGCAGCTCTGGAGAGCGACCCCGATAAGGTTGCAGACATTTTCATCAAAATCGACTCAAGCACCGGTACAACAAGAGGTGTCGGACTGCTTCATAAAATCGACGGTCTCATGCGTGACTACGTCAATACAACCCAAAGCATATCGGTAAAGAACCTCGAAGATTCTTTAAAGCGTGCAAATGAGCAGATACAAAGAATGCAGGAAAGAATGTTCAACGAAGAGGATAGACTGTATAAAGTGTTTGCATCAATGGAATCAGCAATGCAAAAGCTTAATCAGCAAGGCGGTTGGTTCAACGCAATGCTCGGACAATAAGTGCTTTGGAAGGAAGAGTGACAAAATGCAACAGATGGTTATGATAAACACGAGGCCTCAAGACGCCTATCGCAAGCAAGATGTGCTGACTGCAGGGCCTGTAGATTTAATAGTAATGCTTTACGATGCACTCAAGAAAAACATAATTCTGGGTAAACGCAGTATAGTAAAAAAAGATGTACCCAATGCACATAAAGCACTTATGAAAGCACAGATGATATTAACAGAGCTGATAAACAGCCTCGATATGAATTATCAAATTTCCGAAGAACTTTTAGACTTATATGAGTTTGCCTTAAAAAGCATTGCCGATGCCAATATGCACAAGGATGCCGAGCCTCTTGACCCGATTATCGAAATGGTCGATAGCATAAGAGATGCGTGGAAAGAAGTCAGCGGCATGAACAGAGGGCAAATACAATTAGGAGAGGAAAGAGCGTGAGCAAATTTACATCTGCGGATAAAGAGCGTTTGATTGAGTTACTGACGGAAAAGCTGAAAACCTACAAGAAAATCCAAAAGTATACGGAAGAACAGACCGAACTGCTTGCCAAGGATGATATAGAAGCGTTCGACAGCTCACTCGATAAAAGAGAAAAGCTGATAGAAAAAATCAACGGATTGCATCAGGAATCAGAAACCCTGATGCAGTCCTATGTTTCTGCATCAGATGACGGCAAAGAGAAAAATCCGGAAATAGTTAATCTCGAAAAAGAAATACGTGAAGTGCTTACTGTATGTGCAAGCCTCAACGATGAAAATATCACAATGATGAAAGACAAAACAGAGGAGCACATAAAAAAAATAGAAGAGCAGAGTGCAAAAAGAAAAGGAATCGGAGGATATGTACAATCGGTACCAAACACTCCGGAGGTTTTTGACAAGAAAACCTAACGCATAGAGGTGCATGTTATGAGCATGAGAGTTCAGGGTCAAAAAGCAACCGAAGCCGGAATTGTCCAGGTACGCGGAACTGAAGCTCGCAGTACGGGAGAGGTTGAGAATTCGGCATTTCGTCGTACGCTTACAGATATGTCAAAAGAGATGTACACAGCTCGTCTGACAGACATGAAAAAAGAGATAGACGAGCAGGGAAAACTTCTTGCCGACAGGGTTGATGTAAGAGAATTAGAAAAATATCGCAGACTTATACGAGATTTCCTTGACGAAATCGTCAGTAACGGATATACTTTTTCAAGAGAGGATGCATATGCGTCCCGCGGGCGGCACCGTTATATAGCAACGGTGCAGGTAATCGACGAAAAACTCGACGCTCTC